>Ga0315914_1001394_pt1 | contig 35837 bp, 11 predicted proteins | sample MpolenodulesMG_FD_203920 | JGI IMG/M metagenome (GOLD analysis project Ga0315914, IMG submission 203920) | Medicago polymorpha root nodule microbial communities from Los Angeles, California, United States - elongated nodules | ecosystem: Host-associated > Plants > Roots > Nodule | place: USA...
TGAGAGGTTATCTCAAGCATCATAGTGGAAACTCTCACAAGATTGTGAGGAGTGGACTAGCCCACGTTGGGTGAACCACTATAACTCTTTGTGTGTTCTTTCTCTTCCCTTCACTCTTTACTTACTACAAACACAAAACACACACAAACACATTTACTTTGTTAAATTGTTTTTTTACACTCTCAGACATCAGAACGTTCTGAAGTCTAGTACTAACTTAATCATTCCAAGTTTCAACTTGAGAATTACTTTTTAAGTGACAGAATAATTTTTAAAGGGTCACAATTCAAACCCCCCCTTCCTTGTGACTATTTTATTTACTTCAGGATCAAGTCTCAAATAGTATAAAGATAGAGGAACAAAAACTGAACACCAAACTGGATACCTGAAGTACTCCAATAAAAGAAAACAAAAACACCAAACTACAACCACCTTGAAAAAACCATAAGGCAAGACACAAGGAAACTCACGCTAGGTTATAACCTGCATGAGTTAACTCATGTGACTTAAGTCACATTATGTTTAACCGTGAGTTAACTTACAGAGAAATATTTTGGTTGGTTTGTATGAGAGTGAACGTTTTTTTGTTGGAAGAAGAACAATTTTCTTAAAATTGGAGACCGTACTAGAGCTCCCTTTTTATTTTAAGGGAAATGTTAACCAGTTGTCCAGGACACTAATTAAGAAATTATAAAAGAAAATATTTTTTGGAAAATCTTATATTTTACTTTTTGAACTTAAGTAGTGCCCGGAGGTAGGGGTTACACCCTTATTTTAATTGAAGAGAGAAAAATAATTTAAGATCTAAATTGATTTGAAGTAACTTTTTGTTTTTATTTCTTCTCCCCTTTTATGCAACATTGAAAAGGAAAAAGACTAGCAGAAAACCCTCAACTCTTAAACCCTGGTGGCGCAAGCGGCAAACCTGATTCCACCGCCTTCAACAATGGGTTTCTTCGACCTAAACATACCTTACCCTTCACCCACCACAAAACCTTCTAAATCCACCATCGAAAACAACCGAACGCGCCTCGCCGTTAAAGCAATGGAATTAGGTTACACCGGAATCGCTTACAACCGCACGATGAAAGGCGTAATGTCCGATAACCATCGTTGCTCAATCTCCCCACTCTCTCTCTCATCTCTCCTCAATGTCGTTCCGTTTCTTGCGTCGTCGGCGAAGCTTCATCGGGAGCTTCTTGGAGTTTCGGCTTCTACTCCGTTTCGGCAGTACACACGGATTACTGTTTGTGTTGAGAATGCTTTGCAGGCGAATGCGTTGAATGCGGGGAATCCGATTTTGAAGACTTATGATTTGGTTGCTGTTATGCCGTTGAATCAGAATGCGTTCGATGTTGCTTGTGAGAGAATGGCGGTGAGTTGAATTTAACCCTTACTGATTGATTATGAAGAAAAAACATTGAGATTTTTGGTATATATAATGTAGTTCTTCAAAAGTTAAAATGTTTTGCAAATTAGTCAATTACTAAAAATATTATAGTTTTGTTAAGATTATTTTGATAACTATATTGGTGCTAAAAACTGATTTGAATTGATCTATTTGCACTTTTCGCGCGGGAAGACCTGCTGTAGTAGCAAGGAGAGTAGATCAGATGTAGGATAGTATCATTAGAGGCAAAGAGAAATTGTTAAGAATGATTAGAAATTAACGAGTTAGATTGGAATGTGGTTTACGATAGAGCATTATGGCATAATTTGATTCATGTAGACGACCCTACTTAGTGGATAAGACTTGAGTTATGACATGTCCGTGAGCTTTTTTTCAGTTGATTTGCATCATCTCTTTAGTATAGCTTACGAAAACAACTTAGATTATTTGAACACAATTTTACTTTGTTTTATGATAGAGCATTATGGCGTAATTTGATTAATGTAGATGACCCTACTTAGTGGATAAGGCTGATTGTTGTTGAACTTATGTACTGGCGTAACACCAATGAGACTGTTTCAGAGAGCTTATAAAAACTACTTATGAGTTATGACATGTCTGTGAGTTTTTTTCAGTTGATTTGCATCATCTCTTTAGGATAGCTTACGAAAACAACTTAGAGATTATTTGAACACAATTTTACTTTGTTTTATCTTTTGTTATCGAAATAACTTATACATGATGAACACTTATGCTACAAGCTCTTAATTAAGCTGTTTATACTAAATCTAAATAGTTCCCTGTGTTTCAGTCTTTGTTAAGACTATTTTGAAGGGCATTTAGATTTTGGAGATGTATATTGGTATTAATAACATGTTTCAACTTTCAATTGAATTGTTTGAGCTTATTTACGTCATTAGCATCTGTGAGACTGATTGAGAGCTTATGAAAACAGCTTATGACATGTCAATAGGATAGCTTATGAAAACAACTCAGAGCTTATTTGAAACAATTTTACTGTGTTATTCTTTTGTTATAGAAATTACTTATACATAAGTACTTGAATGACAACCACTTATTTATTCAAACATGGCCTAAATAGTTCTTAGTGTTTTTTTTTGAAGGACTAGATTGAATATCTTTTGCTATAGAAATTACTTATACATAAGCACTTGAATGATAACCACTTATTTATTCAAACATGGCCTTAATAGTTCTTCGTGTTTTTTTGAAGGACTAGATTGAATATCTTTATGATGAAAAGTTTATTTATGTCTTCTCCAAACTCAATCTTTTGAATATTGATTATTATTGCTGCAGGTAGATATCATTTCAATTGATTTTTCAGCTAAGCTGCCATTTAGGTTGAAGCAATCTATGGTTAAAATGGCTACCCAGGTTTGCTCTTGAGTGTTCTGTTTTTGCTTTTGCCTTTCTTCAAAATAGAAAAAGGAACTAAGTATTAACATTTGGCTGATTGATACACAGCGTGGCGTTGTTTTTGAAGTTTCATACTCTGGTCTTATTGCTGATGTCCAATTAAGGAGACAGTTAATTTCCAATGCCAAGGTAAATAGCTGCTTCCCTATATAAATTTACAATCACATGGAAGATTTTTTATTGCTTAATTGATTACTTTACAATTCTCATAATTAAGCTCTTTTATTTTGTTTTGTTGCTGACTCACTAGTTATGCATTGTTTTTTGTTTTTAATAAATTGAGGTATCAGTTTAACAAAGTTGCTTTTATACGCAATCATATGCTGTTAGTTAAATTAAAAAAAAATGTGAATGAAAGGTTTGACATGTTGTCTTTTGCTAAACTCACCCACATATTTACCCCATAACCGCACAAATAAGACAAGTTTCATGGACAGGTGCATATGAGTATACCGTATAGTAAGCTTGCATAACAGAATAGTGGAAAAAATAAAAATGTCAAGTTCGAGTACACATTCACACTACGTATCTTTATTAATGCGAGCAGGTGAAATTATGTGTCTTGAAGTGTGACTAGTTATTGAAGTTCTGAGGGAAGATAATTCAAGGGTGACTGGTTATTGAAGTTTTGAGGGACGATAATTCAACTATGTGTTCTTAACAACTAAGAAAGGTTGGGGGGTATTGAATTGACTGTCTGTACTGTATGGAATGCCTACTGATGAAGGGGATGTGCAAGGGATGCATCTTCTGTGTTTATAAGCAGGGATCCAGTATAGGCTGATTAGGAATCATGTAAGCTTAAGAATGGACCTGTCAAGCATATACAGATTTTAACAAACCGGTGCTAGGCTCTGTTTGCAACGTATTTAGTCATTATTTATTTGGTATCGATAGTTGATTGTGTTAAAGCTATTAGCATGCATGACTGTGGGGGGTAAAGAGATTCCTTGTGAACTTGAACGAACCATCTAGTTTTTGTTGACACAGTTTAGTTATATGATACGAGAAATGTATAGTTAGAAGACTTAACCACAAAATATTTGTTTAAATTTACTTTTCTATTTGTCTAGTGTTCCCATTACCCTGTCCTGGATTTCAATTTCCTGTTAGAGCAGGATCTCATTTTTACCATTAGACCTCCTGACCCTCATAAGATCTATGATTTTGACAGCCTTGTACGTAATTACGGTTACACTATTAAGACATTTTATTAACTTGCATACTGATTAAACATGTAGCTGTTGATCGACTGGACTCATGGACGAGACATTGTATTTTCAAGTGCTGCTCCTTCAGTGAATGAACTTAGAGGGCCGTGTGATGTTGCAAACATGTTGTTATTATTTGGGCTCTTCAAGGAGGAAGCTAAAGCAGCTATTTCTAAAAACTGTAGGTAATAATTTGCTAAAATCCTTTTCAGTGTTTTGGTTCTAGGGACCACTGGGCCAGTGCTTAACATATCTTGAGCATCATTCTGAATGACTTGTAGGGTTCTTTTAGCCAATGCTCTAAGGAGAAAGCGATTTCATAAAGAGGCAATAAGAGTAGAAGTTTTATCATCAGATGTAGCATCTCATTCTCAAGAGTTGCTAAAGTGGGACCCTCTCTCCAGTGGTGAAGGTGATATCCTGTTGGATGACATGGAAAATTCTGGTTCAGCCTCCTGTAAAGCATCGAAGGCTGCAAAAGCCATTGACTTTGTTAAAATACTAGACAACCTTCCATCTGAAGGTTATAAAGTCCAGGATTTCTTACCTGCAAATGACACTTTCTCTATCTTCTCAATTAATAAGGTAAACTTCATGCCTGTTGCCGGAAATGTAAATCAGTCGACACCTGTACCGGATAACTTAACTGAGCAGCCCAATAGGGCTAATGTTTGTCCAAAGCAAGACGAAAGCTCATCATTGGATGGTATAACAAAACATCACATTGTGAGATGTGGCAATTTTTCTGAGAAAAACGCACACAACGGAACTGCTGAAGCTTTTCATTCTAAAGAGATAGACACTGAGACAAATGGTGCAAAGTTGGAACTGAAGAATTCTATTGATTCAGATGTTTGGATGGACGACGTAGAAAAATCATTTACAGCCTCTTGTGAAGCATCAAAAATTGTGAAAGCCACCGTCAACAGCTATATTAATGGAAACTTACTTCCTGTTTCTGAAAAAGCAAATCAGTCAACACCTGAACCTAACAACTTAACCAAGCAGTCTGACAGGCTCCACGTTTCTCTTGCGGAAGATGAAAGGTCATTATTGTCTGACACTGTAGCGACAGATGATGTTGTGAGCCGTGACGATCTTTTTGAGAAAAATACACATAATGGAACTATTCAATCTTTCAATTCGAAGGTAGAGATTGACACTCAGACAAATGCCCCAAAGTTAGGACTTCCAAATTTCATTGATTCAGATGTTGGTTGCACCCAATTGGATGCAAAATCACTTGATTCACAGTCAGATTTGTGCATCTCAAGTAATGTGTTGGATACTTTAAAACCACATGAGAATGAAAAACAGCTCAAATCTTCAGTTGATCCTCACAATATTAATGAGAAAGTAGAAATTTCTACACCATCCATAGGCGTCATTTTTCCGGCTACAGAACATGCAAAGCACAATGAGAATAACTCTGATGTCAATTTAAATGCACATTTCTCAACGATGCAAGAAAATTTGCCAAAGGAAGATTTTAAAATTGCTGAGCATACAGTTGTGGATATGAACACATCTACTTCCGTAACATCAGTGGAGGATGGACAATTTAACAAACCGGAAACTGATGCAGTTGAAGTTGATGAGATGCCTGACCAAACACCTTTTGGTGAAATGAATACGGAAGATGATTCTACAGCTGCAATACATTCATTTCCAGAAGTTATGGTTGAAGATAAAAAGTTAGTTGAAGTGACCACTGATTCTGATCAATTAGCCTCTGTTCAGTCTGTCTCAGGTTTGCATCTATTTACTAATTAATATCTTTATCTGGTTTTTGAAAGCTATATGGTAATTTTTTCCATTTCTCTCTCAGCAGTTCATGTAGTTTGAATAGTTTCAATTCCTTCCATCACAAGTAAATAACAGATATTGTTGATTGCACTTCATACAATTTCCCTATAAGCGCATATTGTCTACTCACATGATTCCATTTTAAGTGTTGTGACATAAGTATAATCGCATGCATTTGCATTATATCCAGGTCGATTGCGAGTTAAGCGAAGGACACCAGTTTTATTTCCATTGAAGCGGTTGTTGCATATGGTGCCTTTTAAGAAGAAAGGTAAAAAAGTTAAGAGAACTAATCCAAAGTAATTAGTTTTTATTCAGGGCTATTATTGTTACTTGCATAGTCGTGAACTGATTCTCTATATTGTTTATCAATTTTTTATACTGGTTTCTTCAACCCTGAAAGCTCGATGAATAGAGATTTGGGTTATTTAGTCCAAACTTAGGGAAACACACGGATCTGGATTCAACGCTGTTACAGCAGGATGCTGTAACAGATCTTGGCCGTACAATCTTTGTTCAACGGCTGAGATTATTTTGCTGTGTAAAATTGATTTTATAATCTGAACCGTCAGATCACAAATGAATGGTCGAGATTCGCTACAGCGTGAAACTGCGTGCTGTTTTTACAGCAGGGAATCCGGGTCTGGAAACACACACAAACACTTGGATGGTGGCAGCAGAATAGTGCGATGACTGCTACATCAAATATTTTGATATATGTTGAATAATTTATTTTTATTTATATTACAATTACAATTTTTGTGATCTAAAGTGTATCTTATTGAAAAAGTAAAGGAAATGATGACTTCTGATGACATATCATTTATATTCGATGCGGCATAGAAAGTGGAATATGATAGAAAATCCGGGGACTAGGTGAACTAGGTTGTTCTTGCTAGATGTCGAGCAACTTGTTCCCTTGTATCATTTTAAACCTCGTTCTGAGGTTTGAACTAGAGAATAAAATATCCTTACAATGTCAATACCATCAGTTTTTGGATGGTTAATGATGTCAACCACAACCTTATAATCCATCTCTATAATTACCATACTCTAATCAAGTGACAAAAGCTGATGAAAGTAAAACCAGTGGCCTCGCCTAACCCACAGGCATTGAGAGAAGCTAAGCATGCCAGCTGCATGTAAAGGCATCACTTGAGTTTCAAATGCATTTAAATTGCACTTGTACGCACACGTGATGGAGGTGGAATTCATCTGATGCTAATATGACGATCGTAGGCAGCAGAAGCTAGAATCACACTGGTTCTTGCCTGCCTCCAGTTGCAGAAGAAATTGGCTGCTCTGCTAGTTAAATTGTTACCACATTTTTTAAGTTACAAAATGATTAATTTCCTGCACATCAAACATTTTATACATTTTAATTTGGTTAAAGACATGACTTAATCATTAATTAACAAAATATGTCATCAAACTATTAATCTTTTAATATCTGTTTGCCCAAAAAAGAAAAAGAGTATTTTTTCATGGTAAAGAGAATGTTTCATTACGATGTTGGTTCCTCTAGTTTGTGCTATGTGTAATTTTGGCCACTCAAGTTTTTTTAGCGATATTAGCCCCTTAAGTTTTTAATTGTTCCAGTCAAATCCTTTCACAACCCTTTTCATTTGTTTAAAATCCTCAAATTCTCATTATCTATAAAATAATTCATAATTTGAGTCAATTAAATTGCTTTGAATGTTATTTCATTTAAAATTTACCAATTAAAATATGAAATTTAATTAAAAATAATAAATCCCAAATTTTGCTATTTTTTAGGCAAAATAAAATTAAATTAAAAAAGAAAGGAAGTACAAGATTAGGGAGTAAGGACCTGAATCGGTAAACGATCACACCAAAACCCTAATGGATGATACAAAACCTGTTAGCAACAAAACCTTAACGGGTGATACAACAAACCAATACAACCCTAAACAATTGCTTCCACGGATAATCTAGCGTACTCACATGTGGGCGCGAAATCGAATTTTAAAAAACACAATGAATATTCATATCATCTAATAGGCGTATGAACTGTCTGTCAACACAAACGATCCAAGTTCCAACAACTTTCTTGAAAGTGTAATCAAATCATAAACGCCTTTCAGACCAAACTAACCATATACGAACCAAAGTAGAGCACACAATCACATAAGTCTTGAAACTTCAATTGTAGTCTAGATATCAAATACCAAATACTACAATATTTAGATTTTTAATAATTTTTATATATTTCAAATTCATCATCAAACCCTAAATATATTATTGAGACTTCAATGATCCGTTTGTACCCATGATGATAAGATAAAAACATGATAAGTTAAGGAGCTGAATAAAAGTGTTATAAAATAGTGATAATATAAACCCTTATTTTATCGCTTGTTTAGCTCACACATGATAAGAAATATAAGAACACTGTTTACTATTTTTTATATACTTAAGTAGTTAAGCAGGTATCTTTAAAAAAAAAAGGTAGTTAAATATGTAATACTTTCGTTTTTGATTATGATTTATGTAATTGTTTTGCCAGGGTAATCCTATCATTTAATTAAGAAGATGATAAGTATGAAGTTTCCAACTAATGGTTGGTACGACGGCAAATTGATATTGCTTGCCATGTGCTGTTAGTATATATATTTTGTTTTTACTATATTATATAACTTTCATTCCTTTTTTGTTCTTCTACAAGACTTGTGTTTAACGATGTTGAAGAAGTTTTGGTTTGGAGCGGTCCCCCCACATGAACTTTTAACTTAATCAACTCGAGTCATGATCATAGTAAAGTCTTGTAGGCTGTAGTTGTTGCATAGCTCCTAGCTCATTATAATGACATCCATCATCATCCGTATATCCTGCACTAAGTATTTATTCCTTCTTAAAGAGGGGTGGGGTTTCCCCATCTGAGCATCGACCGTGTGGTTTTATGCGTCTACACATTTCACATAAACTTAAGAACCAAACTCTTATTGGGAGCTCATTGGATTGGACATTTTTCTAGTGGTAAAGGAGTGTGCTAACCTATGATTCTATGTTACTGTAATATGTGACTTTGTAATCACCATCATCTCTCTATCAATGCAGTATATACGAGAAGTGAGTAAAAGTAAATATAGGGAAGGTGAATAACTGAATATAATGATGCAATAGGAGAAACTTTATAATGTTGTGTTTACCTTTAATTTGATTTGAATTTAACCTAAACTTTGAATAAAGGTTACTCTCCCGTTCCATAATAACTAACACATTTGACCATTTAATACACAAAAGTGCTATTTGGTGCGAGAACCAAACAAACAAAAATTGACGAATGATGAGGTCTTTGGTTTGTATTGGAAGTTCAAAGTTAATATTCCGCTATTGGCGGAAATCATGGGGAAGTTGGTGACACCATCAAGTTATATTGATAAATTTTGCTTTCATTTAGTCGTCAAATTCCAATTTCGCTCCAAACATCAATTCCCAAAAAAAATAAAAATGGATTAAGAAAATATGAAAATGAAAGAAAGAAAATGATATTTTTTATATTATCATTTATTAACCATTGATGTATTTTCATTATTATATTATAAATACAAAGTAAAAAAGTTATAATAGTTTGAAAGTGTTGAAAATAATATTAACTATAGGGTAAGATTGAAAAAACCCAGTTAAAACTACATTGAAAAATAAAATAACACTTTTAATATTTTTTTTCTTTCTAAACGTGGTAGTTATTACAAAACAGAGTTTCTCCGAGAGCTAAAATTGGTTTAGGTTAGATTTTGCTCTCTTGTCTAAAAATATGAACCAAACAATTAAAATAATATAACATTTTCTACATCCTCCCAATATTCAAACATTTCCTAGTTTGTATTGGCGTGAACAAGCATTCTCTCGACATAAATGCAAAGATTAATCTTTTAAACCAGACAAGAATGTGATGCGTGGTAAAACTTTCCTTTAAACGATTTAATGCAGGTACATTTTTAAGGCTGAATTTAAATCTAAGACCGCTGGTTAAATCGAAAGACATCTCTTATCAACATTTGTGATTAATTTATTTTCTCTTCTAGCTTTTTGATACACTAACTTCCATACCAAAACATTTGGAGTGAGCATAACAACATGTACCGCAAAATCAAAATAAAATAATCAAGAAACAAAGAAAACAAGAGAGTAACAATAAGTTGGTTTCACTTTACTTTGCATTTTGGATATTAAAAACCTCCCATTAACCTAGTGGCTAACACACCGCCGGCACACAAAGGTAAATAGGGCCATCCTCCCCCACCTTTGGATCTTACCTTTGAAGGCAGAAGCTATGAATAGATAGCTTTTAAAGGATCAAGAATTAAAAAAACATAATATTTATTTTGTATCTATTTACCCTCAATCTTACAACTTGGTTGATTAACATGTTTGATCTTTAATGATTAGTAAGAGGTAGAAAACTAGCTAATTTTGAGTTTAAATTAATCATTCTCAAAGAAGGTACAAACTACACAAGTATGCAACATATGAACAGGGCGTTTCAATAAAATTGGAGGCTCGGCTCTAATATAAAAAATGACCCCTAATAAAAATAATTAATGATTATTTAAACAATTGAAAATTAACAATAAGTATTATTTTGATTTTAATTTGTTTTGTTGAATTTTTGTTGATGATAGATGTGTGGGTTTGGCTAACATGTCTATTTACTCTTTATTTTTATCAAATAGTAAGTGTTTAATTTAGACCTACATAACAAAAGGAAATATGATCCTACATGCCAACAATTATACTCGCACCCCTACAAATAATTGAGGCCTTCATAAATTGAAGGCTTGGCTCTGTAAAGCTCCTTGCACATGTGAAGGAACGGCCCCTGCATATAAAATAGGTTGCTTCCTTTTGAATGAGAGTGAGACCAGACCTTGCCTTTTTCAATACTATCTTAAAGACGAGTGCGTGAATAAGCATATATTTTTTTGCACATGGTTGGAACTTTTAAATTTAGACACGTTATGAGATTAAACTCTTTTATTGTTTAATTTAAATTCTTTTTTTCTCAGCTCTTTTTAAGGTCCGTTTGGTTTGAGTTTTTTTTGGTGGGAAAGAGAGGAGAGAATATTTTTAGGATCCATTTGCTACGGATTAAAATAAAAGTGATTTCGACATAAAATAATTTAGAGATTATATTTTAGAGATTTTATGAAAAATCAGAATCTATTTTGTGTTTGTTTACCGTAATAAAAATTATTTTTTTAAAACAAATAATGTAGTTTGTTTGAGTACAACTATATAGAAGGGAATTTTCGTTACAAAATTAGTTCAATCTTTTAAACAATATTTTCTCCCTCCTCTAAATTAAATCTATTTTTTGAGAAGTTGCTCTTAACAACTTCTCATTTGAAGCTGTTTTTAGATTATTTTTAGATTCTGATTTTTTTAAAAGCTGTAACAAACGGATGTGAAACTCTTAAAAGTGATTAGTTTTTAAAATAAGTGATTTTTTTCTTAAAAAAGCTATAACAAATGGACTCTTAATTTGACACGTTTAGTTCAATTTTTAGAAGGGGAGGAGAGCAAAACCCCTCATAGACTCATTTATTGCTTCACCCAAATTAGAGTTTTTTGGAGGGGAGGGAACGTGTGCAATTAATGTCACTGTTACATTGACAAAACTAACCTTAAATTTATGTTAAAACTTAAAATCATTCTTACTTAAATTTTAAGGTCAAAAAGGTAAATTAATTTTAAAATCCCTCCCCTTCCATTGTGAACTAAACATGTTTTTAATTAAAATCCATACCTTTCCCTCCCCTTCCATCTTTTGAACCAAAAATATATTTAACTAAAATACCTACATTTCCCTCCCCTCTTTTCCTCTCCCCTTTATTTAAATTCCCATTGATATTCTTCTCAAGTTCTACTCACACAACTAATTGATCACCACTAATTGCTAATGTCAATTTAAAATGGAGAGTGGTATGTAAATAAGAACAAAATGATTTAACTCATATACATTGTTTTCGGTTAGTGTAAAAAGTTTTTATATTGTCAATCAATTATAATTGTCAAATCAATAAAAACATACAATTTCCTTTTATCATAACTACTTTTAAAGTTGTACATATAATTGATTGTGATATGTCGACAATGTGAACTTTTTAAACTTATTGTACATGAAAATTAAAACATGTTTCTAAAGAAAAAATTGAAACAATTGAGATTTCTTAGAAGAAAACTCTTCTTATGTTGTGTTATGCTCCTAACTTGTCATGGACTTTCACGTTTCAGTCCTTTTCAGAGCGCTAGACAGTAGCACCCTAACTAGCCACTCTTCAAGTCCAATGTGCATATGGTATATAGGCAACCAATGTTTAAGTCAATTGCATTATCCTTCATTGGTACTTTATGTGGGATCTAGATTCCCTCCTCTCATGGAAAACACGCATACATGCAGTAATAGGTTAAAAATCGAGTCGGTACTCCGAGTTTGCTATATTCACACACAGAATGCCAACTATTTGCATTAGACCTAAGTGTTACACACTAGTAGATTGAATTTATTGGATAAAGATCAGATGACTCAAATTTTAATTTAATTTTTTTGATCTATTGAACTTAAACATGAGGTGCATGATGTTTATTCAACAAATTCAACTTACCAAGTGCAAAGAATCCAAATTCCTTCATAATTATGGGGTACTAAATTTCAAGTGTGGTATGACTTTTGCCTTTATTAGTTGAACAAGAAACCAAATTCGGTACAATGTATCAAGGAAAAAAAACCAATCGTAGAGCACTTCATTATTGTCCCAAATTCACATCAAAGAAATTATAGAAATATAAACACATCATATAGAGTTATTACCAAAGTTTGATTCAATAATACATGATATACATTGATGCTAAGTCCTATAAAAAGATATAGGGCACTAAAAAACATCACCCCTGACTGAACTCTAAAAACTGCATATATGGACATGACTCAAATAAATATAAAAATATTTACATTATACTTAGTTTGATCTAAACTAAAAGAGCACCACTTACAATAATTGTTTGAAAATGGAAAATAATAATAATTAACGACCTAAACTTAATAAACTTGTAAGTATTCTAATATAATAGACCAAAGGAGGAACTTCCTTGAAACTCATCATGAACAAGATTTGCAGCAACTATGGAATCAAATATATTATTCCATTTTTCATCTTCTTCATCCTCTTCCTCCCCACCACCAATGTGGCTCCACTCGACTATAGGTTTCTTATCAATTTCACCATTCCTCGCAAAACGTCCCCTGATTCGTGGCCTCCTATCTGCCAATGTCTTTCGGCAAACATACTGATTCATAAAAATAAAATAAAAATTAGTCAATAAAAGTGTTGGCAATTGCATGAATTGCGAAAAATAGATGTTAGTTCAAACTCTGCCATGCCAAAATGCTATAATGCTGTTATAGCCACTATGTGACAATAATTTGTACTAAATAACATATCGAGGAACAATAACAATTTGTTCAAATACTGCTAATAGTGTTGCTATAACCGCTATTTTGCACACCGGTCAATATTTTAATCGAGTTTTTCATACCTAAACAGTATAATGATGAACCACTAGAATCAATGAACAATATACATTTATTTTTGAAGGAATAAAGAGTATACATGTACACTATGAATTTGGAGAATATTATTATTAAGGGCGTGTGGCTAATAAGATTCCTGATTGATTCTGTTCTCCAAGATCTTGACAGGAATGGAGTTACCAGTTACATTAGAGAATAAGACAAATCCGTAAGAAGATTTTCACACCTCACAAAATTTTGAACCTGTTGCTGTACACGGACTAAAAGACACTTCAAATCATGGAAACAAATTCTTGTCATATTACATGTAGAGTTTAATTTTGATACATATTGTTCGTAAAAAGTTTTACATTATCAATAAATCACAACTAATTATGCATGTATAAGGGTAAGATATTTTCCTATGAATTTATTTTTTCACCTAGGATCAAACCAGTGGCAGTGTCTACCTGTGGAGGTAGCATGCATAAGTCTCTATACATGATTTGCGTGATAGAAAATTTCATAAAGGGGTCTACCATGTATTTATTTTCCTCTTTGTACAGTTTTGTCCATTACTTCTTGTTCTTTTTATATTCTTCCAAATAACTTTTTTCATTTTTGCTCCTATTGTAAAAGGACAATTATTTTAGTGTATGAAAGTTAAATTGGTGCAGCACTTTTAATTTAATTCATCAAGCAAAACATCTTTGTCATGTGTGTATTTGTACAAGAGTTAACCTTAATTTTCTTGTTAAAGTTCCTCTGATTCCTCTTTATTCTGTATCTTTCAATTCTCACTTTCTTTTCTTCTGGGCTATATGGACAAACTCTGCTCATACCTTCTATGATCATACTACTTTCACTAGACAATGGACTATCCACGTGATGATGATTATGTTGCATTCCGTTAATCCTCTGTGAAAAACGTTGCATGATATTAGTAAAACAAAAAACATTATTAAAGAACTTAAATAATGCACATAGCAACAAATTAAAAACAAAAAATGTCACCAATTAAGACAAAAATTAGGTGCACTTCCTTAATCGTTTTTGGTATGATTCTTATTTCTTAATTTGAATATAGTACACTTTTTGTTGGTTATAACAAATTTTGAAAAAATTAATCATGATAATAAAATTAAGAAACATACGAACAAAAATCTAAGTAAATGTAGATAAGTTTTGTACTATATCAAATCTTTGTCTCTAATTCGAAAAGTTTGATAGAGTTAACGTTGTAGCTATAATTTTTTTAAAAGCTTTATAGGTTTTAAAACACATTTTTTTGAAGAAGACGCGGTTGCGCACACCTCTAAAATTATTAAAATGTGACCGCAACTGCAATTTAAAACAATGAGCATAGTGTACCTGCAAATCGCCGGTACTGCAAACTTTCCTGACCGGAGCATCGTCTGAGTCGAGCAATTCAGCAAAAAAAGCGGACAAGGGATAATGGTGAGTCCCATTATTGTACTGAAGGGAATGACTGCTAATGCTCCTCTGCATCAAGATTGGAGTACTTGGTGAAGGTGATCCACCATAGCTGCTATAGCCACTGCTCAACTCCGAGTTATTCAGCTGGGAGAGAGTGTCTAACTCAGTGAAATCAGGGATGTGTTCCATAAATGGAGAAGAAGAGGGAAGAAGAAAGGGTGTTGAGAATGGAATATTGTTTGAATTAGAGTGTGCATACATGATGATTGTGATTTATAGAAGCACTTAATTAATTAGTAGTGTAGTAGTAACTAGAAGAAGAATGAAAATGAAGTGTGTATGGTATTGGTACTAACACTGCAATGCAATGCTAAGAGCATTAAGTATTTATGATGAGTGAATTATGTTTCTTATGAGACATAATGAAGTCTTAAAAAGGTCAACAGAATGTCATTGTTACAAAAAATAACATTATGGGTCTCATGCTGTGAATGACGTGGATGATGACGTCATCATTTGTTGTTGACTTATTTTTTCAACTCAAGTGAAAAGACTGCAGGGGATAAAACATAAAAGTAAATCCAATTTGAGTGAATTTTGATTTTAGTTATTCGAAAAAAATTAAACACAATTTAAGATTTCATCATTTTTAGTCCCTTAAGTTTAAGTCACACTGTATCCATTTGCGTGAAAATAATCTTGATGATTGAATCTTTCTACGTGCCACAAAGATGAAAAACAAAACTAAGTTAATTACATAGATGAAGACTAAAAAACCTAAAAATTATAGGGATTATGTTATTTAAAAAACTTTAATTTCAGTTTCTCACTTCAACAACTACTCATGCAAGTTTTTTATCATCGAAAAATAATACATTTTTGGTATATCTTATCTTTTATCTATACCTATATATAAATGTGAGACATGCTTTTGGTGTAGTACTTTCTTTCAATTACACACTGAAGCTAAATTATTGCAATTTCAATTTTATATTTTTCTATAATATTATTTAAATCTTTTATTACAAAAAAAAGTTAAATCCTATTATAATAGAAATAATTCAAACAATATAATTTTAATCTTTATTTGATTTTGATATATTCCATAAAATGTATAACCAAATGTAATAAAATATATATACAATTTAGCGCAATAGAAAATAGGAATGGCAGACACGTTGTCTATATAAAAACCATATTTTAGTTGTTCCTTTTAATCTTAATTGCAAATACTCAATAATAATATTGAGCAAATTGTCACTTTAGTCCCTGACTCTGCACCTCGCTATCACATAGGTCCTTGATTTATGATTAAATACAAAGAAATCCCTGACTCTGCACTTCCGTTATCAGTTTAGTCCCCGACGTTACATAATTTTGTTAAGTGTGTCATAGAGACTAAAGTGAAAGTAGAAAATGGTCACTTTAGTCCCTGAACCAAAAATCAATATCTCCAACTTAAATCTCAAATCCATAAATTCCTAAATCTCAAATCCCTATATTGCATCCCTAAATCCCTTAAATCTCAAATCTCAAATCCCTAATTTATTATCTTATTTGACAATATTAATATAACATTTTTTTTATTTTTGTTCAAAATATTGCACTCTTTTGTTTAAAATTAAAAAATAAAGATTAATAATATCAGCTTAATTTTTTTGTTACACAATTGGTTGTTTAATACTGTGGACAAAGTTTTACCGTTGCTCATAATACATAAAACTTTCAATACAATTTATACAACATACAATATTCAATATATCTGAAGAAAGAAAAAATCTACAATGATTAGAAAAAAGTCACTTTTCTTACAAGAGAAAAAAGTCATATATTAATGTATATTTTTTTGTAGGGATTTGGGGATGAAGGGATTTGAGATTTAAGTTGGGGATATTGATTTTTGGTTCAAGGACTAAAGTGACTATTTTCTACTTTCACTTTAGTCTTTATGACACACTTAACATATTTATTTAACGCCAGAGACTAAAGTGATAACGGAAGGGCAGAGTCAGAGACTTCTTTGTATTTAATTCAGAGTCAGGGACCTATTTGACAGCGAGGTGCAGAGTCAGGGATTAAAGTGACCGTTTGCTCTAATAATATTACTCCCAAAATTATGACATGATGGTAGTTGTCTTCATATCGACTCTACTACATCAAGAAAAAAGAAACTGCTATACAAAACCAATTTGAATTTCATAGGCCACTAAGATGGCATTAGATTCTTTACATTCGTTTCATAGTCAAGTTATAGATAAGGGGTAGATCTAGATTCATAATATTGGTGAGACACAATTTTTTGTTAAATAATTAAATAAAACTAAATTTAATAAGAAGTTATATTAAAAGTAGTCATAGCAACCAAAATTATAAACAATAATTAAAATAAACAAATTATAACATTAAAAGATTTGATGTTGAATATCATATCAACCAAACTTTAGAGTATCATAATTTTCACTTAATCAAATTACAAGTTGGTCCTAAATTTAGAGCAACTAAGAATTTAGATGTCTCACACATGGGTCAAAGAGAAAGGAAGTTGAATTAGTAGCACTTTCTTGTAGGGGTGGCAAAACGGGCTTGACCCGCCGGGCCGGCCGTTTGGCTCGCTATTTTTGGCGGGTTGAGTCGAAGTTTTGAACTCGCTTTTTATAGTTGACTCGGCTCGTCTCGCCTCGTTGAAAAACGGGACGGGCTGGCCCGCTTAACTCGTTGGAAACAATTATTTTATGACGACAACAGGAGGAGGGGGAGGAGCACCATATATTCATAACTTAGATGATGATTGACTTGGAGTTGATTGACTTAGTAGAAGAATTATATTGCCGGAAATGCTCTATACAGCAAAATCATGCTTCACGAAGTCTTCGCGACATGTGTAAAAACTAATTCCTCAATGTTTTTTTGTAACTGCGACATGTATGGCGGGCCAGACTTTTTTTTTGTTACCCTTGCAGTTGGCTTTCGCGATGCATTCTTGATAAATTCTATCGTGATGTATAGCATCACTCTTATATTGCTGCTGCGATTATTTTGAAACTTATTTTATGCTTTTGGATTTATCTTGGTTGTTTAGTTTATTTTGAGACTTATTTATGTTTTTGGATTTATTTTTGTTCTTGGATTTATTTTGGGACTTATTTTGTGCTTTTGAATTTATCTTGGTTGTTGAGTTTATTTGTTTTGAGACTTATTTTATCCTTTTGGATTTTATTTGGTTGTTGGATTTATTTTATGATTTGTTTTATGTTGCACATTTGCCTTATTTTGCTATTAACTATAATGTTGAATTCGACAATTTGTTAATTATCTTGTTTTTCACAAATTTATTTGCTACCCATTCTTTTATATATTTTTATGATAAAAACAACATAGTTTTTTTTTTTTTTGTAACAATTAAGTTGTAAAAAAAAATCAATTTATTTTTGTTTGGCGGGCCGACCCGCCAACTCGCAAGTCCGCCACTAAACGGGGCGGGGTGAGATTTTAAACTCGGTCACTAAATTTGACTCGGCTCGTCTCGTTTCGTTTTTAGCAGGTTTAGACGGGACGGACATAAATGAGGCGGGCCGGTCCGCTTTGCCATCCCTACTTTCTTGTGTGGTGGTCCTTTTGGTGTCAAATATATTACCTCCCTACCCTAGGGTTATTAGAATCGTACCCAACTTTCATCTTACCCCACCACTTACAGCACTTTTCTATAAGCCTGCATGTGACAAAGATATTGGTGATATAGAATGGCAATATACAATATATATACCAGCTTTATTTGTAAATCAATTAGGCCTTCGACAATTTGGTTCTTAATCATCACTATTTGAGATAAAGCAAACCTAGTTATAGTATGTTGTAAAGGATGATATTGATTTAGGATTGTGGTCTTTCAAGGTCATTATTTTCATCATAATCATCATTAACATATATGAAATATGGGCACGGTTGTGAATGTGAACACAAATATAAACACTTTGACGCTTATGTCTAAAATGTAGGACTAGTGCGAACTTTTCAAAAGCTGGTTAATACAATGGTACAGAATTTGGTTGATATGTTTCTATCATTCATTCCCTAAAAAAAAAAAAGTTTCTATCATTCAATTATTAAGTTACATGTTATATTTTTGTATTCATTTATTGGGTTAATTAAACGATCTATATAAATATCTAGAATTTTGTTTTTAATCCATAAAACGTCTATATATTTTAGTTGGTGTAACATTTTTCTTGTATTTTTAGGGGCAAAAAATGCTGACTGAAAATTTTACAAGGTCTAAAAATGTTCATGAATTTTTTTACAGAGACTAAAAATGTTGACGAAAATTTTACAAAGACTACAAAATGCGATTTTTTTGTAGGTACTTAAAAAGAATTTCAGGATATTTATATAGACCATTTACTTAATTAACCCTAATTTATTTACAAATAAAACCAAATTTTCAATAAATTTTGCCTATGGAACACCGATTTTCAACCAAACTTCATGGTACCTAAGCATTTACTAATAAGTATTCAATTTTTACATAAAAAAGAAGATATGTCCATGCTCATTTCTTGCTAATTCAAAACACTCGGTAAAGAACCAAACTATTTATTAATTATAACCTAAGGTATTGCCATGAAGACTTGAATATGCAATTAGATAGATGCAAAAATTGTCAATTACCAAAAGTAACTAATAACCGATAGCGTGGAAACTAAAATTTATAGAATTGGTTGGGTTTAACCAGAATTTGGAGGATTATAGTGACGGAACATATATATGATCCAATTAAGCAATAAGAGAAATTTATTGCATTTGGTTGGTAGGCTCCATGTATATATGTTTATGTTACAATATATATAACTTTGATACATCTTTGTCTCCACTGATTCTTAGTCCCCACAAGTGCTGCATATCTGCAATTCTGCATAATCTTTTTCCTGAGTCATTTCCGTAGAGCACATGCCACACTTGAATTGACAACTTGGTTTTGCACATTTAGTTACCTCATATATCATATACGTATCTTATAAAACCATGCTCATTGTTCCGTTTTATTACAGCAAACTTTAACAGACCATATTCAATCAACAATTTTGACTTTGGTACTGATTAATCTTCTATGCCCATCTTTGTCAGCTTTAAGTTTTGCATTTCGAACCAAGTCAACCCTTATAATTATATATAGTTGAAACATCGTGTGATATGATACTATTTTAGAATTTATTAGGTTACACATAACTCGACCCTTACAAAATTTGTTAATAAAGTTAGGACTATCCACCACTTATAAACACGTATTATATCTTATTTCATCACATGTGTGACTCTCCGCAATGTTGTTACAATGCAAAGGTTTTTGATCTCATGTTATTGCAAATATACCCTCCTCAGTTCTATTTTTTTATAAACAGATGTTAGTAAGTTATTAGAGAATTATTTTATTGTTTGAAATTTGTACTCTGAACTTCGTTATTAGCACTCCTTGAACGTTTCTTAGTTCACCAACCAAGTGGCATAATTGAGACTCGCCAGCTGTATTTGACCGTAATTTTTTTAGAATATCAAATATTGTGATGCGGCCGAAACATGTGTCCACAATTTAATACTTGGGAAGAGAGTATTAAATCAAGAACTTAGATTAATTCAATGACTGTGATGGTGGTAAAGAGGTAGGAAGGAGCAAGGGTGGAGCCATTTCAAATTCTTCCACATGATCATGCCATTGAAACTCACTCACAAATCCAAGTTAAAGAAGAAAATAATAGAATCTTGCAGAACAAGGGACTCCAACTTGTTGTGTGCATCTAGCTAGAAAATAATAATGCATGCCTATGAAACATAGCACGATGTTTATATGGAACATGGTAGGAATTAATGGGGTGGGGGCTTATGCTTAGATGGAAAGCAGAACGGTTACCAATAAATAGTAGACAACTAAACTTGGACATGGCCCAATAAGGCCCTTTGCATAGATTTGTGGTCTTTTTTCAACTCCACAAATAGTTTCTCCACTACAGTTAATCATTCTTTGACCTTGTTTGTTGCTGCTGGGCTGTTTATAAGTTTCAATTCAGAAGCTTCTGTCTGATGTAGATTGACAGATGAGATTAATGTTGGTATTGTTTGATATTCCATTCCATTTACTTTTCACACAAGACTTCTTTTCTTTGCAAGTGGAATGGAAAAACTCATATAGATAGGAGTGGCGGGTGAACTTTGTAAGGCCCAAACCTGATCCGATAAAAGAGTTGAAAGCGTCTGATATCATATTTTAATTCTAGTTTATAATGATGCATTTAAATATACAAAACAAATTAATATAGTCTAACATGCTTAAATTAGTGTAAAGTTTATAGCGAATTTATAACAAAATTTGTTTTACATGATAAACTTCTAAAACGTCTTAACTTTCTCTACCTAAAACAAAGTCCACGTAGACTAGACCCCAGACTCCTGTCGTTCGGCGGACATGAATTATTCTCAGCTCTTTATATAGGTCAAATGTCATAGCCCAATCCCTTTACTAGAACAAAAGTTGAAGGAAATAAAAAAGGAAAAGGGGGAACCATTGAACCCTTTTCAAGAATTAAGAATATGGTGGATGTAATAGGAGAAATGGATATAAATGATCACTTTTTCACTTGTCGCGTGTTGATGATGGATTACATTTTCTTTGGAGCATATAATTTGGATTAGCAACTAATCTCTTTGGACTGTGTTGATTTGTCATTTCAGATTGGACCTCACGGAGGATTTCAACTCTAGGCCCCTTTGAACTGCAAGCACCATATTAATGGCACATCATATACTCAAGTTGGCTGCTATATCTCAAACACTAATACAAGTTAGTGGAAGGTTGACTATTGATTCCCATGTCCAAAATTGTGTGCATATAAGTCACGTATGAATCGTGATAGATTGAAAGTGTAATGATCCAAGATAGACCTAAGGGAATACAATAGCTCAAATAGGTAAGGATTATGATGAGTTTAGTTGCATAAGATAAGATGAGTTTTTATATTCTAAGGGAATGGTCATTGTTATCAAAGAAATGAATGAAGAAATTAGTTTGTTAGAATAATGTAGTTGCAGTTGTTAGTCTCTTTTAGAGTAATTTCTCCTTTCTTGTAGGTACCATTAAAAGTGGTACCTTACAAAAAGCGAGTCTATAACTCTAAATTTTTTAATCTAAATTTATATTTAACTATGACACATTTTTTTTTGGGTGAATTGAGAAAATTATTACATTAAAAACTTGCGCCAACAATACAAACGCCTTGTGGCTGAGATGACGACTTGATCAATAGGTTAATAAAAAAAAGAAAAGAAATGTGTCTCCAAAATTAATTTATATTCATTTTTCCTTTTTGTTGGACGCTATAATGAAAAAGATACAAACTCAATTTCTTACTTCATCGATAGATTATAGATCAATTGGGGTATTTATACAAGGGTGCACAAAATGAAATACAAAGATGCAATCTAATCTAATTAACTTAACAACTCATTAACCTAACTGCTTACATTATTCAATAGATACCAATCAAGCACCGTCTCAACCGAAAAAACAAGAAGAATCATAAACTTGTAATTTCACCAAATAATGTCCATCATCATTAGAGTTTCAAATGATTTTTAAGTAATATAGTATATCCTAGACCACCTATAAAATTTGGGTTGTAAAAATGTTTAAAAATAACAAAACTCACACCTCATGGGTCATTTTCAGATGTATATGACTAGTCATCTAAACAAGAAAAGGAGGAATTGAAATAAGTAGGCTTTTGGTTGATTGAAATTGTGGGATTATTATGGCATTGAACATTTGTATGTGCAGTGGTCAATTTCATCTTAATTATCTTAAGGATAGCTTAGTTAGGATTAAGTGAACCAATCATAAAACACCATTGTGGAATGTCGAATCAAAAAGAATCTTGGCTGGGGGGTATTGCTTGGCTCACAACTCAAAACTACAAACACATTTTGTAGTAGCGGGTTGCTGCATGCCACACATATTTCTACGTGCTTGTTATTGCTGTCATTGAGATAAATTTCTCATCTCTAGATGTGATTTCCAGATTTCAATCATTATTATACCAAAACCGAGCTTAAGTCGTGGAGCCAATTATATAATCTTTTGTGTAAATTGATCTGTCTACTCAAACTATATACTCCATCCGTCTTTAAATTATAGTCGTTTAAGGTTATTAAGGACATGATTAATTGAATTGATTTTGATGGTAAAATTAATATCATTTACTAAAACACCCTTATTAATTGAAGTTAGTGGAATAGTTAAGTTGGATGAAATTCAATAAATAAGAGTATATTAATGGGAAAAAAAATAAATAAATGCTGCATTGATATTTTAAAGTAACAATTATTTTGAGAAAAAGAAAAAATTGTAAAGAGACAATTATTGTGAGACGGAGTGAGTATTTGATAATCGATACCCAAACCACCAAGTTTTTTTTTTCTTATCACACAATTTATAAAAATCAAATCAAATTTTGCTAAGTTCAAGGTGGCCCCATTTTTGGTTTAGTTTAGGGAGAATATGAAGTCGTTATCTTGACTAATTGAGTCACGAACATTTATAACGAATCAATATTATATTGAGTTAAATATGTTTTTGATCCCTATAAAATTGGAAACTTTTAAGTTTAATCCTTATTTAATTTTAATAGGTTTTTTAGTCCCTACAAAAAAAATTATTTCGAATTTTAGTCCCTGTTACAACAAAGTTTGTTTAATTATCCTTATACTCTTAAAATTTTTAACGATTTTTTTAAGCAAGTTTAGAAAACTATGAAATGTTCATTTACTAAAATTTAGAATTTTTTGACATGAAACGAATTAAATATGAATTTTTTTAAACGGCAAAAGTTAAAGATAAAATCAACAAAATCTGGACTTAAAAATCCAATTTTGCGACAATTTTTTGCAGAGAAACTTTTAGTAATGTTCTTAACATGTATGCAAAAAATTAAACTCAAGAGTTTAAGCATAAATTAAACAAATTTGAATTGAGGAGGGACTAATACTGGGTGCATAAAATTTTTTTAGGGACTAAAAGAACTATTAAAATTAAGTAAGGATTAAACTTAAAAGGTCCCAATTTTATAGGGACCAAAAACATAATTGACCATATTATATTTGTAACTATTTTTTTTTAAGGTATTCTTGGCTTGAATTGATTGCTTGGCTCTTGGGCCAACTTAAGTTTTCAAAATGTGTCACCCCTGAAAAATTGGCATGTCCAAAAACTTGATTATGGGAGTTTTTCAATAGAGACAGTGAGGGTTGAGGGTGGGGAAAGAGGGTTGTTTATCATGGTGTGTCTGAATCACGATAAATAGGTAGTAAAAATAAGATAAAATCAACCAATCTAACTGATTAGACCAGAAATTGAACATAGACATGGTAACAGGGCGGATTGGGAGCGGGTTTAAGCATCCCCATCTCCACCTATGCCCTCGTCCCTAAACTATATTGGAGGTAAAAATTGAACACGCAATCCAGTCCCCACTCGCGAAAACTCTACTTTTTTATAAAATATTTAAAAAATGCATATTTTTTCATTTTTTTCATAGTAACAAAGAACAATAATTATATTAATAATTAAAGATCTAATAAAAAAAATTCAAAAGAGCAAAATAATTATAATAAATATGTTTCTAAAGAGTAATAATATATTAAAATAGGTTGGTGCTTATAGAAATAAGATTATAAAATATAATAAAGTAAATTTCAAAAAGCGGAGCGGGGGTGGGTGCAGGGAGGGTGTAAGCATCCCCCGCCCTCAGATTAAAAATCCATATTTCCTCCACACCCGCACATGCACCCAATTAAATTGGTTTTTCCCCATTAAATTCGTGGGCGGGGGCGGATTTTGTTTCCATGTCTAATTGGGCATTTACCAAATCCAATTGATCCTCAAAACCGACTAACAAAAGAACCAAGAAAAAACTAGTAGATATATAATTACAATAATAATCACCATCAAAAAATTACAAAACTTATCTTCTATTTTATGTTGCAATGACTCATAGATTGAATCTTGATTCCTCATGTTTGATTCAAAAACCAAGAGAGTGCTGCTCATTTGGTAGAAATATATAAACAATAATAATCACTGATGTGAATTCGTTGAAAATTACACCAATAAAATACTTGATGTGTGGAGCAAAATAGTCAAGCAACCAATATCAACGTGGGAACAATTATAAACACAAGCAAAAATAGAAAACATCGAGAGAAAGAAAGAGAGAACACACAAAAATTTGTTTACCCAGTTCGGTCCAAAACTGACCTAGTATGCGGGAGAGAGCAGCTATCCGTTCCACTATAATGATGAGTAACTTTACAAAAGAGATATCAAAGGGTTACAAGAATAAGTCTTCAAACCTAATTCTACCCAAAGTCCCAATCTCTTTCCGTGACCAAGAGACTCAATCCTAATTGTATTTCCCAAGGTGAATCAACCCAAACCCTAGTGTTTGTGCCAAGAGCAAACTCTATACAAACCCTAGTTTTCTTGTTGACTTCTAAACCCTTGTTTCAGCCCCCTCTATCTCAAGGTTTACTCTGATACAAAGTCTATATTTATAGTAAAAATACCTCTCATAAAATTGGAACCAATGTCAGCCCAAAAATACATTTCTATTATATTTTCTGCTGGCAAATTCGGGCCCCGAATTCCTCCATTCAGCCACCGAATTTTCACGTACCAACAGGCTAAAAAATCACAGCCAAATTCGGGTCCCGACATCACCATTTGGGCCCTGATTCTGACAGATTCAAAACTCCAATTTTGAGTCACTTTCACAACAATCACCATTAAAAAAGTACAAAAAAATAAACCACATATAATATATCTCTTTAATTTTCTCTTACTTACCTCCTCTATTTTGCTAATGATATTATTTTCCAGCTTATATTAATCACAACTTTTTCTTTTCACTGCCCAAATACTAAAATAGAAAAAATAAATAATGGTGTGAAATTATGAATATTTTTTTTCTTTCTTTATTATTAATTACTTTATATGTTATATTGAAAATTAAAATATTTAATTATGAATTACTATTGATCCAATCCGCTCAAACCCTGGTCCAATCCCTAAACCTTGAACCAAATTCGGTTCGATTTTGATTATTTTGAATGATAAATAAAGTGGTGGGAAAGGGTTAGGAGGAAGATAGAGGGAGGACCATTGAATTGTTGAGTTTTTAAGGGTGGGAGTAATTTTGCCTTATAAAAATTAATAGGAAGTGTCAAAATGAATAAAGAAGGTGGTAATAAGACTGTCCTTAATTTCATGCATATGAACACCAGTGAACACATCGAGGTCTAACTCTACAAAAACATTGTTTTTAAGAGCTTATATTTTAAGTGCTTTCAAGTCTATTTCTACTTATAATCTTTCTTTCTTTCTTGCTTGCTTGTTTTTTATATGTTTTCTCCATCGAAGCTATGTCGAGCATACTATATTTTTATCACAACAAAGGTTTTAACAACAGTATTTATGAGAGTAATTGCTTAAAAGTGGTTGAAGGGTTTGTTGTTGGTCATGATCATACTTTCACGTTTATGTCTCTCACATCTTCATATTAGAGATGTTTTACATGGAAATGGTAACACTACATTGATGCATGTTTTTAGGAAACAAAATATATGTGCAAATTTTATGACGAATGAAAAATCACATTGAAGGTGCTCAGCTCTACCCACTGGGTCTGCTCCGCCTAACGTAGAGTCCCTCATATAAGGTTGAAATTTTAATTTCTATTTTACCTTTTCCTTTTTGTTTTGTCTTTTTATTTTTGTCACACCACCCAAAAATATGTAAATACATCTCCCAAGTCCCAACCAATATTCAAACTTTGATGTACTATATTATACTATATGTTTTCTCCATCGAATCCCTTCTTCTAGACTCAATCCTTTGCTAATTTCTAGTTAACAATTAAGACATTGGAGAAATATTAGCTAAATTATCAAGATATCAAGAGCAAATCTAGGATCACATCCCTAAGTAGCCAATAAGGAGTAGCCAAAATATTCACTTAGCTACTATAGGGAGTTGGTGAAATTGTATAAACTAAGCTGGATGTTGCTGTTGGAACAAGTTGCTCTTGAATGGCAATAATTAATCTTAGATATAATTTGAAGGTAACTCCACATATAACTTCCTTTTGAGTCTTTTACCTTGAAGACGACTTCTACTTCTTCTAATCACATAGATGTATATAAAGGACAATGTATGCTGGCCAATTTTTCATTGCAATCAAAACTAATCACATTATTACTATCCACACCCCACCCTCACAATAATAATGGTGTCTATCTTTAGGCAGTATACATTCGATGACTCATTCGAGCAAGTTTTCATATCTAGCAAATTCCTGAAAGAGTACCAAATTGCCCTCACATTTGCCACAGACTATGACCAAAATAACCTACCGACTAATGGAATTTTCAGAGTAAATTGGGACACAGCAAAAGTCACACCTGAAGCAATAACTAATTTCAAAAAACAACACCCCGAAGTGAACATTAAAGTGTACATTAGTATAGGTAACCGTTGCACAACATTCCCATTTTCTCCACAAAACAACAAATCATGGATTCTCAATGCAACAAAATCACTGACAAACATCATTAAAAACAACAAAGATTACAATCTCCAAGTAGATGGGATTGATGTTTTATATGAAAACATTGAATCCTCACCCGTTGACTTTGTTGAATGCATTGGTCAACTTATAAAGAATTTAAAGGAAAACGGAGTTATAAAAGAAGCTTCTATTTCTCCTTCTTTTGCTCTCAACAATGATTTTTATTTCTTATTGTATCGTGCTTATTATAATCAAATTGATTGGGTTGATTATCAGTTTCAAAACGAGGTTGTTCCTGTTTATGCACCCAACAAATTGGTGGAGCTTTATGATGAATTGGTATTGGAATTTTATCCGAGGAAGAAATTATTTGCCGGGTATAGTGCGGAGAATGAGGATTGGGCTACATTGTCACCTATTGTGTTTTTTCTAGGAGGAATGAACATTCTCAAGAAGAGAAAAGGTCCTGGTATTTCAATTCATTACCATAATTACTATAAACAAAACTCAAATAACGAGTGATCCATGGTACATGTATGTACACTTTAATTTAATTATACTCGTATATAGTATACGTGTGCTTATAAAAAAAATATAGTATAAATGTATGTTGCTGCAGTGTATGCTTGATGCTCAAGCAACTATTGTTAAATAAGACCCATATGGATGGTGATAAAATCTTCTACCTAACTTATATATCTCACGCATGTTTGTTATAGAGGAATTTGTCATTGTTATGAGCAAATAAGTTTTTTTTTTGTTATTGTTATGAAGAATAATTTTTTTGTGAACAATATAGGAGCATGTAATTTGTTAAAGATATATTTTCTAGACGGAGATGTGTGATGTGACCATTTACACTATCATTTGCAATTTTTGCATATGTTTAAAATCTAGAATACAGAATATGATACTAGTATCAATTGGGTTAGGATACTAGGATTCTCTGTTTGTATACTAAAGACATCAATATATAAAGCTCCTAGGTAGAAAATTAATCTGTAAAACATATAAGGAACAATACTTTAGCCAACTGAAATAAACAAGGATATGAGTGTCAGGGTTCCCAAAATTGAGAATATGATAAATGAATAATATTGTAAATTGTTGAACCAAAAATAAATTGATATATGAGAGAACCAATTAGATTTGTTGTTCTTAGTATATAGAAGAGAGAAAGAAAAAGATAGAAGAAGACTAAGACTAAGCCATTACTCTACTAGAGAGTACTAAAGGAAGAGAGAAGAGACTTCATCAATTTTCTTCATACCCTTCTTGCTAATCAATGCTCCCTTTTATAGAAGGTTAAGAGATTATTTTCTTGGTAGAATTATCTCTTAATTGTTGGATCAAGTGACACATGTCCTTTTTCTCTAACCAATTGTTGATTCCACTTTAATGATTCGACTTTGCTTATATTTGGATCATAACAAGGAGTTCAACATCCCGGACTGAAAATTCTATAAAGGTGATCTATATAAACAAGAACATGTTACTTGTTAATTGTACTAGCCCTACAAAATAAAAATTTATTTTTTGTTCTTCACTCTAATGTGATTGAGAAATCCTTTGTAGTATTAAAAGGGCAAACTCATTAAGTGCTTAATGATGTATATATCCCCTTACAAGTGGATGGTGTGAGAATTACTACCTACATAATAAAATCATATTTAGTGGAGGTGCTTACATGAGATCATGACAAAAAAATTAGAACCTCGTGAATATTAGATGCACGCTAAACAACATCAACAACAAGAGTTAGGGAAGTGTCACATGATTTATCGACATCTAATATACAAAATCTTATCAATCTTTTTTTGAACAAGTCAAAATCTTATCGATATTATCTACATCAAGTTTGACGCATTGCATCTAGGATGTTAATAATATGAAATTATTTTTAAAAACATCATAAAAATTGTGAATTATGTAGAAGCTCGTTAGAAATTCATGTACATTTAAAGGTTCTAAAGATATTCACCTAAAAAAAAGTTTCAAAGATATTGTGGCCCACATTTGTTGAGCAAATCTTTTTATGAAAAAATTTATTTCTTTATTTGTGATAAGTTTTGAGTTTTGACATATTGTAATCCTATGTTTTAAAACAAGGCTTAAAAAGAGAAAGGTACTATTAAGATAAGATTACATGAATTTAACTTCATTATGCATTGAAAGTGAACTATTACAATTACTTGATTATAAATTTTTTGGTTAATAATTTTGTGCTAATTTTTTGGGTTCTAATTTTTTACTAACTTATAAAATTAGAAAACAACATATATGTTTAAATATTATATAAGTCCTAAACATAGTTCTTTTTAGCTAACTTTCCAAAATAACTACACAAGACCATAAGAAGGGGGGCAATACTACTCTAGGGAGGATTCTCTTCAGAGGAAGGCCCCTTAATAAATTTTCCACATGTGACAAGGGTTGACTTGACTTGACTTGGACTATGTCAAGCATCTAAGGACTTAATTAGCTCCACAAACTTAAAGACGCGACCTTAAGAAGGGGACAATGGTCTGGGAGAGGAAGGCCACATAATAATTTTCCATATGTGACAAGGGTTGACTTGACTTAGACTATGTCAAATTGTCAAGTATCTCATGACTTAATTAGCTCCACAAACTTAAATGTAGACGGGTTATAGTAACATAGAATAATAAGAGCTCAAATTAGGAGAAATAATTATCATAATCGAACAATACTATATATCTTTACAGATACTAAATATTAAAAACAAGTTCAACCCTTTATTTAATTTTTTTTTGGTGGGGGCCGTGTTCGAACCCATATCTTACATATATTATGTATTATCCATCTCAACTGAGTTAAGTTCATGAGGACTAATTAATATAATACAATGGATGAACAAAAAGATAAGTAAAATCTAATTAGGACTAGCCAAAAGCTCTTGTGCTTCATTCTCATAGCGGAAACCATCAGCTTTAGAGTCATCAGCTGAATACACAAAAATTCCATTAAGCATTTGTTGACTTTTTAACATACGACATGCATCGAAGAATCCATTCTCTGGGCCTAATCCTCTACTCCCATCACTAACAAAACTCACCAAAACTTTTTCACTATTATAATTTGAGCTTTGTTTATTGTAATAATCAATAAATTGTGCCTCGGTGGTACTTTGATCATATGCATAAAATTGAAAATTAACATAATCTATAATGTTACTATAACTCTCCCATAAGGCTAAGTAATGACTTTGAACTTCATCATCATCAAATGGAGCAATTGAAGCAAAACTAATAACGTTGTTATTTTTTAGAGTTGTAATTAACCTTCCAATGCATTCAGCAAATGTACTAGGATCTCCCATGAAATGTTCATAATCAACGTCAATTCCATCTAAATTATACGTCTTGATTATGCTTGTGAGTGAAGAAACCGCGTTCGAAACCCAAGAATCAATCGAAGATGGACTGAAGTTAACGGAGTTGCCTTGAACGGTGTCTCCACCAAGACTAAGAGCTACTTTGACATTTGGATTTTGATTTTTGATGGAAGAGACATCGGAAGGGCTAAGGTTTTGAGTGTCCCAAAAGGTATTGAAATTTCCATCTGTGGGAGAAGGAGGAGATGAAGTATCATAGTCAATAGCAAAGGATAAAATGAAGTGGAAATTGACATTTGGGTTTATAGGAACATCTGAAAATTTGACACCTTTGAATTGAGCTCCAATGTATTCTCGGAATAGGTTTGAGTTTGCAGCTAGGGTAGTTGATGCAAACAAGGATGTCATTAGAATTAAAAGGACAAAGCATGGTTTGGGAATGTGAAGTTTCATTGTGATATTGCTACTTTAGAGTTAGGCTAGATATGGTACAAGGAAGTGATGCACTATATGTGCTTAAATAGCACTACTAGTTTATAGAATGGGGCTAAAAGTTATATCAGTAGGGACTCAAAACCCATTAAAAATTTGGATGTCTATATTTTCTTTTATCAATAATTTGGAAGGGTATATGAGTTGAAGAATAGTAAGTAAAGAGGGGGATAAAAATCAAACACAAGATAAAAGATTTGTTTGAGTGTCAAATTGTCTTTCTTTTGATTTCTTCTTCTTCATACATATCAATTAGATATTGAATTCTCAACTAAAATGGTTAAGAATTTAAGATATCTAAGTTGTCAAAATATAATAGGTCAATTTTATTTTGAAAATATGATAGTTGTGATAAACTTTTTTTTTCTTCTTAAACATTTGACCAAGTCGGTCCTTGACCAATGACCATGTAGAGTGTGACTTGAGTATTTTGCCTCTTTGTCACGTAACTCATCCCATCCAGATGTTGCCTCAATTGAATTTACCAATTATTTACATTTCCACAAGTTCTGAATCCACATTTTATAAAAAAAAAACTTTGAATACACATATAATTGTTCGCCATTTTTTTGACAATCAGCCGCATATTATCAAATTTTACACTTGAATAAAAGAAGAATATCGATATTTTTTGAAGAAACAATAATAGATTATATATTCACAATAACATAGACACATTATTGGCACAAGGCGTACCAAAGAGGGCTCTCAAAGATACAATGTAGCTGTCAAAATACAAAAAACAAGTAGTTAGCCGATGTCCAAGCATGTCAAAGGGTTCGACCACCACTGTCGACAACCATAAACAAAAGTGGCATTATTAGCCATCAACCACCAGTATGAATGAAATTTAACCTTCATGAGTTCTATAGTGGAACTATGGAAATTATTAAAAAGTGTTATTTCGCTCATTCCAAACTAGGCAAATTAAAAGAAGCCAAAGTAACTGTAGACAAGATCGACGCTCCCTCAGACCACCCAAGTAATTTGTGAACTGGACAAAGTGAGCCGAAATACTTTGATGATCGACACCAGAAACGCCTATCCAAAACCGAACCTGCTCCTAGAGAGAACTAGATATATAACACTGAAGAAACAAATTATGAGCAGTTTCGACCTGACCACATCCCGCCAAGCAAGATGTGCTTGCGCTTGTAATGATGTCGCGGCCAAGGAGGTTGTTTTTTGTCGGCAACCTCCTTAAAACTCCGCCTGTAATGAAGAATATCGATCTAAACTCCAACTCTTATAAATATTTTAATATATCCTTAAAACCTTACGGAAACAGTATATTTAAGTTTTCATAATTATGTTCTCGTGAGCTTAACTCAGTTGGTAAGGACAATGCATAATATATGCACGGTCCGGGGTTCAAACCTTGACAAAAAAAAAAAAAAAGTTTTCATAATTACAGTGGAATAATTTTATACGTGATTTTTTTACGAAGCGGTATGTTTTCAATTCAATAGGTATATATTTGTCTTTTCTTAAAAAAGTTATAATGTTGTATTAATTTTTACCGGTCTTAATTATTTGATTCATTGTTATATTTTTTCAATTAAAATTTCACAAGATGGTTTTATTGAAGTTAGTTAGACTCAAAAGATATAAATAGCTCTTCATAGTTCATACTCATCTCTCACACTCACAGAGGTTCAATTTAAGAGATTTTCCTAAATTGAGTTTCACTTTGAATTCTCTAAGATTCTTCATTATTTCTTTATCATGTACAATAACTTCAAGATGGTATTAGAGCTCCTGTCAACAATGGTTTTGCGGCGTTGGTATTGTCTGCGGCAATGTCAATAATCTTTCTTCATTTGTAGTGCATCCCACTCAAACTCTTGAAAATGTGTATTATTTGCATCTTTATGATGGATTTTTTTTTTTTGCCTGCTTTTCTAACTCACTTGAATTACCATGCTTGAGCTCGATGGATGACGATAACACTTGGAGTTAAGAATAAATTTAATTTTGTTGATAGAAGTATAGAACGATTTAAGCTCCGACACAAGTTGATCAAAGTTTCAAAAATTGGAACCGATGTAATTTGCTTGTGCATTCATGGATCATGAGTTTCGTTGATAACTCCGTTGTACAAATCATTGTATTTCTTGAAAATTCAATTGATGTTGGATCGAACTAAAGGAACATTTTCTTCGAGGCGATTACATTCGTATTTCAGAACATTAATTTGAGATTTTTGTTCTAAGACAAGGATCTAGATTTGTTTCTTAATTTTCCTCCGGTCTTGAGACACTTTGGCAAGAACTTGAATCGTATACAACTGTTTGTGGTTGTCTAATGTGTTGTGTTTATGTTGTTGGCTTGAACCATGCAAAGTATCAACATGATATTGCTCGCACAATTTGATCATGTTTACACCAACAAATAAGTAATCGAATCATAAATTTCTCACTAGATTGAAGTGAAATAATTTGGTTATGATTTGTATCTTAATCAACAGACATTAAAATTAGTTGATGTTGAATCAGCTGACCGTTGATGTTGAATTGGCTAAAATAGCTGACAGTTGATGTTGAATTGGCTAAAATCTAGACGAGCCGATGAATGGAGCGACTAATAGTTGAATCACCAATCGATTGACGACTGAGCATTGCTACCAAGTCCAAATGGTCTTGGATATTGTTATTGGGTCTCATTAGGATCGATGTAAGAGGCTTGACCAAGTCCAAAGGCTACACAACCACTTTCCTATATAGTTGGCATGAAAAAGGGGGGGAGGGAGGGAGGGAGGGAGGGAGGGAGAGAGAGAGAGAGAGAGGTTAGTTTGAATGGCAAAACATGGTCAAACACAACTCCCTCAAAAATAGGAATGTTGAAGGCATAAGTAGATGTCAGTCAAGCACTCGAGTATACAAGTATAGTTTTTACCTCAATTCAGTTGTATGAGTAAGATATCAGTCGACTAAGTCCTTAACGTGTATGAAGACTAATGCCCTTAATAATAGCATAATGGAGGACATGCATATCTGATATAACTCTACCAACAAGGCGGTTTTAGCCATGATCTTACATGATGTAATTTGATAGATAGTGGACAAAATACATGGCAAGCAATGTTGGGGTAGGTTCCTTAGTAAATATTATTCAACACACATCAAATCTAATCGGTCTTTACATATCTTTTTATCTTTCCTATATTGCTTTTCTTTTCTTTATTTTTATGTCTTCTTAGTTACTACTTCACCCTTCTACACAAAACACTCTTTAATTTCAAGTAGTATAGGAACCTGCAACTAAGAAACAAAGTCCATTTTCCAGCGTAATCGCTTGTTCTAATAAGGGGATCATTGTCTCAAGTACAAATTAGCCTGCATATCATCTTATCAGCTAATGAATCCTTAAATCAACCAAGATATCATAACCTCAGTTGATCACATATTCACTCAGATAAGCACTGAATTTGCACGACGACAACAAATGGGAAGCCTAGTGGGACCATGAAGGTGAACACACCATTTAGGTTTTTAGTACCACAACAAAAACAACCATGTGGTCAAGCAGAACCTTAACCACAGGTATTGTCCAAGCATGACTTTTCTACTACTTGTCATGGGTGGAAAACGATGGAGAATGATATTCTAAACAAAGCATTAGAACACATTGGAAGGTCGTTGGTTATGCCAAATACTTAGACTTATGGCACGACATTACATGCCACCAATCAAAGTTGTTATTTATAATGCTTTGGGCTCTAGTACGCTAACATGGCCATCCAATGATTATGTGAGATTCAAACATTACTTTTGGAGTCATTCACACACAACACCACCAACACCAAAACATTGCAAAGCATACACATCTACCTCATTATTCATGTATTAAGTATGAATATCAGCGTCATGCATTTAAATAACAAACAATAACATCAATTACATGCACAAACAACCAATATATCTTGCAAGGATTACATATCTCACTCGTTTTTCATATATTAAATATGACTATTCGAGTCATGCAGGTCATGTGAGAATCAATATTATATATGTTAAAAATAAAAAGTGGTTGTAAATTTTAACGTTGTTACATTTATTTATTATGTATTTATCATCTATCAAATAAACATTTTTTTAATCAAAAAGCACATGAAATTTTGTAATATTATATTATTTAATGAACAAATTATAAATTTCATTATTTAACACTTTGAAATTAGACAAGAAATATCAACAACGTTGAATATTTATCTGATATCTCATGTGTTTCCATATATTCTTTTGTATTTTATTATTTTTCTTTCTTCATTTGACACAAATACAATAATAAAAGACATGTTTGTGAATGCACTAGTACAAAAAAATGTTACCCCTTTAACTATTAAAAAAACATTGTTATAAATTAATTAGTCTCTCTAAATATTTAGGTCTCATTTGGTTTGAGCTTATTTTGAGCTTATGAAAAATAGCTTATGTAAATAAATAAGCTTTTATTTTAATTTACAAGCTCTCACTAGCGAAAATTGTATCTTCATAAACTGTTTTTTCATAAACAACCTTAAAAACTTATAAATAATACATAAAAACTTATTTATTTGCATAAACTG
>Ga0315914_1001395_pt1 | contig 35830 bp, 23 predicted proteins | sample MpolenodulesMG_FD_203920 | JGI IMG/M metagenome (GOLD analysis project Ga0315914, IMG submission 203920) | Medicago polymorpha root nodule microbial communities from Los Angeles, California, United States - elongated nodules | ecosystem: Host-associated > Plants > Roots > Nodule | place: USA...
GAATCAGTCAAATTATCAACAATTTTAAATATCGTAACACGTAGTAAGCATACACCAAAAAACTGATCATAACCGCAAGGCCTATTAAATTTATAAAAATGAAAATGAAAAGGAAAATAATAATAATAATGAAAAAGAATGACCGTCAATAAAGGAACCGTTAATATTGAAAAGAAATTGCTATCAGAAATGAAACTGCTAGGGCATTTGTGGCTTTAAAAAAAAATACTTTAGTATGGTATATCAATTTTGGAAGCAACAATATTTCAATAAAAATGGAAGTGGCTTAGTGGTGAAAGATGTAATATGTAGTCATATGGTACTTGGTTTGAATCCTTGGAAAACCTTTTTTCTCAAAAAAAATATTTAACCCGCCAAAAAGGGCGGGATTAGGGTTAATCAGGGTTGCTTGCAACACTGTTTAACATTTAGATATATAAAGATTATTGTGTATTGACCCAAAATTCTAGAAAATGATACTTTCGTAGCCGAATTGTGAGCAGTGCTTCCTCATGTCTGATCGAGTGTAAAACAAAACGCTACATAAAATAATCCCCATAATTGTTTGTCGGTCTTAATTTTTTAGTGAGAGAAACTCTATATCTTCTATCTAAGTTCTCTTTTCCCTTTGCTCTCATTGAGGAGGGGTGGTTTTAAGTCATTTTTTGACCTAAAATCACTCCACTGCATCTCTTTCCCATTCTTTTTCATCTAAATAAGTGGTTTCCACATATATCAAGTTTTTTATTTTGTGCTTTTTCATGATTCTATCGTTTAAGTTGTTCTCCGTCTTATGTAGCATTTTTTGATTTCACATCTTATTGCGGTGTTCATTTGATTCCTATTGAGAGACCGACTTCAATCAATTACAGATTCAATCAATGATTTAGACGTCAGCATTCTAGATTCAGAAGCACGCGTATTCCAATCACTTAGAATTTATCATATTAAGTGTAGACATTTTGTCGTTGTGTGCAATTAACTTGGATGTTGTGAATTTGTTTACAAATTCACCCTTAAGTTTTTAACGATGTTGAACATGTTATTGTATATTATGTACTCTATCAATTTGAGTGAAGAAATATCACTCTATTGTCTCTTTATGTTCCTTCAATTAAGCTAAAAAAACAAACTTATGTCTGTTTACCAGTCCTTACTTCAACAATGACAGTCTCCCTTCGTATTTCATAACAGCTTTATTTTTCACCCTTGATTTAAATGGAACTTGTGAAGAGAAAGAGTGGTTTTCCCCAGACAGTAAGTGTTGTAGTACTTAGACTGTTAAGTCATCAGAGATGCCCAAATGACATCCGTAGAAGTAAAATCATACAATTTCTAAGCTATTGTGGTCACTTGACATATCTAAATTATGCTTTGGCTCGTGTAGCAATAAAATTAATAAAAAAAAGGAAACTGTTACTCAAAATCCTAGAAACAAATCCCTTCAAAATTTAATAAAAAGTCCTTGGTACAATTTTGCGTTGTGGGCACATATCTACATTATGCTTTGACTCATGTAGCAATAAAATCCTAAAATTTAGGTTTTACTCCATATCTAAATTAGTGCCATTTTAGAAATCAAATATATTTGAATTACCAACTTCATTTTGCAAAAGCAATCCACTCTTCACTTTCATTTCAAACTGGGTATGTAGACAAAAGTTGAATTTGCAGATGTCCAATTGAAACTTGAACAGGAGTGTGCAAACTTCAGTAATTTGAGGAGTCCTTAACGGAAATTTAAGCATTCAGCATTAAGAACTAACTTTTCTATCATACAAAAAACAACAAATATCTTCAAAATCAATACCGGCAACGGAATTATATGTAGGCCAAAAAATGATGGTTCAAGACTCTGATTCAGGGCACAAACAAAAATCTACATTTTATCTATTTGGCTTAATCACTCCTCGATTTTGCAGCGGCTTCAAAAATCTTTTGTTCACTGACTAATCAATTATCATGAAACTGAAAATCTCTTGACGACAAACTTGTATCATTCAATTCAGTATTGTTACTTCCAGAGGCGTTTCTGTCCTCCAGTTTTCCTGCATCATTTGGAAAACACCAGAGTAAATATGTTGGCGGAAATAAGACAGGGTAAATGATGTTAAGCAATAATAACCTAAAAAAACTTCCTGTTTAGCATCAACTATTTATGTGTAACAATAGAAAACCTTCAACAACCAACCCAAAATCAATTTATATCATATGTAAGGTGAATTAGGAGTGACATGGTGGGTCTTGTGAAAAAATACAAATTACCACAAGAAAATTAACTTCACTTTAAAGCAGATAACTTCAATTATATAAAAAATCCAGATATTAAATGATTGGCGCTGCATTCTCATAACCCCATTTTTGTATCTCATTTTTGGATCCGAAAAAATGCCAAAAAATGCACCTCTACTTAACTTTTGCATCAAATTTCCAGACTGTCCCTTGTCCCACACCACCATACAGCAAGAATAGAAGCAATCCTCACAGATTTGTAATGGAAAAACTATTTTTTACCTGTGAACTATAAAATGTAATTAACCAGACAAGGGTGGGCGTAGTTTGTTCTGTCTTCAGTTTTAGTTGATATATTTTCAATAATAGTTACTATCGTGATTCTAGTTTCGTTTCTTGTTTTCAAAGTTTTTATAACAAAAGAACAAAACCTTGGTTGCAATATAGTTCCCAAAATTTTGAAATCAGTTAAGAAAATAAAAGCAGTTAGAGTATTACTCCTTATGCAATTTGAAACGTCTGAGGAATTCACTCGGAATATCACTTCCTTGGTAAGACTGCAGCACTGGTCTTATATCAGCCGGGCTAGTACGGGCAACAACTGCATATGGATAATGGAGAAGGTAATGCAATATCTACAAATATAAAATGTCACAACAATAATTTCAAACACGAACTCATTTAAATACATCTCAAGAGGAATGCACTTACACTCAAGGAATGGTATGAAATCCACAAGAGCTGTATCATCTTTATCAGTCTGCACCCATGGCTTAATAGGGACACAGTTCTCAGGTTGTAGGCAACTTTCTAAAGCATGGCCACTTAAGTACATAACTTTTGCAGGATTCCTGTTCAGTTTTGAAAGATCCTGCCAATGACAGGCAAAGGGAAAAACATTTCATTATAATAACAATATTCAAGACACCACATTCATGCAGTATCAAAATAAAATGACAGGAAAAAGCAAAGGACGTGATAATTGCATGTCTTAGTATGTTCTTCAGGTGTAAGTTGTATTACGAGTAATCGTTTCAATCAAGACATATGTTCTCTATTATAATCAACAATCAGTCGTAAGCTTATCACTAGAGTGTATATACATAATTTGAGAAAGAACAATACAGGAATATAAACTCAGACGTACTCTATAGTGTTTCCCATCCTGATACTTAGTAGCAGGTCTCGAGAGCCTGTACCTAATGCAGTGCTTAGGATCCAGCCTTTCTATAACAGGGTCTACAAACTGCACAAATCAACAAAAGCATGAATATGAATGCTCATAAGTCAAAAGAATGATAAATTATCCATTCAGAATACAGAGAAACAAAATCAGATTACCATATTCTGTTCATCTGTATACACCACTATTTCATAGAACTGAGCTAGATGTTCCAAGAAGGCATCAACTCCGGGTCTTTTAAAAGTCTGCCAGCTAGTATCTCGCTTCACATTCCAAATAAAAGTAAAAATCAATATTATATAAGTCAGATGTCTGCAGCATGTAAGAGATCCAACTCTTTCTCTTGTGTGACATACATTATAGAAATGAAATTGTCCATAAATTTTCATAGCATTATTAATCATATAGCCCATTCAAAGATATTTGATATTTTTATATCCCCAAAATGGTGCATGTGCGGTTGAAGTCTTACCGTCCAAATGTAGTGAATCAATGTTTCATTGAGATCTAGAACAAGTGTGAACACATGTTGCTCCTGAGGAAGCAAATCTGGAAGGAGCTTGTCTGTGTATGGTTCTGTATAACCCTGGAAGGGCATGGCCAAAGCATTAAAAGTTTAACACAAGGTGGAAAAACATGAAAAGAAAGGCAAACTTAAAAACCAAAATTAGAGAAGTAAAAGCATGAACATACCCTAACGTGTTCTTCAATGAACCTTCTTGCATCCAAATAAAGCTCTACTGCTTTAGCAGGCACTAAAATAATACATGCAGGAAAATCAGCAAGCTATTAATATGAAAAACATACACATGTACAAACTAATTTGGAGTTCTTGTAGAAGAATCAAATTTGGAGTTTAAAACCCCGTGTCAATATTATTATAATAAAGTAAATAAAATAAAATTGATTTAATCAATATGATATGCCATACTTTTAGGAGATTTCGTTTTATTATTATATTATTGAAAATATGATATATCTCCTAAAATATGCCGTCTAATGATTTTAAAAGGCAAGTTTCCTCAAAATCAAAACCGGTGCATTAGAATTAAATTGGAAAAGATATATCCTAAGAATTATGCCACGTTTGATTTTTGGATTTGTTTCAAAACAAATAAATAAATATTTTACAAGTATACAACATCATTTTGTCTGTACCAGTCCTCCTCAACAATACAACTAAACCAAAGCCCACTTGACTTCTTTGCTAGTTACTACGCCCTGATCAAATGCTACAGAGGAGGCCGTATAATAGATATTTCTATGATTGTACAGAGCACAGTTCTTTTTGTACATATTAAAATTACCAGTGTTATCAATCGCGGATAGCGGAAATTTGTTGATTGATAAAATTAGCATCACTATTTGACAACATTTTGCATTAAATAGCATATGAATGAACAACAGAAGTATGTCTAATTTCCGCTACGACATCGCAGCATAATATCAACGCAGCTGCTATTTAACAACACTGAAAATTACCGTTAATTATCATATCATAAAAGCTTTGTTGTACCTAATGCGCATATGCAAGCAGCAATTTATCCACGGGACCCCTACTACATATTGTTATGATTAATTGATAAATTAATCTAATATAAATTATGATTATCCATAGCCAAGATAACTTCACAAAATCACATAAGAGATGTAGTGGTTAACTCATGCATTCGATTCATGTTTGTACTTGCAGGAAGTACGATCATTCCTACCCTTGGCAGTGTTGTTCCAGTCAAGGGCGGTGTTTTGGGTGTTTGTAAAAGTGATCCTTCTTTCTGAGACCAAGTCCCCCTTTCATGCAAAGCAGGAACTGCCCCTTCCTCAAACCACCTAGTGGGAGGTTCTTTTCCCTAACTCCCTTCTCACCTCCTCTCAGGATAACTGCTTGGGCCCTCTCACTTTAACTTTCCCGCCTCTATCCATTCGGACTCGCCCACACGCCAGGCACATGCTTTCTCCAAGTCGCCTAAGGACTTCCCTTATTTAGGTCGAGGGTATGGAACTAAATGGCATATGATGGTCCAATGTTTATGTAACAGCAACACTCCCAAAGTCCAAGGGAAGAGACACTCACATGAAGAACCTCAAAATTAATTATATATTTAAAGGATCAGAACAATACTGATATAAGATAAGTGGCGTACGGAATAAAGCTACGGGAACCGACCTGTCACTGCAGTTGAGTATACCATCCCTTGAAATTTCTGCAAGCATAAAATAAAAAAATATCAACCTACTAATGTTAAGGCCTATTAACATATTAAACTGACTAAAGGAACAATGATAATTTATTACATCCTAACCATGCAAAGCTCCAAAACTAAGCAATAATGCTGTCCACAAAGGGATTTCCAATAAACAAAACAGTAAAATTTTGCAACTCATTTAAGTTCATGTTGCATAAGAGGCATTTCAAATAACAAGAGAACAACATTCAAAGAGTATACTGTTCCCTGTATTTAGGCCTTTTGTTTCCTGTTTTTAGTCAGTTGTTCCCTGTTTTTAGGCCTTTTGTTTCCTGTTTTTAGTCAGTTGTTCCCTTATGTTGGTGATGTGGTTTGTGGACGATTTCTTTTGCACTTCAGTTTTGTTTCACACCTTGCTCGGCTTATGTTTGATTTGTGATTTGCATAAAATTTAGCAGATTAAAAAAAACATTCGAAGAGTCATTTCATCAAACAAAAATTTGTTAAATGTTGAGAGTCTAAACACAACAATTCATGCTAGAAAAATGTCAACCTACTAATGTTGAGGCCTATTAACATATTAAAATGACTAAAGGAACAAATAAAATCTATCACATTCAAACAATGCAGAGTTCTAAAACTAAGCAATAGTAAGGTCAACAAAGTGTGTTTCTAAGAAACAAAACAGTAAAATTTTCAATCTGACACTGATATCACTAAAATTCACTTATGCAAGCAATTGAAAGCCGCCATATCAAAGTGTTACATCCAAAGATACCACACCTCCAATAAATTGACAAAATGTGGGAAAAATGTAAAATCCGCATAAAAATTTTGCAACTCATTCCAGTTCATATTCGAAGAGCCACTTCATCAAACATATAAATAATCATTAAATATTTAGAGTCCAAACCTCTGTAGCACTGACACTTCTAATTGAAGGCATGTCCGATGTCCAACACGTGACACTGTCCAATACCAACATGACACCCACATATGTGATTACAGTGAATTATGTCATTTACTATCAGTGTTGATGTGTCAGTGCCGTGTTTGATGTTCATGTTTGTGCTTCATAGGTCTAAACACAACAATTCACGCTAGAAAAATAACTTCAAATGTAAAATTACCAAAGAAGACTGAGAAGCAATTAGCAGCACTCAAATTGAGAGCAGTAATTTGAAACAATTATAATCCATTACATTCAAACCATGCTGAGTTTTGTCATAATTCAAACAATTATAATCTATCACACTCCCTGGTAGTAATGTAAGAAAATGACATAATTGAATGTAATTAGTAATCAAATGAGTGATGTCTTCGATCAAAAGTGTCAGTACTTCAGAATTCAGATATTCGAAGAACCATTTCATTTCATCAAACGAAGATTCGTCAATTATTTAGAAATTGAACTTTAAACAAAACAATTCATGCTAGAAAAATAATTTCAAATGTTAAAAGCAAAGAAGATTAAATGCGAAGAAATATTCAGAATCCGTTACTAACATCGAGAGAAGTAGCTCCATCAGGTGGAGTGTACTTAGCCGAATCACGAAAGGACTTCGTTTTCTCCTCAATTTCGTCCGAACTATAAGCTGCACATTACATTCAACAAACAAGAAAGAAAAATAAAATCAATCAATCATCATTTCGTTTTCAAGATCAATACGATTAAAGAAAGATTCAAAATGATTAACTACAGTGAAAACGGAAATGAAGAGGAAAAAGAAAAATACTAACCGTAAGAGGCGTAACCGGCAACGGCGGTGGTTCCGGTTAAGGCACCGATGGCGGCGTATTTGAGGAAGTTCCAGCGGTTCGGGGAAGCGGTGGAAGACAACGGAGGAGGTGGAGGAGGAGTGGCGGAAGAAGGTGGAGGAGTAGCGGAAGAGGGAGGAGGTGGAGAAGGAGTGGCGGAAGGAGGAGGAGGTGGATGAGGAGTAGCAGGAGCGGCGGTGGATGAGAAACGTGAAGGAGGTTGAGAAGTGACTTTGGCGAAGCGGAATGGCTTGGACGACGATGATGCTGCGACGGAGAAGAATCGAGATCGGAGAATTTGGAGAGACATTGTTGTTATGGTGAATGAAATGAAATGAAAGAGGTTCAGGTAGGGTTTTGGCTTGGCTTGGTGGAGACGCCGGATCAACTCTGTTAAGCTTTCTGTTATTCTTTTTTAACTATTTGGACTTTGACGCCGTTAGTGTAGCTAACGTTGTTTCTAGAGCCCTACTAATTTTATTTTTTTGGTGGATTATTTATTTCTTCTCCCACAAGAAAAAGATGTTTTAAGTAATCTAATAATAATGAGGAATTCGCCTTAATATTAATTTAAAAAAATGTTGTATGAGGACGAAAAAGATGTTTTATTTGTTGTAAGAAAACAATTCTAGAAAAATATTAATTAAAAAAAGATGATAGTGTTTTTTATATAAACAAATAAAATTATAGTGAAAACTTCATATTTCAAGATGGAATTCTAACTTTATTTTACATGGGGAAAACCGAGAACGACATATTGCATGAGGTAAAACACTATTAACTCTAAATTGTATTGTTTAAAAGAAAAATTTGATTTTTTTTTTAAATGAAGAGGTTTTATTAAGCGTTTTGTCAAAGTCAAATTGGGGTATTTCAAATACCACTTAAAAGTTAAGAATTTGAAATTCCTTCTTTACCATATGGAATGTTTTGAAAGAAAAATTAGGAAAAAATTGCAAAATGAAGAGATCTCATAAAATATTTTGTCAAAATTAAATTGAGATATTTCAAAATACCACCTTAAAGTTAAGAATTTTAAATTATTTCTTTACTATATACAATGTGAATCACAAATTGGTCATATATATTTCAAAAATTTAACATTTGTCACTTTTTTATTTTTTGAAAATTTATAATGTATGTTTCAAATTTTGCTTATTGGCCCCCTGTTAATTTTCAAAAAATGAAAATTACTCTATAAATTTTCAAATTTAGTAAGCTGGTCCTTATATATTATCAAAATTTACAAACAAATCCTTGTAAATTTTTGAATTCACAAATTACAAAACAACCATATAATTACTCCCAGAAGGATTCAAACATGAGACATCAAAATCAAAGGTTTGCTCTCATAGCCAGCTCAACAACACCAATATTTTGTTGTAGTTCAGCTTTTTATTAACTAATTTTTAATAATTCTATGTTTGGAGCTCTGGAGGCGTAATTGCCTTTAGAAAAATGTGTGTTTTTTGGAGACTTAAAGCAAAGATTTGGATCGTCTTGTGTTTGGATCAACTATATTTCTACGTTCTTAATTAGGAGCCTCCCAATCTTTCTCCTCTGGCTTGTTAATATTGGTTATAGTCTCGTACCAAATCTAGTAATACAATTACTAATCTTCCATCAAGTTCTTCAAATGGGAATATTATATGACACTTATCTTGAATATATTTCAATCCTAAATGAGAGCTCCCGTTAGCAATTAGCATCCAATTCATTAAAATGTGTTGGTGATTTGAGGTGGATCTAAGATTGACAATCAAAGTTGATGCGATGAAGGATGTTCATTGGTTTCCCCGACTGAGTCTTGTACATGCAGACAACACTTTAACGATCAAGTTAGTCTATGATTGGGTGAGTGATTGGTTTTTGATTAAAAGTGAACATACATTTATCCAAGTATATTTATATAGGATTAGGACGAGTTTCAGGAATACGGGGAAAAAATTCATTGAGTTAGTTGAGCGAAATCCACATGATTCTTAAAACGTTGTCTAATCACAATCATGTGGTGACAATATGATTGACAGGTTCACTAGGATACATCGTCAATACCACCCCATAATATTTACCTCCACGATCCAATCTCTTAGCGAAATGGGCCTCAACCTAGTCCGAACAATAGGTAATTATCAGTCTCATACCCTGCTCTCTTTTTTGTAACTATGCCATCAATTATGAGTAATTTTTTGGGCGATCCATTATTATTATTATTGGAAAATTACACTAACCTCCCCTGAGGTTTGTTTAAATAACACTTACACCCCTTCAATTTTTTAACAAGACACTAACCTCCCCTACTTAATTTTTAACAAGACACTTACCTCCCTTAATTAAATTTCAATGTGATTTACATCTCTCTACTAGCTTAACACTATTTGAATCCGTTAAAGCATACCAAATTCCCATCCACTTCCTATCTTCCAAATTTGAAACTGTTATGGCAAATTTTTTTCGTTTCTTTTCTTCCATCCATTGAATTCCCTTCCACTTCAAGTTTATTATTCTGTATTATGAGCTAATAGATTATAGATGCAAAAGCCAAGTCGTGGTGCTAAAAAAATTAACGGTTAACATCAATCCACACAAAATTACCTGTATTATTTACGCATACATGCACATCCAACAAGATGCAAAGTGAAGTCACAGTTCTAAGATTTTCGCAGGTAAAGTTGGTTGATAAAAACAAAGGCAAGATAGAAATCTGGTTCAAATAATTTATGGAAAAAAAATGCAAAAAGTGACGGTTCTAACTTCTAAGTGAAGTCACGTTTATAAGATTTTTACAGGTAAAGTGTAGAGGAATGTGTTTTACCTAGCAACGGTGCTAACATTGTTAGCTTGAGGGGAGGTGAGTGTTTTTTCAAAACTGGAGGGGGTGTTTGTGTTATTTAGCGAAACCTTGAGGGAGGTCAATGCAATTGCCTCTATTATTATCCACCAAGATCACTATGCATGGAGGCTATTATTAATTTTTTATAATGTGGGCGTGTGTGGATTTGAAGGCGGTTCCTTGACCCCCTTTGCTCTTCTGTACCGCATCACCCGGGGGTTTTGGCCCCAAACCATGAATGGTATGAATGCAACTTGACAATCAAACCTCAATTTGTTCAGTACGAAGATAACAGCTGCAAATTTCCAAGATCAATAATAATACTGATCCGACTGACAACTGGCTACTACTTACTTTTCTAGTACCTATCATCGTTCATGACAAAATGACAAAATGCATTCCTGAATAGCAGGTAAGTCTTGGCATCGTCACAGTGCCTAACATACCATCTGCTTCATATTAATTTTCCAACTATAGACTTTTCTGAAAAAGACCAAGGGTATTCAAACAATATAACAAATACATAGTAGCCTAAAAAAATACATATAACAAATATAGTTTTTTTCTTAGGCATATAACAAATACATTTATACGTCAAATTTATTTATGATATTATTTTTAAAACATTTCAACAAATATTTATGCACTAAGATTTAATTAATTAGATGACTAGTTCTATAGTTGACTTTGTATTTATGATAATAGTGGATATAATTGTTTAATAAAATCAATTTGATAAAATTATTGATTTTTCTTTGATTTATAACTTTTTTTAATGTGTGTGAAATAACTTAGCTAGTATAACACTCCTAACTTAGCTCGTTACATGGTGAAGTCTAACCTTTTCTACCGAACACAACCCAGTCTTAGAAAACACATAGAATTATCAATTGAAAAGTCTTAAAATTATTTTCAGAAACCAACAAAAATAATAATAGAATCACCCTCTCCGCATACCATTCACCACTATATATAATGAGGCCTTCTTGGCTTTAATTCACCAAACCATTCTAACTCACTAAAATCTCCATTTACCAAACTCTCTCTAGTTTCATTCTCATTCTTTACCAGAGTGAACACTATGGACAATATGTGTCAACTAAATTTCCAAAATATATCAACACTGACTCAAGGGATGAAAACTAATTCCCATCTAATGAAATTTACACAAATATTCATTTCAGTATCAGTGTTTTGCTTCATCTTTTCACCTTCTTCCTTGTTTGTTTTCCTTCATTACTTCAAATTATATTTCTCTACTCTCCCTTTTCAACTCTACACTCACAATATAGACAAGAATAACATGTTCCTCCTTTGTAATGGTCTCCTTGTTTTTGTTGGTTTAACTAAATCTTTCTCCAAGTCTTCTACTGATGATGATGATGATAAACCTTCCAATAACTCGGAAGGTTTATCATCATCACAATATATTCAAGAAGAAGAAGAACAATTAGAAGAAGATGGTTCACAATACCATCACGTTCTTGACGTTGAGGCCAATGAGCCAATGTTGGAAAGTGAAGCTGAGAAGATAACTAGTAAGCTTAATGAACAAAATGTTGAAGCAGAGGAAGAAATAGAAATGAAAGCATGTTCTAAAGAAGTAGAAGAATATATTGAAAATATAATTTTTATAGATGAAGAAGAACAAGGAGAAGAAGAAGTTGAACTATTTGATGCACATGATGACGAGGGAGATAAATTGTCGGAAATTGATTACATCCTAATTGAAGAAAACAACATAGAAGAGGAGGAGCATGAAGAAGAAGAAGAAGAAGAAGAAGAAGATGAAGAAGATTATGTAGAAGAAGAAAGTTGTGTGCTAAGTACAGAAGAGTTAAACAAAAAATTTGAAGATTTTATTAGAAAGATGAAAGAAGATCTAAGAATTGATGCTAGACGTACGGCATTTAATCATGGTTTGATTTAAGCAACAGCAACCATGATCTTCTTTCTTTTGATCATGCTTCTTGTATTTTAGAAATTAGATGTATGCATCCATTAAATTTTGCAAAGATTTCCCCATATTAACAAAGAACAAGTTTACATGCCAAATTTCTTTTTAGTCAAGTTATAGCCTTACTCTAACAATTTTTTGTGAACCAACTTAAAAAATAAATAGGAAATAAAAAATTATTATTAATTGAAATTGTCGCCAATAATCATTTTACACTAGGAGAATTGAACTCAACTCATTTGAGGCTACATAATCATATCCTTATTAGTGAGCTAACACGTCATGATACGAACCAACTTACTCTAAGTATTTTTGAACCAATGACTCTAAGCATTTGATTTTTTTTGGTGACAATCGAAGCATTTGATTTGATCACTATGTTATTGGAGTAAATAATAATAAAATGATTAAGACGATCCATGCATAGGGACATAAAGATTTGAATCTTTTTATGTCCTTAAATGACATGGTCTTATTAGGAGAGAGAACCAATTTGCTTCTAATCATATGATTCATTAGAGAATCTTTTTTGATCCTTTTATTCAACAATTTACTATCACCTATCATATTCTTAGAATGATTAGTGAGTTAAATTTGAGAATCGATAACTTTTTGAAACATTAATAATCTCTTAAATCTATTTGAGAGTGCCATATTGATTTTCTACTTTAATTTAGAAGATCAGCACTATTATCAATTTTTCTTCTTACATAACTTTTTCTCTTTCCTCAGTTGATATGGTTGACTATATCCGTATAATTGTAGTACCATGCATATTTCAAAAGGAGAAAATGGTTAAATACCCTATCAAATGGTGGGATGCAGATTTACTGCTGTAACAGCAGGATGCTATAAGGCGTGTGAGCCGTTCGATCAAAGATAAGTGGTTGAGATTAAACTGTGTGAAAACTAACATAACAAATCTGAACCGTTGGATCAATACTTTATGGCTGAGATTGACGACTGCGTAAGCAGTTACAGCAGGGATCCAGTTCCCAAATTGTGATAGATCAGCCCGTTGGTGATGTTACTGATAGCTAAGTAGAGACATAAACCTTTTTTTTTTCAGCAAAAATTGATTCAAACCTAAGTCATCTTATCTCTCCATCCTGTGTATTCCTCCTCCAAACAAAAACCACCAACTCACCTTAATTATCACACATTTGTTTTGTTTTTTCTCTTGATAAAAACCTATCACACTTTTTGAAGAGATGCAAGATAAGGATTTAATCACTCATTTTAGTACTACTCTTGTTCGAAAATAATTCACTATCTAATAGTATCCAATGAGGCGATGCTTTTCAATTGTTTGATACAAATGGTCAATATCCATAAATAATTTACATTGATATGTTAGAAAACTATGGACCTTTCATTTTCATATTCTTAAATGAATTTTCATCATTCAGAAGATAAATCCTAATTGATCCTCTAAAGTGAAGTCAATTTATTTCGAAATTGAAAGGGACTTAGTTTGATCTTTCCCTTTTGTAGATGGCAGCAACAATGTGGGTGAGATCTTAAAGGATACTTCCAAATTTGGTGGGACTAACTCACAAGACATAAGCTACATGATAGTAGTAAATTCTAGAATTTGCAACCCATGTATGCACGTAGTCGACACATTGATGATGGTTAGATTGAAATTGGACGGTTTGGATTTCAATGAAGATTTTGAATTTTTAAAAACAAAAATACGGAGACTGAATTCTGGACCATTTGATTTTGATCCAAACGACCAACGGCATACCCACCGGGCAAATGTTGGAATTACCAACAATCATTAATGTGCACACGGCGTGAATGTGGCCAGATTACCCATAAGCAACAACCATTGATGTATCAACTACGTGAATGTGAGGATTACTGATTGGAGGCTATCCAAATTCTAATTGCTTGAAGGTATAGTTCTTCTTGAACAAACGACCTTGTGTCCTTGAAAGTACAGATTGATGCATCATGCAAAACTAAAGTAATAATACAGAGAAAGCAAATCCAAGATGAATGCAGAATAATGAAAGCTGTACAAAGTAATGTTATGGGTGGTTGTATCATGTGGCAAGTGTCTCTTATAATTTTAGATAAATTATTGATTTGTATGGTTTAGAGAAGAAGTAATGTGTAAAACTAAGCAAATGAATGGGCATGCATGGAATTTATTGATGAAGACAATTGATAGGATTTTTCATTTTTATTAGGGACTTGAAAGTTGAAACAATTGCTAAGCTTTTTTTAACAGACAATTGGTAAGTTAGTACCAACAAAAAGAATAAAGACTTTTACTTTTATTTCAGAAAGAGACCCAAGAGTTTGTCAATTATTTGATACAAATGGCCGATATATATCCATAAATACTTGACATAGATATGGTAGAAAACTATGGACCTTTCATTTTCATACTCTTAAATGAATTTTCAGCATTTAATTTAGAGGAAAAATCCCAAGTGACCCTACAAATTAAACTAAAGTGAAGTCAATTTATTTTGAAATTGAAAGGGACTTAGTTTGATCTTTCCCTTTTGTTGATAGCAACATCAATATGGGTGAGATCTTAGAGGTAACATCCAAATTTGGTAGGACTAACTCACAAGATAGAACTACATTATTAAATTCTAGAAACAAAAGTACCGAGATTAAGTTCTAAACCGTCTGATTTCAATCCAACAATCACATGTATGCCCACTATGTGAATGCATGAAGGTGTCTTTTTTTTTTTATTGAAGAAACGACCACGTGTCCTTGAAAGTACCGATTGATGCATCATGCAAAACTAAAGCAATAATACAAATAAAGCAAATCAGAGATGAATGAAGAATAATGAAGTTACATTATTTGATTGGATAGGGGATGGTCTGACAATGTGTTTATAAGTGAGGGCAACCCTCACCTCACAAGTCGGTTTTGTGGGGTGGTGTTAGGTCTAACCACGATTTCTAAGAGAAACATCCAAATTTGGTAGGACTAACTCACAAGATATATAGAACTACATTAAATTCTAGAATTTACAATCTTACACTCACATAGTCGACACATTGATGATTGTTAGAGAAAAATCAAATAGTTTATATTTGAATGTAGATTTTGAATTCTAAAAAACAAAAATTAAGAGATTAAATGCTAAACTGTTTGATTTCGATACAACAATCACATATGTGTTCACTATGTGAATGCATGAAGGTGTATTTCTTTTTCAAGAAATGACCACGTGTCCTTGAAAGTGCCGATTGATGCATAATGCACAACTAAATCAATACAAAGAAAACAAATCGGAGATGAATGAAGAATAATGAAAGCTATATAGCAATGTTATGAATCCACGTGTCGTTGTATCATGTGGCAAGGGTGTCTCTTATAAATTTAGATAAATTATTGATTATTGATTGGCATAGTTTAGAGAAGAAGTCTTTTTTTTTATTTTTTTTTATGTGCAAGAATAAAAAACTAGCAGGTTGGTCTTGTTCACCTTAGGCTCAGAAATGGAGAAATGATTGTTATAGCTAACATGTTGATCTTTGAGGTCCCCCTCTTGGCCCTAGCAGAACAAGCATAACCAAATTAATCATACTAACACCTTTAACAATTAAATTTAATGAACTCATAAGCAATATGTACCAATCATTATCGAACTTAAGCTTTGGTCAATGTTCTTGTGAATCCTTGTTCTTAATTAGGAGTTCCTAATCATTTTTTAACTCTCCACTTAGCTTGTTCATATTGGTAAGTGATCACTCATACAAATTCTTGCAATATAAATAATCTTCCAGCATCAACTTTAAATTTGAATTTTTTACACTTAGTTTGAACATATTTTGATCGTAAATCAGATCTACTGTTCGAATCCACGTTGATAAATGTGTTGTGATTCTGATGAATCTAGATCGATTGTCGGAGTTGATGAAGTTCGATGGATGACAATGATTGGTTTTCTAGCAGGGGTGTTGTATCTGCAAATACTTTGACGTTCAAGTTAGTCGTGTGAGTGAGAGGTTTGTAAGTGCGCGAACTTTTTTCCAAGTGTCCTTTATATTGGACTAGTGTCAAGAATACCAAACGAAAACCCATTGAGCCAGTTGAACGAAATTCGAAATAATGCCTTAATTGTTTCCATAAATGATTAAGGGACATTTATTTACGAAAACAATTAAGGGATTCTCATTCTCAACACTTACAAAAAACAACCCGGAACAAATTAGTCAATGAACCAAGTTTCATCTATGAATCATCAATTTACTTTGAAAAATTGTTTCCTGTTTAAACTTTTAGATTTTATACCTAATATGGACCACCATATGTTCAATTTTTATTTTTAGACCTCATATGTTGGTGGTGAAATAGTGTGGAGCTTTGAAAACAATGAAAAACCATTTTAGCCACCTTTTATTTCTTCATTTTTCATATGGATGTTCATTATGATGCTTAAATGAATAAGAAATTCAACTATTTATTTTGAAGTGTAACAACCAATTTGACCTTTTTTTTAAGGAACAATTGATTTGACCTTACTTTATTGTAAATGCAGCTTGTTATATAGAGGCCGAAGTTTAAATATCGAGTTATCCACTCCTCAACACTTATATAATGAGAGTCTAACCACTTGACTACTTGGAACAAACATCATTAAGCATGTGTTTGGGGTAGCTTCTACAACCAAAAACTCACGTTTCACCCCCCTCCCAACGTGAAAAAAGTAGCGTGTCCCTCTCCCACCGCCAATCCAAATAGGTACTTAAATAAATAGGTGCTTTAGATTATGACGCATAGTCTTCAAATTATTTTCACGAACCAACAAAAATAGGACGATCCTCTCCACTCATGAATCATCAATCACCACTATGTATATAATGAGTGCTTCATAGCTTTAATTCACAAAACCATCCCATCTCACTTCAATCTCCATTTACCAACCTCTCTCTAGCCAGTTTCTTTTTCTTTCTTCACCAGAGTGAACACTATATATGGACAATATGTGTCAACTAAATTTCCAAAACATGTCATTGTCAACACTGACTCAAGGGATGAAAACTCATTCAAATCTAATGAAATTTACACAAATATTCATTTTTGTACCAGTCTTTTCCTTCATCTTTTCACCTTCTTCCTTGTTTGTTTTCCTTCATTACTTCAAATTTTATTTCTCTACTTTTCCTTTTCAACTCTATACTCATAACATAGACAAGAATAACATGTTCTTCATTTGTAATGGTCTCCTTGTTTTTGTTGGTTTAACTAAATCTTTCTCTGCCTCTTCTAGTAATGATGATGATGTTAAACCTTCCAACAACTCTGAAGATTTATCATCATCACAGTATATTCAAGAAGAGAAAGAAGAAGTAGAAGAAGATGGTTCACAATATCATGTTCTTGATGTTTGAGGCCAATGACCAAATGTTGGAGAGAGAAGCTGAGAAGATAACTGGTGAGCCTGATGAACAGAATGCTGAAGCATGGGAAGAAATTGAAATAAAAGCATCTTCTAAAGAAGTACGTACAAGAAAATATTGAGAAGATAATTTTAATAGATGAAGAAGAACAAGGAGAAGAAGAAGTTGAACTATTTGATGCACATGATGATGAGGAAGATAAAGCGTCCGAAATTGATTACATTCTAATTGAAGAAAACAACATAGAAGAGGAGGAGCATGAAGAAGAAGAAGATGAAGAAGATTATGTAGAAGAAGAAGAAAGTAGTGTGTTAAGTACAGAAGAGTTAAACAAAAAATATGAAGATTTCATTAGAAAGATGAAAGAAGATCTAAGAATTGATGCTAGACGACATTTAATCATGGTTTGATTTAAGCAACAAAACTATGATCTTCTTTCTTTTGATCATGCTTCTTGTATTCTAGAAATTAGACGTATGCATCCATTAAATTTTGCAAAGATTTCCCCATCTTACTTAATATAAATCTAAGGTGGTCTGATTTCCCTAAATCTCTAACCCTAATGCAACCATGACACCCCAAAATGACAAATTTTACCTTGAATAAGAAGTCATTTTCCCTCCTAAATCATCACATCAATTAGCAATTAACTACTACTTAACATTGCCTTCACCAATTTAAATTTGCACGTTTTTTGCTACCTAGAGTCATGTCAATAATAAATGCAAACATGAAAAAATGTGCAAGACGCGGGGCTCTAGAAGTGTTTAGTTGCTCAAAGTGTTTAGTTGCACACCTTTGGGACCTACAACTAGGAGACATCATTTAATTCTTGGTTTTTTTTTTGTGTTTCTGCATGTTATGTTCACGCCAACTAAGAACCTTATGCCATTCCTATAAATTGGTGATACCATTTGATCTGTTTGGCCATTGTCTCAAGTTAGCGCACCTGCATACAAAAGCTCAGTAGAGAACATTTGATATCTTGAGCTCCTTTTAAGCGCATCCATGTCAAGCAAAAGTCTGTATTTGCCTCAACCAATTTTTTCACATGGGCAACTATATGTTGCATTGTCAAGAGTTACATCAAGGAAAGACTTGAAGATATTGATTATTGATGATGAAAGGGAAGATAACTATGTCACATCTAATGTAGTTTACAAAGAAAATTTTTAAAATGTACTTTGATTTTTTGTTTAACTGTTTGACTTTCTTATAAAAAAAAAACCCATATATGTCACATTGATCAATGATACATGATATTCTAGAATAGTTTATTTTTTAATTTGCTTGAGTTGATTGTAATCAAAATATATTGATCATTAGTCTATAACAGACCCGTGCGACAGCGCGGGTCAAGAGTCTAGTATTAACAAAGAGCAAGTTTCCATGCCAAATTTCTTTTTAATTAAGTTATAGCCTTACTCTAAGTATTTTTTATGAACCAAATTTTGTTTAAAAAAATAGGAAAAGGAAAAATTATTATTAATTAGAGTGCCATTGATAATCATAACTCACCTCATTTGAGGTAACAAAATCATATTCTTATTACTGAGTTCACACATCATGGATATGAACCAACTTACCAAGTATTTTTGAGCCAATTACTCTTAAGTATTTGATTACTTTTTTGGTGACACTCTAAGCATTTGATTTGATCACTATGATATTGAAGTAAATAATACTAATAAATTGATTAATATGAATTGATACATGCACAGGAACAGAAAGATTTGGATATTTTTATGTCCTTAAATGACATGGTCTTATTAGGAGAGAAAACCAATTTGCTTCTAGTCATATGATTCATTAGAGGATCCACTTTAAACTAAAAAAGATTGTATCATTTCATAAGAAATGATAGATGATGGGATTTAATCCTAGGTTACTCATTTTAGTACTACTCTTGTTCGAATATAATTAACAATAGAGTTCTTCTGATAGTATCCAATTAATTGGTGCTTTTATGACATTAGTGCCATCTTAATATTTAGTTTTACTTAATTATATTTTTGACCTCTCTAATTAGTTAGGACTATATGTGATTTTGGTTTTTCTCTTATTCTCAATCCACTCCCAATTTAATTTTGGTCTATGTCCTTATATAGCTTTTCGTTATTTCACCTAAAACCCTTGTAGGTATTAACAAAGAATAGTACAAGACCTTAGGAGTCGGGGGCTTGAAAGTTGAAACAATTGGTAAGTTTTTTTTTTAAGAAACAATTGTAAGTTAGTAATAACATAAAGAATAAAGACTTTTACTTTTATATCTGAAAGAGACCCAAGAGTTTGTCAATTAATTGATACAAATGGTCAAAATCCATAAATACTTTGACATAGATATGGTAGAAAACTATTGACCTTTCACTTTCATCCAAAGTGATCCTCTAAACTAAAGTGAAGACAATTTATTTTGAAATTGAAAGGGACTTAGTGTGATCTTTCCCTTTTGTAGATAGCAACGTCAATGTGGGTGAGATCTTAGAGGAAACTTCCAAATTCGGTGGGACTCACAAGACAGTACTACAGGATAGTAGTAAATTGTAGAATTTGCAACCCTGCATTCACATAGTCGACACATTGATGATTGTTAGATCGAAATCGGATGATTTAGATTTCAATGCAGATTTTGACTTTTTAAAAACAAAAACATAGAGATTGATCCAACAACCTCAAATGTGCCCGCTACGTGAATGTATGTGTGAATTACCCACTATCAATGTGCACACTTTTGTCCTTGAAATACCGATTCATGCATCATGCATAATTAAAGCAATACAAAGAAAACAAACCCGAGAGAAATGAAGAATAATGAAAGCTACGTTGTAATGTTATTAGTCCACGTGTGGTTGTATCATGTGGCAAGGGTGGGTCTTATAATTTTAGATAAATTATTGATTGGCATGGTTTAGAGAAGTCATTTTCTGATGTGTAAAACTAAGCAAATGAATGTACATGCATGCATGAATTTTATTGATGAAGACAATATAACTGATAGGATTGTTTTGCATTTAATCATACCAATAATACATTATATACTCAATAATGAAGCGGGTCTGATAGTTTGACAACAAAATAAAGTACTCCTATATAACCTGAATCATTATTCATATTCACCATCCTTGAAGCAAGCATTAAACTTTTTTTTGCAGTGACAACCTATATTATGCCAAATAAGTTCTTGAAAGAATACTGTAAAAGTTTCCCAATCAGTTTACAATTCAAATAGTCATAATCAACTCTTTCAGACAATCAATATATATATATATATATATATATATAGAGAGAGAGAGAGAGAGAGAATTGAAAGAAGAAGGGAAAAAAACAGCAGGTTGGTCATGTTTATACCTTAGACTCGGAAATGATTGTTATAGCTAACATGTTGGTCTTTGAGGTCCCCCTCTTGGCCCTAGCAGAATAAGCATGACCTTGTACTGGATGAGTTTCAAGAATACAAGGTGAAACCCCGTTGATCCATTTGAACGAAATTCGGCGTAATTCTCGAATTATCATCTGATATCAAACATGTGGTGATGTGAAGATTGGTGGGTTCCCTAGATACGTCGTCAATATGCAGCCCCATAACATGTGCCTTCGTGATCCTATCCATTCGTGGAGAGTGGTTCTCAAACCAGTCCAGAACAATAGATATATAATTGTCGTACCCATATCCATACTCTCTTAAAAAAAAAAGTTAGTAATTAAACTATACCATCAATTATGAGTATTTTTTGTGGTATAGTTACTAACTTAAGTGTTAAATAGTTAAAAGTCTAGGGTTCAAGTCACAAGGAGAAAAAAAACTAACTTAATAATAATTAATATCCTAACATTTATTGTTAAAAAATATGATAGCTAAGAATATTACAAATATTATTCCCCATCGGCATGCTGCCTCCATAGTACAAGCATATATTTTTTTGAGAGAATATATATACTTCTTTTTTATGAGCAAATGTTAGGGAAACTAGTTATTAGTAATGTCAAAGATTGATTCAAACCTAAGCCACCTTGTTCTTCATCCCAGTTTCCCACCTCTTGACCACCAAAGAAAGGATTCCTTTTGTCTGAATATAATTAATTTACACACTCTTAAAGTTAGTTTTTTTCACACTCTTAAATGAAATATCATCATTTTGAAATTGAAAATGACTTAGTTTGATCTTTCCCTTTCGTAGAGAGCAACATCAATGTGGGTGATATCTTAGAGGATACATCCAAATTTCGTGGGACTTACCCACAAGTCACAAACATAATATAGCAGTAATTGGAGGGAGCTTTGTGGTTGTTTAGCAACGTGGTTTTCTCTTTTGTCATTGATTAAACGTGTGGTCCTTTCTTTCTATTTAACTGTAGTAATTATAGAGGGGAAACAAATATTTAAAAGACTAATGCTAAAAACTATATTCGTGAAAATTTGAGTGAAAATCTCTCACGACATATTGTTTATTTCAATTTATATATATTTGTAAATTCTTGGGAATAAAATCATAAAAATATACATGCATCATAAGTTTACTAAATTTTATTCCCGGATATAAAATGTTCCTGGGAATAGAAAAAATTTCTCAAAGAAATGGGTGAGAATAAAGTTCCCATGAAGATGAGAAGAAATTCATGTGTAGTTACCTATTATAATCATTATTTTCAAGGTTCCTTGGAATATTATAATGTAAACCAAACATTTTTTTTCAAAATACCTTAGAATAAAATTTACATCTGTATATTCCAAAGAATGTTTTTTTTAAGAGCATTCCAAAGAATGTTATTCTTATGAATAAATTTGATAAACTTGAAATAAACACTCCCATATATCATAGTTTTTTTTATTCAATGGTTTTGTCAAAAAAAAAAATGACACAAAACGTTACACTTTGTGCATACACTACTAAAAAAACAAAAATTAGTGAGGGATATTTAGTGAGGGAAAACGTGAAATCCCTCTCTAATTCCGTCACTAAATTTTGCGACCAAGGAATTTGTGAGGAATTTCATTTTTTCCGTCACTAATTTCCGTCACTAATTTTTCTTTTCCTAGTAGTGATAAACATATTCTCATTATACAATGGTATTCCAACAAATGCCTTTAAGGCTTTGTTTGAAAGTTTGGAGGGGAGGGGAATGAAAGGTTTTGGAGGGAGAGAAACATAGAAGAAAATTGAAAAATCTTTCATATTTTTTGAAATAGTGTTTTTTTAGAGAGTGATAAATTAATGCTTATGATTAATATATTTTTAATTTTAAGAATGTTACAACAACATATATTAAATTTGAAGAATTCATATAAACTCTCTCAAACCCCCCAAAACCTCCTCCAATACAATTTTTTAATTCCCCCAACATGAGGAGGGTTTTATATTTTGAAGAAAAATAAGCCCCACAAAGCCCCTACTTCCAATGTCTTATATATATTTCTTCCACTTACTCATTCCTTTTTTTCTAAGTTTCCTTCTCTTTCCCTGCAAACTCACAAACAAAGCCTTAGGAAAATGTTAACTAGTGCTCCCGGGCACTATTTAAGAAAAACTAATGTAGAAACTTTGCATTGAGAAGTGGTGAATGTTCAACTTTATGAAATTTAAAAAGTAGTTGTATTTAATAACAAAAATTCTATTTTTACATCCTTAACTAATGCCCTAGAGGTACTAGTTAACATGACCCATAACTTTAACATGGTCAAAAAGAAAATCCGTTTACTATCATGAATGGTTAAAAAGTAATGAAAAGTTATGAATAATTAATGAAAGATAAAAAAAAATCTATTTTACATCATGAAAGGTTAAGAGACTTTACTATCCTCAAAGGTTAAGAAACTATTTCATTAATGATGTGATTGGACTCACATGGTTAATGAACTCCGCCAAAAAAAAGAATCGTTCAAGAGAATGCAAGTTTGATTTTTATGTGCAATAATTCTTAATCAGATTATATTTATCTTACGGTCGAACTCTGAATTACTATGACCCCTTCCCACGGATAACAAAAAAAAATCAATTTCATTATTTATAAATTATAGAAGAGCATGAACTTTATACACTAAAAATATCAAATCATATTCTATTTTATACAAGCAAAGTGAAAACAAATATGGCTGAAATTCTCAAGTATTTTTACACTATGAATTTATTTATTTTCTTAATTATTTTACCAGCAAAAATTTGTGGTGGTAAGCCTTTTTTTTTACCCTTTTCACATTTTCCTCTTAATTCATACACAACCTTTTATAATGTTTTATTAACATTATGTTATCATCTCTTTTTATTACAGAACCTTTTCTGTGTGTAACTGATGATGATTGTCCAAAACCTGTGAACAAGTTAAGAGTTATCAAATGCATTGATCACATATGTCAGTATGCTCGTAATCTCCTTGATTTTGTGTCCTAGATCCCAGAGAGTACAAATTTGCCCTGCAAAGGAGAATGAGTTATTTATCCAAGAAGCTAGGAAAATAAATGTGAAATATAGCTTATGATAGAATATTCCAAAAGATGTCATTTAAATATTGTATGGGTACCCAAAAAAAGTTATTATTTTTTCTTTTCCTAACTTCAGGAACCTTTCATTTATGATTATGTACTTTCAAGTGATGATAAGACAACGAAAGAGTATTATTTATATTTTCCTTCTTCTCTCTTAATTTTAAGAGTATCACGATGGCATCCAATTGAGGAATATCACACCTTATTTTCATTCCAACAAACTATAAGAATGACTTGATAGTTAGGTCGAAAATATTTTTTTTAATCTTACTTTAAATCCTATTTTTATTTTCATATCATAATATTATTATACTTATCAATTTTCAAACTCTTCAATTTATATTTCTCTTACATTTTAATGACATCTAATAGTGTTAGAAGCTTTGCTGAGTTTTATAGAAGTTAAGGAAAACTATAACGTCTCTAAAAAATTATAACTATCCACTACACAATAACAATTAATTAATGATATATATTTTGTTGTGCCAAGAACAATTTTTTCAGATTGGTGTATGACTTTATGAACTAAGCTCGATATTACTTGTTCTATAGACTAGTACTTCTGCTATAGGCTGGTGTGTGTTTAATATAATTTGTCATACCAGGGGCATGTGATTTAAAAGTAATTACTCCCTCCGGTCTCAAATATAAGAAAATATTCTTTTTTTAGGTTCATTGAATAATTAATGTATCTGTTTTACACTGTAGACCAAATACATTAACTACTCAATGAACCTAAAAATGAATATTTTCTTATATTTGAGATCAGAGGGAGTATATTAGTATGTGTCAAAGAAACATAATTCGTAATATGGGTATTTGCAAATAAAATCCACCACAAACACTAGACGGATAGAGTTAATGAGTATATGCGAATAAAATAAATAGGTATTTCAATTGTTTGTTGGTTAATGGTGGGGGAATTTTTGTTTTTATGTGTGACTAAATGAAGGCAAACTTAATGATATCAATATCTGCGGATAGAGCTCTCAAAACGGGCTACCCGGCCCGCATTAGGCCGGGCCATGACGGACTTGGGCTTTGGCGGGTCGGACCAAAAAGGCCCGGAAGATAAACAGACTCAAAAATATTTGCCCAAGCTCGGCCTTTGCGGGCTTTGGGCTTTCGGGCCAGCCCGGTTACTTAAAGCTTTTAATTAAAAAATTACACTAAAAATATAAATCAATGCTAAACTTTCCAAATTACCAATGTTAATTTGTCATGTGTCAAATATTACATATTAAAGTAGACATTATCAGTAAATTACATTCAAATCCTCAATAATGCAATTGAAAAGAGCAACGTAAAGTTACACACAATTTATCTTTATATTGATCATGTTATTCTAAGTAACCAAGGGAGTGATAATTCATCTATTTATTTAGGCAGTACATAGAATATGGAGTGATAATTCATCAATTTATCTTTATACCGTAGGAAATTTAATGTTAAAAAAATATTATAAAATAAACGGGCTACGCTCGGTCCAGCCGGGCTAGCCCGCAACGGGCTCGGGTCTTAATGGGCTCGGGCCTTAACGGGCTCGGACTGAAAAGGCCCGGTTTTAAACGGCCCAAGTTTTTATGTCCAAACCCTACATTTTTCGAGTTTTTGCAGGCTGGACCAGCCTGTTTTGCCAGCTCTATCCGAAGATATCAATATCTATTAGTAAATTACTAAAATTACCAAAATACAATATTGCTTAAATATAAAAATTATCAACATCAAAGAAATCCTAACATAATTCCCTAATCTGTATTATTTTTTTCATTAAAATTTTTATTTTAAAATGTAAAGTATAATGTATTAATATTTTTATGTTTAATACTCTTTTTTGTAGCAAAAGAGAATGAATAAATTCTACGTAATCTTAAAAATTATAATATATTTTTTAGTATAAATAATGTAGATTTTTAATTATTTTTGCAGGATATTTCCGAAGAAATGTTCCATGGAATAATTGTGATATGCTAGTTTCTTAATATCCGTCTCAGTCTTGTGACTAAATTTGGACAATTGTGATATCCTAGTCATTCATTATGTTTGATATGAGAAAGGGCTTGAAAGAGTCGTTAACGCTTGCTTCCGTCGTTGTAGAGAGTTGATGGTACATGATATGCTTCTATGTTGATAGTCGGTTCATTCGTCAAATTATAGATCCAGTTGATGCTCTCAAATGCCCACTCTGTTATTGGTTTTCGTTTGTTATAATTGATTAGAGTTGGATCAACTGAATCATTTTTATTGGGTGTGTTACCTGTTAGGCTTGATTCACATGTATTGTCAGAGTCAGATTTTATGTCACCTAGTTGTTCTGTATACCCCCCTCCCCCCTTTCAATAATATGTATGAGAATTTGTCAAATGATTAGAGTAGGTGTCAACTTAATTGGGACGTCCTCTATTCTCTATGATCCCATTTGCTCTTAATGTATAAAAAAAATGATCCTAATTGTGTAAACGTAGTGAAGTGGGAGTTGTGTTTTGAAGTCAAATAAGGTATGGGTATATTGCATTTTTTTTTTACAGGAGTATAAACACTTCTAGATAGAACTCATAATTAAAAGAAAAATATAGAAAAGTAAAATAAAAATAATATTGCTTATGAAAGAATTCTTACATCAAGTATAGAACTCGTAATTAAAAGAAAAATATAGAAAAGTAAAATGAAAATAATATTCCTCATGAAAGAGTTCTTACATCAAGTATATTTAAGTTTATATAACCAATTAGATCTATTAACTTCTAGCTAACATGTAAATAACTTTTATATCTTTAATAGGTAGGTCATTTAAAAAAAGTGAGTTTGGTTATATAATACAACACGTTATAGCTATTCAATATACAATAAAAAAATCTCAACAATAACTGTTGGGCAAGATTTTGGCTTCTTAAAATAACATCACGAGATAAATGTTTGAGTTAAACATTAGGATCATAACATGCGCCTTCGATAAATGTTTTTGAGTTAAACATTAGAATCAAATTGACAATAGAGATACTTTAAGATGAGCACGGTTCACTAGATACACGCGGTCAATGCAGCCCCATAACATGTGCCTTCGTGATCTTATCCATTCTTTGAGAGTGGTTATCAGACCGGTCCGAAAGAATAGATCATGCATTATCATACCCATATCCATACTCTTAAGTCACATTATAATTGTGTTTACGACCGGAGTAATATCTAATACATTGGTTGTGATATGACTCAATTAGAAACATATAATTACATGTTATTATTATTTTTGACTTTATTATACTTTTGTCTAGTAAGGACTATATGTGATTATGTTCCCTAAACTCTTTAAAATTCTCAATTACCTTGTCCAAACACACTCCAAACATTTAATTATATAGGCCATCTCATTTATAGGTCACATGTTAATTGTCTTAACATGTGCAATATTGCACATGTTTGACAAACCCTTTATATAATATCCAACATCTATTTTTCTATCTAATGTGAGACTATACTCTAACTTGATATACCAACAATAATAAGGGATGGAAGTGGTGATATATGTTTTTGCATAGCAACGAGGGTATATAGAAATCTTACAATAGAACAAAGGATCTTAGTCTTCGTGAACTTAGCTCAGTTAATAGGGACATTGCATAATTTATATAGGGTTTGGAGTTCGAACCTTGAACACCCCGCTTCTCCACATTTAATTGTGTGAGATCTAGTCACTAAGCTACTAGACAAAAAAAAAAAAACATGGATCTCAAATAAGTAGAGAATGGTCTAACTTTGCGGCTTTAAAGTTAATAACTGGTAAGTAATCGGTACCAACAAAAAGAATGAAGACTTTTACTTTTATTTCTAAAAACTATGGACATTTCATTTTCACACTCTTAAATGAAATATCATCAATTTTGAAATTGAAAATGACTTAGATTGATCTTTCCCTTTTGTAGAGAGCAACATAGATGTGGATGGGATCTTAGCGGATACATCCAAATTTTCATGGGATTTACTCGCAAGTCACAAGGCAAAAACTACATGATATAGCAGTAATTGGAGGGAGCTTTGTGGTGGTTTAGCAACGTTTGATCATTTCTTTCTATTTAACTGTAGTAATTATAGAGGGAAAACAAATATTTAAAAGACTAATGCCAAAAACTATATTCGTGAAAATTCGCGTGAAAACCTCTCGCGACATATATCATAGCTGTTCTTTTTTATCCAATGGTTTTGTAAAATAAAAATAAAAAATTGACACAAAACGTTACACTTTTGTGCATAAACATGTTCTCAGAATTATTCTAACAAATAACTTTAACATGGTCAAAAAGAAAATCCCTTTACTATCATGAACTGTTTAAAAGTAATGAAAAGTTATGAGTAATTAATTAATGAAAGAAAAAAAAAAATCTATTTTACATCATGAAAGGTTAAGAGATTTTATCATCATGAAAGGTTAAGAAACTATTTCATGAATGAAGTGATTGAACTCACATGATTAATGAACAATTCACCAAAGAGTGAATCGTTCAAAAGAATGTGAGTTCGATTGTTATGTAGAATAATTTTTGGTCAGACTATATTTATCTTACGGTCGAACTCTCAATTACTATAACCCCTTTCCACGGAAATCGAAAGGTTACAAAAAAAATCAATTTCATTATTTATAAATTATAGAAGAGCATGAACTTTATACACTATAAATATCAAATCATATTCTATTTTATACAAGCAACGCGGAAATAAATATGGCTGAAATTCTCAAGTATTTTTGTGCTATGAATTTATTTCTTTTCTTAATTATTGTACCAGCAAAAATTCGTGGTGGTAAGCCTTTTTTTATTCTTTTCACATTTTCTTCTTTACTTCGTACACGATCTTTTATACTAGTAATGTTTTAGTAACATTATGTTATCATCTCTTTTCATTACAGAACATATTCAATGTGTAATTGATGACGATTGTCCAAAATCTTTGAACAAGTTACTAGTTATCAAGTGCATTCATCACGTATGTCAGTATGTTGGTAATCTCCCTGATTTTGCATCCCAGGTCCCAAAGAGTACGAAAATGCCCTACAAAGGAGAATGAGTTATTGTCCAAAAAGTTAGGAAAAAAAATGTGAAATACCTTATGATAGGAGATATTTCAAAAAATGTCATTTAAATGTTGTATTTCTACCCAAAAAAAAATTAAAATAAAAAATTTCTTTTCCTAATTTCAGGAACCTTTCATTTATGATTATGTACTTTAAAGTGATGATAAGACAACAAAGGAGTATAATATCTTTAAAAAAATAAAAAAAAAAGACAACAAAGAGTATTATTTATATTTCCTTCTTCTCTCTTAATTTTAGAAGTATCACGATGGCATCCAATTGAGGAATGTCACACCTTATTTTCAGTCCCGCCACCTATAAGAATGACTTTGATAGTTAGGTCAAAGATTTTTTTTTTTATCTTACTTTAAATCCTATTTTAATTTTCATGTCATAATGTTATTATGGGTCAGTATTCGTTGGCACCTGGTGTCAACAGATTCGTTGACACCAAATCTCAACCATCAATCTCATTTAATCCAACGACTCATAATTAATTCAAGTTTCTATTTCGTGAGTATCCTTTTTTTTTGTCAAGTAGCCTATTGACTAGAGCTCACACAATTAAATTGTGAAAAAGTGGAGTATTCAGAATTCAAACTCTGAATTTATTATTATAATCATTTTCAAACTCTTCGATTTATATTTCTCTTACCTTTTAATGACATCTAATAGTGTTAGAAGCTTTGCTGAGTTTTATAGAAGTTAAGGAAAACTATAACGTCTCTAAAAAATTATAACTATCCACTACACAATAACAATAAAGAAGTTGAGGAAAAAAGTTAATTAATTATATATTTTGCTGTGCCGACAACAATTTTTTAGATTGGTGTGTGACTTTATGAACTAAGCTCGATATTACTTGTCATACTAGTAGGGGCATGTGATTTAAAACGAACTAGAATTCGTATAAATAGGTATTTCAATTATTTCAATTGTTTGTTGGTTAATGAAGGCGGACTTTTTTTGACTAAATGGAGGCGAACTTAATGACATCAGTATCTCCAGATATCAATATCTACTAGTAAATTAATAAAATTACCAAAATACAATATTGCTTAAATATAAAAATTTATCAACAATAAAGAAATCCTAACATAAGTTACCCCTCAAAATTTTCATAAATTGCAAATTGTTCCCTATTTTCTAAATTTAAAATTTGCCAATTTTTTTTAAAATTTTTATAATAATAGCCAAAAAAATTATAACAATGAAATTTTGAAGATAATTCAGTTGAATCATTTGAGTTGCATAGATTTTGCTTTTGTGGTGGTCAGGGTTTGAAACTCTGTCTTTACATCTATTATACATTGTCCCACCAATGAGTTGCATAAACTTTTAATTTTAAACTCTTTAAAATTTCTATTTACGACATCTCGTCATTCTTTAAATCTCAATTTATACAACTCATCTCACTTACATAGAATTCAACATCTATGTTTCTTCACGATTCATACTCTAGCTTGAAATACCAATAATAAGGGATGGAAGTGGCGATGTTTTTGCAGAGCAACGAGGGCATAATATAAATCTTACAATGAAATAGAGGATCTTATAGATAATTTTAGAGAATGGAAGACTATTAGTTTTATTTCTGAAAAAGACCCAAGAGTTTCTCAATTACTTGATACAATAATAAATGCCTTGACATAGATATGGTAGAAAACTATACACATTTCATTTTCATACTCTTAAATGAATTTTCATCATCTAGAGGATAAATTAACCTCAAGTGATCCTCTAAATAAAATTGAAGTCAAATCATTTAGAAATTGAAAGGGACTTTGTTTGATCTATCCCTTTTGTAAAGAGCAACATCAATGTGGGTGAGATCTTTGAGGATACTTCCAAATTTGGTGCGACTTACTCACAAGTCACAAGGCAAAAATTACATAATAGTAGTAAGGTTTTGTTAACAAGTGTCCTAAAGGCATTGTTTAAGGAACCCATAAAAAGAAATTATACCTTGAAAATATAAGTCAAACACTTGTTGAAGTTATAACCGTACAATTTCCAATACAAAAGTTGCTACTTTTAGATGCTTAAACGATGCCCTTAGGGCACTTGTTAACATTTTCCATAGTAGTAAACTCTAATTTTTGAAATACAATTCATGCATATGACACATTAATGATCTTTATATTGAAATACAATTCTGATTTCAATGTCGATTTTGATTTTGTTTTTAAAAACTAACAAATTAAATTTGGATTGTCCGATCTCCATCAAATGTCCACTAATGTGGTAATTGCATTAATGCAGTGATTACCGCCAACAGCCAGTCCGAAATTTAAACTCTAAACTTGAAGATACAGTTCTTCCAGAAGAAACGACCGTCCTTGAAAGTACAGATTCATCATCCATGCATGCATAACTAAAGCAATAATACAATAAAACAAAGAAAGCAAATTAGAGATGAATGAAGAATAAAGAATGCTACATAGGATGTTATGAGTCCACGTAAGTGTGGTTGTATATCATATGGCAAGGGTTGCTCTTATAGTATAAATTATTGATTGTCATGGTTTAGAGTAGTCTTTTTCTGATGTAGTATAAAACTAAGCACATGAACGTGTATGCATGAATTGCATATTGATGAAGACACGCAATTGATATGATTTTTCATTTGACCGTACCAATAATGCATTTTATACTCAATAATTGTAATCAATGTGTACTAGACCTAATTCGACTAAGGGCTGCATGCGTAGACCAAATGGTTGGATAATGGTCTCCTACTAGCAAATCATGTGTTTTTTTTAGCAAAGCATATATCTTTTTTGGTAAAAAGCAAAGCATATGCTAATTAGTTCATTTTTGAGATTCTGTAATAAATTTTTATGCATATATTATGTTAGAAAATTGGATTCCATAAATTATGATCTATTATGAATGTGCTAAAATGTGATCCAATTAGATTTTTTTTTCCTGCAGCATCAACGTTCTTCGTTGAGGCTCTAAAAATGATTTACCTTAAAAAATTATTCATAATTTTTAATTGAAAAAGAACATGGTATAAATATGCAAAGTTTAAAGGACCTTAGAGACTAAGTTAGCGACAACTTAAGGAACCACTATGATTGTTTAAAGGACAAACACAAACACAAAGTTTATACGTGCATAAATATAAATATGCAAATAAATATGGAAAATTAAATACACAACAAATTATAAATAACCACAAACAATAATACAAAAAACAAAATAAAACTAGTACATGTAATTTTACACACGCACGCACGTGCACACACATTTACATATGATTGAGTCAACTTATGAACCCTCTCAAAAGCAAATAAAACTTAACTAAACATGCGAATAACCTTTGTAAGGATTGAATTTCAAAACAGGAATCTGTTTAAGTATAATCCTAACTTAACGAAATCATATGCACAGTAGTTCCTTTCCTTATGTGTATGGGAAACTAAGAAATTCATTTCCCTAGTCAAAATCATTAAATCAAACAAATAACACCTTTTTCTGTTGGAGAATTAATTATGATGGATTAATAATTAATATAGTACAACTTTTTATATTGTTAGAGCATATGAATTAACTTGTTTTGTACGAAATTTTATAATGATAGATTATCAAAATTAATCTCAACAATTTCTAGATTACAAAAGGGCTACCCACGCGTAGGCATCAATATCACATGCGCATGAGCGTTGAGAAAAGGCTAAATTTTGGGGAATGGCCAAAAAAACTACACTAGAACTTTATTTAGTTGAACATCATTGTGTTATATATTCAATCATACACACGTTCTTACTTAAAGGTACATTGTTGTAATTTAGCCAGTTGCAGTACCTTCTGCAAGTCAGGTTGATCCTTTTGCAAATGCACCAGTTGCAATACCTTATGTGCGTGATCTACAAATGCAAGTATCTGAGTATTTGCATGTGTGACAGTGAATTGTTGCAAGTAACTGGTTGTGTCAGTTATATTTTACAGGGAAAAAAAGAAAGTCAAAACCATTACATGTTAAGGATGTCAAGAAAGCCAAAGACAACAAAAAAAGCAAACTTGTCAGTGCAGTTGACACGGTCAAAAGAAAATTTTCTTTCAGCTACAATGAAACCTCCACTTCTACTTCCTCCGATGGTTCATCTCTTGATAATCTTACGATAAGGTCTGATGCAAAAAAGAAAAAGATGTAGGCAGACAGTGCAGGATTGAACTATATTATCTAAGGTAAATGGGCTATAACATTATAGTATCCTTTTGTTAGGTTTTAATGAACAATTAACTCATGTTATTTCTTATTTTGAAAGTATATACAAATGTTAGATTGTATCAGGTCTATTGATAGACTTAGAACATTGAAAACCAAGATGATTGATGGTCCAGGCAAAGATGCAAGCAGCCCATTAGAGACCCAAAGATTGGTCTATGCATGAAGGCAATTAGGACACTGAAGACTTCATATGACGTTAGCACGAGGCTCACAGAATGATTGATGTCTTCTTGTTATCTTGTTTTTTTTTTTTAAGTAATCAGTAACTTTATTTTGGATGTAATACACACAAAAGTGTTATGAATCATTTATTGTGGGGTGTTGGTATCTTTTTTATGTTATGAATCATTTATTGTGGGGTTGGTATCTTTTTTATGGATGGTTAGTAACTTTATTTTGGATGTAAATACAAAAGTGTTATGAACTACTTAGAGTGGGTCTTGGTATCTTTTGATGAATTTTTAGTAACTTTGCTTTGGATGTAAACACGAAAGTGTTTTGAATAATTAATGAAGGAAATTTGACGGTTCATTTTGATCTTAATTGTTTACCTTAAATGTTTTCAGTATGTACCAATTATTTTCTACCTTGGATTAGTTTAGTTTGTTAGCCTAATGACTAATTCTGTTATACGTTAAAGACAATTAAGATATCATGTTCAGAAATAGATATCTATCCAAGAAAGCCAATAGTATAAATTATTGACTATTGATTGTCATGGTTTAGAGAAGAAGTCATTTTCTGATGTAGTATAAAACTAAGCACATGAACGTGTATGCATGAATTGCATATTGACGTAGACATGCAATTGATATGATTTTTCATTTGATCGTACCAATAATGCATTTTATACTCAATAATGAAGTGGGTCTAACAGTTTTGCAATAAAATCAAGTATCCTATATAACCTTTCTTTTAAAATCAGTACTATATATATATATATATATAACCTCAATCACCTATTCTGCCATTCCCTCAAGCATTCAACTTTCCAATCAGTTCACAATTCAAAATAATCATAAGTACTCTCCCAGACAATAAATATACATACAAATAGAGAATTGAAAGAAAAAAATATCAGGTTCCTCTTGGAAATAGAGAACTTGGTCATGTTCACCATGAAATTGGAAATTATTTGTTATAGCTAACAGGTTGGTCTTTGAGGTCCCCCTTCTTGGCTCTAGCAGAAGTATGACCAAATCGTACTATAATGCCAATAACATTTAAATCTAATAAACACATAAAATCCCTCGTTCTTAATTAGGAGTTCCCAATCTTTATGGAACTCAACTCCAAATCAAATGCTATGAATGCTACTTAACAAAGCAAACCTCAATTTGTTCAACATGAAGATAACAGCTGCAAATTTCTATGATATATAATACTGATCTGACATCTGGCTACTACTTACACTCCAAGTACCTATCAATCGTTCATGACAAAATTCTTGAATAGATGTAAGCTTTGTCATAGTGCCTAATAATTAGGTGAAGTCTAATTCTCGTCTCTCACAAAAGTAAATCGGAACGGATGAAGTACAAACACTCGTCTGATTAGGTGTGTCTCAATGTCAGACATGTGTCGGTGTCTAACACCGACATATATAATTACATTGAATTATGTGATTTTTTAAAATGATTAACAGTATCGACATGTGTGTTTGTGCCGTATTTGGTATTGGTGTCCATGTCGTGCTTCATAGATCGGAACAAACTAGTTAATCCTTTATTTTTTGGTTGAATTTAGTTACATACTAATTAATCGTATAAACTAATAATTTGGTGAAGTCACACCACTAACACATATTTTTTTGTACCAACAAACAACAAAATTAAATCTCTAACAAATATTTTAGTAAAAAAAAAGTCTCTAACAAATATTACAATACGACGAGATCTGAATGCGTTTTTAACTAATATTTTTAGATTTTATGAGTAAAAATAATCTTCGATGGGCACCTTATATTCGGTTCCCATTTTTGTAACCTCTCATGTACAGGACAGTAAACCCATTCGAAAAACAAAATGAATAGGACCGTAAAAAAGTGTAGCGTTTTTTTTTTAAAAACAAAGAAACGACTTTTGTTATTTTTTTTTCTTTCTTTTCATTTATAGTAGTGATGCTTACATTCCTAAAAAAAAAAATATATAGTGATGCTTACAAGAATAAGAGAGTGGACTACTTTCTTTAGTGTGTCACAATCAATTTCACCTTATTTTATTTTAAAGATAAAAAAGAAAACAATCTAGAGACTAGATTATGATGCACAATCTTTAAATTATTTCAGAAACCAACAAAAATAATTGACAATAGAATGAATCACCCTCTCCTGGACACACCAATCACCACTATATATAATGAGTCATTCATGCCCTTAATTCACCAAACCATTGTATCTCACTAAAATCTCCATTTACCAAACTCTCTCTAGTTTCATTCTCATTCTTTACCAGAGTGAACACTATGGACAATATGTGTCAACTAAATTTCCAAAATATATCAACACTGACTCAAGGG
>Ga0315914_1001396_pt1 | contig 35824 bp, 20 predicted proteins | sample MpolenodulesMG_FD_203920 | JGI IMG/M metagenome (GOLD analysis project Ga0315914, IMG submission 203920) | Medicago polymorpha root nodule microbial communities from Los Angeles, California, United States - elongated nodules | ecosystem: Host-associated > Plants > Roots > Nodule | place: USA...
GGGCTGTTTTGTATTTTAATTAGTTAGGGGGCCAAAATCGCAACTTTTGAAAAGATAGGGGGCCAAAAGTGCAATTAAGCCTTACAATTATTAATCATGATAGTTGGTTTGCATAACTTTGTTATCAATGTGTGGTTAATAATAAATCCCTAGAACAAAGAATGGTTTATGAGAACACAAATCTAATTTTTGACGAGAACAATTATACGATCAGATTTTACTTACCTCATAACCGAACTTACATCATAACGAAACTTGAGATTACTATACCCTTTGTTCCTGGAGCCTAAAGAGTTAACAAAACAAAAATTACATTTGTGATATTATTCATTTAGTTCTAAATTCATTCCATGTATTATCAACGTAATTTCATTCTAGTTTCTACAAATATACCAATAGAGGACTAAGTTTGATTGAAAACATTTAAACTTCATGAAACATCTTAAAATATCGATAATATGAGAGGATTAGATTGATACAGCTCTTTTTTTTTGGACGTTTAGTTGATACAGCTCTTGTAACCAATACAACGCTACAACTTGAAGGGATTCGACCTACAATTTGAAGGGTTAAGTTAGACATTTGCTCGATAAAATACCAATATGCTATAAGGCTCTCTTTTTGATAAAATCGTTTATATCCTTAAAAAAAAAAAATTCGTTTATACTTTTTCAAAAACATAATGATATAGTTTATATAGTTTTTTTGAAAGATAGTTTATATATAGTTTTTTTGGAAAAGTAACACTACAATTTATAACTAAGAAATTAGTTGATTGAAATTAAACCATCAGATGAAATATAAGTAACAAAAAATTATACCATCAGATGAAATTAGCTATCAAATAAATTATTGATAAATATTTTTTATAATCATATTATAGGTGTGAATATCCATCGTCGTTTATCATTGGCTATCCTAAATTAACAACAATTTTTTCGTAGACAGGAGTAAAAAATAAGTCCGACCATTTAAGGTGTCTAAGTCCATTTACATATAATGATTCTTGTTTTTTTTTTTTTAGGAAAATATAATGATTCTTATTTTAGATAACAATATATTGGTATAGAGTATAAGGGATCCTCGAAGTCATTACAATGCAAACAATTTTTAGAGCATAATTTCAAGCACTCCAACAAACACAAACACCATCCTAAAAAACATGAACCAGGTACCCTATATCCTCTAAAAAACCTTATATATAAAACTTCAAATTTGATGGAAAAGTTTATAGTAGTGCACAAATATAATATCATAAGATTAGTACAATAAATAAAAGGATAAGTACACTCTATATAAAACGGATAAGTACACTCTATATTTGCTCCAAAAAAAAAAAAGTACACTCTATATAAAATCATATCGTGTCATGATAAAGTTTGATACATAAAGTTGAATTGTTTCTTAAAAAAACTAAATTGAACTGTTCTTCCTTCTATAATTGGCAAATCATTGGCAGCTCTAATGGTCATTTTAGGTTGATATATTTTTTATATATTAAAAAAGGAACTAAATTAATCTCACGTTAGGAACCTGGAGACAAACAACTCATCCAAAGAATTTTAATATCTAAGGGACTATGTATAACCGTCTGTCCATAAGAAATTCCAAGCAGTTGAGGACATGAAGAAAATAGAAACATAATTATAACAAAGTAAACACAATAACAATTTCAGAATCAATAATTTAATTTTTCTTGTCGACAAAATTCAAAGACAAAAAATTATCACATACTTTAGTGTCATAATTAAAGTAATATTAAAATTAAAACAAAAGCTTAATTGCAGTTTTAACCCCTTAACTTTTCTAAAGTTGCGATTTTGGCCTCTAAGAAAAAAACTACAAAACCGCCCCATAAGTTTTGCACCTGTGGCAGTTTTGGCCCCCAAGGCTAATATTGACTCGGTCTACGCTGACGTGACACTCTAAGTGAGGTGCCACGTGTTATTTTTTTTATTTTTTTTTGGCTTTGGGGGGCCAAAACTGCTACAGTTGCAAAACTTGGGACGGTTTTGTAGTTTGTTTTTCTTCTTAATAGACCAAAATCGCAACTTTAAAAAAGTTAGGGGGTTAAAACTGCAATTAAGACAACTGTTTTTTTCTTCAAGTTAACCTGTCCTAAACTAAACTATTTCCATCGGTACAATATAAGTTGGCTGGTTTTGAATAGGATATCCCTTCAACAAGTTTAAGGGCCATCTATACCACTTGGCACTTGTTTGCTCCGTCTATTACTTTTCTCCTCTTTCAAACATTTTTTTAGTGCATGTTGGTTCCAAAGGGACCATAATTGACTTTAGAGGTATAAAATTGATGTTGACATGTTTGGTTGTTGTAACTAGAATTGATTCTGCCTTCAGAATTGATTCTACAAGCTTTATAGTTTTTGATTCTAGAATTGATTTTCACACGCATGTTAATTACTTTTAATCAAAATCATATCTACATAATCAATTCTATCAAGATTAATTCTCACCGCACAACCAAACACACATTTAGACAATATTTTAGGCCTTATGACTTATAATAGTAGGTGTCATTAGCCAAAGTCAAAACTCAATTTGTATCAATTTTATACTATTTTATTTGGATTGGGCTTTGTATATAATATGGTTTAGAATGAGTGTATCTCCATTCAGATTCTTCTCAGCATAATATCATTCCATTCCAATTGGCTTTTCTCAGAAGTCTTCTCCCTTTCACAGTTGACTTTTCTTTAGAACTATGGCAGCATACAAGCTTGTGATAGCATCACTTCTTCTATGCTGTTTAGCTGAACGTTGTTATGGAAAGGATCTCTTTTCTTCTTTGAAAAGAACCCTTGATGTCTCAGCTTCCCCTAAGCAGGGACAAGGTAAGTAACAATAAGATTTTGCATCTTGTATTGACTTATGCTAGTTAGAATAGAGTATGATGAATCACATAGATCATGTTTAATTTTGATGAATTAATTTCAAGACAAAATCACTTTATTTCCTTTAAAAACATACTTGATTTAATTTTGATTTGTATATGCTTAGGAACATAAAATAAGCTAATCCAACCTTGATTTATGTGATTATGTTCCTTCCTCTTTTCTTGAATTTGAATAATATCATATACCACTATGAACATTTTTCAAGAAAATTTGGCCATGTTTAATAGAGTCCAGTGTGTTATAATTATCAAGGTTTTTAAACGGCAGTCGCGTTACAATTTTTGATATTACAAATGATCACCTTAATTTCTGCAAACGTTAATAGACATCAAAATTCAAAAACCTTAATAAATGAATGTCTTATCCTATATTGTGATTGCGTACTTGTTTTTATATAAAAAAAACATGATGTTAAATACTCCTTCAAGCTGATTAAACTCAATTTTGGTATGAAATACAAATATCTATGCAGTTCTGTTATCTGGAGTAGACAAAATCAGTGGAACATGGGCTCTAAACAAGACCTTCCCAGCTGGAACAGACTCATCCTACAAAACCATAAAGCTGAAATTGTGCTACGCGCCCATAAGCCAAAAAGACCGCGCATGGAGAAAAACCGAGGATGAACTCTCTCGGGACAAGACTTGCCAACACAAAATGTTAGCCATGCCCTACAATGCTTCCAACAAAACGGTCCAAACCTTCGAGTGGTTGATTCAACGCGACGTGCCTCAGGCCACATATTTTGTACGTGCCTACGCATTTGATTCCAACGATAAGGAAGTGGCTTATGGCCAAACCACGAACGCGGGTAAGAGTACCAACTTGTTTGAGATCAATGCAATCAGTGGCCGCCACGCGACACTTGATATCTGCTCCATTGTCTTCAGCGCCTTCTCGGTTGTGTCCTTAGGTGTGTTCTTCTATATTGAAAAAAGGAAGGGAAAGTCACCAAAGCAGTGATTGAATTCAGTGACATAGGAAACTTCATGGTAGATTGTTTTGAATGCTTTATTATGCCTTATATATGATGTAGGCCTGGTTAAATAATATTATCAGTAATGTTATGAATATTTAGTGGAAGTGCAGCTCCCTAAGTTTTTCATATTTCATATGGATGGTCTATAGCTCCTATGACTATATGGTTTTCACTCATTGGTATTGCTCTTAACTTCATTTACCTGTAAGTTACAAAATTTATGTCATATAAATAGGAGTCAGGTAACATTGTAAGAATTACAATCTTTGAAGAGCATAATGCAATACTCTTTTATTCTCTATTCTATATTTCCCCTTTCTCCCTTATCTCCATTCTTCTATAGTTTACAATATCTTGCTATAGTTTAAGTTAATTTCATAACAGGTATTAATAATAGTTATTTGTTATTTTGGTAAAAAAAAATAGTTGTCTGTATATTTGTGGATGCCAATTTCCTCTTAATTAGTTATCTGTACTCCTTAGCATGACATGGAACTCTCATTAGTGAACTCACATTCCTTATTTGTTATTAATTGCTGGTGGCAAACTTCTAATGTTAAAGTGATTCACATACTTGTATATAACTTACAAATTTTGATCATAACGATGCAATTGTATTTCAAAATCTATTAGGTTTTAGTGTTGGATAGGCCGATACAAGCCTTACTTTAAACTTTTTGTATTTTCCTTCATTACTGAATCAATGTAGGTTATTTGACACTAAATTTTGAAGCTAAATGAAGGTTTCTTAGTAGGGAAATATTTGTTTGAGATGATAAATTAAGCATTTATAGAATGAAATTTTTGTAAATAATTAAGCATAGGAAAATGTTAAATAGTGCCCTCAGGGCATTGGTTAAACAATTAAAGTAAGTAACTTTTTTATAAAAAGTTGTATAATTATTACTTAATCAAAAGTCAAGACTTATATTTTGAAGACAAATTTTTTATTTTTAGTTTCTTAACCATTGCCATGAGGGCATTGGTTAGCAGGACCCGCAAACTTATAGCAAAGGGCTAAAACAAGTTCTACACGAACAAATTACATATATATGTCGTGCACTTCAATGATTTTAATGTCATTATATACTATCTTCGGTCCTATTTATAAGAAAAATTTGAATCAATAAAATTAGACCAGATGCATTAACTTTTGTTGACTGAAATGTCTCTTATAAATAAGAACATAAGTATTTTTTTTGTTTTGTTTTTGGTTTAAGACCATAAGTATTTTATATCGGAACGAAAATATATGTATTACCTCTAAAAAATCTATTTATAACTTGAGAAAATGATGAAAATTTAATTGGTCCTAAAATATCATATCTCGTGCAATCAGGACAGCCGTAATTGGTGTGAAAGTAGCCTTATTTTAGTTCGTTGAGATATTGATGTACCTTTTTAATTGAACATATTTTGATATATTATTCAGGGTTAATAGGTCTTTATCCCATGTAATATAGGTCATTTCTGGTTTTCCCCCCTATAAAATTTTTATTTTGATTCACCTCCCTGTAAAATATTTTTGTTTTGATTTACCCCCTAATAGGCTAAACAAAAACCAATTTTATTTTTTTTTCCAAGCAATTTTCGTTTTTGTTTGACCTATTAGGAAGTTAAATCAAAACAAAAATATTTTAAGGGGGTGAATCAAAATAAAAATTTTACAAAGGAAAAATCAGAAATGACCTATATTACAGGGGATAAAGATCTATTAATCCTATTATTTATTAACAATACATAGTTCTTCCCCTATATGAATACGTTGAAATGAAGTCAAACATATACTTTGTAATCTTAGAGATGCATTTTTCTTTGTAACCTTAGTGATGCATGTTATTTGTCTCATCCTTAGATAAATTTTTACAGCAATTCTCCGAGGATGATATCACATGCACTAGTTGCTAATTTGGAGAAGATTATAATAAAGAAGATATAAATCCTAAATATTTTTTACCAATCAAAGCTTTTCAACAAAAGATTAATCTTTCGATATCAGAGAGATTATAGTTTGCAAGAGGAAGAGAAATAAATACATTTTCCACTTTTTTTCTTCATCATGTTATTCTTAATAACGTTTTTAACGAATCAATTCTCTCATGAATGATGTTTTACTTTTTTTTCTTCATTAGAATTTTTTTCATTCAATTTCTAGTAAGATTTTAATGAAGCTCATTCTTTTATAGACATCAAAGATGTTGTTATAAGTAAGAGAACTCATAAACCCATTGTCTTAAGGTTTTGGGTAAGAGTGTGGCGTCTCTCTTGCAAGTGCGGTTGTTCTAATCTCGATGTGGACGGTCCCCTTAGCTCCCCCAGTGACCCAACAAAAGAAGAGTGTTATGAATATAAATTTGTGAATGTTCATCTCCTCTCGGACTTCCACATTCCTTAGCCCAGTCTAAAACTCCTACAATTAAGTGAATGACTTTACCAATTGCTCATGACTAGAGTTGTCAAATGGATTGGCTAGGCCAACTCGGCCCGCCTGGAAGACCTAGTTACATAGATGGGCCAATCTAGGCTGACCCATTTATAATTTGGCCGCATACTCTAGAGCCCAGTCCAATCCATGTAGGCCATGGCCCAACCAGACCCGTCCCATTTATTTATTTATTCACTTTTTTTATATATTAGTTTCTTATGATAATCTATTTACGAAAATATGACTAAATGAACATAGAAGTGTAAATAATTTTTTCATTAACATTGAATATTAATTAAACTCTAGATCTATTCCTCTAATTGAATCGAATTAATAATTAATAATATATAAACTTTAAAACTTTAGCTAAATTTATCCATTTTTGTTAAGTTTACATATTTAAATATTTTTTATAAATATTTTTTTATAAAAAATGTAGTATTTTTAACAAAAATCAAATGATGATGATGGGCTGGCCGACCAAAGGCCGATGGGCTAACCCGGCTCATCTTTTATGGTTGTATTGGTGGTCTTCAATGACTTCTACTCCTACATTTTGTAAAAAAAACAAAAAAACTTCTACTTCCGTTTGTTACAGATTAAAATAAAAGTGATTTTCACATAAAATAATTTAGAGATTTTATGAAAAATTAGAATCTATTTTGCGTTTGTTTACCATGATAAAAATCACTTTTTTTAAACAAATAATTTAATTTGTTTGGATACAACTATATAAAAGAGATTTTTTGTTACAAAATTAGTTTAATCTTTTAAACCCTATTTTCTCTTCTCTAGAAAAAATCTATTTTTTGAAAAGCTGCTCTTAACAACTTCTCATTTGTTTTTAGATTATTTTTAGATTTTGATTTTTTTAAAAAGTTGTAACAAACGGATGCAAAACTCTTAAAAGTGATTATTTTTTAAAAAAAAGTGATTTTTTCCTGAATGGAATGGAAGCAAAATAATTAACTTTTTTATGTGAAGTAAAAAAAATTGCAGGCTGAGGGGTTTGAACCCACACGCACTCAGTGCAGTAGGCCTTAAATATACCCCTTAGACCACTCGGGCCAGCCTGCTTGCGATATTATTTCTTGTTTTGTTTGGCTTAAATGCTTTTTTGATCCCTTAAGTATTTAATTGGTATCGTTTTGATCCCTTAACTAAAAAAAAGATTGTTTGAGTACTTTAAGTTTTTTTTAGTCTCGTTTTGGTCCCTTCTGTTAGGTTTCCGTTAGGTTTAATAAAAAACGTTAAGTGTGGACACGTGTCACCTTGTCATTGGCTCTGAGATTTTTTTTTACAAAAAAAATATTTTTTTATATAAAAAAATATTTTTTAATATATATTTTATTTTTTGTAAAAAAAATTCCCAGAACCAATGACAAGGTGACACGTGTTAACTCTGGGACACGTGTCACTTTGTCATTGGCTTTAGGATTTTTTTAAAAATAATATACATATATTTTAGAAAGAAAAAAAAAATCTTAGAGCCAATGACAAGGTGACACGTGTTCAGGAGTTAATTTTTTTTTTTTAAATCCTAACGGAAACCTAATAGAAGGGACCAAAACGAGACTAAAATAAAACTTAAAGTACTCAAACAATCTTTTATTTAGTTAAGGGACTAAAGCGATACCAACTAAATACTTAAAGGACCAAAATAGCATTTAAACCGGTTTTGTTTTCATCACAGTATCTTTACTCTTCTATATTTTACAAGGGTACATCGTTTTTTTTTTTTTTGGATACCAAAGCTACATTTTTTGTTAGTGTGATGTTAAATAAACTTCTTAACATTTTTTATTTTATGGAATATGAGATAAAATTACTCAATCATATATGTCATTGCCTATATAAACAATTTAATTCAGCGTTTAAAACATAAGCATGTATCGTATAAGTGTTTATAATATATAATTTAATTCTATAACAAAAGATTAATTTTTTGAGAAAAACAAACTTAACTCATTTTATCAATAATAACAATCTTAATACAAGATAGAATATGATCATGAATATGGAAACTACCATTAGATAATGACGCCATTGTTAACAAATGGGCAACACTATTTAATTTATTTGTCTCCTAATAAAACTTATCTTAAAGTTTTGGTAGGTTCTAAGTGAAGTTTTGCAAATATCAATAATAGAGTCAAACATAGAATTGGCGTTGAGTCTCCTATTTATGTCGTCAACTACTTGCTTGCAATCAAGTTTGATAGACACCTTAGATGGACCTATACAACCAAGCCATTTTATTACTTCCTTTAAGCCACTTGCCTCCGCTTCGTGTGGTTGTGGTAATCCAAAGAACCAAGTTGTTTTTTGCTTTTATGAACTCTCCTAGGCTTCCTTTGATGCACATGCATATTCCATAAACACCCTTGTTCCTTGAAAATTACTGCATCAATATTGCACTGGACCTCCCCCATGAAGCGTAAAATTCCATACATGTTTGTCCTCTTGCACCTCATCGATGATGAACATAACAACAATAGTTTGCACATCTCTTTTATTCTATTACAAAAGATAAAATAATGTAAAAAATAATGAGTTGTTTTTACAAGTTATCTTGAAGAGCTTATAAAAATAAACTAAAAATAATTTATAAATATAAAATTATTTCTTTTTATTAACACTCTCAAGCAATATTGTTTATGTTAATATAAATTTAAATAAGACAATTCACAACATTGTTTCTATTGTCTAAAAAAATACGTAGGTTATTGTAAATTTGTAAAAAATAACAAAAGTATATTTTGTTTTGAAGAACCTAATTTAGTTCATCGAAATTGGCATGAAGATAATCGAATTTGAAATCTTGAAAAGAGCACACTACAATATCTCAAGTCAACACCGTCAGAACAACCAGACGTATTTAATAACAAAAGTACATAGGGAAAATGTGGCTTTTCATTACATTAAGGTTGATCTGAGAATTATTTATTTTTTTGGCCAAAAGGTTGATATGAGATATGGAGTACGGAGAATAAAGTACGGAAAACCAAATGCTAGAAGGAACTTGCATTATCTTTTATAGCTGAGTGTAAAATAAAATAGAATTATTTTTAAGTTTAGGTAGAAATTGAATATAACATTACCGGTTTAGAGGAAGATAAAGATTGGGGTAAGCTTACAATCAGAGACCCTGGTGCATTTAGGTTGCAATTTGGCTTATTTAGTAGTTGAATAAAACTGAAAATGTAGCTCATTGATTGGGACTTTTTTCTATTATTTTTGTTACACGATAAACCAAATTGATGAGCCAAATTGTGAAAGCAAATATGTTAAATGTCATGCTATATATGCCCTGTTCTATACACACAATTTGCTTGCTTGTCCTTTCCAGGACACAAGAGGACAAAACAAAGATAACAACATATGCTCAGATGGGAATCAAGGAATTAGAACCCATTAAATTATTGACATTATACTTGAACTGTGATGAGCTTGAGACTTATTTTTAGTTCTTTTTCTTAAATATCTTTGTATCAACTTATCATAAATCTTTAGACTCTCTTTGACAAATAAAATAGGATGTCTTGGCCTTGCCAATTGAGCTTTGAGCCGATCTGAGAGTTTGCTCCTCCTCAAGGTCTCAGTTCGATTCTCTCTAGAGTCAATTTGAGGGGTTAATTTTTCTTCTTCAAAAATAAAATAAAATCTCCATGTGATTGTGAAAAATTAATATTAGTAAAAACTTAAATAATTATTATCTCATCTAAAAATTATTAATAAAATATATTTAAATATGTAAATCAATAAATAAAAAATTCACTTAACGAAAAATAACTAACTTTTTTTTTTTTAGGGAAACTAAATTTAAATTTTATAGATTAGCAATTTGGCTCAACCAAAGGAATAATACTTAAGTTTGATATCAAATATTAATGTAAAATAATTTGACACATTTATTCAATCATAACTCACAAAATATCACCAAATAGATAACAACAACAAACTAAAATATCAAAGTTGACATAAAAATGAAATAGGTTGAAGTAGTGATTGGGGGTAAACTTAATAATTTACACATTCTAATGCCCTCTCTTATTAGATGAAATTATTGTGGGTTCTCACTTTGGAAATGGTGGAATTAATGAGTATTTTATTCAATAAAAAAATGAATGTTAGATAGAGTGTTCAAAAGAGTGTTTTTGACATTTTCAACGGCTCTTTCTATGTTTTATTATATGTCTTTTTAAAAAAATATTTTTGTTTTATTTTTAGAAAATTTATTTTTGTTTTATTATATATCACTTTACAATATCGATGCTTCATTATTGTTTTTTTTTTCTTTCTATCATACCATTCATTATTTATTACTCTATTTTTTCAACTATTTTAATCTCTCTTTCTCATGTCGTTAATGAAGGATAATTTTATAATAATTTGTATTTTCTCTTTTCAATACAAACATAATGACATTTCTTCTTCTTTTTTATACCCAAATTAACTGCATTTCAATACAAAATTAAGTACATTTCTTAATACGTGTGAAAATGTCAAACAACTTATAATTAAATACGGAAGGAGTAATAATATAAATAAAGAATTGGCAAAAAAAATATAATATATAAAACTTCAAATTGGATTGAAAAGTTTAGAGTCTACAAATATAAGTGAGATTGGTAAATATATATGAAGGAATTCTTTTTGACAAAATAAAATAAAATAGAACCATTATTTTACTTATCAAAAAATTGAACCATTCTTCCCTTTAATTGGCAAACCACTTGCGCCTTTACTGATTTTTTTAGGTTAAAATATTTTTTGTATGAGCAAATGAACTTAATCACGTAGAGAACCTGGGGACATACAACAACGAACCCGAACCTTTCAAACAAAAAAAAGCCTCACCTTAAGAATTTTAATTTTTTGATAACAAATGGATTATGTATCATATATGTGTACTGTCCATGAAAAATTTCAAGCTTTTTTCTTGAAAAAGAAAATACAAATACAATAAAAACCAAGTAAACACAATAACAGTTTTTATTTTTTTTTATTTTTAAGGAAAACACAATAACAGTTTTAAAGTCAATAACTTTATTTTTTTTTTTAAGGAAAGTCAATAACTTTATTTTTCTTTCTCGACAAAAATCAAAGACAAAAGTTAGAATTATGCTTCTTCCCATCAAGTTTCACTCTTATCCAGTCAAACTGATTAAAATACTCTTGTGTTAGTTAACTAACGCAAGTATAAAACAAACGTTACTTAATTTTACACATGCGTGACTTAAGTCACGCCACGTGAGTTAACTCACGTGGGCCAAACTCACACAAGAGTATTTTGGCCCGCGTGAATTAACTCAGGCCAGTTCCATTTATACATCAAAGAGAGCTTTGTAACTCAGGCTGGCCAGTTCCATTTATACATCAAAGAGAGCTTTGTAATGCTAATGTGACACACAAAACCAAAACCATGTAACCAAATCTACGTGTCATATTGGATTATCTCCACATGCACTCCAATATTAATTTGTTTCATTGGATTACATTTTGTTTGTACCTTAAAGACAAGAGAAAACAAAACTAGTCTCCTAGGCAGTTGTCCAGAATCTATACGAAAGCCACAAAAGGATCAACCTAGATGTTTTAAAATGTACCAAGAGAATGAATGTAGATGGCAGTTATTAAAGATATGTAGAACTAGCGTTAGAGAAAAGCCACGATATGGTTACATGGTTTTGGAATTTTAAAACTGGCGTGAGTTAACTCATGCATGTGTAAAATTAAGTAATGTTTGTGTTTACATTTGCGTTAATTAACTAACGCAAGGGTATTTTAGTTAATTTGGTTGAGTGGGAGCGAAATTTGCTGGGGAAGAGCAGAATTCCAAAAGTTATCATACGGCCTAGGCTTTTTTTAAGTCTATTTAGCTTAAAAGGTCAGACCGCCTCTCAAAAAGCCTCTTAAGCCTATCAAACCGGCCTATTTAAGTAATATGAATAATATTATTATTTTTTTTTTTTGGTACAAGAATAATATTATTTATTATTATATTATATTTTGTACTTCGAATTAAAATATAAATTCGTAAACTTTTTCAATAATTTAAGCTTTATTAGTATACATTAATTTTTTGCATATATAAATGTATTATTATAACTAGAATAGAAATATGATAGTCGAATTCTCTAAAACCTCGTGTTGATTTTTAAAATAGAGTTTAATCTAATTGAACTATTAGTTTGCTAGTCCATTTAAACTTTAGACCACATTGCTTATTAAAAGATGTTAATAAGATATAGACTTTTAAATAGGCTAGCAGGCCGTATCAGGCTTTCATAAGGCCAGGTTCAGGCCTAAAAAGTAGGCCTATGACAAGCCGCATGCCAGACTTAGACTTTAAAAAAATATGGCAGGCCAGACTTAGGCCTGACCTAGCCTATTCCCATCCCTACATACGGACCTCAGTGTCACAATTAAAGGAATATTAAAATAAACAGTTGCCAAATTAACCTGTCCTAATGCATAAATTAAACTAAACTATATCCATCAGTCCAATAAGCTTGCGTTGGATTTGAATAGGATGACCCTTCTATATGTTCAAGGGCTATACTATCTACAACTTGGTTCTTCCGTCCATTATTTTTCACCTCTTTCAAACATTTTTCTAGACAATATTTTGGGCATTTGGGCCTTTTGACTTGTAACAATATAGGTGTCATTACTCAAAGTCAAAACTCAAATTATATAGATTTATACTATTTTATTTTGGATTTTGCCTTGTATATAATGCTTTAGAATGAGTGCATCTCCATTCAGATTTTTCTCATAATATCATTCCAATTTTGGCTTTTCTCTCAAGTCTTCTCCTTTTCACAAGTTGACTTTTCATTAGAAGTAACTATGGCAGCACATAGGCTTGTGGTAGCATCACTTCTTCTATGCTGTTTAGCTGAAATTTGTTATGGAAAGGCTCTCTTTTCTTCCTTGAAAAGAACCCTTGATGTCACAGTTTCCCCTAAGCATGGACAAGGTAAGTAACAATAAGATTTTGCACCTTGTATTGACGTATTTAATTATTTTATAAAAGTCATGATGTTAAATACTCCTTCAATATAAACTCAATTTTGCTATGAAATATCTATGCAGTTCTGTTATCTGGAGTAGACAAAATCAGTGGGACATGGGCTCTAAACAAGACTTTCCCAGCTGGAACAGACTCTTCATACAAAACCATAAAGCTGAAGTTGTGCTACGCGGCCATAAGCCAAAAAGACCGCGCTTGGAGAAAGACCGAGGATGAACTCTCTAGGGACAAGACTTGCCAACACAAAATGTTAGCCATGCCCTACAATGCTTCCAACAAAACGGTCCAAACCTTCGAGTGGTTGATTCAGCGTGACGTGCCTCAAGCCACGTACTTCGTACGCGCCTATGCATTTGATTCCAACGATAAGGAAGTGGCTTATGGCCAAACCACGAACACAGGTAAGAGTACCAACTTGTTTGAGATCAATGCAATCAGTGGCCGCCACGCGACACTTGATATCTGCTCCGTTGTCTTCAGTGCTTTCTCGGTTGTGTCCCTAGGTGTGTTCTTCTATATTGAAAAGAGGAAGGGAAAGTCACCAAAGCAGTGATTGAATTTGTGTGACATAAGAAACTTTGTGGATTGTGGCAGAAAAATGAAACTTCATTGTAGATTACTTTTAATGTTTTATGCTTCATTGTAGATTGTGACATAAGCAATGTTTTACACCTTTCAAAGAAAGTTTCAAATCCGTGTTGATTAACTAAGCAAATGCACATTATGTGAGCATGGTCTCCACCAAAATTTATAAATTGAGGATATTGTGTAGATATGAATGATAAAATAATTCCATATCTATGATTAGTATGAGTGGGAGCATGGACTTATAAGCTTAGGGGCCCGGCTCCTAATTTTCTTAGGTGTAATGAAAACTTAATAAAAAAAGTGTTACTCTTACTTGTACAATACAATGTACAATAGACTTGAATTGAAAATTGAAAATGTTTCTTCTACGTTTAAGATAACTTCTACGTATTAAAACCAAATAAAAATGAAAATGTCAAACAACTTGTTTCATGGTCAAGTTCTAGCTTGCAATGAGCTGAATCGCTTTGCCAAGTAGGTTGAACTTGAGAGATCAAGTAGAAAGCAATCAAATATATAATTTCTTTCATAAAGGCGTAAACAAAAAGAACAATGCTATATCTAGCAACGTTTTTTCCCAAATCTATCCCAAAACCTTAGATGTCTTTTTCTTAAAGGAAGTCAAAATTTCAACTCTGAGATTAAGTGGAAAAAACGGCAGGCAATGGTATAAATTTTAACCTCGTGAAATTGTCGCTATGTATTTTCTTGTGACCTTTAGCATTTCCTAAACAAAAATTGTAATCAATAATACCTAAGAGCATATGATCCATTTGGTCACGATCACAACAAAAAATTTCATTTATTTATATGTTAACAATATCTCAAGCATCATCCTACTAGTTTTACATGAGCAGTCAAAATTTTCACAAGCAAAAATCATACTATAAAGTATCCAAAAATAAAATAAAATCATCATAAGAGAATCCTCTTAACAAGGTAAATGCTTGTTGCATATTTATCTCTCTTGATCCTGTCCAAAAGGCAAGGGAAAAAATTGATGTATGTAACAGGTATCCGACAAAAAACAACATATATCTAATTACAATAAATTCCCTTTAGGGTTATTAAAATACATGTCTGTACTCAGCATTCTGTCCGTACCATAAAGTAACATTCTGTCATCATAAACATCAACATATCCAAATGCATCCCTACCAGGAGGACATTCCAATGCAGCTTCAAGAACTCTATGATGTATACCATGAGAATCAATAGAATATCCACCTTTATGATCATGACCAGAAAAACAAACCTTCACACAATCATATCTATGTATCAAATTTATCACTTCATCATAATTCCACAACAATGCTTCCTTAGATGATGCACCAGGATATAGCGACAAATGACAACAAACCACAACTTTTTGTTTCAATTTTGTTGCTTCTTGAAGAACATTATTCAACCATTCCATCTGTTCCTTTCCAATACCTCCATTGAACATAAGAAACCTTCTTTCAAGTCCAACTAAACCTGTTGGACTATTCTTATCTTCATTTGGATTCTTCTCTTTGAGAAATTTCATTGCCTCTAATGTTTTATGATGATCTTTTGGCCAACCAATTGCACTTATATCATATCCATCAAGAACTACAAATCTATATTCCGGGATGGGAGAAAAATCGTAGTAAGCATAACCTTCAAGACTTTGAATCTTCAACAATGGAAGTAACTTTTCGCGAGGTAGATTGTATAGACAGTGATTTCCAATTAAATGATATACTTGTCCATCGAATTTGTCGAATTCATCGACAATCTTTTTTACCGTGTTAAAAGATTGGTCTTTTGGACAAAACCCATCAACAATATCTCCTAAATTTATCACAAATTTGTGATTTTGATGATTGTTCCAATTTTGAACTGCTCTTTGTAACACATCAATGCTATGCCTATAGTAACGAGGAACACCAAGGAATGAACGTCCATCAGGAATATCACTATATTGAACATCAGATATTAATCCAAATGAAAAGAGAGGTTGTTTGTGATCATCATGTGCATTTTCTAAACAACTTTCTGAACCCATGGTGTTTCTATCTAATTTCCACAAGCACATCACCTATTAGAAATGTAACAAACGTCATCAAAATAGGACTTTTCCAAGTACATTCAATGCAAGAAAAATATACATCAATGTAACACTATAAAACATTAGGGTTGTCCCAATCAAATTTGATGGCCTTTTCTAAAAAATAGCCATCCTTGTAAGTAAGGTTAAAAAGTCATAGTATGAAATTTGAGGCCCCACTAAATATGAGGCCATGTGGTGTAATAGCACTAACTACACATTCATAGAGCCAATCCTCTGAAACACACGATATGAACACCAACATGGATAACAATTTGAGAAAATAAATTAATTGATAGTTATTAGATGCATACCAGTATCGTGTTGATACAAACGTGATTAGATCAACAACGGGTGCTACATAGATGTAACACAAATTACACATTATGAGACTTGGAAATTGGGATGATAACAATGTAACATGTTTTGAAGATCCTTTATTTCAAGCAAATTGTTTATAATCACAAAATTGAATTTTTCAAAACAGGGGATAACAAAAACAAATAATCTTAATAACCTATCAAAATTTATTTGTTACAACAGTTATATTCAAATATTAATAGTTATTGTGGAATTGAAAATACAGAAAATAGACAAAAACAATAATAATGAAAAATGATTTTGTTACAAACATGAAAGAGAGAGAGAGAGAGAGGAGAGGGGGGGTCTTACTTGTGATGATAAGAATGTGAAATTGTAATGGCAATGGTTGAAATAATTAAAAAAGAATGATTACGTAGAATGCAGTGATTAGTGGGAATTAAGGTTAGATCGGGAACTCCTAACTCTGTGGGAAACAAAACAAGAAAGAGACTCAAATGTGTTTATGAGAATTTTCTACGTTAATGTAATACAAAATTGAAACCAATAAAATTTGTTTTTTTTTTTTCCAAGTTGTTAAAAACACGGGAATGACACTGTTTACCTTTTCTTTAACTTAACGCCACGTGTTCTCAGGTAACCACGTTGACAATTGACATTCCAACTCACCCTACCAAATCTCTTTTGTTTTCTGTTACTGCACTGCACCTTATGGTTCCGATGTTTTAACTAAAATATTAGGCTATATTTGGTTTTACATAAAAAATAATTGTAAAATAGTTTTTTTTAAGGATATTGTAAAATATTTATAATTTAAACTAATTTTGAAAACAAAATCAATTCTATAGAAGAATCAAACATGTCAATATCAATTCTACATATTTAAAATTTAATTTAAAATAAGATATAAATCAGAATTTAGAACTTTTGAGTGTCTTTGTCAACTATTAGTGCATTCTTCTTTATCATAAATGCAAAGTAGAATATATTGAATTGAGAGTGGTGAAAATAATATTAATTAGAGTTATAATTAGAAAAAAATAATTAATATTGTATTGAAAAGTGAAATGAGTTAATTTTTTTGGGACAATATTTTTTTATAAATGATTCAGTTATTATGGGAAGGAAGTTATTATGGGAAGGCGGAGGTAATTTACAAAATGGAATTTGAATTAACATAGGCCGTTAGAACAACATAGGCTAAAAAAAAAAGGTAATAGATATTGTGTAGGGACATGGTAGCAGAAATTTTTCTATAACATATTGAAGAGTTTTTTTTTTTTTTTTTTAAGTCAAAAAAACAAATTAATTAAAAAAGATACAGGAAGTGCAAGGCTGGGGGACATGCACCTGATCGTAAAACCACAAAAACAACTCGAAACGGATGATACAACGATTCAGTATATAAGTGGTATTAAAAAAACAACCCTAAACTATTACTACCACGGACAATCCAGCGAACCCACGTATGAGCGCGAAACCGAATTGCAAAAAAACGCAAAGTGAGCATTCAGAGTATTGAGTAGGCGTATGAATCGTCTGCCAACACAGAAACGATCCAAGTTTCACAACCCCCTTCTAAATGAAGCAAGTAAAACGCCTTTTCAGGCCAATCTGACCAGATACGAACCGAAGCACGGAGTCGCATCGGTCTTCAAACTTCAGTCGTAGTCCAGATCGTGGGATGACCAGACGACAAAAATTCAACACAGTTCATCAACGACGCGCAACGCTGCCGCGACAGATAAAGTCCTAAGGTACGATTAGCGAAAACTACCGTCAACACGCAGCTTCTACGCACATAGCCCTTTCGAGCATCAACACACTAGAGAACCCAATCTCAACTCCAATAAACCAGACCAAGCCGGAAACAAACCCACCACCCATCAACATTTCCTGTAGCAAAAACAAAACAGTAACAACAACAACACAGAAAAGAAAACGATGATACCCACAGAGGCAAAAGCTCGTCGGCAACAAAGAGCACCAGCTCGCAAACGCGACGAAACAGATATCTCAAACCATCGAATAGAAACCCAGTCGCAGGAAGGGAGGCAAAAAACCCATTTTCCGGCGAACCACTGTTGAGAAAACGGAGAGTCGCGGCGGCGCCGACGATCGACTAGGTGATGGTGACGACGAAGAGGCTAGTCGCACCAAAAAGTGTTACCAAAAAAAACTATTTAAATTAATTGGAGATTATTTTTTATTTTCTTGTTAAAGAATTTCAGATTATCACCGTGAGTTTAGTTTAGTTGGTAGGGATATTGCATATTATATGCAGGGACCGAGGTTCAAACTCTGAACACTCTACTTGTTCACAATTAAATTGTGTGAGCTCTAACCACTACGCTACTCGACCAGAAAAAAAATTCAAATTAGATATTTTTTTTTTATCCTCACGAGCTTACGAAATTTTATCTAATTCTTAGACTAACCAATGAATTTTTGTTTGCAGGCATCTTCTCGAAACAAGCATTACTCGTGTGAAAAAAAGAACTTAACATTTTTCTCCTTTAAAAAATCCCATTTTTTTTCCTTCTCATTTCTACGCTCATTGTTTTGATTGACGAATATTATAAATTTACTTTTATATCATTTTATTACTCCCTTCCTCTTAAATTAGATGTTTTCTTGGTAATTTTCTTTGTTTCGGGTGATTTGTCCATTTTATAATATTAATACAATATTTATTATTCTTTTCTATTAACATACAATTATTTATTTATTGTATTTCAATCATCTAAAATCAATCTACTAACTATATTTTAATAAGGGTGTTTAGTAAATAATACATTTTTTACCATTAAAATCAACATTCTTAGTCATTTAGTTGTTACTTTTTTCAATTGTACTGCATTCTATATGTTAGCTTATTCCATATGTACACTCCCCTCTAAAATTTTAAAATCGATCACTGACCAGATTGATATCTAGAAAATTGCAAATTTATCAACTGATCCTTATTTACACGTTTCAAATTTGTCCCAAATCTTTTAAACTTCTCATTTTAGATCACTTTTCATTATACACTTCATCCAAATAAAATAATAAAAAACTAGAATTGAAGAGAATTCAATTGAAGATGTCAAAATGCTAACTTTTTTTTAGAATTGCCAACTACCCATTCAAATTTCAAACACACTTTTAAGATTGTGAGAAACTAATTGCTCCCATGCCTTATACACAAGGGTGACAAACATTTGACGATTGCTCTTTAGGCACCTAGCGATTGCTTTCAGGCACCCTCCAAACGTTAGTTAACTTTCGTTCAACATTTTTGAGATTGGCTGAGATACTTTTTAAATCGGTTCATCCGATTTAAAAAGTGTTCCCAAACGGCCGTTCGGCTTTCTTGGGTGCCTAAAGAGCAATTGTCCAAACATTTCTCGCTACAATACAAAAGCCCTAAGCTTAAAAAAAAAATACAAAAATCCCTAAGCCTAGAGTTGTGTAAATTTCATTTTTTTTCAATTTTTTCAAAGTGCAGTATAATCCCAAAATGCTGCTATTTCATTCATTTCTCTATATCTGATACCGAACTAGTATGTTTTGTGATATTAATAATCAATATTATAAGTTTCCTATACTAAGAAAAACTACCATACACCAAAATCTGGCCGTGGTAACTATTACCTATCGTTTGTTGCAACTTGGAATTACTCACAATAGAGCAGCATATATTTCTGTCTGCATATATAACATTATTTCTCTAGAACAATCTAAACAACAAGCTTCTCTGGGATGAAGAATCTGATCAACCAGAATAGTTTATCACACCAATCTTCCACTGTCTTAGGTGTGAAGAATCTGATCAACCAGCTTCTCAGGAAGCTTTTTAGTAGCCTGTGCAAGTACCAAAAGGTTAATTAAAAGTACATGGGGCTCATGTAAATAGTATGCAAAAATTTATACCTAGAAACTAACCTGAAAGTTCCTCATGTGCAAAATTGGTTCACATCCCACGTCTGCCACGAATTGGCCATTTGGAGTCTGCAACTTAAATCGGTCTGCTTTGTATGCAGACAACATATTTTCTTCGTCGGGTAGGTGACGGCAAACTGTTAGGAGTGAGCTAAGAGAATTCATCTGAAAGGTTAAAGAAACAATCAGATAACAATACTAGTCCAACAGTAGATCATGTTCTTGCCGCTCTATTGCTGAGCAAATTAAAGGCCCGTTTGGATAAACAATTTAAGTAAACGATTATAGCATAAACATTTACCATATAAGTGTTTAAACATAAGGTATTTCTATAACAAAAGATAAAATACAGTCAAACTGTTTTTATATAAGCTATAAACTGATTTCATAAGCTATCCAGGAGAGCTTGTGGAAATATGTTGAAAACATCGTATGGACATGTTATAAGCTCTTTCAAATAGTCTCACGAGTGAATTACTAATAGATAAGTTCAAATAAGTGAATCCAAACAGACCTAAGTTGATTATAAATTTAGCTAACTATATCCGAACTGAATGAGAAAACCTACCTTCATGTATGGACAAGAAGCACAGCCACCATGAATGGAACAACCCTCCCCGGTAGCTACTCCTGGTACAACAGGAAGTATGATATCACCAACCTCAACTGAATTTAGACTCGGGGTTGTTGTAGAAATTGACTCTGACGAAACTGGAAAGACTATTTCAACAGTAACTTTTGCTCCTTGAGAAGAGGACTTTGCAGGCTCTAACAAACTTCGAACTGCTGCGACAATTGCAGTAATCATCCCAGATTCTGTTCCTAAAACAAATTGGAGATGATCATCAATGTTTCTATCCAAAGATTCTTGAACCCTGTCTTTTATGAAGTCCAAAATATTCTGGGTGGAGCCTACTACTCCCATCCCCCTTCTCTTTGCTTCCATTGCCAATGAAAACATCTCTCCAGGTACCTCAAGATGGGCAGTAAGGAATGCATCACAATACATTTCTTTTATATTCTCCACAACTTCATTGCCAAAAAGATGATGAACAATGCATGATCCATCCTGGCACCAAAAGGCAAGAGAATATAATAATGAAATATTGTGAAGCTAACTCTTGAAAAACTATATTGAATAGAATGGTCTTCATGTAGGAAAAATAATACGAAAAAATGGATTCACACCAAACTAGCATCCTAAAATGGTGAATACAAGAAAACCACATAAATGCAACACATCCGAATGCAAATAAAGTGAATTATAAGTTCTTCCCTTGCTTTTTAAAACATCTTAAAGACCTTACCTGAAAATAGTGAAGTCGTGGTAGTAATGATTTAATAGAGTCTACATTGTGCTTAGGATGTATCGCAGCAACCTCTTCATCGGTCATTACTGTCATCTGTTGGAACAATTCTACGATATTTGCCCCCATGTAAGAATCAGGCCCATACCATATGCTCAAATCAGGCACTTGAGCAAATGCCTGCATAATAGGAGATAAACATATCATTTTAAGAAAGAAGCACTAAAACTAGCTTTATTGTGGTCATCGCGTGATGTACACATACAACCAATACAACGACAAAGAGGAATACAGAAAAGTTTTTATCTAACTAACCTGTAGAATAGTCTGGATAACATTTGATGAAGTACAGGTTATTGTCGGCACAAGCTCATGAGCATATGCCTTTGTCTCTAACTTAGTGTTAATGTATATGACATGCAAAGAAGTAGACTTAGAAGCTGGCTCAAGATACTCCATATAAGTAGAGGTAGCTGCAGCATCAGCCAGAGAGCATCCAATACGCTCATCCGACATTCTATACACATCAACCTGCAAATAATCATCAGAGAAAATTAACGACTAAGGATTAACAAGTATCACAAATACCAAATTCTGCTAATCTAGTTAACAACAACACATATGACATGTTTCATACAAGATATCAACACATGTTTATAAATAGGAATCTTAATAGAATATATCTTCAAGATAGGCCTCATACACCATCATATTTTTGCATAGTGATGGCTCCGCTTGGAAACTGAAAAGACAAGTATGAGAAAGACATACCTCGTTAAAACCAGCTTGATCAAGGATGGCGCGCACATTTTCCGACATGAAGTCCACACCCAGCACTGTTATGAATTTGCATCCAGCTTTTGCCATTTTGACTGCTGAATCTGCCATGACCAGTGAATCAGATATATGGATATGAGGCCACTGCTTCTGAGCAGCTGTTAAAACGCCTTGGACTTCAGGATCCATGTAAAAATGTGCAACAACGCCAATTTTCTTCTCCTTCAGCACATTGACTAGTTCACCAACTTTTAGTTCATTGGGGAACAAGTATTTTGCCTACAAGCAAGCTAGACAAAAATTAGAAGTTTAATACTTTCAAGTCAAGATTCCATGAAATTATGAGATTTCTTGTCATGTCCATGATTCATTCATCAAGATGTGAAGTAAACTTTGTTTTGAAGTAAAAAAGCTACTTGCATAAATAAAGTAAAATCAAAAAAACACAGACATATTTTTCTAAATTTAAGTTTGTCCAAAATATAAATACAGAAAAATGTTACTACTAATCTACTATCTGCAACTTTAATAAATACTACTACCCATTTCTTTATCATCCTTGATTAATATGGAATAATTGTCTTTTGTGTGTAAGAGTATGGAAAAAAAAACTCCTTAAACTATCTTAGAATTTGGGTTAAGTCTAACTCAATCGTACAAAATTGACTTATAAGGTGAGGAGATAAGACTAGCCACCACCTATAAATACATTTTTCAAGATGTATGCATATCATGAGAGATTTTTTAACACACTCCTCACAATTGGACACCTCGAGCATGACCGACAACGGGTGACCCAACAAATTTTAGATAGGCTCAAATAGCACCTTTGAAAGTTTGAGTTTTGAGTTTGGACTAACTCATCCTACAAAATTGAAAAGTAAAGTGAGGACCACTCATGCAATATGCGACTTCTCAACAAACTTGAATGCCCGCCAAATATGCCTTGGCTTTAGATATAGTGGAACTTTCAATACAAAATTTGTGTGTACAAAATATTGAAGTAAAAGGACCATTAGGAATGTGCCAAGTATATGCCTCTACAAAGTAAGCACTCACAATCATGATAAAAACAGAAAAATCACCTATCTCTGCTATAACAGGACAAAGTCTTAATTTGTTAAAACACTGGAAAGTATTGTTAAAAATAAGCATCAGATCTTTTTTTTTTTAATTTAATAAATAATTAAGCATCAAATTCTTGCAAGGTGTGACAGAAAGGGACACCACTACTATTTCCCTTTCTAAGAGAGATTCTATATAAAATGACTTATAGCCACAAACAAACAACCCACCACTAATTTCCTAAGTTAACAAATGTCCTCATAACATAGGCTAAAGAATAAAACAAAAATAAAATTAGTCTTCAGTCTTCACAATGGTGTATTCATGACAGTTAAAAGATTTGTCTTTTTCCATAACATTCCTGTATTTGGCCCTTGAGTGCATTTTAGGTTGAATTCTCAGTTTTCCACACTCTCCTTCATGTATGTGTTAATCACTAGACCAACAACAATATAAACAAACATTCTTGTAATTGATTTTGTTATTTTAACATATATCACGCACTTGTTAGTAAGACCCTCCCTCATGATAACAAATAATAGAACAATACCAAATCTCTGAATCTTAGAGTTTGAAGTTTTGGTGACCCAATATCCGATTATTTAATATCACCTTTTATTTTTAAATTTTATTATTTTGTAATGAATTGAAATCTTCAATTAATTTTGCCAATAGAGACTCTAAGGTATCAAAAGGATTCTCCTAGTCGATTAGGTTCGGTTTAACTTAGTAAATAGATGTCAATATTCTTAGATATAAGTATATAACCAATGAAGCAGATATATTCTTCAGATTAGACGTGTTCCAGTGTCAATACATATTGTATCTGACATTGACAGGCACTGACACATATAATTATGTTGAATTGTGTCATTTTTTAAAATTATTGGTGTAGGTGTGTCTTTGTGTCTGGTGCCCGTGTATCTGCTTCATAGGTTATATGACACTTTCACTTCACAAGATAAAACAAAAATAAAAGACAGTACTAACCTGGGCTTCAGCATAACTACCCTTAGGAACAACACCATCATCAGTAACAATCAAAGACGGAAAAGGCTCAAACTTCACCTTCCCTTCTCTCTCAGCAACCAATTGTTTTGTCTTTTTTTGCATAGTAACAAGAACATTATGCCACGTATTCACCCTAGAACGACCAGTTCCTGGTAAACCAACATTAAGACCAACCAAATCCTCAGTACTCACTTTCACAACCTCTTCCGGTTCCAACCCATCAAGCACCCAAACCAAACAAGCACAAAAACCTTTTGTTATCTCCGAATCACTATCCGCAGTTAATCTCACCTTCCCTTCACCGTCGATCTTCACTTCCACCCACACTCTCGCGGTGCAGCCCATGACTCGGTTCATGTCAACACGCGCTGTCTCCTCCATAGGTGGTGTTAGCCCCGCGTAGTGAAGTAACCGTTTCATTCGGTCTGCTGGCTCCTGTAATGATCGAAACTCCTCCGCTAGACGGAGGAGTTTCAAAGGAGCAACCGGGTTGGTGGTTTTTGGAAAAGCTACGGCTGAGCATGAAAGAGAGGTTTTGAACTTGAGAGATTTGAATGAAGGTTGATTAGGTTGAAGAATGAAACGTTTTGGTTTAAGAACATGGTTTGGGTTGATGGAGAGTGGAAATAAAGAGGTAGTAGTAATTGCAGCCATGGTGGTAGAACTATGGTGCAACAATGAGTTGAAATGGAGCGAAAATAGAGAAAGAAGGACTTGTAATAAAATGTTGTTATTATTATAGGAACCAAATAATAATAAGTGTTAAAGAGTGGGGTTGAGAATAAGAAAAAGCACTTTTGCTGAAAAGTCATGGTATCAATGCTAGGCCCAAAAGGGAAAGTGATGCATCACGAGAAAACTTACCTCACAAAGTGTACCTTTTTTTCCTTTCCTTTTAATATACCCCATCTATTATTGCGTTTTTAGAGGTTCCACCATTATACTCTTATAGGAAAGTTGCAATGCACCCAAGACCTAACATAGTCACAATTTGTTTTCCTCGAGTATACTTGGGACATTTGTGTCGGACACATCTTTGGATTAACGAAAATTGTAAAAACTCCTCTAAAGATGTTACTGTTAAGCTTGTGTTAACGATGATGATGTGTTTGAGTTGTTTGTCACAACATATGATTATTAAGTGGGACTTTTCATATTGGTTTGGGACCATAATGAAAACAATACCTCTTTCATCTTGTGCGAAAATATGAATAACTTTCAATCTTCATACTGAACTCCTACCTAAATTGAAAAAATTCAAAGTTTTCATTGCCAACTCCTAACCAAGATGGTTAAAATCTAAAAAAAAAAAAGTATCCCTTACTCTACTTCCACTTATGCACTTGACTCAAAATTGTAATTCAACTTAATAATCTTCAGAAAAATCAAAACTTTAAACGAAGTAACTCAACCTTAAAGGGAAACAATTAAGAAAATAGAGGAAATAAAAATCTAATCCAACTAAACTCTCACCAATGTAACACAAAAGTATACATCTTATTACAATGGTTCATACGTTGATTTTATTCAATAAAATAATGAATGTTGAAGAAAGTGACATTAATATCCCTCATGAAAAAATTCATCCAAAAAGTTAAAAATTTAATGATAATTAAACAAAATTGAATTCGGTAGGGATTAAAACTTCATGCTTGAAATAAAGGACACAAACATGCCTTTGTTTTTACGAAGACTAGAAATGAAATTCATTACATTTATAGGCATAAAACCGTAGTGTAAAACTTACCAACATTACTTTACAAATAATCAAGAACTTGTCATTTAATTTGGTTCTTAGGTAGCCCAACAAGTTAGGGACTACTCTTTTAATTAAAAAAAATTCAAAAAGAGTGCAATATTTTTTTTTTTTTATATATATTAAAAGTAGAATTCAATGTGCACCCCTCAGTTTGCCACTATATTGCTATCTAGCTGTCTTGTAGTCGCATTATTTTTCAATGCTGTATAGCTGATTGTGAATGAATGATACCTCATATCAAGATCTTATCATGGGGTATCTTTCAAAAAAAATAAAAAATCTTATCATGGGGTAGTTTATTTCGAAGGTTTGAAATGATACATGCTATAATTTTTTCAGTTGATTTTCTATTCCGAATGAATGTCTTAAATTTGTATTTTGACTATTTGCAATTGGTTCGAGTATTTTTCCAATCCAACAATTTGTTTAATCATGGAGAAAGAGAAACAAAGTAAGCTGAGGAAAAAGTTTTTTTTTTCTTTTCTTTTAAGTAGTCAAGTAGATATAACTCACATATTATTTTTTTTAAATATCGTTAAAACTCCTGCATATAATATGCAGTATTCCTACTAACAAAGTAAGTTGAGGGAAAAGTTCTTTAATGCAGCTACTGCAATCATAGTAACAGCGTCCAACAAATTTCGCTCAGACAAAAATCATGTAGTCTTGTTGATTTTAACTATTTTAAAAATATGGGTCATATGAAATTTGTTAAGGATTTAAAATTACAAACAATTGATAAATTTTATGTAAAAAAATTACTTTCTATTATTTCAATGTGTTATTAAATGTACGATTTTCAAAGTAAAATATTGGAACACTTGTTTGCATTTTCTTTAAAATATTGATTTGAAGAAAACCGTCGCCTAATTTTATTTGGGCCACATTTTATTCAGACCTTTACCAACTTATTAGGTCTACAGTCGTTAAAAGATGCCACTAGATTCTTTAGATTTTTTTTTTCTTTAGAAAAGAGTAGTTCCTAACTTGCTACCTTGCTAGGCTACCCGACATAAAAATTATAAATAAATCATTAATTTGGGTCCATAAAAAAACTATGAGAAACCAACAAATATATATATATATATATATATATATATATATATATCAGTAAGAAGAAGAAGTTTTTTCAAAAAACTATATAAAAAAATATTAATTTATCTCGTACAATTATGTTCAAATTAATATAATTAAGTAATCAATTCTATACAATTGGCCTTTACGTACCTCTACAGTTGATAAAAATAAAATAATTTCCTGCCATTTTAATTTGAAGGAGCTAATGCAAATAAAATATTTCAAAATACAAATTTCAATTCTAAAAAAGAGAGTAATTGATTGGGACTTTTTTTTTAGATACAAAGGAGGCATGTTAAACAAAACTACATACGAACACGACAATTAAAATAGACATTAGCTCTTAAAAATGGTGGTTGGGTCTAACACAACGACACAAAACTGACTTTTGAGGTGAGGATTGCCCCCACTTATAAACACATTGTCAGACCATCACCTATCCGATGTGGGACTCTTAACACACCCCCTCACGACCAGCACTATTGGGCTTCGTTCGTGGACATAAATTGTGGGCGGCCCAATGGATCTTGGAGAGGCTCTAATACTATCTTAGAAATGGTGGTTGGGCCTAACACCACCCCACAAAACCGGCTTGTAAGGTGAGGATTGCCGCCCGAATTAATTTATCCATTTCTAAGATGGTATCAGAGTCTGTCGATTTCAAGGGCAACCTACCGATTCACGCACCAAGCCCAAAGAGTGCTGCTGGGCGTGACGGTCGATTCACGCACCAAAGTCCAAAGAGTGCTGGGCATGACGGGGGTGTATTGGGAAAACCCATGTTCCACATCGGATAGATAAGACTCTTGATAAGAGTTTATATAGAGGAGACAATCTTCACCTTATGAACCGGTTTTTAAGGATGAGTTAGGCCTCCAATTTCCTTATTAGCTACATCTTAGCATAAAAGGTTAACATAATCGGCGGTGGATGATCTAAATTGTGAGTACATGTAGGTATTGAATGGGCATAGCTTGCAAGCCACACAACTATATGGTTTGCCAGCCTTCAAATATGAGAAACGGTAATCTACCAATCCTTCATCATAAACAACTAACTCGAGTTTAAAGAAAGTGTTTGATATCCTTTATCCCAAGCAAGTTGACAAACATAGTATATTCTCCAAAGTTCTGACATGAGCCCCGAACAAAACCCCAAATTTCGACCAAAACCACTTAATCACACACCTAATTCATCTCTAAAAACTCCACCACATGCAGTGTTATGATTACTATCTATAACATCCTTGTTTGCATTACATTAAACACTTTCTCTATCCGGTACTTTCCACTCAATCCAAACTGTGGAATATGGGGACCTTGCAAGTGTGGGAATCATTGCGTATGTGGGTAACTTTCTTCATCAATAAGACTGCCTAACTGCATACTGCATGTTCATCAAACGCTTTACTAGCAAAAATATGTTGATTTCTATTCAATTAGATACACTAAATGGTTATGCCAAAAGTTAAATGATTATTTTTAATACCTGCTCCATCCACATGTCTGAGATTCGGCTGCAACCATTCCCAAGCTCCTTTTTTTTTTTTGGGGTCAGTCATTCCTAAGCTCCTTATTAGACTTCTTTTTATAAATGATCGTGGGATATTCGATTGACATGCTTCGATATAACAATTATTTTTGTTCTAGACATGTTTCGATACAACAATTATTTTTGTTCTATAGAGAGTAGCGATGAAATTCACATTTAATCTAACTATTATTACAGTGCAATTATGTGATACTTGGATTATATACTAATTATATTCATATACTAATTCTTATTCCTTCTATCTCATATTAAAATGATTTTAAGTTTTCTTTAGGCAAATGTGTTTATGAGATATATACATTTTCCTAAAAAAAATTATATTAATTGTTTGACAAGTAAATTTACTAAGAAAGTATTGTTTACTTTACAATAAAATAAACTTTATTAACTAATTATGAGTTATTTTACAAAAGTAGCTTTTATTAATGGTAAGAGTTGGAAAAAGAAAAGAGTAATAATTAGTAAATGGTATAGTAGAAAAAAATGCATTAATACTTTATTGATAGTGTAAAATCACATATAAAATAGAAAGTAAAAAAACACTTTAACTAGAATGGCATATATTATGGGACAGTGGGAATTACACACACATACATAGACACACGGCCATTTAATTAATAATTATTAGAAAATAGATCAAGCGTTTATAATTTCAAGCAAATCAAAATTGATTGGCACACCTTCACACTATTTTTTGTGTTAACCTTATGATTCAAAAAAAAAATGATCATAGGTATCGGTAACCTTTGCTCTTTGGTGGATTTATTAACCATTTGAACTCAATTGTTTGGTTAACACGTCACTTTATTTTCAAAGCTAATATGTTACTTAATATATGAGTGCATATTCTTTATGCAATACTCTCTCCGGTCCTATTTATAAGAAACAATTTACTTTTTAGATACATTAAATAATTTATGTATTTGGTTTAGGTTCTTGACTAGATACATACATTATTCAATGTATCTAAAAAGTCAATTTTCACTTATAAATAAGACCGGAGGAAGTAATAAATATATTTTGGTCCCTTAAAATGTGTGTGTTGGTCTATGTTTAGTAGCTATACATTGTAAATTAAATACTGCACCAACTGTACTCTTTCTCTTCTTTTTTGCAATCAAAATATGACATATATTACGTCCACAAGTCCTAACTCCTAACTCAACCGGCAAATATCAAAATTGTTAAACTGCATGTTATGACTCAAGTTCAAATTCAGAATTTCTCATTTGTGTGTAAGTTTTCAAGTAGTTATTGTCACCGAACAAGGTAGGCATCCCATCCTTACCAAATGGTTGCACATGTTGTTTGCTATATTTTATTTTTCAACGTGGTTATTTACGATGAGGGAAAGAGTGGGGGCAAAAGGTTCACTTTCAATTTGTTTAAGATTCAGTGAAAGCAAAATTATTTTTAAGAAACAAATTACTTTTATAAATTAATTTAGAGTAAGAATTGATTATAATAATATGTAATGCGTTAGGAAGTAAATGATATCATTTTATCACTCTTATATCCCATATGCTATATATGTAATGCGTACTCTCACTCCAAGATGTGTTTGGACAAACAATGGCTCTCAAAATATGGTCACATGAACAAATTACTAGAGCTTTTTCTTCTCCCTTTTCTCTATCTCTTTTCTTCCTTGTAAGTGTGCTGATTGTGTTTAAGTTTGCAATTAGAAAATCCAAAACCAATACAAATCAGCCTCCGTCTCCACCGAAACTACCGATCATCGGTAACCTTCATCAGCTAGGCATACTTCCATACCGTTCTCTTCGAGACCTTTCACTCAAATATGGAAACATAATGTTATTGCAATTGGGACAAAGACAAACTTTAGTGATTTCATCAGCAGATGTAGCCATGGAAATCATGAATAATCATGATCTAGCTTTTTCAAACCGAGCCCAAACTACAGCTTCAAAAATCATATTCTACGGAGGAACGGATATTGGTTTTACACATTATGGAGAAAATTGGAGACAAAAAAGAAAAATATGTGTTCTAGAACTTTTAAGCATGAAAAGTGTACAATCATTTCATCAAATTAGAAAAGAAGAAGTTGAGGAATTGGTGAGTAAACTACGTGAAGCTAGCTCAAATGATGCATGTGTGAATTTAAGTAAGTTGCTTACTGAAACTACAAACAATATTATTTGTGCATGTTCTATTGGAAGGAAGTATGGAGGAGATAGTGACAATAGGGTAAAAGAAATAGCTAGGAAAGTCATGCATCATCTTTCAGAATTTGTTGTTGGAGATTACTTCCCTTCGTTTGGTTGGATTGATGTTCTTAGTGGAAAAATTGCCAAATTTAATGACACTTTTCGAGCACTTGATGGTTTGTTTGATCAGGTGATTGAAGAGCGTTTGCAAATAAAAAAGACAGGCAACAATCAAATCAAGAATAAAGGGTTCATTGATATTCTCCTTCAACTCCAAGAGGATGATGGCATGCTTGGCTTTCGGCTCTCCAATAATGATATCAAAGGAATTCTAGGGGTACTTGTCTCTCTTTTATCTTCTTAATTTTCTATCTGCGCGCATTTATATACTTACTACGACACTAACGAGTTTACAAGTCTTAACTAAACAGAAAAAATACCAAAATTGTTATGTCAGACACCATGATTGAGATAGGAACCAACCGTAACTCCTCCATTTAAGTGTGTGCATTTTCGATGATTATTATATCTATTAAAAAAACAATGCCACCAACAACCATTTTAATTAAAATTGTAACGTGTAAAATTTAAACTTTGTTCTTTGAGGTTAGTACCATTTTTAATCGAAACTAACATCTCTTGAATATGATAGAATATATACTATTAAAAAGAAGAATAATATATGCCATCTAATTTTTTAATTATTAGGTGCAGATTAAAAACGTGATAGGATTGAGACCTTACACAAATCTCTACTCTAAATTCATCTATCATATTTATCCAAGGCCGTTCTTAATGTTTTATGAGTCTTGGGCATAATATGAGAAAAGATCCCCTTACATAATACATCATAATATTTTTTAGCTTATTGTTGTGATTTTATCAGGTCTTCTTTTCGTTTTTCCTCTGTTTTTTACTACCAAAAAAGAACAAAAAATCAAAACAAGATGAGTGGGCCACATGATCCTAAACTCGTCTCACATGATTTAGTATAATGATATAATTTAATTTTTTGTAACATTTAAAATACAACATTAAGATTAATTTCTTTAGTAGGCTTATTTTCAGCTAAAATATAATTTGATTTGTTATAAAATTCCCAATTTCTTGGATAATAAATATGACCAATATATTTAATATTAGTGAGGCACATTATTAGAAACAAAGGGCCCAAAAAAAATCACAAATTTATTTGATAACAATTTTTTTGGCACATTATTAAGAAAAACTAAAAAATTTATAGGGAGGGTATATATAGAAATCTTTGTATAAAAGAGGGTATATTTAACAAATTGAGACAAAAGGGTCATAAACATTAACAGGCTTCAGCACAGCCTTTCAACATGTTTGGGCCTTTCAATAGACTTTGCTATACACATTTCCGAGAAACCAAATATTTCTATATACATCCCCTATCGTAATTTTTTTTAGGGAGCCCTGCCGGCAAGGGCCCTAGGCAGTCGCAACCCCAGCCTATGCCTAGGGTCTGCCCTGTATTTATCCTTATGCAACTTTATTATCTTATAATATGTCTATTGAAGTTTTCTCATTAAAAAAAGAGTTGTGTTATTTGAACAACCATTTATATAATAATTTTTTGAACAACTATAAATTTATAAAGAAAAAGAGGTATTGGCATAAAAATCAAAGCAATAGAGAGAGAAAGTAAAAACATAACGTGAGTATAAGAGAAAGTTGTCAAAAAATAATTATACAAATATAATTTCTCTTAGAAAAATGGCATAACATTGGTTAGTAGGTTATAGATGTATTTAGGTTTAATAGCAGTTTTTGCCCCCTAAATTTCACGAAGTTGTGATTTTGATCCTTAAGAAAAAACTACAAAACCACCCCTTAAGTTTTGCAACTGTAGCAATTTTGTCTCCCCAAAGCCAATTTTTGGTAAAAAATAAATAAATAAATAACACGTGGCACCTCACTTAGGGTGCCACGTCAGCGTAGACCAAATCAAAATTGGTCTTGGGGGCCAAAACTGCCACAGATGCAAAACTTAGGGGGCGGTTTTGTAGTTTTTTTCTTAAGGGGCCAAAATCGCGACTTTGAGAAAGTTAGGGGGTTAAAACTGCTATTAAGCCATGTATTTATTACTACCTTTAATAATTTTATTTCATAGCTTTGCAAGTGGTTCAATCATGCATTAAAATGTTTGATCAAAGTAAAAATTAATTTTTTACAATTTTTAGAACATGTTTGTGGGAGGAACTGACACAACCGCAACAACATTAGAATGGGCAGTTTCAGAGCTCATGAAACATCCTACCATAATGAAGAAAGCACAAGAAGAAGTAAGAAGAGTTGTAGGTTATAAATCAAAAGTAGAAGAAAATGACATCAATCAAATGCGCTATTTAAAGTGTGTAGTGAAAGAAACTATGAGATTACATCCATCTGTTCCTCTTTTGGTTCCTCGAGAAACAATATCTAGCGTGAAACTAAAAGGATACCACATTCCTGCAAAAACAATGGTATATTTTAATGCATGGACAATACAAAGAGACCCTAAATATTGGAAAAACCCTGAAGAGTTCAAACCAGAGAGATTTGAACATAACCAAGTTGATTTTAAAGGTCAACATTTTCAGTTGATCCCATTTGGTTTTGGGAGAAGGGGGTGTCCTGGATATAATTTTGCAACAGCTGTTGTTGAATATGTGATTGCTAACCTTCTTTATTGGTTCGATTGGAAACTACTGGAAACAAATTCAGGTGAGCAAGATATAGATATGAGTGAGATATTTGGAATGGCTCTCACAAAGAAAGAACCACTTCAACTCAAACCAATATCATTTTTATTTTAAATTTTAATTTACTTCAATTCCAGGTGCTTCATGGTCAAAGTGATTGTGTATTGTTGTAAGTTGTAACTTCAATTATATTCTCTTTGTAAGGTCAAAGTTGTCTTGTGTGCTGGATGCATAAGAGTTATATGAAGTGTTATTCTCCATGTTCTTAAATTTAAGGTCATCAAAAAATTAATAAAAAAAAAATCATATGTTTAGGTATGTGGTTATTGGTTTCATTAGTGTAGAAAGTTGATTTTGAACCAATTTTCAATTCTGGTTTTGGACGGTTTTGAATTACATGTTTAAATTCAGTTGAGAGTAAATATTTGTTTTTAACATCAATTTAACAAACCACTTTGTATCGCAAGAATGTATGTCGGGATTATATTTGAGGAAGTCACGTCCCTAATTGCTGCTCATACGAGGCCAACTAAAGAGTATGCACTTGCAGCAATCATGTCATAATAGGTGTGAAATCTCGATAGAGACTTGGTCACATGATGTGTGTGCATATCATATCCTTGGCACAAGGGGTACTAGCCAGTAGGGACGTACTAGAGGGCACACCAGTTTATGATGTTGTGCAACATATCTGCAAAGAGGTTCAAGGAGCCTTCTAGTATCAGAAGAGGAGGGTACATAAGGGTTCAGGCGACACAATAGGATGTTTGATTTGATTTTTGTATTTATATGTATTTTGTGGATATTCAAATGATTATATTTTGTTAAATTTGTGATATATTTTGTGTTCTCATATTATGTTTGATTGGTGATATTTGCATGACTTGATTCGGTGAAGAAATTAGTTTCTTTCACTCATGATTTTGTTTGTGTTTAATTTATGCTATTGTTGTTGGAGAATTATGTTGTTGTTGGATTTGATTTAATGAAATGTTAGAAAAAAAAATGGGGTGCATGAGAAACAAGGAAATAATATATCCCTTATTTCCCAGCCCATAAGCTGTAAAAAAGTATGCTAAAAAATAATTGGACCTCTTTGACCCTAGTCAATCAGCCCATGTAAACGTTTTCAGTTGACTTTCTGAAAAATTGTATTAAATTTTTTATTTGAGGGAAAAAATTGTATTGAAAAAAATTAAAACCTTTAAAAAATATTTATAAAAAAAAATATAGATATGTAAATTTAATAAAAAGCAACTCGAGCAATTGAATTGAATGTGCCTAAATAGCAATTATCGGAATTCATAATGTGTAGTTTTTAAGAAAAAATCATTCAAAATTACCAACTCCTCAATAAAAAAAATTGTTTTTCACACTTCACTCAATGCTAAGAAACACCATAAAATAACAAATTTAACCTCAAATTTCATTGACAGTTATCTACCGTCAGTTAAAATTCATCGACATTTAACTGTCAATGGAATTACGTTGATAAATTCGTAAAGCTTCATAGCAACATTTGAAGTAAGAACATCAATTTTCAAAAAATAAAGGTCAGTGTAACTTTCAATAATTTAACGGATTCTTCTAGAAAACAATTTGAAAGTTGTTGTATACACATTTGCTAAGGTTGAAAAACATATTGAAAAGACGAAAAGTCCCGGCGGCAGTTAACTGTCGAAATTTTAAAGACCGACGGCAGTTAACTGTCGAGGTTTCTTCGGCAGTTAACTGCAGATGATCTGTTATATGAACAGAACAGACATATGAGTTTCCAAAACTCCATTGTTGCCTTTTTCATTCTCCTAGGTGCGATTTTCAGCCATTCCAAGCCAATTTCAATCACAAAATCAAGTAAGTGTTTTGAATCCTATTGCATTGGTTTTTTGTTATTGAATTGTTTGATTTTTTGGAATTTTTTTGACATATTTAGGTTTTGTTGATTTTAGATTTGATGATGATTTTGTATTGATTCGTTATATGTTGTTTATAATAGAATTGTGTTAGAAATTGTTAGGTATTTGAAATTGTTAGAAATTGTTTAGGTTTTAGAAATTGTTAGAAATTAGAAATTGTTTTGATTTTATGATAATTTAGGTTTAGGTTTAGGTTAGAATTGTTTAGGTTTAGGTTTAGG
>Ga0315914_1001397_pt1 | contig 35778 bp, 16 predicted proteins | sample MpolenodulesMG_FD_203920 | JGI IMG/M metagenome (GOLD analysis project Ga0315914, IMG submission 203920) | Medicago polymorpha root nodule microbial communities from Los Angeles, California, United States - elongated nodules | ecosystem: Host-associated > Plants > Roots > Nodule | place: USA...
CAAACCAGATAGCATGTAAAATTGCACCACGGGCCTTCACGTTACCACCATCTAAGAAAAACTGATTAAAATGGTCGACCACACCAAGGGGAATGGCTGTTGAGACGCTTCCAATAATAGTTAATTGTTTCTCGTTAAGTGTTTTTAACGGTCGTTCTTGGCAACTTCTAGTATAAGGCAAACACTCTTCCACCTTGCTCTTCATTCACAAGTTATTTTCCCTCTTTCATCCAAACCCATCAAATTTTTATTTTTTGGTGCAAAATCATGGTCTCAAATCATTGAAGAAGGATTGCTAGAAGGTTTCTGCATTCATTTGACGTCAACAAACATGTAATACATCTTTTAACTCATTTACATTGTTTGATTTTTCTGCCATTATTTTGTTTTCTAACAGCTAGTCGTCATGACAATCAACTGCTGATGGGTTCTAATGGTTTTTAACTGTCGTTGGTGCCCAGTTTTGGGAGGAGTTATACTGTCTTAGAACAAAGAGACAAAGACAACTTTTTGTACTCTGGGTTGGAGGGTAATGTTTTTAGAGTTAGATTGAGTTTTATTTTTTAGAAAGCAAAACGCTCCAAGATAACTGACACAGATAGGAAAAATTGTGGTTGTGTGATCAGGACATCGTTGGGTTTCCTTGTGCATGTAGTCTTGCTATGAAGATTCGTAAAAACAAGCATATTCAATTGGATGATATAAACTGTCGTTGGCAAAGGTTATGTATGGGTGAAAATGGTATTTCTGTCATGGATGAATGGAATGGTGTTCAAGAACGACCCAAAAAAGTCTCTTACAAATTGAAACAACACATCGAAAAGGTTAGCGCTAGTTAGCATTTCTAGAAAATGACATTGTTGACTCCACCTCCAAAGAACACCAAATGAGGCTTTAACTAGTCCGAATTCATATTTGTGTGAGTATGTTGATTCTCAATTTCCTAATAGTCAAACATTACAAACAAAGTCATCATTCCTAAAAGAAAAAATGCTCGCATTGACAATCCATCACGTTCTCTGGTTTCAATGCCTACTCCAGACCATAATCCAAATTTACCACATATTAAGCATATGCATTTTTCTGTGAGACCATATTTTGAAAACTTTGTGGATGTAGAGGGCGATCGATGATATTATGGATTCCGGGTTGTAGCCCAACACATGGGTATGCATGAAGAAAGGCATCCTATAATTCACAAATCACTTATTCAAGAGTTGAAGCATTTTAATTGTACCATGAAGAGTTCGCACCCTCCCTAAAATAGTGGTGGAATTGCATTTGAAGATAAGTGGTTGATATTACCGAACATGGGTCACGTTGTCGCAACTTGTTACAATAGAGTTATAGTTGAGTTGACAAATCACAAAATCGGTATATCTGAAACTTTTTCTTTTCTTAATAGGGGTATACCATAGCTTTAACTCAAATAGCCACGTCAGTAAGCATTTCATTCACTTTTTTAAAATGGCTGTCCAATATACCACCATTGTCTACAAAATGGAAGCTACACAAGAATGATAAGGCTGAGACATGGGAAGATTTTTTTTGAATAGACAATCACATGTCTTGGATATTGAAAAAGGAGAAAACCCACCTAAAAAGAATCAAATCAACTTAATCCAATTATGAGCGATAGTGAAGATGAAGAAGGCCAAGAGTTTGAACTTATTCAAGAGGATGAAGACACAATTTCACTGGATAGGCCTTGGCACCTTTTTTGTTGGTGTTCATATGTTTTTTGGTAGACAATGCATCAATATTTTTTGTGGTCGATAATGTAACGTTATTTTTTGTGTGGTCATATATAACTAAAGTTATATAAATTATATAAATATATGACTTTTATGTGGTGGACTAAACATAAAAAATTTATGTTGTGATTATTGCACCATATTTTATATAACTATATGTCTTTGGTTAATCCACAATTTATTTTACTTATCATTTTATTTTGATATTTGCTCTTGTATCTACTTCTGTCAAGTGAATCATGTCTCAAGATGGAAAGTTGAAGCTCATGCCCAATATGAAGCTTTCAAGCGGGCCGTTAAGGTTTTTTTAACCCCATCGCCCCCTAGACAAGTTGAACGAGTTGAAGACATAACTTAACAAATACTTTGTGCATCTTGGTGAATATCAAATTGTCTTTCGTGTATTTGTACAGGTACCATGTGTAGATCTAAAGGCGGATAAAGATGAAGACCTCTGGAAAATTGTTCATCATCCTCAGGTTATTCATAATGACGACGATGTTGCATCTATGTTTTCCTCGATGGTTGAAAATAATAAGCTCTATCTTTGTGTTCGTTCCAACTGCAAGTTGTCAAATTGGCAGTAGAAATTTGGTGTCATTTTATGGAGTTTTAAATTTTTATTATGTAATATGATGTAAAAAAATATGTAATGTTGAATTTGAATTGTTCGTGTATTGTTAATGTAATGTTGTTGCTTATGAGTGAGCATTATTGTGTAATTTTTTGTACTGCTTCTGCAAACGTGTTTATGAGTTACAAGTCTTTAGACATGTCACTTGTGTCCTGGTTGATATTATAAATGTTGTTGTTTGCGTAACAGAGCGTAACGACAGTTAACTGTTGCTAAGGATGAGAGGGAGTTACCTACGGTTGAGGGTATTTTGGTATTTTTGGGTGTTAATAAGAGCAATTTCTGAAGTTAGAAGAAAAAAATTCTTTAGTCTAAACCAAAAGAAATTTTTACCCTGTATACCCATATTAAAAAAAATCAAGTAATTGACCTTAAGTGGTTAATGAGTTTCTCTTAAATGAAACTTTACTCATGTCTGTTTGATTCCAAATTAGTAGGGTCTCGTTTCTCTATGAATCGGAGGGTTAAAAAAAACATTAAAAACAACATTTTTTGAAAAACAAAATCACATACCCCAAAATCATTATTTGAATAATCCTTTTTAAAAGAAATATTTTTAGCGATGAACTTTTTAATCACAAAAATTGACTTTTAGTGACGAATTTTCTTTATAACTAGAAGCCAATTCCTTAAAAAAAACTAGAAGTCCATCTTTTTAAAAGAGCCATATTTTTAATACGAAACTAAAATTCTCAAACCAGGATACAAAGAAAAAAAAAGGAAGAAGGGCTTGTCTGATACAATATATGTGGAAAAACGAAGAAAATTGTTGTTTAGGTTTTAGTATTTGTTCATAGACACTCTAAAATGATGCATTTTTTCCTAGTGACAGGTAATTATCCTTCATTCATTTGCTTTATAACTATCGTTTTAAATCCAGACCTACATACACAGGAACGAAAAAATTGAAAAAAACTCATACGACATGTATGTGTAGTAGGATTCTGTTGGATCAAATTATACAATTATCATAAAAAAATTTTTTTTGCAAAAGTTACTTTCATGGCTTGGATCATAATATTATTATACAATTATCTTACAATTACCAAATAATTAAAATGAATAAAAATGGACATTTGAAAATAAAAAGCGATTGATGTATTCACGAAACTAACCCATGAAGACACTTGCCAATGATAAATCAGATGTTGTGTCCGAGTTAACACTCTTCCAACCGTGACCCTTGTGTCCATTCAATGCATCAATCAAATTTCACCTTTTCCAAATGTTTCAAGCGATAGTTGAGAAATAATGCAGTTGATTCAGTGTTAAAATACCCCAAATATATATAGCCAAAGGAATCATCAAAACCATTAGCTTCCATGAAAATGACTTCTAAGATGAGCCCTTGGTTGTTTGCTTTGGGTTTTGACCTAATCCGCATATAGTTATGATTTCTCTTCTTTTATTTTGATTAAATAAAAAAGGCATCACTGTCTTCTAAAAAAAACGCTTAGAAAAAAAAGCTCTAAAATGGCCCATAATTTGACATTTCTCCAATAAGCAACCGTTTCAGCACAACCAAGAAAAATATGTGAATTTGAGTATGAATGATTCATTTTGACACATGACACAAGTAGATGAACAATCTATATCCAGCATTATTAGTTTTCGCCCAATTTGGAAGACAATTTCTCTAGATCATTGCATATGGAATTGATCCAAGATAACATCAAACATTTTAATTTTAATAATTGAATATCACCTAAAACATTTTTATAGTTATGTTACATAAACTCTAACTGAGTTTGATGGTGGAAGGTTGACGGTCTAAAACAATTTTGCACATGCAACCAATCAAAATATTTAGAATTGTCACATCAATTAATGTTTTTAATTTGCGTGGTAATTCAGAATATTTTAATTGGTTGCATGTGTAAAACTGTTTTGGACTGTCAACCCACCACCATTAAACTCTAAACATAATACCAACTTTGAACATTTATGTGAATTTTTTTTTACCCTACTTTTTGCCAAAAATTCTAAAACTGCCCTACTTTTTCAAAAAATTGCATAAATGCCCTACTTTTTCAGATTTTCTGGTACCACTCCACTTGAAGTTGCGGGGTACCCTCAAAAGTGACGAAATTTTTGTCCTTATTGTACCCCTCTACTTGGTCTTGTGGGGTATTTTCCCTAATTTTTTTCGAAAATTTTAAATACCCCTCCATCTTGACTTGCGGGGTATTTTTGTGTTTTTTTTAAAATTTTTTTTAAATAACCCACAACTTGGGGTAGAGTGGTATAATAAGGACAAAATTTTTGCTGCATTGGTTTCCGTTTTTGCATGCATAATATATAAAAAAATAATTAAAGTAATTTATTTTTATAATTTAGGCATTAATAAAAAAGTAATTATAATAATAGTCATAATATTTATAAAATAAAAAACATACCAAATACAATAAATATGAAATAAAGACTAGATTGCTACTGATGTCTAATATTAATGCAATCTTTGTGGGAATGACCGGACATCCTACACAGGTCGCATCTTCTCTCAGTTTCCACATCGTCCATCTCGGTCCTAATGCGAGTAATTGGTGGACGACCTTTCTTTGCCCTACGCATGGACTTGTTGGGAACCACCTTTAGTCCTTCATAATCAGGCCATGCAAGTAATGGATCTCGGTCCTAATGCAAGTAATTACTCGCATGGCCTAATTATGAAGGACTAAAGGTGGTTCCCAACAAGTCCATGCATAGGGCAAAGAAAGGTCGTCCACCAATTACTCGCATTAGGATCGAGATGGACGATGTGGAAACTGAGAGAAGATGCGACATGTGTAGGATGCCCGCTCATTCCCGCAAAGATTGCATTAATATTAGACATCAGTAGCAATCTAGTCTTTATTTCATATTTATTGTATTTGGTATGTTTTTTATTTTATAAATATTATGACTATTATTATAATTACTTTTTTATTAATGCCTAAATTATAAAAATAAATTATTTTAATTATTTTTTTTATATATTATGCATGCAAAAACGGAAACCAATGCAGCAAAAATTTTGTTCTTATTATACCACTCTACCCCAAGTTGTGGGGTATTTAAAATTTAAAAAAAAAACACAAAAATACCTCGCAAGTCAAGATGAAGTGGTATTTAAAATTTTCAAAAAAAATTAGGGAAAATACCCCGCAAGACCAAGTAGAGGGGTACAATAAGGACAAAAATTTCGTCACTTTTGAGGGTACCCCGTAACTCCAAGTGGAGTGGCACCAGAAAATCTGAAAAAGTAGGGCATTTATGCAACTGTTTGAAAAAGTAGGGTAGTTTTGGAATTTTTGGCAAAAAGTAGGGTAGAAAAAAAAATTCCATTTATGCATCAGAAATATGAAGTTATATAGTATCAAGATTTAAATTTAAAGTGTATTCGATGTCCGATCTCAACACATGTGGTTAAAAATAAATTACTTTCATTTTCTTAAATTATTATTAGTATTTATTTGTTAATGGAAAATTAGGCGGCTAGTGGAAAATCCTAACCAAGGTTATTGAACGTATAAAAACCAATGAAATTATGGGAAAACAAGAAGTGCTTTGCTTATTCATAATTTTGTCCACGAGTATGGATACTTCCATTTTTGGGATCCCCCTCCCCACACCATTGTCGTTTCTTAATCATCCATAAATCATACCAATGAGATGAATCTTTCCTAGTGTAATTTTTTCCAAACTTTTATTTATTGTCTTTTTGTTTTACTATAATTAAAGCAATAAATAAAATGCATCGATTCTTGAAAGCTAGCAATAGCATACCTCATCCAAGTTCGTTTGATAAAGCAAAAAGCACTAAAGATTTGGAACAAAAAGAAAAAAAAATAAGGATACGGCCATATAATGATTAAACATTTGTTATATAACTAAGTGTATATATTAATTATAATTTAATTACAACACTACAATACAAATGGCTAGGGAAAAGTTGCAGGACCACAAAGTGTTACATCTGAATTTAAATTTAATGTGATGTACCAAGTTTTTCCTCATTTAGAAGCCTTTAGAGCCTTGAAGAAATCATAGCTATCTTATATCTATCTTTGCTTGTGGTACAACTACAAGAGTTTCAAGCTTTTAAGGAACTCTATTTACCCCACACCTTCATGCTTTGCCACAAATTTGATGCCTATAATGGAAGAATAAATCATAGTCTCCAAAGTCGTATGAATGACATATATAAATCACATTCATGTTTCCTCAACTATATGGCAAAGTGACAAAACATATATAGCACAAAACAAACTGTCATAATCAGTCACAACATTTTCCATTTCTGTTTGAAGTAATTGCAGTAGCTAGCCTACTAGTGGCAAAATTTAATTAGAATGATCATTTGTGTATATATTATAGTTGACCTCCATATCAGCCCCCACTTCATTTCAAAATTTAATCCAAAATTAGATCAGGCTACCACTTGGTTGTCTCAATTTAATAATCAAAATCAGATTTGATACATGATTCACATAATTTCACCAAATAATGTATCAGATCACTGATGCTAATCTTAGAAGTTTCACATAGGAGAGATTAGACACAATACTAATGTATATACAGTGGAGATATGATACTTGGGGTGTGTCCGAAGAGGTAACTAGTTTTGTAAGTGGGAGATGGCGCAATCAACATGATTAACACGCGCCACCTCTAATTATGTATTAATCTTTTATGAAACCAAAACCTTAAATTTTTCATTTTTGGAATTTTGGTTTCGTTCCACGTCACGCTTCTGCATACGTTAGTGTGCGCTCAATACACACCATGTTTCGGGAACACACTCGCGTTCGCCCTCCACATTCCATCTCACTCCCACATCCGCTTTTAACAAGGCTTGATCAGACCATTCGTTTTTTAAAAGTTGTATAATCAAACGAAATATGCTATTTGTAAAGTGTTATTTCATTCCATTGGATTATACATTCTTTCATTTTTTTGTGAGACCCAATTGCAATGATTAGCAATATTCTGAATAAAATTATGAAGAGAAGTTTTGTTGTATAGGCTTCAATCACAATCCTGAGAAGCAAAAAAATGATAGCTACTCACTCTCCATATCACACGTACGGTTCTCCATATAACTTATATGATATAAGGTCATGAGTCTTGAAGCTATATCGCACAGCTCTGAAATTCAACTATGCTTAAGATTATATGTTAGATTAGAAACTCCAGCATTTAAGTTTGTTTACGTATTTTGCCAGAAAAAAAGTTTGTTTGCGTATCAAGCAAGTTTAAATAGACAATAGGTTTGTTTTCTGCAAATATACAATTTTTTTATTTTGTTTGAGGAAAAACAATTTTTAGTTTTTAATCTTTGCTAACATACAAATTTGTGGTACGTGTTATTTTGTTTTAATATCTATAACATTTGTTACGATAAAATTAGTCTCTTCTACATAAGAAATTAGAAATTGATCCTTGTAAAACAGATATTAGGAATGTATTACAAGGATCAGTTTCAACATAAACAAACTAAGAAAAATTAAAATAAATAATAATGATAAAAAGTAAAACGTAATATATATGCAAAGATAACAATAAATAATATAGTTTTACATGAATTTAATAAAATAAAAAAGGGTATATTTGTAGGACAAAAATATTTTTAAACCAATAAAATATAAAACATATCTTGCATTATGTTGTTTTGGTTCCTTTTATACTCTTACAAGCAAGCGTGCTTAAGAGTATCTACGATGGAAGTTTCATTGCTTTTTAAAAAGTGGTGCTTAATAGCTACTACCATTGAAGTGGACGTAAAAAGAATTCTTAATAGAAGAAAGAAGACCTACACGAGCACTCTTCTTCTGATATGTGAATCGCATGATTGACTTTTCTTAGAAAAATATATATAATAGTGTTATAGTCAGAGTTGTTAGTAAAAAATATATATATTATCGTTCATGTTGTTAATGAAATCTATTTAATAGTTCTTGAAAATATTATGTATTGGATGATTGGAAGATTTGAATGTTTAGTAGATATTAAAATTAAGGTCTTGTTAATGAATGCTTCCGAGCTTTCTTTAAACATTTTAAAATAAATAATGATTTTAAAAAAAGTTAAATATTTCGATATTCAATACATTGATTATAATATTTTCATAAATACTTACTATGTTCCTTAAAAATGTGTAAGCAACCCTCTTCCTATCGGTAATAAATGGTCCATGATTCTTCTAGTTCATTTATCAATTAAACACCAGTGGAATATTTATCCTTACATTTCCTCTCATGCTTTGGAATTGAAAATTTTAATTAAAAACAATCAATCATATAAATTTTAAATTGCAGCGGCTGGTTAGTAGACTTTTTTTTTTTTTAATACCAGCCGGTTAGTTTATGTTCCTGTTAGGTGGGTTTTTTTTAGATTACTCTCTCTTCTTTAAGAGGTATTTACCCCCTCATGATATCAACCAATCAAAATGCAATATACATTGGCAACATTAAATGTCAAATAAATGAGTCAATTTTTTCTAAAAATAAAAATCAATTTTAATCATAAGGTAACTTTTAATACTTTTAATTTTTATTTAATTATTGACAAGATTATATTAGAGGTCTTTTATCTTATTTATTTGTAACACTTTGGTCCTTTATCTTTATTTTTTTCCGTTTAGGTCTTTTATCTCTCGTAAAAGCACATATACATCATTTTTCTCATTTTTTATTAAAAAAAACATAATTTTATTTTTTAAAATACATTTTTATTAAAAATGAAAAAAAAATCCAGAAATATGATGAAGATGTTCATCATCTTCATTGAATAATTTTCTTTTTACACAAATATATCTCCAAATATCATGAATTAATGTTATGTTCACTTCAAATCTTCTTTTAAATACAAAAATCAAAACCCTATAGAGAAAGAAATTTAGTTTCATAAAAAAAAAAATAGTTATATAAATTGTCACACCGTATATTATTGTTATTATTATTTTCTAACTCAATATTCAAACCCTGCATAAAAATAACCCCAAAATTGAGATAAGCTTTGCACATCAATTTTGTTGTTTCCAGAACAATCTTAACTTTCCTAAATCCTACTCCGCCAGTGACTAAGCCTCCACCATCCGCCTTGCAACATTTGTGAAATTAAGGTTTTGATTTTCGTGTTTAAAAGAAGATTTGAGGTGAATATAACATTAATTCACGATATTTGGAGATATATTTTAGTAGAATTTTTTATTTATTTAAAGAAGATGATGAAGATTCAAAGGAAGAAGATGAAGATGATGAACATCTTCATCATATTTCTGGATTTTTTTCATTTTTAATAAAAATATATTTTAAAAAATAAAATTATGTATTTTTTTAATAAAAAAAAGAGAAAAAGGATGTATATGTATTTTTATGAGAGATAAAAGACCTAAACGGAAAAAAATAAAGATAAAGGACCAAAGTGTTACAAATAAATAAGATAAAGAACCCCTAATGTAATCTTGCCTTAATTATATTTAGGTGTTCAATCCTAATTAATTTACACTATAGGATTGGCTTAGAACAATCAAAATTTCACATCAAATTTCTTTCATCTGAATGTCCTTAAATTTATCAGTTACTCTCTCCGGTCTCATATATAAGAAAAGATTCTTTTTCTAGGTTCATTGAATAATTAATGTATCTGGTCTACATTGTAAAACAAATACATTAATTATTCAATGAACCTAGAAAAAGAATATTTTCTTATATATGAGACCGGAGGGAGTACATTCATAACATTTCTTCTTCCCATTTTGATTGTTCAATTTTGTCTTTCCAAACTGCCGCAATTTTCAATTTTCGTGAGAATCGTCGTTGTTCGTTTGATTCCAAATATCGTGAGAATTGTCGTTATTTCCAGAACCACGTCAAGTATGGTGACTTGATTTTTCTTTGGTTGTGAGGTAGTTAATTATAACAACTGAGTGAGTCATCGTTGTACTTTGGGGACTGCTAGCAGGTGTTGCCGATGTGATGTTGTGGGAGTTTGCTAGCATTTTTTCGGGTGCTGTTGAAATGGTTATGTCATGAGGCTTTTGTTCTTTTTTTTGGACTTAAAGGCTTTGGCTGATAGCGAGGCAGGTCTATGCGTGTTAGCAGATTTTATTAGGTTAGCTGCTTAAATAAAAAAAATCAAGTCACAATACCTGACGCGGATCTAGAAACAACGACAATTCTCACTATAATTGAAACTGCGGCAGTTTGGAATGACAAAATTGAACAATCAAAATGGGAAGAAGAATGAAAAAGAAACAAGAATTGATCAATAGGGAAGAATAAAGAAGAAGAAATTTGAATGAAGGATATGTTTTTGTTCTCACGTTGGGATCTGGAATGGAAGAAATTTTATGAATGTAAGTGATGAATTTAAGGACATCCTAATGAAAGAAATTTGATGTAAAATTTTATTTGTTATAAGTCTTGTAGTGTAAATTAATTAAGATTGAACACCTTAAATAATTAAATAAAAATTAAAAGTATTAAAAGTTACCTTATGATTAAGATTAACTCTTTTATTTTTAGAAAAAATTGACTCATTTATTTGACATTTAATGTTGTCTATGTATATTACATTTTGATTGGTTGATATCATGAGAGGGTAATTACCCCCTAAACAAGAGAGGGTAACGTAGGCCTCACCTGTTAGCTGTGATTTCAAATATAAACCGTCTTAGCCGTAAGGACGAAGAGGATTTTGGTTTAATTTCTACTTCTAAAAAATTTCATTAATCATTATTAAATTAGTTTTAAGTATACTATTTTTTTGTCAATTAGTTTAATGGCTAAACAGTGGGATGTTCGGGGTTTCAATCTCAACACTTGTATTTATTTTACATTGTCCCATAGACCATTGTTGTTCAGTGCATGTTTCGCAAGAAAAATGCTATCAAATAGTTTTACATATAATATGTATGTGATTCATTTTTATGCACAAGTTGTGTACATCTTTTTTAACCCGTGAGTCCAATCAAAACATAAAAACAGATATTTCGTATTTGTAAAGATATCAATTATGGAGTGATTTTTTTTAATGTAAGTGTAAAAAAAATTAGTGTATAAAAAACAAAATTATAATAGAATATATTTGTGTTTTACAGAAATAAATATATCTTTGTTATTGGCCTAGAATAACGAATATGACGTTTTTGATAGATGATGATTATAGATGAAAGTGAAAGAAAATGTATGATTAATAGCATACAAGTGACCTAATCGATGGAAAAGATAGATGGTGGGCACTCCCTCATCCATTTCTGTCGTCCACTAAGAGTGTAGTTCATTGTCTAAATTGGTTCAATGTTTTCTTTCATGGTTCATATCATGTATTACATATTACGTACGTGCTCCATGCTAAGCTCATTAAAGAACAACCATAGACTCCAAAAAAAAAAAAAAAGACAACCACAAACATTTTTTAATTTTTTGTTATAGAAAACATAGGTTGAAGTAATGACGTTGTAATTTAAAGTGCAAAAAAGCTCTGGATCAATAAAGCATTTAGAAAGAGAATTGTATTTAACTTATCTAAGGACTAGTGAATTTCGCAACATATTTACAATCTTTTAATTTTTATCCTCCGATTCTCAAGAAAATAAGGCTATGAGAACTTGGAGTTTGATTGAGGTAACACTTGACCTCAATCAATTGATTAACTTTTTTTAGAGACTCTTTGTTACGTACACAAGTTAGAATTTGTTAGTGGATGAGATTATTTATACCGATTAAAATGCCTAGATTTTTACATGTAATACAAGATAGAGGAAACATATGCTATTACTTTGGAAGTTTGATCGACCAAGTTTAGTAAAAGAAAAGAATTATTTCCAAACACATTTGAGTAAAAATGAATTGCTAAAAAAATTGTCTTCATGATCAAATTACTAAGCCTTTCTTTGGAGTACAATCTTTTCCCAAAATCACGCCAAAAGACAACATTAATGAGGAAGCTCCTGTTACCAGCTTCTTAAAATTATGGTAGAATTGCATTGAATACTATTCCAAACATGGTTAATAAGTTTTTTTTTCTTACAGGTACTAAATTAATAGTTAATAGTGCTTCATAATCAAAATATATTTTTGATAACTCTACGCTTCTTACTCTTTCCTAATGCATTTTAAAATTCTCTATTTTTTTTTTCTTTCACTTTTAACTACATTATTCTTTTTCATTGGAAAGTATCCATTGTTTGTGGGTTGCAACTTCTTTAGATTTATTTAGGTGTTGGTCGGACAATGAATAAATGTTCATTCAATGAATCCTTTACTTTTGATTGATCATCATTTTCACTTTATTAATCTTAAAGATTTCTTCAATAAAACCGATCTTTTAACTCAAGTGATTTGGCTAGCTTCTGTGTAGGTAATTTGGAAGGAACGAAAATTTCTATTACTTTCGGCAGAATAAAGACTCAATTGAACATATGTTTGATAAAACAAAACTATGAGTTTCAATAATGTTTCTTAGTTGCAGCTCTTCTGTTCATGTGTTCTATTATTTTTTGTAATGACTTTCTAAACTCTGTAGTTCTACCCTTGCATTTCTTGTGTTAGGTAGAGTCTTTCGTTTATTAATATATTGCCTTATTAAAAAAAAATATACTTTTAGAATTTAATGAAAAAATTACATATCTTAATTATACATTCGTATATTGTTCCATGAAACTGAATAAGAGTGTAACTTGTAGAGTTATACATTTTGAAAAATATACAATTTTGATATCTTTATTTTATTTTTATTTTTTTTTGAATAATGATATCTTTAATTTTAAAGAGTATTACTATATGTAGCGAAAAAAATCATCACAAACGTGTCCGGAAGAGATTGCCATCATTGGATCATGTTTTAGCGAAAATCATGGGTGATTGGATTAAAAGAAATGATTATGCTACGGTCGTGAAACAATTTCGCGAGAAGCAGCATTAGCCAGTTTTAAAAATCAAATTCCTGTCAACAAAATTTAAAAATTAAATTTGAATTTAAAGAACAAAAAGTTACATATGTTGTTTTTTTTTAACTAATCAAAATGAGATTTAAATTAATAATGGTGAATCGCCCCACACAAGGCGAGAAAGGGAGAAACACCAACAAATTTACAGAGTCAAGGTGCTAAAAACAAAAACATCATCCAAATAAACAAGCTAAATTTACAAAGTCATGGTAATTGTAACCGAAGGAAACATGCTTTGATTTTAACCATAAAAACAAATTTAGCTCAACCTTTTCAGTAAGCATAAAAGGGGTGGCAACCGTATGTTGAAAAACACGGTTGTTCCCTCTCCTTCCAGATAACCCAAACAGTAGCACACCAAATAATATTTAGGAACAAATAAGAGCACCTTACATATGTTGTTACTTTTCATAAAACTCAAGATTGAATTTTACCCAACAAAAAATTACTTCAGTAAAAGTCAAAGTTGTGTTTGAAATATCACCTTAACCAATCAGTTCTCTAAATTTTAACTTTTAATTTTATAGAAGTAATGTTTTTCTAAATAGAAATCCTTAAATAGTATTTTAGGGCACTCGTTTGCAAGATTTTTTCTACCCTTCCTAATTATCATACTTTTTTTTTGTGGTGGCTGGGGTTCGGATCCCAGACCTTACATATATTATGCATTGTCCATACCAACTGAGTTAAGCTTACAAGGACTGCTAATTATCATACATAATTCGTTAAAGTTACAACCGTGGACCTCTATACTATGTCTTAACAGTACAAACAACAATGCATACCGTAAGGTAGACCTATATAATTCAAATGTATATAAAACGTGTAAACGTTAAGATACTGCTTTGAGTGTGCCTTGACATAATTAATTGAAGCCAACTTGCTAAGAGCATTTCCGGTGGTTTGTATTTGGAGTTCTGAAGTTTGCATGGGGTAAAATACATAGAATAGGATGTTACATAATATAGACCATATTATTAATATATCATATTTAAATTAATTTAAGCTAAATCTAGTAGTATAATACATAGAGTAGGATGTTTCACAATTTTACGAAAGGCAACAGTGATTCTAATCTAATCCCATTTTTATGCCATTATAATCAAGTGACTAATAGCTAATACTACAAATATGAGTGAGTGATAAGTGAAGCCAAAGATTGAAATAACAACAGTAAAATGTTTGACTTGTTGTCCTAAGATAAAGGACAAACAGAAGACCCACGGAAAGACAACCAATGAATGTGTACAAGTGTGCCTTTCAACATTGGTATAAAAAAACAGGTCATTGTCTACCTCAACCTTCTTCACCTCACAATTCACAAATCACAATACCTAAGTAAAAATTTTGCCCCATAAAATGGATTTTCCTGATAAAAATTTGGTCACGATGTTGATGTTTATTAAAAATTGGGTTGTAGTGGGATCTGACAATTTAATTAATAGACTTTAGAATAAATTTTGTGTAGAGAAAATAACACCTCATCAGGGGATGATTATTTTAGTGCTCTAGTGCGTAAGAAGATTCATAATCTGCTTTATGATGCTTGTTACTGTTGATAAGTCAGTTACATGGGAGTAATACGAGCACTTCCATTTCATAGCCAAAGTTGCTAATTGTTGCTAACTTGTTAATCATAATGGAAGATTGGAAAATTTGCTTATTTGAAGTCTTGTCTACTAAACTTTTATTTGGTCTACCATAGATATCCTTAATGTGAGATGATTTATTCCAAGATAATGTTAGGTACTAAATGTGAGGCTTAGTTCACCACGTTGTGAGAGACTATCATCTTCCGCTACACCTTAACTCCTATTGGTTTATATTAGAACATCAAACTTGATTCAAAAGATTAAAGTGTTAAGCAGGCTTGAATCGCGCTCTCAAAAGTTAACTCAAATGATAAGAATGCGAGTACATATATACATCCAGCATTCAGATAATCATTTCAACGTGGAACTTCAATACAACTTCTATACACACCCTCACGCCTAGCGTGGTTCTTGTGTCTAATTACTACAATATCAATTCTTAATTCGATTTTGGTATCATGTTAAACGAGCTTGGATTTTACTCTCAAAAGCTAGTTTAAAGAATGAGGATGACAAAACACATATATACATCTATAATACTATGGTTTAAGAGTTTAGGCACGCCTAGAGCTGTTGAAGTCAAGCTAGATAGAGCTCTTGCTAATGCAGATTGGTTCCTAATGTCACGGTTGAGAATTTAGTGGCACCGGTTTCCGATCACTATCCACTTCTTTTAAAAAAGGAGGAGTCTCACCGTATTTGGGTTCCTAGGCAGACATTTAAATTTGAAAATGCTTGGTGTGTGGAACCAGGAGTTTATGATATTATTTCTGATATTAAGTAGTTGGTTTAAGAGTTTAGGCACGCCTCTGACTCAAAACGACCAAAATTCCTTTAAATTGTGATTACAAACTTAAGGTGACATGGTACAGCTTGTATATGATACTACAATCAAGTTTACAAGATTACCCAACTACTTATTAGTAACTATGAGACATACTCAATTGTTCTTGTCTATTAGTTTGATGTTGCTATTAATACATGTTGGAAAGTCCATAAAGCACCAAGAGGGCCAACTAGCTCCCCCTCAAACCGAATTAATCTCATCTTTGATATCACTTGTTGCGAAGTCTTGAAAATATTGAAATTATTACAAACGATTAATGTTGCGTAAAAAAACTCTGATGCCACATTTTCATACAAAATATTATGACATAGATTATATTTTTCATATATCGTTCATTTAGCTCGATCATTTTAACCAATGTAGGGTTAATCGGTCACACTTGAATTCCAACTCCACCATTCCTCACCTTTGATATTGGCATCATCTTTAAAAAGCAGATGTTGTAAAATGTAATGGCGATAGTCTTTTGCATAAATTGACTTGCCATCACTTTAATTTTTTTCTTTTCATTTTGGCCATGGTTATTCCAAAAATGCAATCATACTTTTGTCATGACCTTTCATGCATTACACCCCACATAATTTGTGATAATGGTAATCTTGCTTTATCACCTAGTTTTTCTCTTATCATTTTCATCTGCACAAAACAAGGATATTGGAGTTTGTTTGATCATGTGTGCGTAACAGTTGTACCCCTTGAAATTAACATGACCTTCTTTTACATTCTAATTTTAACTTCTTTTGCACAAAATGCTCTATGAATTGGACATTGGAGAGTTCCTTTAAAAGAAGTGAATCTAATATGTCCTCTCTAGTAGAAAATCTATCACCAATATAACACAAACAAGATAAAAGGTACGTGCACTTTAAGTTTGGCTAAATTAAGCTGGAATTGTACTTTACCGAGTTGAGCTTATGTGTTTCCCCTCCCTCTGTTACTTTAAAAGGAGTAAAAGTAAACAAGTAGCGAAATCTGATTTGTACAAGTTTTTTCCGTTACTTTTTTTGGATTGGAAAGTTGATATGAATTAAAAATTAATCATATCTTAAGAAATTGATCATGTCACACTGTAGTACATGTTGCTGATGTATAAAGCATATTTGACCTATTATGCTAGTTGTTAACTGCACTGTCTCCTCATAAAACAGTTAGTGGAAGAAAAGAAAAAAACTCTTAGAAGTTTTGTAACCTCAAAATAATGATTTTATATACTTTTTTATTTTAAATAGTTGTTCCCAGGGGACAGAGAGTACTTTATCATCAATCTTATATTATTCTATTAAATGGATTTCCTGTTTTATATTTATATTAAAGAAAAAATTCACTACAGGACACAATTTTGTCAGGAAAAATGCTGAATATGGTCGTGAAGGATATAAAGTGAAAATTGAATACACAATTTTGTTGAATATGTTGGTGTGTCCGGTGTAAGTTAGAAGTTTTATATTAATATTGCAAAGTATAGGTGATATATAAGTGAAATGACTCATATCTAATTTAAAGTGATGATGTGATGTTGATCCGTCCACTTATATTATATAACAAAGTACATGTGATATATAAGTGAGATGACTCATACTTAATATAAGATGATGTGATGTTGATCCGTCCACTCATATTATATAGCAAAGTACATGCGATATATAAGTGAGATGACTCATACCTAATATAAGATGATGTGATGTTGATCCACCCACTTATATGATTGCTCTTAAGTTAATATGATGATCCACCTCACTGATCATGGTGTTAAATTATGGGAGCAGCCTTACCACAAGAAATGCAAGTATGCCAACTTGTGTGATTTTACTTGGCTTAAATTTTATTTTCAACTCATCCTATATTCCTATTGTCATATGCTACTAAGCATGGTTATGCACTTCACTGACTGCTTATTCATGTGTCGTTCTATTCCGTGGGAAATGATTTCTCGTCGAATAGCAACACTTGTCGGTGTTACTAGAGCATCTCATGCAAAGAGACTTATAAGAAAGCTTAAACAATTTTATTTCAGTGTAAGATCTGGATTTTTATGTACACTTATAAGATTAAACTCGCAATATTAATTTTTTAGCTTAAACACTTTTTTAATCTTTTATTTATACTGTGAGGTTCATATTGATCTCTAAATAAAAAAAAATGCATTTGGTCATTTAATTTGATTAAAAGAAGCAAGTTAGTCATTTCCATCCATTTTGTTGGTCAAAGTCAAAATTTGTGACACATGACTTTAATATGAACACTCAATTACAACGCATGTATCACAAATATCGACTTTGAGCGACAAAATAGATAAAAATGACTAACTTACTACTATTTAATCAAATTAAATGATCAATGTGCATATTTATTTTTGTTAGGAGATCAATATGAACCTCACAATAGAGATAAATGACTAAATATTAATTTGTTTAAGCCAAATTTTTTGATCACACAATTTCAAAAGATTTTTATTATACTTTTCTTAACTAATGTTTGGGGGACACTAAGTACATGTATAAGTGTTCAATTTTTTTTTTAAACTTAACCTTTTTTGGTTAATAAAATGGCAAAAGTTAAACTTAACCTTTTACATTATATAATAAATTCATAAAATATTTATAAAAAAATGCTTTCCGTATCGTGTATCTTAAGCCTCCACTGTCCCACCCCACGCCCTTTCATGGGGAAGGAGGCTATTTGTGCTGAAGAGACTAGGTTGCATACATGATCAGAAGAAATGCAAGATTGCAATCAATTTTCTTGTTTTGTGGTTTTAATGTTATTTTTTTTAGGCTTTTATATGTGTTTAGTCCCTGAAAATAGGAGTCATTTAAAAAATGGTCCCTGTAATCGTTAATCCTGACAATCTGCCCTCCCAAAAGTTAATCACTTAAAATTTTGTCCCTTAACCCACATAATGACTGTCACGTCACCAGATTACTAACGTGGCTCTATTAATTGGCTTTTCACTTGAATGACTCAGCATAAGGGCATAAGAATGGACAAAAATACACCTGATTTCTTAGACAAATGCAAAACGACAAAAATACCCCTGATGTCATCTTCTCAAAACCATCATTCCTCTTTTCTTCTCTACATTGCGACACCACCACCAACCTCTCCATAACCTCCTTCTTCCTTCATCATCTACACATAATTATTCATCACCTTCTCACTTTCAACTCAGAAAAATCAAAGAAAGAAGTAAATTTAAAACCAGCATGACAATCAACATCCATAGAGAACACGTGAACTTCGTCACATAAACGCCGACCTCCTCTCCATTTCCAGCGACTTCACCGAAATTCCTTCTCCGGTGATTAAATCAGCGTCATTTTACTACATCTTATGTCATAACCTGCTGAAGTTTGATCTTGCCAAATTTCTTCAATTTTTCACAAATTTCTTCATCTTCATTTGTTGTTCAATCTGGGTTTGATGAATTTTGGGAATAAGAGTTTGGAGACCATGAAGTTGAACGCCAAACATGCCAGATCGATGAAGCTGAACACCAAAACATGCCAAATTGATTCAAAACTGAAACAATTTTTCGGGATTTAAAGAAAGATTGAAACTTCTTCCTCGTATGGTAAGCTTCTCTTCCTCGTGTAAACTTCCCTCCTCCTCCTCTTCGTCACTATTCAAACTTCAAACTACCCAATTCTCAAAACAATATTGATGAAGAAAGAATCAGTACTGATTAGGGTATATTTACAAAAATATGTTATGAACTGAAATTGTTAAGAGAAGTTCTTCACCAAAATCAATCTCCCCAGATAAGCAATCAAACACAGACTCGCCCTTCCACCACGGTTTGCACTAGTTAAATGGTAGGGTTATAAAACAAAGAGTGAGCAACAAAAGAAGAGAAGAAGAGAGAATGGTTCCAGGTTTTGAAAGAGATGAAGGAGGGGTATATTGGTCTTTTCAAATAGGTCTGAGATGAGGAGGGGTGTTTTTGTCCATTCATATGCCCTCATGCTGAGTCATTTAAGTGAAAAGCCAATTAATAGAGCCGCGTCAGTAATTTGGTGACGTTGCAGTCATTAAGTGAGTTAAGAGACGAAATTTTAAGTGATTAACTTTTGGGAGGGCAGATTGCCATGATTAATGATTACATGGACCATTTTTTAAATGACCCCTATTTGCAGGGACTAAACACATATAAAAACCTTTTTTTTTTTTATGATATTTGTTCTTTTTATATACTTTTTTAGAGTCAACAAAAGTTGATATATCTAATCCAAATTTTGAATCAAATATATCAACTTTTGTTAATTTAAAAAAAAAAAAACTTAAATGCAAAAAAAGTCAGATTTGTCTAGAGTTTATAGAAGAACCATATTTCACTCAATTTTTTTACTCATTGTCAACAATTTTATTCGTCCACTCTCAACCATAATTAACGATTCACTGTTTAAAATTTCATAGTGAAGTCAGTACATGAATTCATCCATCTTTAAATATATCTCATAATTTCTTGTATATATTGTGCATCTAAAGATTTATTTTTTCTTTTCTAAATTATACTTTTAAATTTGATCTCTAAATTTATTTTCTGTCTCATTGTGAGTGTCTTGGATTCAGGGACGAATCTAGGAATACATTTCAAGTGTGGTTAAATATCTATCAATCGAAAAAATGACTGATCTTTAATATTTTATACCTTAGCGACTGAATTTTCGGTTGCTAATTCTGTTGCTTAGTGATTTCGAGACTATTTTTCTCCAGCGATTGAATAATTAGTCATTGTTCTGTTGCTAACCTGTCAGCGACCGATTTTCATTACTTAGAGACTGAAAATTCGGTCGCTAAATAAAAAATTTCTATTTCTTTTTAAAATCCATGTGTGGCTACTGCTTGGATTATTTACTAATGTAGATTGCAATATTAATTGCCACGTAATACCAATGATAGTGAAATTAAAATACAAACAAAACTAATTTCCAAAGTATTCTTTTATGGTCTCATGGCCAAATAAATTGTGTTTGGGACACACACAGAGATTATTCTCAAAATATTCAATCACTTTTTTTATCAATTTCCTTTTTATCAATAAAAAATATTTCTTTATATGCGTGTGTCTAAATACAATTTTTCTAGTAAGTGTCCAAATAGTAATACTCTCTACTTCCCTTAATACATGACACAGTTGACTCTATTACGCATACCAATGTATAATTTTGAGTTTAAATATCTTGAATAATATATTATAAAAAATTATGAAAATTTGATATTTTGAAAATACTCATCTAGACGAATCTAACGACATCTTATATGAGATTATTTATCTTTGTATATTAGTAGAAAAATATGGTCAAAGTTAGTTAGGTCAGAATTACACATTTTTAAATAAATCATCTATTGCGGGACGAAGGAAGGACTATTTATTTCATCATGTGACTATAATAGAATTCCTCCTAACTTCCTCCCTAATTATTTACTTCTCGAACTCGTTTTTTTGGTACACATTACCTTTCAAACTCTAGTTGTTTAGGTGGTTGGGTGGAACATATAGTTATTAAAGCATGTAATTATTCTAATAGTAGTTTTATTAAATATATTCTTTCTATATTGAGATATAGTTTTAAGCACTGTTAAATGGTTAACTAATTACGTAATCCACAAGTTGTCTTCAAATTAGATGATCCTATCTTATTTTGTATATCAAACTGGTAAAGAATGTCCCCAACTTTAGGGATAGAGAAATTCAATGAATTGAATTGCAGATGTCCGTTTTCATATGTTTCTATGAATCAGAAACTCAATTTGAGCACACAGTGCATTAAACTCGAGGGTCTCTCCATCATATAGCCGAATCATATGTTTTTTTGTTTTGTTTATAAATCAACCTTCATTAATAATTGTCTTTCTTTCATTTTTTTTTTAATAGAAAAGACTTGTCCTACTTTTGTTTCAGCCAAGTGTACCAACTCATTAATGACTAGGACTCCATCAAGAATTAAGACAGTTCAAATATTAATATGAAAACATATATATAATTGAATATTTATAGTTTATTTATGAAATTAAAATAATAATAATCAGTGATTGTATTGATAAATACTTCACTAATAAATTCTTTAACAAAAAAGAAAAATTAATACCCATAAAAAATACACCTATTAATTTGAAGATTAAAACGAAAATGAATTATTGCTAAGAATTAAAGGAAAATTAAAAGATCAAGATTTTATGTGGGTGCTAGAAAAGACATTGACCTGCCGTAAATTTCAGCCCAAAAGAAAATTCTTTGCGGTTATCAATAGTTGTCATTTGATATTTCAATGTGATGATAGTACTTCTCATAAAAAAAGTGATATAATAATACTTTTTGAATTAAAATAGTTATTAATTGTAATAAAATAATTTCCTTTTGATTACAAATTTAATTAAATGTTTTTGCTATACCAAAAAACATTAAAAGTTCTTATTGCATAGATAAACAAACTTAAAATTGAAGATAGTTATTAATTGTTATAAAATAATTTCCTTTTGATTACAAATTTAATTAAATGTTTTTGCTATACCAAAAAACATTTTTTTTTTAAACTTTATTACCTGATTTTGAACTCTTACTACTAAAAGATATATATATGATAGTCTGGCTCTTAGTAAAACATCGTGAAAAGTGTATGCTTAAAAATATCTTGTTATACTTATGGAAGAATAATGTTATTGGAACACACTTGCTTGACAATATAGGCACACTATATACTATTCAAGTATTTATAAATAAACAATACCTTCTTTGCTTTTTGTTTAGGTTCTTTTTTTAATATTAATAGAAGTGTTTTTTTGTAACACAAATACGGATTGAGGAGTGTTAGAAACATTTCTTCTAACATTTTCCTATAATATTTATTTTTTTATTGAGTGAAATTTATTTGAGTCTAATACTTTATTTTAAACCTATTTTGACATTATTCCTAACACTTCTCATAAGCATTTGTGTTGTTAACCAATTAAAGTACCACCTAAAACATCCACAATGACAACATCTATTTTTAAATTTTTAAATACATCTAACGTGTATACACGTCACTTATTTATAATTTTTTTAATAGTTATACCTAATAAACACTCAACACTTCAGGTAAATATCTTAAGCGAGATCCATTAGTTATCTAGTAACTCTATATTATTATATTTCAGTATTATAATATTTTTAAAAATGGATTCCATTTAAGATTAGAAGTCTCCATTAAAACATTGTTGCCGTTAAATTCACAAAATAACTTAGATTTGCTTAGAGATGATCTTAGACTAATATATAAAAGGACACTAATTACCATTTTACAAGCATCCATTAGATTTGAATTTTTTTCCACTTCAAATTGAGTATATTGTCTGCTTAAGAGTATATTGTTTGTACTCATTTTTTTGAAATATTTGTTAGGTAGACATGGAGGAGTATGACACGTTGGATGTCCCTACAATGGCATTTTGAAATCTAGACCGTTCATGCCATTCTTTCTTCCTCTATATATAGTGAATACTTCCACACACTCTGTTTCATCATTAAATCTCCTTGTCTTCGGCTTTCATCCAAATCAACAACAATCTTCCTCTGCTTCATCATTTTTCTCACTCTTTTTCTTCCTTTTTGTCTTTGAAACTTTGACATCACCAATGGCTTGCTTAGAGGTCTGCAAAGAGGTAACCATAAATATCCATATATAATATGTAGAACTTATCCATATTATTTATTACTTGTTTCTAAAATATAATGTTCCAACATTACTAAATTAAAGTCCAAAATACAGATATATCAATCCTATTGGACCTCACCAAAACAAAACTCTTTGAATTTTGTTGACAAAACCAAATTCTGTTGATCACTAGCAATATCCAGTTTTTGACCATGCTCTTATAAGTATTCAAAATATTATATAGTTAAACTATAAGGATATCTTATAAGTTATAATTAAAATAGTGCCATTTTGACGTGTATGTTGAAAACTTTGTGCAGGGGAAGTTCAAAGAAGAAACAGAAGAGTTAACTCTTGATGGGAGTGTTGATTGGCATGGTCGCCCAGCAATCAGAGCTAAATCTGGGAGATGGTTTGCTGGAACTATCATACTCTGTAAGTTCCAAATATCTACACATAAATTGCATGACAATTTTATTTTTGTTTCACTCTTTTATTTTATTACATGAAACATCTTATCACATATCCAAATATAAATTTGGATTATTTTTGTTTCAACTCTATTTTATGTTGATAATTTTGTGATCACGGAAGACTTTATCTTAAACAAGTGTCTCTGAGATACTTGTTAAAGAAGACAAACAAAGAAGTTTTACGTTAAAAATGACATTTGTAGCCTTTTGAAAAATTAACTATATATTTTTAATGCATTACGACTATATTTTATACGTTAACAAGTGTTACAAAGATATTGTTATGCTGACCTTATCTTAAATCATATATATGGCTCTTAATTTATAATACCATATTCATCATAAATAAATGTGTCCATGTGTGGCATAAGTGTGTCCCTGTGTGCAATAAAATCGTATTTTATATGATGTAGATTAAGGTTTTAAGTTAGGTCGCAACTAGTGTTACTTAGAGGTCAATTTTGGTAGTATATATTTTAATGATTGATGTTAGTTTATATTTCTTAAACTCTTTTCAATAAGCTATCTATTTGATATACATCGACTTCAATTAGTTTGTTTAGACAATGACTTAACCGTAATCATATATGTTATTGAAGTAAAACAAAATGTAATTTTCCAAAAAAAGTAACAAAAAATGATTATATAGATGAATTTTGAGTGTGCACGGGGGAGTGATACGTCTACGTATAATTTGATGATGATAGGATTATAAAGAGTCGTGGCAAATTTTAGAGCCGTAGAAGATTCAAGAACCTTGTCCAGCTATTATTGAATATGCAATGCAATTAATCGGTGGTTTATAGACTATGATAGCTTATCAGTACAAAAAGTGTGACTTTTTGTCCACAAAAAAACAAACTATGATCTCTTGTTCATCTTATCAGTTTTCACATCTTAGAAAATTTTAAGAAAACGACAACTTTAACAGGATCATCATGTGCTTCATTCAGCTCACATTTCACAATGACCTATAGTTTTTATTTTTTATTTTTAGGGTTTTGGTTTGGTGGCTGATTCTTACTTGACCGTTTTGGTTCTAGATGGAACAAAATAATGTACATATACAACTATAGAAGAAGATACAGATTCTGAATCCTTATAAAACGACAGGAGACAGAAAATAGGAAAAAAAGGAGAGATTGTTGTGTTGAGTGTAAAAATATTTGAGCATGCATTTGAGATTGTATAAATTGTTGCCGACACGTAATTGCAAACAAGATTGTTCATGACGTAGGTATTTGCCACGTGTTATGATGCATACACTTTCATATACTTATGGACATGAGTGCAAGGAAGAGTGAAATTCTATATTTAGTGCACTAAAATTGAGTTGAAGACAGCCCATAATTAACACTAGCTTTTTTAGATACGACAATATTCCAAATTTTGTCACTATTTACTTTATCTTTTTTTCTCTATTAATTATTAAAAGATTATGATAATGTTATTAATTATAAGCCACAATCTCATCTAAGGCTAGTGAAGGTCACCAATAAGGTTAAGAATATGGTAGGTTAGAAGAGACTTTATAAGTTTTTTTTTCTTTCAAAAAAAGATAGACTTTGTAAGGTCTTATTTTGTTCTAAAATATTAGGTATGGGTTTGGTCTATTATTGTCATAAATCAATTTTTAAGGTTTGAATTGACATCTTTAAGTATGACAAGATTTGAAATTGAAAGTCCGACTGGGGCATGAAAGTTTGTATAAAAATTACTTCATATCTTTTTTTTCAAAGCTTTGCACCACACAAGTGGTGAAGACTAACAATCTAATAGATCAACCAAAGAGATTAATTATAGTTTAAGTTTTTTTTATTGAAAATATTAATAGTTAGTTGTTTAGATTAATCCTATAAGTTATAGCACAATTGTTTAGATAATCCAACGTTACATGATATTCTATTTAAATTATATTTTATTTTATTTTGTAAAAATAATAATAATAATAATTTTGAATATGTAAAATGTATACGGGTAATTATATGATTTAACACAACATCCAGAATTTAATATAATTTTTTTACAAATTAAACATGTTAAATTATATTTGAGTTCTTAAATATTACATGAAAATTGTTTTTGAACTAATTCATAATCGTTTTGAATATTCTTTTACCAAATCAAGAAATATTTTTCATTTGGCCGTATCCAGTACCCACCAATTGTAAATGCTAAAACAAATAAAAAAACAAGTCCTATGAGTTAGGCTCAGAACTAAGATATCAAAGGTGAATGAAAGTTTGAAGGTCACAATCATAGAAGTATCAGAGTCATACATAGGTGGGATATTTCCGAACCTTTTCGCGTGTACAAAAGTACACAAAAACAACGTCGTGTGTGCATGTACATGTGCTCAAGTGCGGTTCATTTTTATTATAAAAACAAATAAATTTAGGTTGAGAGAGGGACATCCTAATATAATATGTTCTTAGAATTTTAGATATGAATCCAAATTACACCATATTTGGTCGGAAGATCTTTTTTTGTTGGTTGACGGAGTTTGAACATCAAATCTTTTATATATTATGTATTGTCTCTGTTAGCTGAGCTAAACTCACAAGAATTTTGGTCAGAAGATATAACAAACAGACATGGTTGATTTTCATTTAAGCACCAAAAAATAATACGTGATTGAATTTTAGAAGATAAAATATTGTTTGCTTATTTATTTAGTCGTCCTAGTTTAAAATTTACCCTTTCTAATGAATTAAATATTTTCATATGAAAATACAATATTTTAGCTATAAAAAATTTATAATTGAATTTTAATTCATGAAAAAAAGAAAGATCATAGGTGTTAGTGGGTATATTAGACGAGTAAGTTTATTTTTAATGATAATAATAATGTATGGAAGTTGATTTCAATTTGTAGAAGAACTTATTATTTAAGATATAAATATTTTTTGAAGATATAAATATTTCATGATGCTAACAATCCTTAATGTTATTGATATATTTGATCTACCAGTGAACCAAGGTCTAGCAACCTTAGCATTCTTTGGAGTTGGAGTGAACCTAGTTCTGTTCCTGACAAGGGTGTTGGGTCAAGACAATGCTGCTGCTGCTAACAATGTCAGCAAGTGGACTGGCACAGTTTACATCTTCTCTCTTGTTGGTGCTTTCCTTAGTGATTCTTATTGGGGAAGATACAAAACATGTGCTATCTTTCAAGGCATTTTTGTAACCGTAAGTAATATACTTTCAATTTCATTTTTTTCTTCCACTTTAATGAATTTTTACTAGTACATTATATTAATTAGTTCGTTTATGCTATGGTTTGATATAACAGGGTCTAGTATCTTTGTCCGTTACAACATACCTTGCTTTGCTTAGACCAAAAGGTTGTGGAAATGGAAAACTTGAATGTGGGGAACATTCAAGTTTGGAAATGGGAATGTTCTACCTATCAATCTATTTGATTGCCTTAGGAAATGGAGGGTATCAACCAAATATTGCAACATTTGGTGCTGACCAATTTGATGAAGATCATTCAAAGGAAAGTTACTCAAAAGTGGCTTTTTTTAGCTACTTTTACTTGGCATTGAACCTTGGTTCACTTTTCTCAAACACTATTTTGGGCTATTTTGAAGATGAAGGATTATGGGCTCTTGGGTTTTGGGCTTCTGCTGGGTCTGCCTTTTTGGCACTTGTACTTTTTCTTGTTGGCACCCCAAAATATAGACACTTTAAACCTTGTGGCAATCCTCTTTCTAGATTCTGCCAAGTGTTTTTTGCTGCTTCAAGGAAATTGGGAGTTCAAATGACATCAAATGGAGATGACTTGTATGTCATAGATGAAAAGGAGTCTTCTAACAACTCCAACAGAAAGATTCTCCACACACATGGTTTCAAGTAAGTTATTTGAATACTTCCAATAACGATTTGATGTTTACACTTCTATAACGGCTACATTGCGGTTTGGACCACATCAAAAACCATTATGTCGTGGTCAAGATTGTGGTCGCAGACTTATATTTAAAATCCTGCGGAAGAGAGAGTAATTAAACAATAGAACTTCGGAAAATAATGAGACGTGGAAGATAAGATTCTTTTTGTATTACTTTTTACATATAAGTCATAATTGCATTTGGAGAAGTTCATCTAGAGTGCTTATTGACCAATTTTCAATTTATCATCTATATTGCAGGTTTTTGGATAGGGCAGCTTATATAACTTCAAGAGATTTAGAAGTCCAAAAAGGAGGCCAACATAACCCATGGTATCTCTGTCCTATTACTCAAGTTGAAGAAGTAAAATGCATACTAAGACTTCTTCCAATCTGGCTTTGCACAATAATCTACTCGGTAGTTTTCACTCAAATGGCTTCTCTTTTTGTGGAGCAAGGTGCTGCAATGAAAACCACAATTTCCAGTTTCAAAATACCACCAGCAAGCATGTCTAGCTTCGATATCCTCAGCGTAGCCATCTTCATTTTCTTCTACCGTCGAGTACTTGATCCACTCGTCGGAAAACTCAAAAAAACAAGTTCCAAGGGACTCACTGAACTTCAAAGAATGGGAATCGGTCTCGTTATAGCTATAATTGCAATGGTTACAGCTGGAATAGTTGAATGTTATAGGCTTAAGTATGCAAAACAAGGTGACACAAGCTCTCTAAGTATCTTCTGGCAAATTCCTCAGTATGCACTTATAGGAGCTTCTGAGGTTTTTATGTATGTAGGACAATTAGAATTCTTCAATGCTCAAACACCTGATGGATTAAAGAGCTTTGGAAGTGCACTTTGCATGACAAGTATCTCACTTGGGAACTATGTGAGTAGCTTAATTGTTAGTATTGTTATGAAGATTTCAACTGAAGATCACATGCCAGGATGGATCCCAGGAAACTTGAATAGAGGTCACTTGGATAGGTTTTTCTTCCTATTGGCTATTTTGACTTCTTTAGATTTGATTGCTTATATTGCATGTGCAAGGTGGTTTCAGAATATTCAGATGGAATGCAAATATGATAACAATGATGAGCCTAGTAGCTGCAAAGTTTAATCATTTCCAATATGGAGAAGTGTTAACATTATATATTATGAATAAGAGAAGGAAGGGAGCATGATGGTTTGGATCAAGAGAATGCCTTTTTACCTGAGTCTCTTTAACTGTATTCAGTATAGTTTTTACTCCTGACTAAGATTTTCAGTTTATGTACTTTGAAATTCATGGTTGTATCCATGGTTGTATAAATTGAACTTTTTGAAGAGACAATGATAGTTTTAGGGCCTCTCTTGGGTCTTCCTTGTTCCTTCTTTCATTTTTTGTAAGTTCCATTGCTAATGGTGGACATGTTAATATGTTATTTTGATTTATGTGTGCGAAATTGCATGTTTCAATTTCTAATTGATTACATATCTTGCCAACAAAATGTTAATGTTATTAATATCTGAAACTAATGTTATAGGAGACAAATATAGGAAACACCGGTTATGATTTTAAATGAAGGTCTACGACCGCGGTTTGATCAACAAAATCATGGTTTATGCTATCTCTTTAACTGTAACTTTAGTTTGTATTAATGTTGCATCAACCACATTTGACTGTGATTCTTTACAATATGAAAAATTGTAAGAGAACCATTGCCGCAATCACTTTTTCAAACCTTGCTACCAACTACCAAGTAAAGCACTATAGTTTTAAAAGAATCATATAGTTTAACTTTGTATGAAATTTCTTATGTATTTGTTGTATCCAGGGCCGACCCAAGAATAAGACAACTAAAGCTCTTGTTTTAGGCCTCCCAAACAAAACAAAAAAATTCATTAGATTTTATAAACAAAAAGGCCTCATATATTAAAACTTGTTTTTAGTCCTCACCTACAAATAAAATTTATTGGGCCGACCCTGATTGTGTTCACCCGACATAAATCCAAACAGAGAGTGGTAAATCTGATTTTCAAGTCAGTTGTAATGTGGTGAGACAAAAACATGTTTGTCTCCAACAGTTTCTAAGCACACATAATAAAACATAGAATGGAAAAACATTGCATGGGATCGACTATATATCTTAGCCATTTAAAAAAAAATCACCAATGGGCAAAGGTGTTTAGTTATTGAAGTCTCTTCAAGCTCTATGTAATCTTTCACCAAGCCTCACTAAACACCATGTATTCTCTAAGCCTATGTAGACTCTGTATTATTTCACTAAACCTCACCAGAATCCTTGTATTTCTAAGCCTCTGCAGGCTATGTATTCTTTGTCAAAGCCTCATCAGTTCCCTATACTATCAAGTCTTAACGGACACCATGCATTCTTTACTATGCCTATTCAGGCTTACAATACTATAAGCCTCTCAAGGCTCTACTGACTCACTCAAAATGGCATAAATCCCTTACAAGCCTTTTGAGAGGTTCATCCTGCCACTACTTAGCGGATTAAAATTATGTTTTATGTGTTAATAAAACACACAATCTAATATCTCTCAACTAGAAAGTATAACAATACAAATCAAATATCAATCGTAGTTATAACTCATAAAGAATATAACAAAATCAAATACTAGACTTGATTGATTTACAACAAGACGACGAGCTCTCAATCAGAGAGGATATACACTGAATATCTTGTGTTCTAGGCCTGATTCGACTGGTTCTTTTTCTTCGATGATCGCTACATCTTCAACTGCTAGGAAGATGTTGAATATATAGAATAGACCAAAGAGTCATTGGGAAGAGTCGTTGGATAGCCTTTGTCACTGCATGAGGTGAATCATACTACGAACGCTAATTTACAGACTGTCATGTACAATATTGTGAGATTTGAAAATACTCCTTTGAATTTCGCACTCAGTACCTTGTCCTACAATGTTTTTCCTCCGGAAACTCTTCATTTCTAATAGGAAATGTTGGAAGTATTAGACCATAAATAGTAATATTTGTAGTTATTTTACATCATTAGTATGAGACTCATTCAACAAACATGTTAGGTTTAGATTTATCCATGTTTAAGCAAGTTAATTTTAGTATTGTAGTTACAACATTGAAATGATCAGAAATACTTTTCATCATGGCATTAGAGTCTATTTCAGATTTGTTGGGTTACCTATGCTATCAGGTTTCCGAGTCACACTTAAGATTCTCACGTTGCATAAGCACAACTTAAGTGTAATCTTTACCTTCGAAGTAAGTTTTTTTAAGGTTGAGTTAGGCCAAATCCAAGTTCAAATATGGTATTATAGCTCCCAATTATTGGGGGTACCGCTTTCGAATAACTACGAGGCTCGTTTTCGCCGCGTTTAAGCCATGCACCTCCATATTCACTAGAATCGTCGTCTATGCATACTTGTTACGTGTGAGGGGTCAAAAGTCTGATCTGAGATATTTTTGCTGGTACACCTTAATTTATGAGTGTACCGTAGAAGTTCTTATTTTTGTACAACTATCTTTTTTTTCCGATTGAGATACTTTGTTTTTCAAGTATTCTTTGACTGCTTGTTTGCCACTGCCATTGCATTTTATTTTAGACGATCCTTTGGTTTTTAATAATAAACATAATTTATTCTTTCAAATTAACAGAGTATATCGATACAACAAAAATTTAAAGTCAGACGATTCTTGCTAGTCATAAGCACATTTTGTTTTTAGCCAATGTCATCGGACAATAAGTGCCACGTGCTTATTACTAGAGATGGGCATGTCCTATGCTACCCTTTTTGTCATTAAATAGTAAGCCTTAGATCGTCACTTGTGATTCTTTTTTGACTTTGCTTGATATGATATTATAATCTGCACACTTAAGAAAATGTAAGAGGATAAATTATTTTCTTATATTGTTATCATCAAAATATCTGAATTAAGAATGGTACATTGACTCGTAAAGTTTCAAAAGTATGGAAAGAAATGAATCTATTTAGTCTCGCACGAGAGACATGCACATATTCTATCTTTAACTTCTTAGCAACGCATAAACCAACAATGGAAGAGAGTTTGTCACTAATTTCGTCTCTAACATGTTTTGAGATGGAAATTTTAAATTTAACCGAGACAATATTTTTTTTCTTCATAAAAGATGATTTTTATTTTCTTATGCATTAAAAATATAAAAGTACAAGGAGTTGTAGTTTTTATTTTTGAATTTCAGCATATATCAAAATTGATTTAGTAAATAAATAATATTGGTATATATCTAATTATATTTATGTTGATAAGGTAGCTAAAAGCATTTCTAATTAAATAAAAAAGGTTGATAATTTTAAAAAAGAATCATTTACAAAATATAGAAGAAAACTATTTTAAAATCAAGAAGATACATGAATACGTGAGAATGATTGTAAATATTCAAATATTACCTCATCTAAAAAAAATCAGATATTACCTCACTTGAAAATACAAATCTAAAATTATATTTTATTTTAAGTTTATTGGAAACTTCCAAATATAACTTTAGGTGAGTGTCCTAATAATTTCTTCATAATATCTAAAAAAGGAAAGGTAGAAACCAAAAAGAAAAGGCAAAAAGAGAATATCAAACTATTATTTTGTGGATGAACTTGAATATATTCATTTTAGGAAAATGACATAGTAGCATACATTGAACCACATTTTAAAAAAAAATTACATCGAACCAAAATCAGAATAAGGACTCCTCTTCTCAACCAAGAACATACATTTTTTTTCTTCTTTCCTTCCCTTGCCTCATAACAAAACCATGCATTTTTTCCAAAACAGATAAAATAAAGTGTATGAGTCATTAAGATTTTGTCTAACCCAAAATAGCACCCTTTTATCTAATAATACAAAAGATGGCCACGTTTTTCTCTAGAAGGTGTAAATTGAATGTATATGAATAAATAAATGTTAATGTTCTTATCCTCTCACTTAATATTTCAGCAAAATTGATTTTATTTTATTTTAGATTTTGACTGAAGATTGATTTTATTTATTATAATAAGGATTTTATTTAAAAAAATAGGAAATATATTATATGAAATGAGTAAATAGGTAATTATTCCTTGAAATTGTAAGTTTCGTCAATTACCCCCTGAAATTAACAAAACTTCAATTACCCCTCTGAAATTTCACAACGTTAATCAATTTACCTCATCCGTCAAATTTTTTTGTTAGTGAACATAATGTTTTGCAAATACCCCCTGAAGTTTTGCACTTATGTGCAAAATGCCCCCCGGACTTAAAAATTTATATTATTTTTTTCTTAAAGGCAAACAATTAACAGTTAAATATTAAAGCTAACTATTAATTTTGGAGTTTGGGAAAACTACATGCATATATACATCAAAATAGGCTTGTAAATGTTTGCTTTTTCCATAGTTTTTTTTTTTAAAATTGGGGAAGGGAAAAATGTGTATTTTTTAAAGTGACAATAATGGTTATTTTTACAATGGTTCTGAGAGAATTCATACTCATCAATTCGAGTTTACCAGGCTTAGGCTTAGCATGAGTAGCAATAAGGAGAAACAAAGTCACAATTAAGGAGTGTGCTCCACCTTCACAAGACAAGAACAGGATTAGTACATAATTAGATGTGAACTAATTTTCTTGTATAAAGCATGACACAAAACCTTTTTTCATTTTGATACTAAAACAAGCCAAGAACCTTGGAGCATAACTCACAATTCATAGAATAATATAAAGGCTTTCCATTTCCCAAATAGTTCACATAGTCTAAGATTTAAGGTCTGTGCATTTTCCTCTAATATGACATGCAATGTGAAAAAGAAAAGACCAAACATCAAATTAGTTCATATTTTTAAGATGGTATCATTCATTCACTTCTCCATATTAAATTTAATAAATCAACCATCAAGGAAATCACTATGTTACCTTTCTATCCTATTTCCCCCTAAATATATAAATAAAAAAAGAACAACAATAGTTCTCATTACACATAAAAAAAATATAAATTTTCAAGTTCGGGGGGCATTTTGCACATAAGTGCAAAATTTCACGGGGTATTTGCAAAACGTCATGTTCACTAACAGAAAAATTTGACGGAGGGGGTAAATTGATTAACGTTGTGCAATTTCAAGGGGTAATTGATGTTTTGTTAATTTCAGGGAGATAATTGACAAAACTTACAATTTCAGGGAGGTAATTGTCTATTTACTCTATATGAAATAGCTGTCTTCTTTAATGGAGATCTTCATACCTAAAATTATTCAAATAAATATCACATCCGAGTTGGAAAATTTAAAAATCGTATAAAACTAAATATTATTAGATGTACCTTTAATCTCCCTTAAAAAAATAAATAGATGTACCTTAATCCGTTGTATAAACACTTAGTTTAAATAGGATTTTTTTTCTCAATTAAAAAAGATTTCTAAGTGTAAAAAAAAGTTTTCTAATTCAAATTCATTTCTGAAATGAAATTCAATTTAATTAAGTGTTTGAACTCAATTGATAAGAGTTTCATCAAAATATTAATCATTCAAGTAATCCAAGTTCAATTTATAGATAAAACTATTATTAATCAAACTTTATTTAACTCTCGATCAGTGGCGGAGCGACTTGTGTCTGAGGGGATGCACCTGCATCCCCTGGTTTCAGCGGCGAAGTTAGAAATTTTTTTACGCAGGGGCTAACTATAAAAAAAAATTAAAACCAATATATTAATTTTAAAGATCAAATATATTTTTAGTCCTATAAATTATAATTTTTTAGGTTTGGTCCTTACAAACAAAATTATTCAATTTTTGTCTCAATTTGTTAGAATTTTACAAAAAAAAAAATATTTTTAGTCTTGGATTTCATCTTTATAACAAAAAATTAAGGATTAAAATTAAACAAAATCTGAAGACTAAAAACGCAAGTGATGTAGAGACTAAAATCTAAATAATCCAAAAACTAACCAATGCACGAAAATTAACTAAGAGCAGTAATAAATGATAAAAATTGACAATAGCTATTTTAAAAAGTTGGACAAAATGTGTTTTAAGAAGCCAATGTTATCCATAAATGACTATTTAGAAAATAGATTAATAATATATTTTTCAATGTACACAAATGTTATGTTTAATTATGACTATTGTCTTGATAGTTTTTATTGTTGAAAAAGTTCTCTATTATTGTTATTGAGACGGGAAGTACCAAACTGATACAAATAAATCTATCAATCATGTAATAATTCTTTTACTTTCTTATTTATTCTAATTTTCAATTGAATTTGTTTGGGGTAGTTCAACATTTATTATTTGAGGTAGCCGAATACAAATAGATACCAACTACTACAAGATTTATTTATTTTTTGGATGGCCAAGGCTACCCCTACCCATTGAAAGGATACGCCCTGCCTGGTTTTTTAAATTTCCACCCAATAATATGGGTTGTTTATACATTTGTACATCCTGAAATTGTATTCATGCACCTCTTAAGACTCTCACATCAAACTTTGTTGACACACTCTTCTTTTTATGTCTTAAATATTGATGATGTTGTTATAGATGACAGTCATACCTCGTTGCTTTTACATGTTGACTTTGTTATTTTTATTTAATATTTGTAATTTGTAACGTAACTACATTTTTTAATTAATATAGATAATTGGTGTTTCATTGTGAAGATTTTTTTTCAACAAAAACGTAAAAAGAACCCAGGGAATTAACTAGACTCGAATAACCACTACTAGAAAAAGCAAAATTAGTGACGGAAAAAATAAAATTCATCACAAATTACTTGGTCGCAACATTTAGTGACGAAATTAGAGAGAAATTTCACGTTTTCTCACTTTAAATTTTCCTCACTGATTTTTGTTTTTTAGTAGTGAACTTATTTGTAATCCTTAATTAATTAACTAAGTCACATTACCATTTAGCTGCTTGTTATATTCAATCCTATAAAATTTACAGGGTTAACTAAGTTTTTCGTTTTTAAAAATATTGTGAATTTTGATTTTAGTTTCTAAAAAAAATAAAACGAAATGTTTTTTGTTTCTAATAGAATAATTT
>Ga0315914_1001399_pt1 | contig 35751 bp, 24 predicted proteins | sample MpolenodulesMG_FD_203920 | JGI IMG/M metagenome (GOLD analysis project Ga0315914, IMG submission 203920) | Medicago polymorpha root nodule microbial communities from Los Angeles, California, United States - elongated nodules | ecosystem: Host-associated > Plants > Roots > Nodule | place: USA...
GAGGAGGAGGAGGAGGAGGAGGAGGAGGAGGAGGAGGAGGAGGAGGAGGAGGAGGAGGAGGAGGAGCTATTTTTCTGTGCCAAAACTCTGTCAAATCAAATAGCGCAACATTTATGATTTATTTTCAAATTTGTATCTTAGAAATCCTAAGGAGTGAGTCTGTTCATTTGTTCAGTTTGCACTATCATTGTTAAATATAGTCTAAGAATAAATTAACTTGTTTTCAGTTGGGGCAAACGTTTTAGAAAGTCTCTCGCTTGCGTGCTTGAGCATATAACTCTCTTGGTGAAACTTTGAGCACCTAGAAAATCTCAGCGAGTTTTGATTGAGCAGGGTAAAGACTTAAGCAAGTTATGCTTAAGCAAGGGAAGTCTCTTGGAGTTGTCCTCGAGCAGAAGTCTTTAGGTAGTGTCCTAGAGCATAGAAGTCTCTTGCAGTTGTGCTTGAGCGTTGAAAAGTCTCTTGGTGTTTCCTTGAGCAAGCTGCAATCTAGAGTGATTATAGTGAAATCCCTTGGAAATGCCAAGGGGTCTGGACTACTCTTGTATTGTGATATGAACCATTATAAATTGCTTTGTGTTTGTCTTTTCTCTCTGACTCTTTATCTTTTATCTTTGTGTTTTGTATTTTCGTTGCATTCAAACTCTAATTCAGAATCTGCAACATCAGATTCTGACCAAGTTTTTATAAACACTTAGAAAAAGAATTTGTTAAAAAACCCACAAAATTCAACCCCCCTTCTTGTGTGTTTTTCTCACCTTCAAACTTCACAGATATTTTGTCCATCTTCGTGAAAATTAAACATCTCATGTATTTGTACAGGTGCCATGCGTGAACCTGGCGGCAGATAAAGATGAAGACGGTTGGAAGACCGTGTATTTTCCACAAGTTATCCATGATGATGGCGACGTAGACTACATGTTTAGGCTAATGGTTGAAAATAACATTATATCGTTGTTTCCGCTCCATTGTAATGTAATATGTATTAACGTGTAAAAGTGTAATATGTTCGAATTTGTGTTTGTAATGTTGCATTTTAATGAATTTATGTCAAATTTGTGGATTGTATATTTAACGACAAATTTGTGTAATTTGGATTAATAATGTGTGATTGTGTTATGATGAGTATTATGTTGTTGAAATGGTGTAATTTGAATCGATTATGAGAGTGTATTGTTACGGGTTATCTTAAGGGAACGCCGCAATTGATACTAGTTAAATTGCGACGATATTAGAACAAATTTCCACTGATTTATCACAGGGTTATATTCTACTTTCTTAAATCTAAAAATACAAGTCATAAACTAATAATCAACTGAGTTAATTCCAACAAAGACGGAGGCATATTGAAGGATTTCCTAATCGCCATTATACCTTTGAATCAACAAAACGTAATCTTGCATTGGACATGACAATTAAAACCCTGCAACCACTTTTCAATCTATTCTTTTATTTTCTTTTTAAATAAATTCCTTTAATTACAAAGCTAAACGACAATCCACGTCGAAACGGTAACTTACTAGTTTATTACTTTAGTACGATTTGGTGCACTTGCCAATCATATACAATCCCTGTTGATATTTCGATAAGGTAACCGGTAGAATTTATTTTGTGAATAATTAGGTTAGGTTAGGTATGTTTTATTTTCTGTTTTTATTTAAAAAAATTATTTTAAATTTTATTAGGTTAGTTTAATTTTTTGTTTTTAGTTTTTGGTTAGATCCTAGAAATTAGGGTTAGTTCATACTTTTTAGGTTAGGTTTATCTCTCAGTATTAGAAGATTAGTTTCAAATCTTTTTAGATTAGGTTATACTTATTTTTATTTTCCTTATTTCTAGGTCAGATTAGATCTAGTTTGTTCTTATTTTATCTTATTTAAAAAAAATCACAGATTTAGTTTTTATTTTAGGTTAGTAGTTAAAGTTAAAACTAGTTTGTTTTAAATTTTAGTCATTTTTTTATATGTAAAAAATAAAAATAAAATATATATATATATATATATATTAGTTTTATTTACTTTTTTTATTTAGTCTAATTGTCTATCGCAAGCTCTTCCTAAATTCCTTTTAGTTGTTTTATGCGTGGTGTTGATTCACGTATCTTGCTATTCGACTCTAACGTCGATAAAACTGAGAGAACTATTTGGAAAGCAATCTGAGAAACAAGAGAAGCAATAAATGTTCCACTTCCAAGTTTGAGTGATTTCTCATCTGACGAGAGATGGGAGACATAGTAACACTTGGAGATTACAAGAGACTCGACAACATTGACGAAATTGTCCAAGGGTTCCAACCGGTGAGTCCAGTCTTCTTTGACATCAAACATTCAGTTCTCGCGCGCTCTAAGGGAGAACCAATTCTCAGGTAAGGAATCTGAATATTGTAATGCTCATCTAACACACTTTCTAGAAGCTTGCAACACCATCAATCAAACAGAAGTTTCAGAGTCCGACAAAAGCTCTGCTTGTTTGTCTACTCTCTAAGTGAATGAGCGAAGGATTGGCTCAACGCATTTCCAAGTGACAACATGGCTACTTAGGATGATTTGAAGAAAGCATTCCTCCGTCACTTTTTTCCCACAAGAAAATACCTCGAAAAAAGGAAGGAGTACCAGTTTCCAACAACAAGACAAAGAAAATCTCTACGATGCATGAGAGAGGTACAAGTTACTCCCTCCGGTCCTATTTATAAGAAAAATTTGACTTTTTAGATTCATTGAGTAATTGATGTATCTTGTCTAATATATAGACCAAATACATTATTTATGCAATGAATCAAAAAAGTCAAATGTTTCTTATAAATAGGACCGGAGAAGCGTTGTCTTGGGCACCAATTTTCAGAAATGGGAATTGTATTGACTTTCACAAATGTTCTTAAGCCAACAACATGCACGCTCTTAGACACATCAGTCGGAGGTAACATGAAGAACAAAACTAAAGCAGAAATCTGAGAGCTCATTTATAAATGTTCTTGAACGAGTATCACCCTTAAAACGAGAATAGGGGCATGGAGAAGAAACAGAGAGTTTTATGTCTAGAAACACATGATACCTTACTAGCAAGCAACAAACTCATTAGTGACAAGATAGAAACACTCATTAATAGGTTGGAAGTGCAAGTAGCAAAGTTGTCAATCAATTGTGTAAGTTGCAACTTTTGTGAGCAAGCTCATTTAAATTGTAGAATTTGTCCTTCAAATTGTTGCAAAATCATTCCAAACTTAAATGGTAGCAAGATTCAAAAGCCATTTCCCTTAATGAATTGGATCAATATTTTGTGGCATACTTACCTATTGTTCATCCTCATTCAAATTGTCATTTTGATTGACAGTGTTATTTCAGGTGACCCTAAACATTGTCTTTGAACTTCTTCATTTTGGTTCTCGAAATAGTATTCTTCGATTCCTGGTACTTTGCCTATAATAATTTTATAAGAAATGATATTTGTATAACTACTTTGTGACAATTTTTTTTCTCATACTCACATCCTGATTTTATTCTCTCTATTCTTTTTTGTCTCTATTGTTTTTGAGCAATAAAAAGAGGGGAAAAAGAAAAGTTGACACAAAAGTTGTTTTAATTAGTTGTTCAAATATCATTACTCTAATTTTATATTTTAAATTGTTATGATTGAAAATATCCTTTTTACCTTATTTATTTAATCGAAAAAATATTTTAGTTATGATAATTTTTTGGTGAAGTTTTTGAGAAGGTCACATCAACCAGCGCGCACAGATACCGTAAAATAAATAATGATGATAAAGGGTGTGGATTTTCTATGCGCTAACGTTTGGTTTCCTTATCGTCCAAGTCTCTTGAATTGGTTAGTTTAGGTTCCTTCTTGCATTCTAGTTCTCACCCCAAAGGCCACATCAGTCTACTCTAAGGTCAAAAGTATTACTACTAATTTTCATTTTTAATTTGAAAGAACTAATTTTCATTTTTGTTTTCCTATGACTATTTATGTTAAAAAAGATTTTGGTGCATATAATAAATATTTTAACTTTTGTTTTCCTTATAAAAAATTTCAACATAAAATTTTAGTCTTAGTTAAGTTTAAATTTGTTTAATTATCCTTAAATTTAAATAACGTTTTGCAAACTTGTTTAGAACCTTATAAACAATTTATTAAACAAAATACAAAATTTTCAACATAAAATAAATTACATATGAATGAAATTTTTTAACTTTCAAAAGTTCAAGATATCGTAATAAAAATTTGGACTTATAAAATCATATTTTAAACATGTCTGACAAAAACAATTCAATTTTTTTTGAAAGTATAAAGATAATTAAACAAATTTATCAGCAACGACTAAAATTGTGCTGATTTTTTCTATAAAGGCTAAAACATGCCACATTTTTCTATAAGAACTATAAACAAAATTTGATATTTTATAGGATTAAAAACTTAGTAACCCAGTTCCCATGATCATACCTCAATTAGTGAGGATATTGCATTAAATATACAAGAACCGATGTTTTTTTTAAAGAAATATTTTGTTCGTATGGTTGAAGAGAAGTGCTAACAATACTCTCTTTTGAACATTCTCTCTAATACTTATTCTCTTATTGGTTTAAATCCTTGTGGGTCTACACTTTGAAAATAGAATCCACTGTTAGCCTTGATTTTTATAATATGTATTTTGACAAGAAGTATGGTTATCAAAGCCATGGTATTTTTTAAGTATAAATTGAAGCACAAGTATTTCGACAAAATGTTTGGTTACTTCGATTGGAAAAATTCAAATCCTCCCTGAAGAGCAAAGATTGAAAGTTTAGACACGTGGAAAGCAGGTCAAAGCTGTCGAAGTGTTTTAGTTTCTAGCCATTGGTTTGTTAGTTATTTTTCTTGTGGTAAATAGTAGTTTTTCATAGAAAAAACGGGTCACAAATCACTCTTACAAAATTCTAAAACTCAAAGTATCCAGCGTAAAGAGAAAAGAGTCACATAATGTATGTAAAGATTTGCTGAACCATTTACATTTTAATGCAATGCAATTTTTCTTTCTTTTAAGTTTCTTTGCCTTTAGAATTCTAAATCTTTTAGTTTTCAATCATCAAACACATTGTTGATTTCGAAAGACAATTATCTTCATCATAAAACAATTTTCCCCATCATGTTCATAAACAAATTCATGAATATGATGAACATCCACACATTTTCTGGAAAATCATTGCACAACATGTCGTAGAATTTCTAGTTCGATCCTGCAAGTAACAATATAAAATTAGTCTCATTGTTTACCAAAAACACGAGTAAACACACATAGTAGTGAGACATACATTGATTCTATCCAATAAAAAAAATGAACATTAAAGAGAGTATTAAAAATTGAGTGTTGCTAGCATTAATATACAATAGTTCCAAAAGTTAAGAAAATCACTCCACCATGTTCTATTAAAATAATTTTCTTCAAAAACTTATTTCATCTGTTAAACATAATTTTCTTCAAAAAGTTACTAGCTATTTTATTTTAACCATACAATTATTTTAAAAAAAATCTTATACCCAAACCTACCTAAAACAAAAATAATCTTATTTTTTCCTTATAAATCTTAAACAAACGGATCTAATGTAATAATAATACTCTCAAATAATAATAGATGTTTATTAACCACATACTCTCTCTATCTATGATTCTCTATCTATAACTTTCTTTTCATTTATTGCCTCCGTCCTTAATTATAAGACTCTTTTGAGAAATTTTTTTGTCTCTTTTTATAAGATTCCTTTACTATTTCCAATTACATTAATTATTCCTTTACATACACGCCCCTATTTATTATACATCTTTTTTCTTCAATTAACAATAAATAGCATATGGAAAATATAAACTAATCCTCTCTCTTAAGGATAAAATTGTAAAAAACAATAGTATTACAAACAACTTTAATACAAATATCTATTTTCTTAATTCCCATGATTTTAGGAAAAATGTCTTATATATACAGGGACGGAGGTACTATATTTTTCTCCTATTATGCAATAATTTTTAAATTTCACGACCATTTGATACCAATTTCCTTAAAAAAAAGCATTTGATACCAATAATTGTATAAATAGATAAGTAAAGATAACCCACAATTTTTTATAAATTTATTTGATTTCACATTATTATTCATGAGTAATGAGTATTTTATCTTTGATATTGGTGTTCTTGAGACAAGGGAATAGCAACTACTTTTACATTTCCAAAACCGAGCGTGTTGTTCAGTCTCTTCATTTTCTCACCCCACTCCCTCTTATCATGTCAATCATGTCTGGTTATGTTTCTGTTTTTTTCAACAACTACTTTGGTTAAACCAAAACATAAATATTCATGTATTATGAGTGTGTTTCATTTGCAAAACTAAACCTGAGAAATTGTTACAAGTACAGACCAAGCCCTAAACCAGCAAAAGAGAAACATAGTAGTTTTTTTTTCAATCATATTGAGAAGTTGTGATTATGGGTGTTCCATCGTTTTATAGATGGTTACTCCAAAAATATCCAAAAGTGTTTGAAGACATTAACCCTAACACAAACACTACAAATGTGGAATATGATAATCTTTATCTTGACATGAATTCTATTATTCATCCATGTTTTCATCCTAATGATGATAGCAACAACAATGTTTGTTACTCTCTCTTTTACTACTTTTCGTGTTTTTTTGTTTGTTATTCTTTAGTTTCTGAAGTTAGTTTTGTGTGATTTTCAGAGTACTCCTCCAACAACATTTGTGGAAGTGTTTGCAAATATGTTTGAGTACATTGATCGCCTTGTTACTATTGTTAAGCCTCGCAAGCTTTTGTATATGGCTATTGGTGAGACATATTATACATATTAACACAACATTATACTTAGTATATTTATGATTTTGTTTTTCTTTACTAGTTTAAGATATTGTTTGTAACATAATGCTAAGAGGGGTGATTTTTTCCTTAAAAAAAAAAAAAAGAGGAGTGATGTAAAAAAAAAGAGTGGTGATATTTGTACAACCCAAAAGAAAGTAACAAATTCGCACTATCTTGTAGCCAACCGAGGTGGTCCCCTATAAATTCAGCCTCGCATGCAAACCAAGGTGGAGAAAATAGTTCTATAAGGCGTCGAACAACATTAAGTTGTCAAAATAACTTTTCAGTGATGTTAATGTAGTAATTTATTTGGTTAAAACAAAACATACCATATATATAGTACCGACATTTCTGATTGAAAGTGTGTTATATGATATGTGTCGCACCACCATATTGTACGAACACTTTTGATCGAAAGTGTGTGTTATCTTATATGTGTTGCATAACATTAAACACCTTCCATTTAATCATTTTTTAACATTATTACTGATGTCTAAATATTACTACTGGTTGTAGCGTGTTTGGTGTTAGTAATATGGTCTCTTTAGATTGACTTATTCTAGTTCATTTGTTGGCTTAAGCACTTTTATGAAACTCTTTCAGAGAACTTATGAAAACAACTTATGACATGTTTTCAGCTTATATCTTATAGAAAACAATTAACTTCATTTTATGATTGTTATAGAAATAATAGATATATAAGTGCCTATCATGATAAGGGTTTATGCTACAAGTTTCAAAGTAAGTCATTTATGCCAACAGGCCCATAGTGTATAGTGTATTAGTACATTCACTTGTGTTTTTCTCAAACAGGGTCATAGTGTATCAGTACATTTCAAAGAAGCTATAAATTAAGTCGTTTATCTCAAATAAGCCAATCCTAACAGGCCCCTAATGTTATACATTTGCTTGTGTTTGATCAAATAACTCAACTAAGGAGTATATGTATGTTTTTCATATTTATCAGATGGAGTAGCTCCACGGGCGAAAATGAACCAGCAAAGGACTAGACGGTTTAGAACTGCCAAAGACGATGAAATGCGTGTAAGTATTTCATCTATTTGAAACACATGAAAAAATTTAACTTATAAAACAGTTGAATGATTGAGGCTTAATGATTTTTTGAATTAATTTTGTTTTCGTATTTATAGGAAGCCGAGGAAGAGAGACTGAGGAAGGAATTTGAAATGGAAGGCAAACAAGTTCTTCCAAAACAAGAATATGAAGTGTCAGATTCTAACATAATAACACCAGGGACAGAATTCATGCAGCAACTTTCAAAGGCTCTTAAAAGTTATATCTCTTCAAGAATATCCTCTGATCCTTTATGGAAGGGTATTATGGTATGATAATAACACCATAAATCACTCTTTTTTAACATTATTATAAATAATTGATTACTGACTTGTTCCTACATTAAGCTAGTAGTAGTATTATTTCGTTGTCTATTAATTTTGTTAATGTTTTTTGACTTAGGTAATTTTGTCTGATGCTAATGTTCCTGGAGAAGGTGAACATAAGATTATGTCATTCATAAGGAAACAGCGTGGTCTTCCTGATTATGATCCAAACACGGTTCACTGTCTATATGGATCGGTACCAAAATCTTAGTTTTTTTCATTGACATTCCTAATTTTCTCAGATATTTGAAATGTTTGAGATGAAACTTTTTCTTTTGGTGTGCAGGATGCCGATCTTATAATGCTTGGACTGTCATGCCATGAACCTCATTTTTCAATTCTAAGAGAGGTTATTTTGGCACCATATTTAATTATTTATCGACATTGACATGTGTCGGACACACCTTCAATCTAGAATGTCGATGCTACATATTTTGAAATACATTTTGCTGATGTGGTTCAAAATTAATTCCTTGCATGTGCAGGATGTGCCTAACTATTATGAGAAGCTGCAACCAAATGCTCCAAAGCGGTTCAAGGTTTAATTATAGTGATTATATTTAGTCTATAACTTTGAAGTTGATATAACGATTCTAATTTTGAATCTATATGCTTGCTTGCAGCTCTTGCATATTTGGTTGTTGAGGGAATATCTTGAGATAGAAATGAAGATACAAGATCCTCCCAAAAACTTCATCTTTGATCTTGAGCGGATTGTTGATGATTTTATCTTCATTTGTTTCTTTGCTGGAAATGATTTTCTACCTCACTTGCCATCTTTGGATATTCATGAGGTATTTACAAACATTTTTTTTCCTATAGTTAGGTTGAATATACGTAGATTATAAATATGTAGTCGCGTATGTTTAATTGTTTGGTTTTATTTTGTTAGGGTGCAATTGATTTACTTATGACTGTTTACAAGAAAGAGTTCAGTAAACTTGGAGGATATCTTGTGGACATAAACAAGGTAACACTAAATAATGTTACAGCCTGATCCCTTATTTATTTTTCTATATTAAGTTCGATTAATTAAAATTTTATTTTACGAGTACTTTTTTTATGTGACCATTATATGAAAACAGTTAGGGGAGAAACATTGTGCTTATGTGAAGCTATCAAGAGTTGAAAAATTCATACTTACGGTTGGTACGTATGAAGAAAAAATCTTCAATAAAAGAACTGCAATTCGAGACAAAAAGTTGAGGAGGCTTATTAGTGATCATGAACAATCGGTAAGTTCACGCGCATATACTATTTGAAAAATGGATAATTGCATTAATTATGCATTCATGGACTCATTGGATTCTATTTTTTTATTCAAGAAGCAAGAACAGAGTGATTACTTGGATTTCGACAGTGAAAGCAGTTCAAACTGTGCTCTTCGAATTAAAAAGGCTCAAGCTTCCGACAATGTTTGTCCTCAGTCTGATGAAGAAGTAAGTATTCATATTGGTTGAAATTCTTCACACTAGAATGTAGTATTGGAGTTAGGTGATGTTGAATTGTTGATAATTTTATTGATCCTTATTTTTAGATTTTGAAAAACACAAAGGATTTGAAAGAGAAATTAGACAAATGCATAAAAGAGAAAGGGGACTTGTTTAAAAGTGGAGATTTCTTGACCGACAAGGTATTCACGTTTTCCCTAGAGGCCTTTTACATTTGTTCTTAGTTTTTATTCTTGTTCTTGTTATTCAATTCAATATATGATTGATTAGCAAGTGTTGTTACCATTCTTTTTAGATAAAATTGGGAACATTTGGTTTTAAAGAAAGATATTACAAAGAGAAGTTTTTTGTGGAGGGCTCCACCGACATTGAGCTAAAAAGGAAAGAAATTGTAAGTTTCTTTTTCCTACAGCGACTTTCTTATTTGTTTTTTTTTCCTTCTCAAACTCTATGAAAGCGCCGACATAGACAATTGTTACTAGTACTGCGCTGACACGTCGATAATAATTTTAAATAGAAGCCTTATTTTTTTCATAATAATATCGTTCAATAGTGTTGATGAGAAATTGCAATTTGACTCTAGGTTCAGAAGTACACTGAAGGATTGCTTTGGGTTCTTCAATACTACTTTTCAGGAGTTGCTTCATGGACATGGTAAGTCAATATCGATGTTTGAAAAAAATTCAATCGGACAACAAAAAGGCAAAACCTAGTTCATTTTCAAATTACCTAGAAGAAAAACCTTGATTGAACAGTGAAAATAACCAAACCGTATTAAATAGCCATTCAAAGTTTGACACGTTGAACAGTCCGTTTCGCTTCAGTTTTTAAAACACTGGCCATTATAGTTAAAGAACAAACTTGGTTATATTCTATGCAATGCATTTTACGAGTGGAAAATAGGAAATAATCACTGAAAAATACAGGTTTTATCCCTACCACTACAGTCCATTTGCTTCGGACTTAAAAGGCATGGGTCAAGTGAGAGTAAACTTTGAGAAAGGTGTTCCATTTTTACCTTTTGATCAACTTTTAAGTGTTCTCCCTCAAAAGAGGTAATTTTCTTAATTATAATTATGTTATGCTATCTTCCATTATATCTAATAACATTCTTTAGCCATGATAAATATTAATTGATTTCACTTCTATGCAGTGCTTATGCACTTCCTAAAGCCCATGCACAATTGATGTTGGATGAACAGTCGAAAATATTTGACTTGTATCCTCAGGGTAAGCTTTTAATTTTAATTTTTTTCAATTATGTGATTGTTTGAACTTTTTTGTTGTTGTTCTTATTCCGTTTTTGTTTTGTTTTGTAGATTTTGAAATTGATATAGAAGGAAAGCGCTTCATGTGGCAGGTAATCTCACTCAGACACCGACATGACACTAACGAATATTAAAGCATTTAATTACTTCGATTTTCTCAAGTTATTATGAACGCGGTGAAAATATATATACCAAAAGAAATTAATGATATTTCTCTTTTAGGGTGTATGCAAACTTCCGTATATGGATGAAAAAAGACTCTTAGCTGAAACCAGAGAACTCAAGAATGGATTATCTGTACGAGTTTCTCAGCCCTCGATTTTTTTTTAAACATTAAATTTTAGTGTTTTGTGAATGTCTTTTAAATTTCCAACTATGTATTGTAGGAAAGTGAAGCAAAAAGAAATTCAGTTGAAGTTGATAGGTTGTTGATCAATGGCACTACCAAGTTAGCAGAAAAAATTAGCTCACTTAAGTTAAACAAGTTGGATACAAGCATAAGGTTTGTCATTGTTGAAAATTGATGGTTCCAAACAATATGTACAGCTTCTTGGTATATATTGTGTTAGAATTAAGGAAGCGTTTAGTTTTTTCGTGTTTTGTCTTATGTTTTCTCATATTTTTTAGCAGCGACGGCATTGGAGGGATCTTAAGTCTATGCCACGAGTGTGTTGAGAACAACAAACAAGAAGATATTGTATTGTATGCTATTAAACATCATTTTCATTGTGTTATTTTACTTGGCATCTTGCTTTAAATACATTTTAATATTGCTTTATGCTGCAGCTGTGTCAAATACGAGCATCCTGCTGGTGGTACAAGTCATGTTCAGCATCTACTATATGGTGTAAACCTTCCAGAAAAGGTAAAATCTTGTTGGTTAGTTATTAAACAAATTTCTGATCAAGAAAATTTGTTAGCTAACAACGAAATTGATTAGGATGGACAATAGGAAGCATATACAAAATTTGACTTATGTTACCTAATACTACGAGGGTTTAGGTTGTGATATGCTATCTTGGTCATTAGCGTAACGCTTTCGATACTTCTTGAAGACCATTCCATTTGTTTTGCAGACTATATTTGAGAATGACATAAATGAGACGGTACTGTGGCATGATCAAAGTCAGCAATATAATCGTTTTGGGAGGTAAGGCTTAATAATTTGCTATCTTTCCCATTTACTTTGTGTGCAGATTGTTATGTAAAAATCCAAAATAGACCAATTACAATCGGTTTTATGGGGCAGCCGACTATAGACTATATTACATTAGACACATAATTTTACTGTCGACAACTTGTTGGTCATAAAGGCAACTACATAAGATTCAATTTTATAAAAATGTTGGACTAACAAATTTGAATATTCAGGTCAAATAATCAAGACACTTGGAGGAATTCTAAAAAAGAAGGTAATGTTTCAAAGTTTCCCTCTAACTCAACTAATTTTGGTGGAAGAAGCTTTTCACGAAATGCACCTCCGGAATCAATTCACAAAGGAGCTGGTGTTGGATGGGGTTCAGGTAGAGGAAAATCAGAAAGGATTGATCACGAGACAATCAATGAAAGGATGTCATCGTTTTCTCCTTTTCATAAACAACCTAATGATCATGGAGGATCTTATTATCAACAACAACGTTCGCATGTGCCTTTTGGGAGAGGACGAGGTAGGACTAGTCAGAATCCGAACAATGTGTATGCATGGAAGTGTGTTTCTTCTAATTCCAACAGCTCATTTAGGCCTCAGTGGAGTGATTCAAAGGATGGAAGTCGTTGGTAACTTGGTAGAAAGAAAGATATCTCAGAAGACTAACACCTTTTTGTTTTGTTAAGTGTTTTTTGTTAAATGATAGGGTAAAAGTGAAAGCAGTTGGTTTCATTGTTTTTACTGAACAACATTGCTTTTGGTGGTTGAAATGAGTATTTTGGCTTTGGGTTGTATAACTTAACGCCATTTACTAATTTTGTGCTAACTGTTATATATACACTAAATTAGTGTTAAGTTTGTATTTTGATTAAACCACAATTAGTGGATTTGCCTAACCCGGCTGCTTCAATTCTTAATTTTAAGATAAACATACTTCAAAATATCATTCAAAATTTAAAACTTTATCCTTTTCTATCAATCTAATAATTGAATTTTTTCTAAATATCTATAGCTATATTAAAAGGATTGACACCTATAAATAGAATATTTTCAGAAAGCCAAAATAGTCTATCAATTGGAAACAATGAGTATTGATAATTGCTCTTTAAGTCTATGTTTTGAAATCTCTCAATTTCTACCGAAGACTATTTGTAGATATACTATTTTTTTTTCTTCTGAGAATAGTCTATCGATAGCTATCTTTCGATAGACTATTTTATTTATTGAGTAGTTATTGTGTAGAGAGTAACCATTACGAGTATGAAATACTAGACTGTTTACAATGAAAGATATAATAAACAAAATGAGATTTTCTAGTCACAACAAAATGTTGTAATCATTGTTAGCCGTCCAAATAAAAAATTAAGATAGAAGATCATTTAAACTAAAGAAACACATCTAAATCGTTCAATCTCATATCAACGACCTAGATAAAAAACACTGCATGTATTTACTACAATAGTAAATCTGGGTCGTCCAGTCCAATAGTTTTAAGCACATGCTTGCTTTCAAAACACTTGATTGCGTGTCCAAAGGACCAGAACAAACACATACAGCAATTATCTTTACATGATGGAATTGGAAACACATTTTAGTGATCATTATAGTATTATTATACCATTGGAGTTAGCTGAATAAAACGAAGTGATTAGCGCCGATTCCTAACCGAACATAGGTGGTTTTATTAAGAAATACTAGAAAACAAGAAAAACTTATTCCATTGTCTACTTTCTTTTCTTTATTTTTCTACCATCCATGTTTGTTTTTATTAAATGAAAATAATTTTATTTTTTCTAATAAATATAGGATTTAATTAATTTACAGAAAGTAGGATTTACTTTGCATAAAATGTTCACACTGACAACTACTCCCTCCGTTTTTAATTATAAGCAAAATTGATTTTTTAGGTTATTCAATTAATGATGTATTTGCTTCATAATAGTTGGCTTCCTCTTAAAAAATAATATTTGACTTTAATTATATCCATTTAAATCATACATATAATAACATTTGACTAATCAACTTATAATTTTTTTTGGTCATAAAACATCATTATAATTTTTTATTGTAAAAATTTATAATTATTTTACATAAATATTGTATTAAAATTAATCTCAATATAAATAATTAAAAAGTTTGTTTCTTTCATTTGATTTTTCTTAAATAATAGTTTTTTATTTTCAGTTTCTAGTAAATTCTCTCATTCAAAGTAATCATATTTAAAATATTATCCAACATTAAATGTGATCATAGAAATTCTAATGAATATTTTTCACAATATTGTACAATATAAGTTTTAGTTTATAAAACCTAACTAAACTAACAATACGAATATTTTCAAACATGACACCTCACAATCGTAGTGTAACTTTCAGTCATGTTTTTCATTTCGTCTAAAAAAAGGTAGCCCTTTTGTTTAACCTAATAGTATACAACTAAATAATTAAACCTTAAGTCGTTAATGAGTTTAACCAAAAACAAATTATTCTTAAAAATCTACTTTGACTTTTAGGTGAATTTTTTTTTTGAAATTTTTTACTTATCTTTCAAGAAAATTATTATCTAATTTTTTTTTTATTTACAAAACCGAAGGGTTCACACACAAAAAATAATAATAGGATAATAAAATAATAATTTAATTGAGTGTAATAGTAATAATTGTTATTGAATTGGGAACGAATTATTTATAAGCACTTCCCTCCACATCAATATCCGAACCAAATTCCCTCCATCATCATCTTCTTCTCCCTCTCCTTCATTTTCTCTTCTCTTTCTCTCTCCCGCTTTTTCTCACTTTCCAAACACATAGATCTCTCTTCCTTTTCCCTCCCATTTCCTTCCATCGCCGGCAGGTGGATGTCGGGCACCCGAACTCCTCCCGCCGCCGCGCCGGACCAGATCATGCAACAACGTCAACTACCTTTCTCCTCCATGAAACCTCCCTTTCTCGCCGCCGCTGATTATCACCGCTTCGCACCTGACCACCGCCGGAATCAAGACCTTGAAACTGAAGCTATCGTTGTTAAAACTCCTGTGAGTTTTCTATTTTTTTATTATTACTATTTTTTTTACGTTTTTTGTGATTTTTTTTTTATGGTTTTTAGTTTAGTTTTGTAAGGTGATTTAAGGAACTAGGGATCTATTGAATTTTAGGGTTTAATTAGTATTTAGTTATTAATTTGTTGGAATTAGTTGCTGGATTAGTTCTTAGAGTTGAATATTAGTTAGGTTTTACTAAAAAAGGTTTTTTTTTTATCGCTTCAAATTTAGTGCTTGAGGAAATTTAATTATGTTGAGGAATCAAACTAAGTTATGAGATTTTCTTAAATAAATACGGGTGTCGACATGTTAGTGTCTGTGTCAGGTGTTTATGTCTGTGTTGTCAGTGCTTCATAGATAAAGAGTGTGTGTTTATTTTTTATTTTTAATATGTGCTGTTATATGAGCTTTAGGGCCTGTTTGGATAAATGGTTTATTTGCAGCTTATGGCACAAGTGCTTATCATATAAGTGCTTTTGCATAAGCTTACATAAGCTGTTTTTATAAGCTTACATAAACGTATTTTGATAGAAAGAGAAAATAAGCCGAAAAAAGCTTGTGAAAATTATGATAAGCTGTTTTTATAAGTTCTCCCAAACAATCTCACAAAACTTATGCTAGTAGATAAGCTCAAATAAGCCAATCCAAACAGGTCCCTAGTCCTTAGGTTTAGTACTTGATCAATGTATTGAGGAACTTGAGAGGATGTGATTGTAACTGGGTCTATTCTAGGTGGTAAGAATCACGTTGCAATGAAAATAATTGGTCAATTCTAGGTGGAAAGGATCACATTGCAAGGAAAAGAATCGGTCTATTGGATGCTTTAAAATGCTCCTGAAAAGCCACATTTAGTTTATGTGCTTACTTCTTTTGCCTGGTTGTTGTTAAATGAGGTTTCTATTTGGTACAAAGATTTTCCGTACGAAATTTGGCAAATAAAGGAAATGGGATACCATACTTGGTCGAAGGATATTATAGAAAAATTTTACGTGGATAAAAAAGTAATGCTGCTTCAAAAATCGTGTTTCGTGAGTTTTTTAGTTTATTTTTGTAGTCTTTCGCTTTTTCCTTTTTGAATCAAATCATTTTAGTCAACTTAGCAGTGTTGCTGTTTGCCAAATACGTACGTTTTCAGGAAACTGACCGCTACTGAGTCAGTTAATCATTATCTTACTCGTTAAGGAATTCTGAGGGCATATTGCACATTAGACTATGATCATGTGAAAAAATAAATTGTGGATAACTTTACCATTTCTCATAAATGCAAGTAGGGTGCTTCCCTTTTTCTTATTCTTTGCAAAATCTATTGACATAGTTAAAAGTATTGGGTTATGCTTGTGTTGTTATTTGTAGATATCATAAGTAAATTTCTTTCTTTTAATTGATGTGAAGCTATATATTTATGATGTTATTAAAAATGCCTCATTACATTGAATCGTGGTTTCGTGATACGGCTGGTGGCCCTGGCTGTGACGCTAAATGCAAATACAGCGGAAATCGAGTGTTGGTGTTTGCGGCTGCGTTTCAAGGTGGAATTGCTTATTGCAGCCGAAGCAAGGGTCTTACTGCACAAACCTATTCACTCTGGCCATGAATTGGAAGTTTCTTGCCATGAGCTGGTGTTTTTCAGTAAGAACACCGACAGAGAAAAATAAAGAACAATGGAGTACAAGGAATACGCAAGTAGAAACAAGAAACGAGGAAAAGAAACTGCAATGCTGGGCTGTCTAATTTTTAATATCAGGAAGGGAACATTTGAAATTTAGGGTTTCTGAAATTGGGCTTTAAGTTAGTCTAATTGTGGTCCAAACTCCCTTTTTTTCTACCCACACCCCCTTTTCTACCTAGAGAAGACTAAAATACCTCTGATCTCACCTTTTCTATCCCTCTTTCCCTTCTCCTCTTTTTAATAGCGGCTGTCCCGCTCCCCTCTCAAGCACTATCCCAGTTGTACAATCGGTTGCTCTGCACCACTGTCCGAGATTAACAACGTTGATTTATGGTTATATGAGATATTTATGAAAATACTATTCTATCTTACTCTATATAATCTTTTTTTTTTAAGCCAAGGTATTCCCGTGAGCACCTGCGGAGACTAATCCATAATCTTTTCTATTGATTGTGACCTACTATTATATTCATACATTTCAGCAATTGAAGCGGAAGAGTGAAGCAGCTGATTTTGAAGCTGATTCAGGTGATAGGATGACTCCTGGATCCACTGCAGCAGCCAATAGTTCTGTTCAGACGCCTGTATCTGGAAAGGCAGGGAAGGGAGGAAAATCTTCTAGGATGACAAAATGCAACAGATCTGGAACTCAAACCCCTGGCTCAAATATTGGTGAATATTATTTTCGAAACTTTGTTAAGTAGGATTCTACATTTATCATTTTCCTAATATATTCAAAGAAAATAAGGGTAGCCAATATTTTGGTTGACAACTAGATTTCTATCAACTAACATACACCATTTTTCCTTTAATTATCGATTTTGGCTAGCAAAAAATTATATTTTTTATATAAATTTGGCAGGTTCTCCTTCAGGAAATAATCTCACCCCTGCTGGTCCATGTCGATATGACAGCTCATTAGGTATTACCTAATTTTTCCGTTTTGATTAGTTAATTGTTGATCATCAGTGGTTTATTGTTATTCAATTCTTTATAGTGTAAGTTACACATTAAACACTTGTAGTTTCTCCCTTTTTCAAATAACCTCCACCAACCTTTTTTGAATGACACTCAGTCACTTAACCTTCCGAACTCTGGTTTAAGTTGAAAATGTTGATTTTTAGTAACTTTAATGTCGACCATTGTTTACTTTACACATCACCCTCCTAACTAAATGTAATTTGGTGGCAGGTTGAGAAAATGTTAAACATATATTTAAATTAATTGAAAATTTACTGTTTTAAGTTAAACCAATGTTTAGGGGGGGGTTAAATGGCTAAAATAGGTTAAGTGGGTTTGTCCGAAATGTGTGAAAGTAATGGGGGTAAAGTGTAATGTACCCTTTCTTTAAATGTTTTACTGGTGAGTAAAGTTTGTAGGTACATTTTCTCACCCATATATCATGTTAAAAACAAATAGGTCTGTTGACAAAAAAGTTCATCGCTTTAATAAAACAAGCAGAGGATGGTATTCTTGATCTAAATAATGCTGCTGACACATTAGAGGTAACATTTTCTTCCTGTCTAAAGATTCCATGCTCATTACTGGAATGTTTGAGAGTTTCATGAACCTTTTGTGTCTACAGGTGCAAAAGAGGAGGATATATGATATTACAAATGTTCTTGAAGGGATTGGCCTTATAGAAAAAAAGCTCAAGAACAGAATTCAGTGGAAGTGGGAGTTCTTTCTATTCATCAGTCATTGTTTTCATAATTTTATCCAAAATGTTGGAACACTTTTACCAATTCCTTTGATAATTGACCAGGGGGCTGGATGTTTCAAAACCAGGGGAGGCCGATGATAGTTTTGCTAGTTTACAGGTTAGGAAGGATTAAATTTTTATCTTTGGAATTCACATGTAGATGATTTTCTTTAGAAGTTAGAAAGACTGGTGAGATATTCGTGTTTTCCTGTCAAGAGCTTCCCATTATTCAAGCTGAAGCTACCTTATCTGTAAATCATTTTATGTGTGACTGCATACTTTTTTATTTGCTTGAAGTAAATTTACAGACTTTCTGACTTATATAATATATGGCATATAATAGATTTGATGGTAGTATTAAATCCTTATAAACGCTGGCGTTTGATTTGTTTTCGTTTCTCATATGCAGGCAGAAATTGAAAATTTAACAATTGAGGAACGCCGGTTGGATGAACAAATAAGGTTTGGCTGTTTGCCTTTGCTGATTCTTTGTTGCATAATTGCAGTTTTTGCCTGTTGTCTGTTAAGAGCTTATTTTTATTTTTTTATTATTGCAGGGAGATGCAAGAAAGACTACGGAATCTCAGTGAAGATGAAAATAATGAGAAGTAATATTTATTTTTCCTTAACCCATATTTGGGTCATTTTGCCGTACTTTTATGTTCATAATTTTATTTAATGTATTTTTCTTTAATCTCTTTCCACTCTTAAAGGTTTCTTTTTGTCACTGAGGAAGATATAAAGAACTTGCCCTGCTTCCAGGTTAGTTTCCCTATCTATGAATTACAATGAATATTTTGATGTGGTCTTTCTGTTTCCTTTGCTTCTTGAATATAAATTTATTTTGGATTTTAACTGGTTATTTTTTTCTATTGCCAGAATGAAACCTTGATAGCAATTAAAGCTCCACATGGTACCACTTTGGAAGTACCCGATCCTGATGAGGTAATTTAAGAGGATATGAGAAGTTGCGTAGAAGTAATCAACACATTTGTCTTTCTGAATGCAAATTCCCCTTTTCCTATTAGGCCGTTGATTATCCCCAGAGAAGATACAGGATAGTCCTGAGAAGCACAATGGGCCCAATAGATGTTTACCTTGTTAGGTATGCTTAATGTTTTTGGGTGTTTTGCTAACATTTGCTTCAAGGGTCATTTAGCTATTGCAATGGCATGTCAGATGAAAATGCCATATGAAGCGATGATGCTTGAAGCTTGCAACATGCTATAAAGTTGACATTCTTGATCTCACCCTTTTCACTGCCATTGTAGTCAATTTGAAGAGAAGTTTGAGGAGATCAACGGTGTTGATGTTGCATCCAAATTTCCACCCAGTCCAGAAGTTAACAAAGTTAACAAGGATCCATCAACCGTGGTCCCAGAAGATAAAGGGAAGGAAATAGAGGTGCAGAGACAAGATGGTGAAGGGCCTAGTTCAGATCTTACCAACAATCACGACTTCGTGAGTGGGATCATGAAGATTGTTCCTTCAGATGTTGCTGTAAGCATCACTTCAGTCCGTGGGATAGTTGTTTTTTATATTTGCAAATTGTTAGGAAAGAGTGTATCTTATGTCCAGAGTACCAAAATCTGAAGGGTGTTATCTTTCAAAATACACAAGTTATTGCATGTTTTTTGTTGTAAAGGTTCTAGCGTTGTTTCTGATATAAGAAAAAAACCTTGGAGCTAATTTGAATTTGTGATATCTTTTTGCAGAGTGATGCTGATTACTGGCTTTTATCTGATGCCGATGTTAGCATAACCGACATGTGGAGGACAGAACGTATCCTCTCTAGACACCTTTAGTCTCCATTTCATTCATTATATATCCGTATCATACACATACACACACAAACACGCCAAAAGAGAAGGGGTTTGGAAGTTCCATAATTTTTTTGTAATTTCCTTGATATATTTACAGCTGCAGTTGAATGGAATGAACTCGAAGCACTTCAAGAAGAATATTGTATGGCTCGTGAGCAAACTACAACCCCAGATCATGCTTCAAATATTGGTGAAGTGCCTTCTGCATCCAACCCTACCGTAGGATGAAGCCTCAAAAGGATTTATTTTGAACCTGAAGAGAAAGTGGCGTTCTTTCTCCAACTGATAACCTATGACATCCACCCAGACCTGCAAGGTTGGATTGAAGGTTGCTAGAAGATACTTTCTCAATGTTTCATCAAGAAGCTTGTCCCATGGAACTGAATGGCCAGTCAAATGGCTAATTGTACAGTTAGAATTACATAATCCAAGTGACTTTGTACTTCTAGAGGAAAAAACATGTGGCTTTTGTGAACCCAACTTTGTATATTGTAATGGTGGGGCATTCTAGACTACTTAGCGCGATGTGTATGTTTGAAAGGCAATAAAAACACATTTCAGATTGCTAATTGAAGTAGAATTTTGCTCTCATGCAAAGCCCTAGTCAAATAAAAAGTTTCATATTACATTCTATGGTCATTCTGTTTCTTTGAACCCTTGTTATTAACTTCTACTTTCTACCCACTCCTCTTTCTTCACTTTGCAATATCAAAGTCTCTAACCATTCACACTAGTAAGCTACATAAATTCTAGCAAGGGGCACATATTGGATGCAACCATTCAAATCAATTATAGCAATATTAGTAGATAAAAATGATTTATTATTTAACATGACTTTAGCTATTGTTGACAATAATATGGATTTACATGTCCACGACTGTGGAAACAATATTCCTCTGGCAATGGAGATGAAAATATGATTACAGGTAGAATTATACTACAATCAAACACTGGTATTTGCTGCTACCACTATTAGCTACTTATCTTTATCAGCTTTCTTTCCAATCCAACCAGCTACAATTGGGGTAAGAGCTACTGTGGGTGGAAACCTAATTGGAGATGCAGCTTTGTGTGCAGCATATGCCAAAGCAAAGGTACCGACTTTTTCGCCGGTTGCATCAGTACTGATTCCTACCTGCAGATATACAGACATAATGTGTTAATTCATAGAAGTTATTTTGTTTTCATTATACTTCAATCCACATTGGGTTATGTATGAGCATTGCACCTTCTGAAGCAAAGTTTGAACATCTACTCCAGCATTGATTAATACATAACAAAGAGCGAAAGAGATCAATGACAGAGTAATGGAGGTGGCTAAGTATGCTCCTCCATATTTTGCCAGCAACTCCTTGGCTTGATCACCTTTTGATTTCTGTTGTTCCCCTTCCTCCTTTGAACTGAAAATCTGCAAAAGACCATAATTTTCATTTTACACAGAATGAAAAGTGCGGCTTTGACTTTAGGGCAAGGAAGTGTCTCGTATAGTCTACGGTAAACTAATGATTGAAAATCGTTGGAGCTCTACCGACACGATGCCATTCCCATAAGTATAAAACCCATGTCATTATTCATCCTCCATTAAAACGATAACCCAACTGGTTGAGTCGGGAAAAATCAAGGAAACATATTTCACTACCTTAAGACTCAACTTTATTTCTGGTAATTTTTAACAAATCAACACTGATAAAATTTCACTACCTTAAAACTCAACTCATATTTCCGGTAATTTTTAACAAATCGACACCGATCAAATTTCACTACCTTAAAACTCAACTTATATTTCTGGTAATTTTTAACAAATCAACACTGATCAAATTTCACTACCTTAAAACTCACTTATATTTCTGGTAATTTTTAACAACCCAAAAACATGATTAAATTAATTTGTCAAAAAAAAAAGCACTGCTTAAATTACTATTTCAGCGGTAAAATTGTTGTAACTTGGAAATTCTAAACTTCTACTTTAAATTGGTGACACAGGCGGTCGGAATTTTGATCGATATTCAAACATTGGTACTCAATCTTGATTCAGTACATAACATTTCTTGAAGGTAAAATTTCACCCACAACACATCTTTTGCTCCCCTAAAATAAAACTCAATGACACACAAAATAATTGATAAAGTGACATATCTCTTGTTTTAACGCAACATTTAATCTGAGACAGCCCAAGTTCTTTATGACAAGCAAAACTACTCATTTTGTCTAACTTGTTCAAACTAAATTCTTTCTTTAAAAGCTTTATTTCCTTTCCCTGCAAATTTCACCAATAAAATCCTATCTTTGAATATCCTTCATATATACTTTTACTTCCTATAAGCTTAACCAGAATAGGGTTTTTTACAACAGAAAATGAGAAAAAAAAAAAAAAAAAGGTAGCTTCATAGGAAATGAAACATAAATAAGAAGCATCCCAAAAACATGAAAATTTTCACTTTGTTTCATGAATTTGAAACTTTATACTAGCCACATAATCATAATTAAACCAAAATAGATAAGAGAAAGAAATGGGCACCTTCCAAAGACCAGCTTCAAGACCATACTTCTTGGTTACTTCTTCAGGTGAAGATTGCTTTGAGGAGCTTTTGATTTCCTCAGTTTTCTCTTTAACAGCTCTAACTCTCAACACTTTAACATTAGATTTACGTGACTGAATGGAACCAAGACTGCAAAATCTTGAACTCTTCTTGTTGCTAAGTAAAGAAGTACAAGAAGGTGATGGCAGCACCAAAAACGTTGTCATTATTGGTTCCACAGAGAATCTTGTATTCAATATACTCAAAGCATGTGTTATTTGATTATCAAGATTGTATAGGGTTTTGTGTGAACTCACTTGAGCCAACAGAAAAAGAAAGAAAGAATGATAACGATGCAATAAAATATCAGTTAATTGTGTCGTTCATCTTACTCCATTGCTTGCTTACTTGTCACAATGGGGAATTCTCCTTTGTATCTACAGTTATGGGCTTTCCAAGATAAGCCCAACAAGAGAAAGTGGCTTGAAAATTGCTATTTACACTTAAAGAAGTGCTCTCCCACACCTCAAAATTACCTGAATAAAAACAGTTAACTGCCGTTCAGCAGAATATAAGCATCAACCGTAACAACAAACAAAGATGGATGAAACATGTTTGTGCATATGAGATTAGATAATAAACATGCATAATATGCATGTAGTTGGACAAACTTACTGACGAAGCCATCATCCACAATTTTAGCATATTTTAAATTATATAATCTGAAACGTGTCAAAATCGTGTAAAAACTACTACATTGGAGTGGAGGGGGTGCACATTTCAAATGATATAATCTGAACCAGTCAAATACATGATTTTTTTGTGTTTCACATTATACCAAGAGTTTTGTGTGATCCACGACACACAAAACCTTCTATAAGATGTGTTTGGTTCATTTGCAAACAACACCACATAACCATGAACACGTATACAATAGATATGAACACTGAGCTAACTAATAAAATGTATTATAGCAAAGGAAACCTAATGTGTTTCGGGTCAGTATTGATGTTACACTCTCAGACTTGAAGGACCATCTAGATCGAATTAATGGTGTCTCAACCACAAAGATATAAGAATAATGAGCAGTGTTGAGTATTGTCGTACGTCGATCAACTTAGATGTGTGTTCGGTTCACCAAGATGAAGCTATAGAAAGACAACGATGTGTGTTCGGTTCAGCAAGATGAAGCTATAGAAAGACAACGATGTGAGAACATGTTCTCTGTAGTTGATCAACATAGTTCGAAGGGGCTAATTGAGTTAGAAACTTCTTTAGTAAGATCTTTTCCTGGATAAATTAGATGAAGAATTTAGTTTGGATGATCAATCATCTTGTTTATGTCTAAATTATGTTGTTGTATAATTTGATTTAATGACATATTTTTCTCTTTAATGTGTTATGAACACATTCATAATATATAATCCGAAACGGGTCAAACCCCTCCCAAAGCATAAGTTTTCACATAGTCTGGGCACATTTTGAATTATATAATATGAACCAATCAACTACTTGTTCTAGATTATATAATCTGAAACATGCTCAAACTATGAATGGTTTGTTGGTCAGCGAGGTTTGGTCGGTGATCGGTTTGTTTCATCCAATTTGGTCGTTTGACACGTGTCATTGAATGTCATCTAATTGATGCTTGTATTGAGGCTATAAATAACCTTACATTTTTTCAAAAATTTCATTCTAACTTATGACTAAATTTGGTAAGTATACCATATCATTTTAAGAAAGTAGCAAGTAAAATCGTCTCCATATAAACTGTTGTTTCAACTAGACAACTAGCTAAACTTATAATATTCTACCCATATTTATAAAAAAAAATCAATCAAAAATGTGAAAGATACACATAATTGACTTAGAAACAGAGACTAAAAGTTATAACGAAAATTATTTGATGGACTAAAACTTAATAATTTTTTTTAAAGAGACTATAAATCAAAATTGAAAATTTTATAGAAAAAAAAAAAACTTATTTAACCCTAAATGTTCTGGATCATCCATGTGCATGCTTGAATTGCAAAAACAAGCCATCACGAGTGCATTTGGTAGGTTTCCTGTAATGGATTAAATGCAAGAGAAAATTGGTGACTGAATTAGTTGCATTGGAGCTTTGTATTTTAATGTTCCCCCGTAAAGTAGCTCAGTTCCAATTTGTTAAATGTTTCTACATGCTAAAATTTTTCATACTATGATGGAATGCTGAAAAACCATATGGCAAAATCTAAGAACAAGATAGAGTCATATATTACACGTCAAAACTCAAAACTAAGACGGCAAGACCAAGTTATTTCTCTATTAAATAAAAAATTAGCAAACGGCTAAAGAAGACCAGAGATGTGAACTTCTAAATTTTTTTCCATTTTAGTTTAATTATAGTATTATAAAAATTGCCACACTATCATTGTTTTTACTAAATTTTAATCGTGTTGTAAATTTTAAAATTCAAAAGTTTGTAGCAATACAACACGACTAGAAGCATCAATTACTTGTGACAATTATATGGGACAGATGGAAGTCAAATGTGATGTATGATTTAATAATAATAAAAAATAAGCCTAAAAAATAATCATAAAAAAATTAATATTCTTTAACTAAATTTATTGCGAAATGATATGAAATTATTTTTCACAACTGGCAAAAAATAATACTAGTGTTTAATTTAAGTGGCATTATGTTAACAACTATAGCAGCTAGTAGTTGAACGAAGTATCATTTTACTTGTTTTAAGGTGGTACAAAAAATAATGCTTATGCACCATAGAACATGCTATTGAAAAAAGCTTTTAATCTTCCATCAGTGTGGCAGATTATAACTATTACCTAATGACTTCAATTTCTGGTGGTCTAGTTATTGAAATTGGTTAAATGACTATTGAATGTTATAACTTTTTCTTTGAATTAATAAAACGGCATATATTAATGAAGCCATTTTTAATTTTGAAACGAATCTAATTGACGAAACTTACATACGTTGAGAAGAGGAGTATCGGCTGTTCGAATTTGCACTCAACATATCAAATGTCTAAGTTGTTTTTTAACATTTGAATCGTACTTACCTTACATAGTAATTTTTATTTTTATGAAAAAATAATATGAAGCCATCTTTTACATTACCATGAGTTTTTTTTTTGACTAAACTTTACCTTATGGTTGAAGCTATTTAAATTGATAAGAACATCTTATAATTCATTCTTCTAATATGACTCAATATAAGACACAAAACTTCATGGACTTGGAAAAAAACGAAAGAAAAGTCTTGTTTCCTTGGAAGCCAACTTTATTGACAAAATCTTCTTTTGTTGTCTAAGGTAATTTACCTATCATATAATTACGGAAAAAGTTTACTGTGAATTAAATAACGTAAGGGCAACATATAAGAGTTACTTGTATCATTCCATGCTTTGTAGATTAAGATTGAACTAGCTAGATACAATAGCTATTGGTCCAATTGAAATATTTAATCATATAAGTAGGAAAATTAATTTAAGTTATTGAACAATAATCTCAATAATCTCATTATGACTAATTTAATTTCTTTCCAAAGATTGATGAAATGATTAATCCCTTATACTCCTAGCTACGTCAAGACAAATAATAATACCCTTCATAAAACTAAACCACCCTCTAATCTAATTTTTCACCAAACATTTTGGAAAGAGACACATATAATATCAATAATCCATTAATTGTACCAACTAATCATCGTCTATATATAATTAATTTTCCAAAATATCTCCAAAATTACCAAAAAAAATTAATCAGATCCATCCATATATTAATATTTATGAGAATTATAATGTTATTAAGTTGATAATGTTGAATATGTATTTGAAACTAAATGAATAATATCGTAGATTCACTTGAAATAGATTCGGACAGAGGACAACAGATTATTATATGCAGGAACTCGTGTTCGAACTTCAAACACCCTATTTATTCATCTATTTTACATCAAAAGATGAATTCTATCCACTAGATCTTGACAAATAAAAGATCCATACAAAGGGCTTAGAACTGAATTAATATTTATAATTTCAAAAACATATTTTATATATAATATTGATATTGTGTATGACTAAGTTAATAAGACAATTGTGTATGACTAAGTTAATAGGACAATTTGAAAGACGAAATTAAATATTCACTCATTTTCAATCCAACTCACTAATCTAATTTCACTCTAACATCTTTCTAATATCATTTGTATATATAAAGCTCAACTCATCATCACATAGTTAGTTCGAAAAGGAATCCTACCAAACATACACCCTCTACCTTAACATATCCATCTTTCTAACTTTTTTTATTTTTTGAAACACCTCTTTCCAACTTTGTTGTACTTTCATTTCTCATAACACCAAGATTCAAAATCTACGTCCCATCTCTTTTTCTATACCATATTATATATACATATTTGTGTGTGTGTGAATTCTAGTAATTTAGAAGGTTATACTATAATGTCTTCCAACAAGAAAAACCTTATAAGAACATTTTTCACATCAAATGGAAGTTGTGGATGTGCAAAAACAAAAGCAATTCAAGTACACGAGCCAAAGCCAACTCAAAAGGCCAAATTTTCCATTAATCAAAAGATCACAAACCCAAGTAGTAAGGGTTCTTCAACTACAACTTCAGGTGAAGGATATGGCGCCGTTTGTAGCATCGATGACAGCGATGATTTCTCCACCACGACGTTCTCGGATGTTAGCACAACAAACAACTACTCTGCACCAAAACAAAGCCCACTAATGAACACGGTGGCGGTAGAGAAGGACTCTCAAGATCCATATAATGATTTCAAACATTCTATGCTTCAAATGATCTTTGAAAATGAGATCGATACAGAAGACGATCTTCAAGATCTTCTCCGGTGTTTTCTTCATCTCAATTCTAGTTGTTATCATGGTGTTATCGTAAAAGTCTTCAATGATATATGTCATGAAGCTTTCCCCGACAAGGTTTGTAGCACTGCTATCAAACCTTCCGGATAAAATTAGAAAAAATTGAATTAACGACGAAAATTAGAGACAGAAAAAATGAAATAAGTTTTAAATTGTGGCGTCTCTAATCTTCAGAGACAAAACTAGTGATGATTTTCATTTTATCATCTTTAAATTTCCGTTGTTAATTCTAATTTTTTTCTTTAATTGTATGAATCTTACAAAAGTGTGATCAGGATCAATATGACAAAGAATGGATGGTGGTCAAAGCAATTCTTGCATCAACATATAAATTGAAAATTCTAAATGCTTTGAAATAATAATGAAAAAGGTTTATTTTGATATGATTTTGAATTTTTTATAAGCTGTGTTTGCACTAGTTATGCCTGGTTCACGCATTAAATTTAAAATGGGGAACAAGCTACATGTAAACATAATTGGCTCATGTATATTGTTTCATTCTTTTAATATTGTGTGATTACGTGTGTGAGGTTGAAAGGAGTTGGACTTGATATTTTAATTTTCCTTTCTTCATTTGTTTCAACTGCTTTTGCAAGTTTAACACAAGCATTTAATTGAAGTAATTGTGTACTATTCAATGTGTATGAATGAATGAGAAATCGAAGTTGTGGTTACTGGATCTAATCTCATTTTTGTTGAAATGTGTGTGTTGTTAATTTGTTTGTTTTTTACTAACTTTTAAGGACATATAATACCTTGATTGGCTTATTTTATCCAATTGCTTCTAGACTAGAATAAGACATGCAAACAAGACTAAGACTTCTTAATTTATACTATATTCCACAAAAATTGTGTCATTTCACATAAACTAAGGAAAATTTATAAATGAATTAAATAGAATAAAAGTTTTATCAAATTAGTCCCATTAAACTATCAATTTATTCTCATTATCATAAATATAAAGTAGAAAATAAGTGATACACATAATGTTAATTAGACGGTATGATTGAAAAAAAAAATTAATGTTAAATTAAAACTTGAAAATGACAATTACTATTTTTGATCTTCTTTTACATATAAATGTGAAAAATATTGTAACATAGAGTGAGTAACTATTACATGCACCCGTGTGACAAACATGTTTGATTTTGTTGGTGGACTAAATATTTATACATGTAAAGAGAACTGGCTTGACACAGCCGCCTAAGAAATTAGGTCTCGGTCGCGGATCAGAAGAGAGTTACTTGTGTGACACATCTATATCTGGGGATGATCGGGTAGAACTCAGGGCTTTCAGGTGTAAATCGGGGAACGATCAATTGGGTGTCCGGGGTGCTATAAAGATAGGTGACGATACGCTTTGCCGTGCCAGCTATGAGGCTATATTCTCATTGAGTCGGGGGCTTGGGAAGACTGTCCTGTCGGGTTGGAAAACAACATCAGACCGGGATGTTGTTCCCTCCTTGTCTAAAAAGATTCGGGAAGAATCTGGTAAGTTCGCTCTACACTGTCCCTTAGATGGGGAAGGACATAGGCTCGGCACATTTCGTAGCTATCATCGCCGCGTCCGTCAAATTAAGGCGTTGGTACATTATACTGGGTGGACAACAAATCAGCTCTACACATATCAAGAAATCCTATTTTTCATGAGAGAACTATACATATAGAAATTGATTGTCATATAGTGAGAACTGAGAAACAAAATACAAGCAGACATACTGCACTTGCTTTGAGTTTCCTCAAAAGAACAAGTAGCAAATATTTTAACCAAATCTCTTCATCCAGGATCGTTTAATATATTGCAAAGCAAACTTCGAATGCTTGACATTGATTCAAGCTTGAGGGGGGTGTTGATTGTGGAATTGAGTGAGATTAGACAGTTGCTTGTATAACAAGTTAGTTAACTAACTAATTGCCTGTTAGCTCATTGTCAACTAGAGTTAGATGTGCTTCTAACTAGAATTGTTAAGAATTGTTTAGACCATAGATGCTATAAATAAGTATACCACCACATTGTATAATTTAGATTTGTTATTTTAATCAATATATTTTTAGCTTCTACTTCTCATAAGCTTTTCCAAATCCATTATTGGAGTTCAAGTTTCTCCTTTAAAATTGTGTAGCATAAGCTTGCTAGAGCAGATTCTATTAGTCAAGTTTAGCGTATGTGATTTACTCACATTTCTTCATATCGTGTTCAACAAATTGCGGAATTTTTGTCGCAGAAATCAGAGGACGATTCAAATGTTACGACTCTTGAATGGTTAAAACAAACAAGTCAATCTGAATGAAAAGGTTAACAACAGGAAAGAAAACTTTCTAGCTCATTGTGCTGATCCCAAATTGATATGGCAACATATATGTAAATATTAGAATAACATTGATGCTGTGTAAACTATACCAATTAGCAACGGGAAGTATAAGTTAGATTGTAATGGTTATATGTATCATTATTTTCATTATAATATGAAATTATAAGTTTGACTTATACTTGGTCCTCTTAGATTACCCTCTGTTTAATTTCATTTAAATCAAATTTTTATCATCCAATCAAACAATTGGGCTCAACCAAATGACGAATAATTTCATTAAAAATAATAAAGAGCTTGAAATGAGTCAAGTTAAGTCGAACTTGGTTCAGTCCGATTCGATAAGAATAAGATCAACTCGAAACTCGACTTTAGTTCATCATGAAACTTTTTTTCAGCTCGAACTCAATTCGGCATAAGCTCACAAACAACTCGGTTCAGCTTGATAACTCGAATCACATCAACCAGGGAGTGAAAAAAGTTAGTTTCATTTCCACTCTCTGTCTCTGGTATGCATGCATCGTAGGCAGAATTTTTTTAAGTTTACTTAACCTATGGAGTTTCTTTTTGCCATCTGAATCATGATTAGGACTGAATTCTATAAGTGTATAGTTTTGTTTTTTTGATGTGTTTGATCATATTTTTTTTACTAAAGTTGTTAATTTTGTTTGTTTTTGAACTTTTAAGGACAGATAATACTTTATTGAAGGCCAAATCTTGGCCATCACATTTTTTTTAATCTTTTTTTATAGAAAATAATTATTTTGCTACAATTTCTTAATTTAGTAAATATTAAAAATAATTATTAATAAAAAAAGAAAACAACCACCCAGGCAACCGGAGGGCCGCCACAGATCCACCGTGGACCGCCAAAGCTCTGCCCCTCCCACCGAAAAATCGACCGGAGCTCCGCGTCGAAGCTCCGTCGTGGTCAACGTCGGCAGTGAGCGATTGACCACCAGCAACAACCACTGCAATTATTATTATTTAATCATTAATATATAGTATTAAATATTTTTGAATTATTTATGTTATTGGACTAGAAAAAAACTGCATTGGGCCCAAAAGTAAATTCGTTGGACTTAGTCCATTAAAATAGAAAACAGAAAATTGCTCTTTTCCTAAACAATTTTGTTCATTCCCAGCCAACTCCGACGTGAGTTAAGTTACACTCGGTAGAACCAGCGTGATTTAATTCACGCTGAGTTCTAGTATGCTAACAGAACAACATTTAATGATTCTCATCAAGCCATTACTGACCTGTAATCTATACACACTCATAATTGATCTAAATTACACCAATTCAACAACATAATTCACGCATAATACTCATCATAACATAATCACTTAGAATTGATCCAAATTACACAAATTCGTCATTACATACACAATCCACAAAAGATTGAATTTCATTAAAAGTGCAACATTACGATTTTTTTCAAACATATTACACTATTACACGTCAATACATATTACAATTCAATGGAGCGGACACAAAGATGTAAGTTATTGTTTTCAACCATCAACCTAAACATGTAATCTACATTGCCATCATCATGGATAACTTTTGGAAAACAAACGGTCTTCCAACTGTCTTCATCTTTATCCGCTGCTAGATTCACACATGGCACCTGTACAAATACATGAAATGTTCTTTGATTTTCACCAAGATAGACAAAATATATGTTAAGTTGTGCCTTCAACTCATCCAACTTGTTGGTGGAGGTTAAAACACCTTAATCGTCCTCTTGAAGGCGATGTATCAGACATGAGCTTGAACTTCAACTTGTGCATCTTCAGACATGTTTCACTTTACAAAAGTTTATGGAATAACAAGTATAAGAATAAAACAAAATGAAAGATAAAATAAATAGTTGAATAATTAGAGACATATATTTTTATAAAATGCAAGAAATAATAATAACGAATAAAATTGTCGATGCTTTGTCCATCACAAAAAAGTAATATATTTATATAATCTATATAATGTTAGTTACATATTGGCCACAAATATTGGGAATCATATCCTATCTAAGTAGCTAGTGATAGGGAATCATCTTCATCTTCTTCAATTACTTCAAATTCTCCTTTTGGTTTTACGGGAATGGGAGTGTCACAATAAATTGGATTGAGATGATTTGTTAGTTTTTTTGGCGGTTTCGGTTCCGAAGACATGAGGTATTTGAACAACTCTTGTCTATCCATAAATGCAAACTCACATTTCACAGCATCACCAATCTTGTGATTCTTCCACTCTGTACAAGACAATGGTATTGGACAACCTTCTTTCATATAAACATGAATAAATTGGTTTGGAATTAAGCCAAGCCACATGATGGGGGCATGTGGGTTAAGTGGTGGAGCATCTCGAATTGGGAAAAAGTCTCACATATACCTCTTTTGGGCGAAACCAACTAAACAACAATTCTACTCTAACAAGTTGCAACAATGTGACCTATGTCCGGTAATGTCAACGACTTATCTATGTATTCAATTCCACCACTATTTGTGGGAGGGGGGTAAGTCATTCATGATATATTCAAAACGCTCATCCAAACCAAATAGCGGAAAATAATCATGCTTATTAGTTTTCAACTCATGAGTGAGTGCACTACGAACCAATATGTGATTTTCCTCATCCATACTCATGTGTCTAGCTATAACCTGGTATCCACAATTACCACCCCCTTTTAACATTCACAATATTTTCAATGTAAGGTCTCATGATCTTTAACATGCGTAATGTATGGTAAATCCGGATCTGGGTGTATAGTAGGCGTTGAAACGAGTGTGCGCGATGAATTGTCAATACGTGCACTTTTCCTCTTTGGAAACAATGACTTAGTTTGTGACGATTGACTATCGGGAAATTGGAAATCAACACGCTCCCACATAGATTAGATTCGACCCGCAGATGACTCTTTTGGTGTAGACCTTAACCTTTTCATTGCTCTCTTAGTTACCACCTTTCCTGGAGGTGGAGACAACATTGTATCTTCTGAAAATGCTAGTTGATGCATCACCTCTTTGATGTGGAGTTTCATTTTGTAAGGGGCTTTTGAAACTTTTTTGAGACGTTCTCGAATACCATTCCATTGCTTCATCACATCAACTGCTTCTTCACATACATGTAACATTTGCCAATGAGGATCTATGTCATCCAAGAGAATAAGAATTTTTTTTTATCTTCATTGCAAGAGTACATGCAGAAGGCAACTCATACGATGTCTTAATCACACAACCGCAATTTTTCTTAACAAATCCAGTTGTCTTGGAGCATTTTGCTTCCTCAAAGATAAAACTCAACGTGGCTCTAGAAACACAACCCTCTATACATATTGGTTTTATAAGTGGAGTTTATGACCAAAATGGTCGGAAGAGTGTTTAGCAAATTAATAGACTCCGGATGAGCAAAAAATATGTCTTCAAGAGTGGTTTCCTCAAAATTTGTTCTTGTGAAATAGACATATTTATGCTTCTCCAACTCCGCAACCAAGTATTTCATCTCTGTCTTGTCACCTCTTATAGACTTTAGCTATCTAGTACGTGCATTGTACACTTGGTTTATATTCGTCATACTTTATTTGTTTTTTCCCTTCAAATCTGTGAGAATATTCCTAAGCAATGCCAAGCTCTTTGTCATGTCAACAACTCTTTTCTTCTCCTCCTCTCTTAGTCTAACCGCAAGAAGGTGACCGTCTAACCTTAGCTCCAACTCATGGTTTTGAACCTTATTAAGAATGGCCAACCACCATTCATTTGTCTTCTTCTCAAAGTAACCACATATCTTAATTGGACATTCACATTTCCTTGAGTCTGTTCCTTCAAGCTTCAATTTCTTCATCGTCGTTGGTGGTTTGTATACACCACTCCTTTCTTGCAACATCAACATTGAATTTTTTATAGTGGATTTATCTATAGATATAGAAAATCCCGCCCTTGCCACTTGTTGACGAACAAAACCAAGCAAATCATCTTGCTCTCGCCATCTATCATTTGGGGAAAAAAATGAGGCGGTGTTTACTTCATTATCACGAATCTTGGAAACACCGGTAAGTTTCCCTTCAATGAAAGCTTGAATGAAAATTTTGACATCAATCGAAGATTCAATGGTGGGTTTGACATCAATCGAAGCTTCAATGATGGCTCAATACCATCATCCACCACATTTTCAGCCATCACTATATCTATCGAATAAAAAATAACAAAGAAAAAATATAAATAACTTATGTAACAAGCCTAAGGAAAAAAAAACAAAATTGGCGCCTAAATTCAAATATTCCCCCATCCACCCCCTCCCCCCACACGCAAGTTAACTCACGTTGGGCACTCAGCGTGAGTTAACTCACATTGGCACCTCAACGTGAGTATATATAGAACAAGAGGGCAAGAGCAAATTTTCGGCCAAAAACAACAGAGTGAGTCGATTCACTTAATGTGTGAATCGATTTAGACAGTTAAATAACAAGTCTGATGAACAATGAAGATTGATACACATCAAACAAGATTTGAATCGATTCAAATATCCCAAGATGAAGATTGATACGATTCAAATTCTTATGAATCAATTCAACCAAAGTCAGAAAGTTTTTATGATACGATTCAATAAAATTTGAATCGTTTCATGTGATACTATTCATGAAAACTCTGAATCGATTCATTATGATGCTATTCATGAAAACTTGACTCAATTCAAAAGGTGTGACACAAGGAAATTTTTTTTAAAATCCTTTTAATTTAAAAAAAAAAGCTGATTATATTTTCTAATTTTTAAATTTTAAAAAAATCTTTTAGTTTTTTTTCCTGATTTTTTAAATTTTTGAATAAAAAATTTTGATTTTTAAATTTTTTGGAAAAAATGCGACTATTTTTCTGTTTTTTCTATTTCGGAAAAAATCTTAATTTTTTTTCAGAATTTTTTAAATTTTTGGAAAAAAATCTGAATTTTTTTATGATTTTTTAAAATTAATTTTTCAAATATTTTAAAAAGAAAATCTGATGTGGAATTTATTTTTACACGTGGTCAATTAAAAAAAATGTCAAATCAGCGCCACGTAAGCGAATTTGCTGAGTTGGATGGGGGTATTCTGGAAAAAAAAATTACGAGGATGCAGATCAAACCAAAAATTTTATAGGAACGAAAACCGAAAATGACATATATTATAGGAGTGAAAAGCACTATTAACCCAAACACTTGAACCAAATTCAAGTTAGTAGCTCATTAAGATATGACATATAAAAACTGCAAAATTTTGAAGATACACCATTCATTTTTGAGGTTTGTAAAAAATAAGTAAGAAAAATAACTAGCACTAAAGCACCACTTGAAATGCTTTGTCGGCACAAAATGCTACAATGATTGGACCAACTAAATCACCAGCAGCAGATCCTGAAATGAAGAACAAGGTTTTGCTTTAGGAAGTTGAAATGTTTTAAAATCAGGCTGACACAATTCAAGCACAAATATTGAAGCAATAATTTTCTGCATGTGCTGTTTATTATATGATCTTACCAATCCACCGACCAAGTGATGGACGGACAAGGGTACCGATCCCTGCCCCAATGGGAGGCAGAAACTAAAGATGAACCACACCTTATTGAAGTAAGGGCAACCTTCTGTGCAAGAAGTTGAACTTGCTTGGTTGTAACGACATTACTGTCTTCATCATCGGCA
>Ga0315914_1001400_pt1 | contig 35749 bp, 21 predicted proteins | sample MpolenodulesMG_FD_203920 | JGI IMG/M metagenome (GOLD analysis project Ga0315914, IMG submission 203920) | Medicago polymorpha root nodule microbial communities from Los Angeles, California, United States - elongated nodules | ecosystem: Host-associated > Plants > Roots > Nodule | place: USA...
GTCATCAGGTGCAAGGATGGTTAAACCACCGTTTTTTGTTGTCACCAGCTGTGAGTTAATTTGGTTGATGATTTGTGTGGTTTTGAGCAAACGGATTAGCGTGTTGAATGATTTCGCTTTACGTAGAATTTTGATGATGTCTTGACCGGACGAAGAATCCGATGATGGTGATTGAGGTAATGAAGGGACTAATGGTTTTGTTGGTGCTGTTGCAGGAGCTGGTGTGGCGGGGGCAGGTTTTGCCGGGGCTTTAGGTGCTGCAGCAGGCGATTGAGCTGAAGTAGTGGTAAAAAAGATAACAGGTAGTACTAGTAGTGAGAAGAAGATAATTTGCTTCATCTTACTAGATAGTTTATCTGTTTTTGGAAAGAAACAAATGATAGGTAAGATTTTATTGCTGAGTGTTTGATGTGTAGTGTAGGACACTTTGAGAATACTACTTAATTGGTGACCATTTGTGAGGAATGAGGGAGAAGTGATTGGCTTTTATTGAGGATGCTAATTGGTGAAAGGTTTAGTTTAGTTAGAAAGAAAAGGGAAGTTACAATTTTTTCATCTTATCTTATGTTTGATTAATCAGCTGTGACAGTGGAGATTTGACAGTGGTGTATGCATGAACTTTAAATTTTGCTTTCATCACATCATAGAGTTATACAATCAATTATTTAATGTGTGTGATATCAAAATGTGGTTGGAAAAGGAGCTATTGATCTGTCTAAGGTATAAGAAAAGGAAATAACCAAATTATAATTTATCTCCCTAAGTGACATTGTCTGACAAAGATTTGGTGATATGGACTGATGAACTATGAAGCATACATTAAACCTACCAAAGTACCAATACCATACTCTCAGATTAGATGTTAACCACAAATTATATGCTCATTATACCTAGAGCAGTAAGTAGTTAAGAAAATAGTATTGAAGAGAGGCTAGAAATGTTAAATATTAAGTCTGTATTGTATAAGAGAAACCACAATGCAGGATTCTAAAAAATTTATATCAGTTAAGAACATTGACATGATTTTTTTTCTGCATCGGAGTTAAGTGGCATTACGACAATATGCTGGAAGAGTTTCCTTTGAGGATCGATCCTTCGGCCAAAGAAATACTTCAATTGTGAGACCTTAATAAATAAGTCAAAAACACAATGCATTGATGCAAAAATAAGTGAATGTTCTTAAATCTTATTTAGTTCTTCATGCATTGGAAATGCTCTAAAGGTCACATTTTCTGTAGAGTGAAATTATGAAATCAATGATAAACACACTTTGATTTTGAGACATACTTTCACCAGCTTTCACTGCTAATAAATTCTCAATGTTTATGGAAGTGTGCATTCAGACTGCTTAAGTTTTTCGGAATTATACAACCAAACAACAATCAAGGCTTCTTTCCTCAGCTATAAAGACAGTCTCAAACCCATTGTGAAAAATCAGAATGTAGAATGGAAAAATTTCAAGCCAACCATTTTACATTTACCAGAAACCTTTAGTATAAAAATAAGTAATAAAATATCAAAAGTTTACACAAATTAACTTGATACTGAAAATATAAGAAAGGCAAAGTTTGTAAAATTTAGCATATGCTTACTTCTGGAGTTTCCTATTTTCATTTTCACCGGCAAAATGATGTGTTGAGGTAGAGTAGACTGATGATCCCATAGCCATTTTTCCCGCAATTGAAAGAAAAAGCTTGCATCTGCTCCCCATGTTGGTTAATATAATAGGTTTGATCTCTCTACAAACCTAACGTGATAATTTTCGCATCACATAGCTTTCTATCTATAGATAAGGCATAGCATCCTTGGCTCAACATTATAGCACACAGAGCTTCAACGCAGCTAAAACGCTTCACTAACTTGAAGCGCTTGACTATGAGAATAAACATTAGAGAAGACATAATGGATGATTTTGAAAATGCATTTTCAAAATAGATTCAATATTCTAAAAACTGAGAAAAATGTCAAAACATTGTTTTTCAGTCTTTCTAGAAAAGTATTCTCTCTTGTTAGCTTCTATCTTCTCTCTTGAGACAATTTAAAGGAAAAATCATAACCAAATGTCATTCCAGCCATCAATAGACAAAGTAAAATTTGAAAATGAAAATTGAAAATCTTGTTAGAAAGTAAACAGGCCCTTAGTTTCATCAAGAATGTTACCAGTTTGAGGATCAGCTATTGATTGTGAACTTCACCTCCAAAGAGGGATTGTTTCACTATAATGTCTATTCTAAATTGATTATAATCATTAGAGAAGTTCATTAAGAAGATTATAGTTTGTAAATTAACTTTCTTTCACCAAAACAATATGTTTTTTTGCTTTTACATGAATAAATAAAATCGGGAAAGTGTTCACACTTCACAAGCTCTCAAACAACACTCTTCCCATCCCATGACAATGCAAAACAAAACCAAGAAAGAAAGAGCACAAGAAAAATTCAAAAAAATATAACAGCCTTCAATGTGTTGGTCTTCATCAAATGGAGATAGTTATAGCTGCAACTCTAAATTTGGACTTTCAATTTGAGATTTATGCATTTTTTCAAGAACGCTGCTTAATGTGATAAAGATCCATGTCTTTTGAATTTTTTTGTCAATAAAAATCAATTAAAAATAATGATACAGCTACCACATAAGCATACGTAACACACACGAGCACAATAATAGCCATGTCAGAAATTCTCAACAGAGATGAATGATAATGATATCAATACACCAAGCATTTTTTAACATAGAGAAAGTGATATAGATACATGTGTATGTGTTTGGTTTCATATTTTACCTTGTTGCAACGTAAAACATCGATAAATTTCAAATCAGCCAAGTTCCATTCAAACTGTTACAAGCCATTATACAACACGTTCATAAAATTTCAACCAAGAACTATGTACAAAAATAAAGAGCTTAATATTTATTTTTCAGGGCTGGGGGAGTGGAGTGTTGCATAAAACTATTTAAAACAAACTAGAATCCAAAAATGACGACGGATAGTTCAGAGGAAATTTTTTTGACATAGGGGTTTTTCCCAACCTGAAAGTCAATGAATGAAGTAATCACAAAAACTACCTACAATATTCTGTAGCCTCTCTTCTCTTGGAATTTTTCTTCATCATATCAACCCAACTGGCTAATACATTAGAGACTTCAAACTTACCAGCAAAATTCATTTTTCTAGCTAGCTCCTCAAGAATGACAGGATTCCCATACTTAGAAAAATCAGCACCAAACTTGTTATAATCAAGCTGAGGAGCTTTCATACCCTTCTGCATCATTTCCTCTATATATTTACATGCCTCGTCTGGCCTGCCTTGTCTTATAAGCCCACCAATGAATACAGTGTAGGAGTTATCATCGGGACAACATCCCTTATGACGCATCTCGTCCCAAACAGCTCGGCCCATTTCGTAATTTTTTGTCACAAAATAGGATTTCATTATCATGGTGTATGTGTGAATTGTTGGTTCGACGCCACTTTGAATCATTTTCTTGTATACTCTCACCGCATCATCTGGCATATGTTGGCTTGTCATCAGTTTTATCAAAGCATTGTATGTCCTTCCGTCAGGTGGACAACCTCTTTCGCGCATTTCCTTCAATAGATCATATACCACATCCATTTTCTTCTGCCTCCCAAACCCAGTGATCAAACAAGTGTAAAGTGCAACATCAGGTTGACACCCACGATCCACCATTTCGTTAAAATAATCCACAGCTTCTCTCATCATCTTTTGTTTGCACAAGTCCTGAATCAGAATCGTATAACTTCGAACATTAGGCAATGGACCTTTTGCTTTCATGACTTCAAATAACTTAATCCCGTCAGATTTCTTCTGACACCTTAACAACCCTTCAAGCATAATATTATGCGCAACAATATCCGGATTAAATCCCTTATCAATCATCTCATTCCACACCCTCCCTGCCTCCAACAAGTTTCTAACCCTACACCAACCATTAAGAAGTATGGTGTAAGTTTGTAAATTCGGAACAAACCTATCTCTAAGTTTCTCATAAACAACTTCCGCTTCCTTAACAAGCTTCGCCGCGCCAAGACTATCAAGCAAGAAATTAACAGAATCAACACCAACTTTAAACTTATACTTCTTCATCAAATCAAAAACCCCAACAGCTTTTTTCCTTTCTTTTGCTGAAGCAAAAGCCTTAATAGCAATAGAAAAAGTGTCCATTGTCAAAAAACCCTTCTCACCCATTTCCTCAAGCAATGCTACCATAGTCTCAAATTGTCTAGTCTTCCCTAAAATATCCATCATAGTATTATAAGTCCTCGAATCATGTTCAAAATCACGCTTTTTCCCTGCCCAACAAAAGAACCTAAACGCCGGTTTCCTAGCATGTTTAAACCTATGCAACACATCCACTACCAAATCATGTGATAACACAACACCACATTCATCAAGAACAGCTTCCATATTCCTATCCAAATCAAACAAGTCATGAATCACCTTACATACCCTATCAACCTCATTTGGATCTGAACATGACCCACCACCCTCAGAATCAGATTCAACCCCACTAACACTACAAAATGGTCTAGAATTATCTAAAAACATAAACTTTCCTTGAAAACTAGAAAAGGGTAACCCATAAAAACTAGCACCCAAATGGGGATTCAGCAGTTTTTTTTGTAGAACAAGGAATGAAGAGGGGTGTGACAAAAAAAGTGGAATTTGACAATAAGAACGATTGAAAGAATAATTAAAAGAAGAATGAAACAAACAAGACAAGGACAGAGAGCTACCACTAGGTAACCGCCACATTTGCTGTCCTGTTTTTGTTCTTCTTCTCTGATGGAGAGAGTGAAAGTGGGTGGTGTTGGGGCCATGTTGATGTGTTGAATCTAACAACAACGTTGTTGATAGAATGTTGGAGATTGAGGTTATGGTTTTGGTTTTGTGTAGTAAAGAGAGAGTCATTGGAATTGGAATGCCATTGATTAGTTTACGGGAAGGAACAGAGGTGGAAGTAGTGAAGTGGGGTTTAGAGTGGATGATTCCCTGCAGTCATAAAAATTACACATTCACATAGTCAATTCATTTTCAGCCATTGGATACATCTAATGCTACAAATTATATAATAGAGAATTTTGGATTATACAATCTAGAACATTTTACACTTCATAATTCATATTGATTCCAAAGTTGCATATATATAGGAGTATGTTTTAGGATTTAAAAAGAAAAAAAGTGTTATGACCTGATCCGAACCAAATAATGCATTAATTACTACGTTGGGTTGGTTCACATTTCACATAAAAATTACAGATTTCTTAGGTAATCTAAACCCAACGAAATTTGATTGTATCAAAATGAGTTTCACAAAATCTATTGTTGATTGCATTAGTTGAAGCAATTGATCTCTTGTTACTTGTTAGCAACTCAACAGGTAAGCACCTAAATTAGGTTATTATTGACATGTTAAAAGTGTAGTAGTAGTTGCATCACAAACAGCCAAATTTAAAGCATGTTGAAAAAGATAAAAACTAGTATTAAAATTGGATGGATCAACAAAATGAAGATGATATGATATCAGCGTGTTTTTGGATTACCATGTTGATAATGTTGATGATTAGCCTTGGATCTATAATAATCTATTTGTTTTGTATCTCTATTATAATTGAGTTTCTTTTGGACAAACTTGAACAAAGTTCAATATATAATTTGTATATGATTTTTGGACAAACCCAAATGGAAATTTTAATCTGTCTAAGGTCATTATTTGGTTGGACTTATTGTAATTTACTAATTGCTAGCGACTACATCCATTATCCTTTTGTTTTTAACTCATTATTATTGCCATTTTTATTGTCAATAATAATGATGATTACTATTATTCAAAAAAATAAAATAATGATGATTGCTGTGTTGCCTAAGGTAATGTTTAGTTAAAATGAGTAAGACAATTAGACAAGGGGAGGGATTTAAGTAGATAATCTTAACTCCTATGTATGCTTATCCTACCATCAAAACACACTATCACTCCTAAAAATCTACTCTGCCGGATTCATGCAGATTATGATTGTGTTTTTTAACATAAGAAACAAAGATTCTGAGAAACCAGAGAATATTGGTATTGAGACTGTACTAATGATACAAGTGTTTTTTCTCATACGCAACATGAGTTACATAAATGTTCATTTTACATTACATATGTTTGGCCATTACAAAAATGCCAATGTACTACTTGTTATATGTGGAAGAAATTTGAGATTTCATCATTTTTTTTAAGTGTGTATTATTGTCTATTTGCTCCAGATATTTTCCCCGGGTGGGTAGCCCTAGGGTATTAATTACATCCAATTATTAACAGCAACATATCTTAATATTATTATACACTTATGCATAATTCTTATTTTTTTATTGCATTTTGATGTATTTACATATACATGTGTAAAGATTCTTTTGTCTTGTACCAAAAAAAAAAAAGATTCTTTTGTCTTTTCCAACCCTTCCAAACTAAAAAGACCTATATAGGAAGGGAAAGGGGTTGAAAATGACAAGTATCAAATATGACAAAAACTACAACTGTTACTAATACCTACGTAGTTGTTTTATGGTTACCTCAAAATATAAATTATTCTAGGATCTATATCCTCGTTCTTAAAGGTGGTAACGTGAGAGCCAAGGATTATTGTAAACTTATTCATATGTCATTATTTGCATTCATTTATTTTATAATTAAAGTTCTAAATTGGGGACTATAACCATATTTTAATGTAACAAACAATCAAAACAGGACAACTTTTGCATAAGATTATCAGTTTGTCACCTTTTCATAACTGCTATGCGATGATAATATAACATAATTAGTTGTCCAAAACACTACACAACATAAATTAATTTCATATCAATACAGCTTGTCTCCTTTGTAAAACCTTTAACTTTGTGTCGATATCAACAATACGGCCTGCAATAGTGACATTCTAATTTATAATATATATACACACAAAAAAAATTATGTGCATATACACCAAATGCGCTTGAATGAAATGACTCGGGTCTCTTACAACATAACAATGGTCATAGGGTTCAATCCGGTCTTGAGAATGTAACAGCGTTAAAACTCTCAAGGGAGAGTTGTGCCACCCTCGTGACCTATCTAACTCACGAGATTAGTCTATATAGTTGCACGTGGAGGATATCTGATTTACAACAATAAATAATTATGTGCATAGGCTTTTGACATGTTGTTACTTGTCATTATCCTATAGCTAAAAATGCCGCTTTCAAATTTAAGTTTATAAATGATCTACAATTGAAGTTCAAAAGGTTTGTCATCCAAATTTAGGGGCACAATTTGAGACATCATATCTATTTTTATCATTAGAAATCGAACTCAATAACCCGATATTTACAAATATGGTAGCACATGCAACTGATAATGGAATCCGTAGCCGAAAGAAATCATCAAGAGGTCACCACAGGTTTGTAGGAGTTCGTCAAAGGCCATCCGGAAGATGGGTAGCAGAGATCAAAGACTCACTACAGAAAGTTAGGCTTTGGCTTGGAACATTCGACACAGCCGAAGAGGCAGCTCGTGCTTATGACACTGCTGCTAGAGCTTTGAGAGGTGCTAATGCTAGAACCAACTTTGAATTGCCAGAATCTGAAACAAATGGCGGTGTAGGTTCGAAGCGCGGTGCTGGTTCCAAATTCATGCTAGAGAATACAGAACCTTTTTCTTTTGAAGATGTCAGCGACTCGGGTTCAGGTTCAGAACATGGCCTTCTTGGTGCACTCAAGGCCAAACTTTTTGACGGAAAAGAAGGGAAATTTTCATTTTCATTTCCTTCTGGTAGCATGGTTTCAAAATCAACTCAGAATTTATCTGGAAAGAAAGACTCATCATTATCAGCTACTTATTGCCTCTCACAGATGAATGAAGCTCATGCAAATACACTGCCTAGTTCTTTGAGTACTTCATCAAACACTTTTGCTAAGAGTGTGGCTATCCCAAATCATGATCATGAAATTGGTCAAACACCATCTATGACAAACATGTTATGGTCCAATGAAATGGAAAATGATTTTCCTTGGCCTATTCAGATGAGTCATGATGTTCATGAGAATCATGAAAATAGTACTAGTATGCTTGCATCTGGAAGTACATCAAATTTTGCATGGCCACTAATAGAGTCCAATATTGACATGACATGTATGGACCAAGGGATACTAAATAGTAACAGAAGTGATCAAATGAATATGATGAACATGCAGTTACCACCTCTAATTGGTGGAGCAAGTAGTGATGGGTTTTGGACATTGGATCAGCAGCAACAGTTTGTGCAATGTGAGAATAATAATAGTTGGTTTGGTTCTGGTGGTGGATCTTGGGATCCTCTTCTCTATGTGCCATCTGAGCTAGGCTAGCTTGATTAGGTTAATAATAATATGTAATGTCAATGAAAGAAATCTTAATTTGTCAACTTTAATCTAGATCTATCTATAAATCATTCTTTTACCTTTGTCAATTTTAATCTTGAAAGAAATCTTAGTATGCATAAAGATTGATTGAATTTCTTCTATGAGGGTATTAATCTAGAAGAATGTTGTGTTTGTTCTTTACCTTATAACATGTAACGATAATTTTCATCAGTTTATAACATGTAAATTGTAAAGTATTATTTTATTTATCATATAATGAATTGCAAGTATACTAGAGAACAATGCTAATCTTTGAGTCTCTAATTTCATTCTTCAGTTTACTGGGGAAAAGAATTTGATCAAACTTTGAATTATTCTTTTGGGGTGAATTGCTAAGCTTATTAAGGTACTTCTCCAAAAAAATGTCAAGAACGAGGTTAATGTTTTTTTTCTTTTGAAAAAATAAATGATATTCATTTATTCAAGTTGACAGAGTATATCGATACAACACAAATTCAAAGCCACTAAAAACAAAGTACATAAGCCTATAAATATGATTATATTCAAGTGTTCATAATGTTCATACCTACATATCTATAACATTAACGACGCTAAAATCATCGAATGAATCTGCATTTGATCAAAGCTAATCTCCTGAATAAAATAAACACCACACTAAAATGGAAAATAAAAAACACACCGCATAAAAACGGGAAATCAAAACAAACAAGTCATGCGAAGATGACGAAATCACAAAAACATACGAAAGAAAACTAAAAATGCTGACAACTTGAATGACTAAAAATGTTAATTAAGAAACCATACATACAAAAATTGTCTTGGAAAGTAGGTAGTCAACCCCTTAAAAGTGTAAAAAATGTTAGTTTCAATACAATTTTTTTTCCGTCTCATTGACACTAGTTAACATGACTCTTAACCAGTAAAAGAGAGACAAAAAACAATTTGGATGAACGATTTCAGATCAAAATTGACCATAAATCATCCATCTTCGGTATATCAAGAATAAGAATAAATTAAAAGTGGTGACAAAGAGAGACAATGGAGTCCTTTAAAGCTAATGTTAATAACAAGATTAAGTGAGTGATTATATATCATATTTTTTTATAAACAATACTACCACACAAGGGCCTCAGTTGTCCTAATTATTATAAAGTTCTCATGATTTTACAATTTTAATGATAGGTTTCAAACTTCATGTTGGAACCTTAGGTGGATTTGGTGGGAAAATGAAGAGTAAACACCAAGTCTTAAGATTTGGCGTGTGTGAATTGAAAATAGTGGAAGTTCTTTATTAAAAAATTATTACCGAACAATAGTGTTTATACAGTAGAAATGACCCTTCAAGGGTGTGTCCTTGTGTGATGTTGTCCGACTTGAGCTTTGGTTAAAACATATTTATTTTTTTGGATGAAGCTAAAAAGAATTTGATCAAACGTTGAATTATTCTCTTGTGGTGAAGCGAAACTTGTTATGTATGTACTTCTCCAAACAATTGTCAAGAACAAAGTTCATGTTCACAACAATATTAAGTGCGTGATTATACATCATATGTATATATTTTTTAGAAACAATACTACTACACAGGGCATCAACTGTCCTAAATATCATAAAATTCTCATGCTTTTAGAATTTAAATGTTAGGTTTTCAATCATATCATTTAAATTAATGGAGGTCACATTGTGTGTCCTGCAGCAGATGCCATGATGCCATGCATTACTATTTATATATCAAAATTCCAATGCAGTAGTACATCCCAAATATAGTAAATTTTTCTAGTCCAACAATTCTTTGATTCCACCGGCTCCTCTTTTGTAAATTCTATTCTATTATTTAACATTAAGAAAACAAATTCTATTACAGGCACAACCTATGGCAAATGAAACAAGAGGGTTTTCACGTGCCAACATTCCTGTTTTATTAATCTTTTCTGTCACGAGAGTCCAAATTGCATGCACTACCCTATCATAAAAAAAGAGCAAGTGTAAATGCTTTGATCTTCAAAATGAACGGTCCTCGTTACTAAATGTATATACATTAATATATAGCTGCAAAAAAGCTTGAGGAAGGAACTTTACTAAAAAGAGCCAACTAAAAAAAGCCAAGGACCTAGAGAGTTGACATATTATTCATGTTATCCTATGCTTCAGTTCTAAAATATAATATGCTAAAGAATAGAATTTGTTCCATTAATTAGTTACCTGTCAATCCACAATATCTTGCATCCAAGCAACCAAAGGCACAGTAGGCCATGGCAATGGCAAGTTCACAACATTACATTTAAAAATATTTGCAGAGTCAAAGAATATATCATCAGTTATTGTAAACATGTTAGGGAAAAAAGTTACATCACCAACATCTTTTATCCTTTAAATTCCATTTGAAGACTTAAATCATAGGCAAAGAATTAATTGGGACAATGTGATGTTTTATAAAATGAATGTTTTATATTTGTTAATGAAAACTTTAAAGATATTGTCTTGAAGACAATCTAGTTGGTACTACTTTTTACAGATAATTCAACTAAAATATTACATGAAGTAATTCATAAGGCATTTTCGAATTGGTTCTTTAGAAGTTTGTGGATGCGAAATACCCTTCAAATAGATATTGAGATTTCTTTTCTTTAATATAGATAACCCACTTTTGGTTAAAGTGGAAAAACCTTCTAGAAATTTTAAGAGATTGTCGCATACATGCATGATTCTATTTTAGTTTTTTAGTTTTTTAGTTTTTTTACTAAGCAAATGTTAGTTGTTATATCGTGTTCACGTATGTAAACACAAGTTAACTACAACAAGTGAACTGTTAAGTGAAATGTTATGGGTGGAGTTTCAAGAACACTCTAAGAAGTAAATCAATAATACATAGTTTTCTCTGTTTAGAATCTGTCTCATCAAACATCTTAGTGTCCCCATTTATAACGAACAATGATAGGTAGACACTCTTAATGTGTACACCCCTTTGTACCACTTTGAAAATTTTTAGTTAACTAAATATATGGTCTATGTGACCACATTTTTTGTAGTTGCGTGACCACTATTTTTCCAGAATTTATTTGGTTAACTGAGTAGAAAAATAGTGGTCACGCGCATTTAGTTGCGCGACCACATTTTTCAACTTCAAAATAATGGTCACTCAACTGAAAAAATGTGGTCACACAGACCATGTATTTGGTTAACTAAATTTTTTCAGAGTGGTACAAATGGGTGTACGCATTAAGGGTGTCTACCAATCTTTATTCTTTATAACCATCAAAGTGTTGGCTTAATGTGTCTTTCTTTAATCATTAAAATTCCATTAAGTTGTGATCCAGAGGCTCACGTTGGTTGTCTGTTTTGAGTACGACCGCACGTGGACTAGGGTACAACTCATTTGTACCGGACGCGTGGAGTTGAGACGCGCAAATCATCCGTACAAGACATGTGGTATTAAGTGAAGATAAGTTGCGCTAAGCTGACTTACCTAACTTAAACAGTCGAACCAATGAAGATGAGGACGAGCTGAGCTGGCCTGACTTAAACAGTCAAACCAATGAAGATGAGGGTTGAGCTGGCCTGACTGGAACAGTCAATCAAGTGTTGACGAGGATGAGCTGAGTTGACCTGACTTGAACAGTCAAACCAGTGAAGATGAGGATGAACTAAGCTGACCTGACTTGAGTAGTCAAACTAGTGTTGAGCGAGGTATTGCTAGTTAGTCAAATAAAGTATTACAAGTCACACGGAATGGTCCATCCATGCCAGTCCATGGTCCACCAAGCGTCAAACCTGTTAAGGCGTAGACGTTTGTTTTTTATTCGATCGACCTATATCAGTCCACAATCCACTAAATGTCAAGCCTTTTAAGGCGTAGGCGTTTGTTCTTTTATTCGGTCGACCTATATCTGTCTAGTTTGTTAGGAACGAACAAAGATTTGTTGGTACCATGAATTGAATCTTGGATGTCCTTCATACTATCCATACAATATGTGGCAGAGAATATTAAAGGTTAAATAAATTTTTGAACCTAATAAATATCATAAATTTTATTTTTAGTCTCTATAAAAAATTTCAGCAATTTTTTGTTCCCAAAATGTTCTCTTTCATGAATTTTGGTCCATGTTCTTAAGTCAATTTAGGTGTACCGTTCATATTTTTAAATGAATTTTAACAAATATGATTAGGAATATAATAACAACCTCTCCACATAAATTTAGAATATTTTAACAAAATATGAATTAAATGTAATTTTTTAAATGCTAAAAACATAAAAAATCATATTTAATTCATTCATCATAATTTTTTTTTTAAATATGCAAAAGATAGTCCCGATGAACTTAACTTAGTTGGTAAAAATGGATTAAGTTTTGCCTAATTCATATCATACCCTATATCATAATGTATTGGTTGTCATCATGGTTCATTTTATACTTAACTGAGAACCAATTCAATTTTGTAAACTGGTTTTATACTATGATCCGATTTTTAATCGATCTATTTTGAAATTGGTTTAATATTACCTCTCCCTCTCTCCCCTTCTTCTCTCTATCTCTCTCCCTCTGCCTCTTTCTTTCTCCCCCTCGCTCCCCTCTCTTTGGCTATTTTCTTCCTCTCTCCCCCTCTCTCTCTCACCATTTGTGATTTGCTTTTATTTTCAAAATAAAGATGTGGTTTTATGTTTGATTCTAATAGTTTGGTTTGTTTTTTAAATTGTTTTTAAATTCTGGTTCAGTTCAAAATGTGCTTCAATGTATTTTGATTCAGTTTTTTAAATTATTTGAGGAGAGTCTAACTCAACCATTATAAAAAAAAATGTTTGTAAGATGAGGACTATCATACCACTTATAAACATATTTTTAAGTCACATCTCATCAATACTTCATGTTCAGAATTAAACATTTAGAGAGTCGACTAGATGACCCGATAGCGATAACATGTGGCTCACCTGATTTTGAATAGATTATGAAACTATCATGATATGAAGTTTTGGTATTCGTAGATGATAGTGGTGTTACATAGTGAAGTAACTTCCCCCTTAATGCTTGAGTTAATAGACCGAACTTTTACACAAAGAATGATGTATTTATTATTTTGACCAGTGTTTGTATTTTTAAGACAAAATTCTCTTTTAAATTCCTTAAACTACGCTATTAGAACACTAGCATGATTCAAAAATCATTTTGTTTTTATATACTAAAGACCTCACAACATATTTTGAAAGCCGATGTTTCTTTTAGAAAAGTTTAAACTGAAACTATTTTCAAAATAATACAATATTTGAGATTTCATCTATAAAATATAAAAGGTTAATAGGTCTTTACCCCTGTAATATAGGTCATTTCCGGTTTTCCCCCTTGTAAAATTATTTTTTTGATTTACCCCCCTTAAAATATTTTTGTTTTGATTTACCCCCTTGATAGGCCAAACAAAAACTAATTATATTTTTTTTCAAGAAATTTTCGTTTTTGTTTGGCCTATTAGGAGAGTAAATCAAAACAAAAATATTTTACAGGGGGTAAATCATAAAAACAATTTTACAGAGGGGAAAACCGAAAATGACATATATTACAGGGGTAAAGACCTATTAATCCAAATATAAATCAAATAATCTAATTATTAATCCTAAGGTATGCCACAGCCACTTGAAACTTCATTTTCATTGATCCATAATGTCCATGTCTTACAAATTTCCCCTGCTTTGTGCACCACTATTTTCCTTTGTTTTTTTAAAGTGATTTAATTGCTTTAAGATTTGACAACTTGTTCTTACTTTCCATTTTTTAAGGTGGCTTTGTTGCCAATTCAATTTCAAAAAGATAAAAAGTATTAGATGCCATCTACATATGAGAGGGAGAGGCACCATTTCTTCTACTACATTCCCACCAAAAAGATGCCTTTCATCGTTCATAGAATAGAAGGTTCAATTGTCCACCAAGAGAAATAAAAGAAGAAGGATAAAACATAAAGAACATAAGCTACTTCTTACCTAAGGGCATGTTTTGATTGACTTATTTGAGTTTATCAACTGACGTAAGACACTTGTGAGACTGTTTCGGAGAACTTATGAAAACAACTTGTGACATGGTTATAAGCCATGTTCAACTTGTGAAAACAACTTCATTTTATCTTTTGATATGAAAGTTGCTTATAATAAGTACATATATATATAATAAGTGCTTATACTATATGCTGCAAATTAAGTTTGTATCCAAACATGGCCTAAATGAAATATGTAAATGAAAAACTCATGCCTATTATAGGCTAACAATATCATAGCCATGGATTATGAATCAACCTATAATATTTTGTACTAGCCATTAAAATGATTCTGGAATAAATAGATTTTAATAGAAGAGGATCAGTCAAAATAAAGCAAAAGGAAGAGCTTAGAGCATAAATAGTAGAGTAAAGTATTTGATGTGACTTCAGAATTTAATCTTGCTTTGTTACCACTTATTCTGGAATATTATTTTATATAAATCAACAGTAAGGTCTAATCTAAATTACATACATATCAAGTAGAATTGAATTTGCATTGTTGTTGAATACAATTGCATTGGTGAAATGAAGAGTTGTGAAGAATGGAAACCTTTTATGATAATGATAGCAATTGATATTTCTTTTGCTGTTGTGAATATTCTTCTCAAGAAAGTCCTTGATGAAGGAATGAACCATTTGGTTTTTATCACATACCGTCTCTCTATTGCTACCATTTTTGTAGGCTCAATTGGATACTTTAGGGAAAGGTATGTACCCTTCAATCCATGCTTCAATAGTATTCTTCTTCTTCTTCCTTTTTTTTTTTTTTTACAAATCATTGATCTTGTTAGCATGCAGATAATAACCAGCCACTACTTTTGATCTTGAAGATGTATACTAGAATAAGTAAACGTTTCATGTTAGTGATCTATGTTAGGATGTTCTTATTCTGAAAATAGAAATGCAAATTTGATGTTAAACTTAGTGTAAAAATGTTCAACTCAAATTTGAAGTTTGAAGACAATATCAACTTCACATGAAACCAAACACTCACTAAATTTGTGTACTATATACTTGAAGAAAATCATAGATGTTTTCCTTATAATCATATTTTTATTGCAGAAATAGCAGACCGCCGCTAACATTTCGAATTTTATGCTACCTCTTCTTCAGTGCCATTGTTGGGTTAGTCATGAAAACACATTTTATTATGTTACATCTTTCTCCCTAGCCTCTTTTTCTCCCTATTTACTTCTCAATTATTTGTAGTATTTTGTGGTTAACATAGTTGTAGTATAGTAAAGACTTATTCAATACTTTCTCTATAGAGCATCAGTCACACAATACTTCTTCCTCCTGGGGATTCAATACACTTCTGCTACATTTGCTTGTGCTTTTGTCAACATGGTGCCTGTGGTCACTTTCCTATTGGCATTGCCATTTGGGTAAGAATCATCAAGGCTGTGCTATTCATGTACTCCTATATATTATCATTACTATTATTACCAGTGTCAGTATCGTGTCCAGTGTTTGTGTCTGTATCAGTGATTCATATAGTCACCATGAATTGATATATGCTGCTGTTTCTACTACAGAATAGAGACTGTGAACATCAAATGCAACAGTGGTAGGGCCAAGATTTTTGGTACATTGGTTTGTATAGTTGGTGCATTGATGTTGACACTTTACAAAGGAAAGGGTCTATTTAATTTTTCTCATCATGAGTCATCGGTGAAGCTAGTAGCTACAAGGACACCAGAGAAATGGACTATTGGTGTGATAGCATTGATTTTGGGAACTCTCTTTTGGTCTTCTTGGTTCATTTTACAATCTAAAATAAGCAAAAGATATCCATGCCAGTATTCTAGCACAGCAATCATGAGTTTCTTTGGAGCCATTCAATCAGCTGTCATTTGCTTGTTCATTGACCATAACTTGTCTATATGGGTTCTCAGAGGAAAGATACAAATAATTGCTATTTTGTACGCTGTAAGTTCACTTTCTATTTCACTCATTATGATAAAAATATAATAATTTTATTAAAATATTATAATTAGATTAAAAAAAAGGTTTCATGTCAACTGTCAAGGTTCCTCTTAGGCCTCGATATGTGTTCAACCGGGCCTGATAGACATATGTGTCTAATAATATATTCTTGAGTAAATAAGCAATTACCCTCTCTAAAATTATAAGTTTCGTCAATTACCTCTCGGAAATTAACAAAACTTCAATTACCCCCCCTGAAGTTTTGCACTTATGCGCAAAATGCCCCCCAAACTTGAAAATTTATATATTTTTTTCTTTTCTTTGACTCAAAAAATATTAAAGGCAAACAATTGAATCAAACATATGAAATTGAAGATATGCCTTGGTATGATGTGGTGTTAACAACATAAGATTGACGTTAACAATCACAATTTACAATAGGTTAGTTTCTTTCATGTTAGTTTTGTCATTAACAATTGCAAATCATACATGGTTGCAGAAATGGACATGAATGTAATATATGTATGTTTATTACTCAAGCCTCAGAGCTTCTACATTGTTGTTTCATGCTTTAGTTCTCATATTCTGCATTGTGCATCTATGTATGAAAGTCTAGTTCCTTGCAACAGAAAGTAGTATTTATCATGAAATTGAAAAGTAACATGTCAATTAAATACAAAAAAAAGATAATCTTTTAAACATAACAACGAAACTGTATTGAATTGCTTTGCAAGGAAACTCTAACATGAAGTAGAATCGTAAGAAAAAACATATTAATAAAACTGAATCAATCTTTAAGCCACAATTTTTTGCTTCAAAAAATGAAGCAATGTTTTAAGGCATAGCAGGCATGTCTTTATGCCATGAATCAAGTGGCTTAACAATTGAATAAACCAATTACAATCAACAACATTTCTACCATTAAAAACAAATGATGGTTTTTTCATATTATCATAAATCTTTTGATAATCAAGTTTCTTATACTCATCCCATACATTTAAAACACAAACACCATATGAATCACCAAGTAGCCCTTTACACACGTTGATATCTTTTGAGTTAAGGATAAGGAAAAAAATATATAAATTTTTAATTTCGGGGGTATTTTACACATAAGTGCAAAACTTCAGGGGGGTATTTGCAAAACGTTATGTTGACTAACAGAAGAATTTGACGGAGGGGGTTAATTGATTAACGTTGTGCAATTTCATGGGGTAATTGAAGTTTTGTTTATTTCAGGGGGGTAATTGACGAAACTTACAATTTCAGGGGGGTAATTGCCTATTTACTCTTTTTTTATTAAAACATCACAATGTATAGTAATAAGAATTATAGAATTATATGTACACATTATTTATTTATAATTTTATAATAAAAATATTTATTATAATTCGATGATTTTAATGACAATACACTACTAAAACTTTAATAAAAAATACTTAAATATGTCTCATTAACTTTACATCATTATACAAAAATAAATTATTTATTAAATTGTAAATTACCTTATAAAATATTACAATTCTTTTGAAAGTGGATATTTCTTTTAAACATAAGACATGTTAGATGCTCGAGAGAGAGTCCTTATATAACTGTCAGTTACCTAATAGATGTCCATTTTTTCATCCTCGAATGGGGTCCTTAACAAGGACCAAGGAGAGGTCCTTATTAAGTAAAGGAACCCCTCAAAGTTATCATAAATATGCTCTTAAATACTTTAATTATCATAAAAAAAAAAAAACAAGTAAATACTTTAATTTGATTTTGTCAACTTAATTTGGGTGCATAAAAAGTTAATCTTCCTTTTATTTTTAATTGTAAGATCATTTATAAAACAAAAAGTTTTGTCATTAAGTATAAGATTATCTACAAATTTTTGAATGTATTTATTACTCTTTTTTCAAGTATATCATTTATTAATACTATCAATGTATTTCAGAATATGATAAGTTAACATTAAATATATTTATGCACAAAGGACAATTTGGTAATTTTCTTGAAGAAGGTAAAATAGAATATATTACTGAAAGCCTGAAAATTTCAGCATAAGGAGTGTCGAAATCCCAGCTTAAAAGTATCAATTACAACCAAAAACAAACGGGGAACAAAAAAACATGACCATAAACCCTGTTACATAATAATTCCCAAGTAAGGTAAAAGATTTAACCACCATGAATGGTAGGAGAAAACAAAACTAGGACGATTCGCTTTCAGCCACCGGTAAGATTGAAGCTTAACTTTATCTAGCAATTGATTAATCGAAGCTCCAGTTTGGGGAAAAACCAGAACATTCCTTTTAAGCCAAATCACCCACACACAAGATAAACATATAAGATTAAAAGTTGAGTGATTGTTTTTTGAGAAGCCTCCTAAGGACAATTTGGTAATAGTTAGAGGTGTTCAAAATCGTACCAACCATCGTAACCGAACCAACCCAAATTTAAATCACAAAAAATCCGCATTTTGTTCGGATGTATTCAAATCATTTTCTTAGTCAACCACATGGTCTAGTTTGGTTTGCGGTTTTATTTTACCAACCGAACCAAACCAAAGCAAACCGCAACATAAGAAAAACACTAGTTAAATATATATCACATAGATCAATACTTATACAAACCTCACTGGAATTTATTATAAAATGACAAAATCTTAGTCTTGTGCATTTCTCACAGAATATGATTACTTTTTGACCAAATTTTTAATTTGGTTTATGTTGTTGAGAACATTGTTGGATTGAAAATAAAATTGTAATGTTGGATGAAATTTAAAACATTTTTGAAAATATTGTTAAAAATATGTTGTGTTTTAAATTTTAATTTGACTTTAAAGTTGGAAACAAAAAATTGTATAGTCTTGAAATAACTACACCAACCGATCCAACCCAATTCACATTGGTTTGGTTTGGTCAAAATTTTATTTTAAAAGTCAATGAACCAAATCAAACCGCATGTGTGTGTTTATATATATATAATTGCGCATAAGATAAATTTTCTTCTTCTAACTAGATTTTTTTTCATGCACATGAGTCGAAAATCGAATCTTTGACGACATATTTAATAAATGGAGAATGTTAACCAGTGCCCTAAGGGCAATGGTCAAGCAACCAAAATAAGTAAATTTTTAATAAAAAAATATTGTATTTATTACTTGGTCAACTGTAACAGTTTACTTTTTCAAGATAAAATTTTTATTTATGGATTCCTTAATCATTGCCTTTAAGACACTTGTTAACAGGACCTTCATAAATTCAAATCTCTTACATTCTAGACAAATTCATTGTTGGTTGTCTTTTCAATATTACATCCTACTATATTGATTCTTAATTTATTTCAATAGAAGAGAAAAGTTTTTTTTTTTGAGAGAATAAAAGAGAAAAGTTTAAAATTATAAATTTATAAAACAATAAATATATGAAGACATGGGAGAAAAGACGACAGACAATTAACAACCACTACCTTTGACCTGATGATTGGACATGCAAGGATATGTAGTTATATAGGAAGATATCCACTAGAATACAAACAACCTCGTGTAAGTATAAATTCTCTTCCTCCAATCTCCATGACATCGATAATTGTCAATGTCAACATAACATCGCACATCAAATCAAATCAAACCTACTAGTATATCTCTTTCTCCCCTTCACATCTAAATTAACGTGTCAATTAATGAGATTTCAAAACCCTTAGCAACTTGGTTCGGTTTGGTATATGCTCTGTTTTGAAGTGTGCCTACCTTTATATATGTTGCTTAACCTCTAGGTATCTGCATGCAGACCTAGCTAGCAAGTATATGTATATCATTGACGTAGTTATTTCAGATATTGCAGGACGAGCTTCCGGATTTCACGGTTGGCAAGCGTTGCCGTGCGCCTCTCTTTGCATGTCAGATTGCTTAAAACTGCTGCTCACAGCTCACCCTTACCTATGTCATGTGATTCTTGATTTTCCTCTCCTTTCCTATAACACTCCTTTCTAATGATGCAATGATTTTGATGGCGGAAAAGTCACCCCGGTTTTAATGCGTTTATTGGTATTTATAAAAAAGATTGATAAATAAGATAAGTCAGGATCCGTTGACATCTGGTGTCAACGGTTTCGTTGACACCAAATCTCAACCATTCATTTTGTTTAATCAAATGCTAATTACAATGCCATGTTTGTATTTATTGTGTATCATTTCTTTCAATCACACACTATTATTAAAATAATTGCATATGAATGCTCCATATCTGAACAATTAATTTTGTCAAAAAAGAAACTGAATAATTAAAAAAATTACTAATTTAATTTGAATGCTCCATGACTGCATCATTGAAGCTAGTAATTTCACATGATCATCTTTAATAATTTCGATCACATACTGATATTGTTTCCGGTCACTAAACTTAATTTGAATGAATCGTCATGCCTCGACCTTTGCATCTTCATTTGCTCATGGCTAATTGCTCACATGGATCAGAACTTTTTTAGATGTTTAGGTAAAATTTATTGAATTGATTGCATTTAGATGAAGGTAGTAAATCTATGGGTACTTTTTTATGTTTTTGTTTCGATTGTAGAGATTTTAGTTTTGGAAAACATACATATATAAATAAAAAAGCAATTGAAGGATCTGGATGCATAATAGATCAAATCAAAAGTTGTGGTTCTGGTTAAATGAAAAAACCCATTAAATTAAGTAGAACTGATTGGTATGAATCACATGAAAATCATAAGAAAGGATCTGATCGATGATTGTGTAGTTGCGATTAGTGAGAAGACACATTTTTGCATTGTTGTTGTTTAATGATTGTATAGGAAACTCTGTAGAGAACACACACCTCAGTTAATTGAGAAACAAGCGAATATCCATTTTCTTTTTCGAATGTGTAACGTGTAGACACAATAGTTCCTCAGTGCATCAAAATTGCAAAATAGTATTTGATTGTGCACTCCGTTATTTAAAGTAGTTCACGACGTTGACATATCTCTTCAATGTAGACAATAACTCTTTTCTTATAGGGATTGAAATGACCCGTAAGTAAAGTTATGCATGATTTTTAAAGAATAGTTAGTTGTACTAATTTCAATGGTAAAATGGATTTTATTTATGAATGTATTCACTATTAATAATAGTTAGGAAATAAGTACATTAAAAGTTTTACTTACAAAAATTTATTTTTATCTTATTAAAACACAAATGAGTTGTTTATATATTTAAAAATATATAACATTGATTAAGTAATTGGACTCAAGTGGTCAATGAGTTTTACCAAAGACGAATAATTCAGAAGAACCTGAGTTTGACTTCTTGATGGAACACTTATTAATCATTACTCGTATTCACATCGAACTCCAAATTACCAAAACCTTAAGAATGAGAGGTTTTTGATTGTTACTCTGCGTGGGGAACACTATAATTATATTCTAGAGGTCTCAATCCAACAATTAGACAGAGTAAATGTGGTGCAATGCGTTTGGACTACATTGGATATTAGAATAAAATATAGATTTTAGAATGAAATGAGAAAATTGTTGTTCACACCTAGAAGGCTAAAAAACACCAGTAAAAGACCTAAATACCCCTCGCAAATAACTGCCGTAGGTTAGGACTTTTTCGGTAGTTAGCTGCTATCGGTTTTTTGAATTCCTCGACAGTTAACTACTGATACACTCTTAGATAGTGATAACAGCAACCTGCTACCCCTACTCACTATTTCATCAACTTTTCTTTCCCTCTTCAATCTATACGCCCAAATCAAATAATTTTTTCCACAATCTTTGTCCAAAATCATTGAAGCATCAGTCCTAGGAGGTTTCAACACACTTTTGACGTAAAAAAATAGGTATTGGTTATTTTAATCGGTTTATTTTTGTGTATTTTTTTGTCAGTTTTTGCAAAATGACTGACATGCACGTATCTGCACTTAAGTGCCGAAGTATGGGGGCATCGGCAGTTAACTGCCGATGGAAGCAGATGAAGATGAAGACATGTGGAAAACGGTGAGCTTTGTGGCCCTGACTTATTCGTGACGATAGCAACGTAGGATTTATGTTTAGGCATATGGTTGAAGATAATATATTATATCTTTGTGTTCGTTCCGTCTGCATGTGCGCAAAATGTCATTAGAGATTTTATGTAATGATATGTAATGTGTTGTTTAATTTCAAACACTCTTTAATTTTTTGTTGAATTTCAAACATTCGTGTAATTTTAACGAAATGTCGGATTGATTTAATTTTGGTCAATTGTTAAAGATTATGTGTTGTTCTTGTTTATGACTAATTATAAATGGTGTATGAGTTGTATTGCCTCTGGAATTGATGTGGTTGAATTACAAGTAATACATAGGCCAAAACGGCTTGAAAACCATGTTGCAGAACCTGTCGTCTGCACAATTGAACGCATCGGCAGTTAACTGCCGATGGAACCTCGGTAGTTAACTGCCGCCGGTTCATACCATCGGTATTTAACTACCAAAGGGTCATTTTGGTCATTTACAAGTGTGTGTTTTTTTAGCCTTATTTGAAGTGTCAACAACAATTTTCATGAAATGATGCTAGCAAATGTGGTATATAAAGAGCATTCTCTTGTTTTGTAAACGTTTTGGGCTCCATTTCAAAAATTTCAATATGGGCCGTAAAATTTTCCATTTCAAAACTTAAGAATATGAAAATTGCTCTTTAGGCTCCTAGTGTTACTCACATGCACCTCCAACTTACGAAAATATCCCAACAACAATTAACTATGGTTTTCTATAAAACAATAGTTAAAAACCGATCCTAAGAATGGCAATCAACTGTCGTTGGCTGGAATTGTAGTTAGCAATGAGTTACAGGAAAAAATCGTAGTCCTGTAGCATAAACTCATATTTATGTGTATAATTTAGGCACTACATAGACAAACAGTGGTTCATACCTTAAAATTAACATTCATTCATTCATAAAATTAGACACAAACAATCATTAATTCATGCATTCATTCATAAAGTTAGATTGAGAAATCTTAAACGATATTTGACCTATTGAAAGTTGCCATTCCTGAATCCCCCTGTATTCGCCCTTCCTAATTTTGAGGATGAATTTGTATTGGAAACAAATGCTTACGTGGTTGGTGTATGAGTGGTATTGAATCAAAGGGAAGCTTCAATTTATACTTTAGTAAACACAATTATCGTGCACGAACTTTGTACCATCACTTCCGCTGTAAAATAATGGCATACTGCTTACTCGAAAGAAAGTTAACCATTCATACAAATCAAAGTAGCCTTATACATATCACAATGTCTATTTCTTATCATTTATCATTAGAAAATTAAAATAAGTTTCTCCTTGACCTGGATCTACAAAGGTTGACTATGCAAGTCCATCAAGATTCTACCACTTGTTGGGTCATGATGGGAGCCAGTAGAACCGCCCACATTGAGGTTAGAACAACCACATTAGTGAGAGAGACACCACACTCTTACCCAAAACCTTAAGGCTATAGGTTTATGGGTCCTCCCACTTATAAAGCGTTCAACATTCACTTTTCTATCCGATGTGAGACATATAACTCAAGTGTGAGTCCATCAATTCATCGTGCTCCCCTCCTCCAGCGGAAGCTCTTACTTGCTTGTATCATCGTTGCTACTTTCTCTGCAACGAACCGACACAAGGAGCTTGTACCGCCGTTGCTTCTTTCTCCACAACGGACTGACTGCCTCTGTCGTATCCTTCGTCGAATCGGGGCTCTGATACCATTGTTGGGTCATGAGGGGATCTTTGGGGATCGTCCGCATCTAGGCCAGAACAACCACATAAGTGAGATAGACACAACACTCGTACCCAAAACCTTAAGACTATATGTTTATGGGCCCTCTCACTTATAAAGTGTTCAACCTTCATTTTTTTATCCAATTGGTTTGTTGTGCATCTGAGAAGTGGTAAATCTATGGCTCGCGCCAATTCTTCCTCTTCACAATCATCTTCACAAACACCATTTTTACAAGCGACTACTCCGTCAGGAGATTTAAACGTGTCGACCGCCGTGGGGGCAACTATGGCTACACCTGTTTCGACAGAAATGGGAGTAACTGCTCCCACAACTGTTTTGACGTCCACACCAATGACACAGCCTGAAATGGGAACCTTTGTGCCCCCATACACTGCTGGTGTTCCTTTGTCCACCAGTGTCCTAGGTTCTCCTCTTCCTTCAGTCAAGCTTAGGCCTGATGATCGAAATATAGGTATGCAGAACCTGTCTAGAGAACAACCGTAGGGTATACCAACTTCGATGATGGCGAAAATACAAAATAGTGTGTCCGTATTTGCAGACCAGGCAAATCCTTTCACAGTTCACAACACACACAGTCCTTCCAGTTTTAACGTTTCTAGTTGAAACTCTCTACTAGCCTAAACCACTGATTCAATGAGATCATTAAGGCAACAGATGGATGAGAGTAATCAAGAAATGATTAATTTGTTAACACATCAAATTGGTACATTGTTTAATCTTTTTATACGGGATACAAACCGAAGTTACCAAGCCTTAGCCACACAAATGGAGAGAATAGAGAATTTGTTTGGTCCTCCACAACCTATTCAACAACCGGTTCTACAAGTACAAAACCCACAACCGTTACGGTTGATCCAACCAATGGTTCAGAGGCTACAACTTGTGCCTCAACTCCAACTTGTCGCAAGGTTTAAACTCCTCACTATAGCAAGGTTTAAACTTTTGCCAATGATAGAAAAATTACAATACCTTAAACTTTCGCCCAAACACACTCCCATTGTGTTGACTGTGAAGGTTTACTGATCTTACGAAAGCACCGGCTAGTTTGCATAAAGGTTTTATCAAATTGGCAACGGAAAAGGTAACACTTGCAAATGTTGGCTCACCTAAGAAAAATTCTTTTGAGCTTAATAACTGGGGATGTCAGGAAACATATGCTATATTCTAAAACTTAAAATGATAAGAGGCTCAATTGCACGTTGAATTACCGAGTCTATAACCATTCCTAGGGAGAAAAGAACAAGACATCACAGGTTTAACAATCGTGGTTGTTATTTTAATTCAATCAATACCCAAGGCATTCTTATGGAATCAAATAACATGTTATTTCTTAGCAGACAAAGATGTACTTAACTTTAGAAGAAAAAATACATGCTCTTTTCTAAATTGATACTTTCCTTGTGTTTCTGATTAAAAATAACAGTTCAATGAAAAAAATTAAAAAGAATGTTGTATACTTGTATTTAAAAAGAACATTAAATCAGCGACATGTCATTTTTTTAAATGAAGACAAGTAAAAAAAACACACTCCCATAGGGATAGAACATGGAAAAAGGAGTTTGTTTGCTTGAAAGAGTCAATAAATTCAATGATATTAAAATTGGTCCCAAAGACTTTAGTTCAACATTTATTTTCTATCATTGGCGAAAGTTTAAACCTTGCTATAGTGAGGGTTTAGGCTTTGTTTTTGGTGTTGACTTTGGTGTTGGTTAGTTTTGTGTTAGATTTTGTGGTAAACCTTAGTTGGATGTTGTCTTTATTGGTGTTTAATGTCCAAGGTGTATGGGTTTAATTTGGTTGTTCCGCCTACAAACGACACCCTTTGTTGTTTTTTATGTCTTGTCAGTCTCTGTTGGTCTTGAGCAGTTACTTGGTTATTAATAAATTTTGCCGTTCAAAAATATAATGAATAGACTTAAAATCAATAATCACCATTTTAAATAAATTACAAAGGCAAATACGTAAAAAGTTATCACATATAATAATAATTTATCATAATTTCACCAAGATTTAGCAGCGAGAAATTTGGGGTGTTACATCAAACTTCAGAAGAAGATAATAGTCTTATTGAGGTTACAAGGTAAGTATAAGAAGAATCATTAATCTATGAGATAATTTTACTACAAATCAAAGGAAAAAGGGCAAGAAAATTTAGGAAATTATTGTACAGGCCCTTATATCGGCCAAAAATCCCACTTTTAAAAGGTTTTATTATTGAAGACATGTAAGCGTGGTTATTTATACTTTGATTTTATTCACCACTTGATTGTTTAGTTTACCTTTTTCACACACATTAAAGTAATTAAAACTCTATGTTCTCGTTGTGAAAACAAAAATGTTTCAAGAATGGAGTAGGATGATGGTTTTTATGAAGAGCAAAAGGAAAATATAACTTTTTGACAATATTTAGTACAGTGGTGATATTTATTATCCGTCAATTTTAATTGTCATGTCTGTCATTATAACTTTTTATCATTATTAGAAAAATGACAAGTACTATAATAGAATATAATTATTCATTTATAATAAAATATTATTATAATCTAATTTTGATTGAAATTACAATCTTTATTTTGAAACTTATTTTATGAAAGTCATAATGACTATGTTTGCAGATATACTATTACAAGGACATTGAAAACTTGTAATCGTCAAACCTATCCAAGGTAACAACAGTAGTTTCCGTAACACACTGCAACATGAAAGCCCCTTGAATTACAATATTTGAGGCAGTTGGTGTTTGGATTACAATGTTCGATAATACCGCAATATCTTCCAATATTTGCACCTACTTTACAGAAAATTAAACATTGTTAGACACATCATCTAATATTCTGAATAAATATTTCATATTTCAAAGATATTATAGATTTTTCCATAAAACCCTACAACTTAAAGATAAAATGAATATGGAAGATTTGCTAACAAAAAATGAACAAGGAAGTTGGAAAATAAAGACTTAAAGATTACAATAAAAACATATTCATTTAAAAACATAACTGTCATATTCTACAAATGCAAATCATTTCGTAGAAAACATAACAAAGGTTTCATTGTGGAACTAAATTGTTACCTTCAATTAGAACTGAAGCAATGCATATAATTGCAAAGGTAAACATGAGAAGAGTCATGCGGGTTGCCATTATTTCTTGATAGCTTGTCAAGCAATAACACCTTAAAATAGGTGTCGTATCATTTTTCGGAGTTCAAGACTATTTGATTAGCGTTTGACTCACTAAATTATTTCACGACTGAACATTTTAATTTTTTAAGAAAAGGGGAGAAAAGTTCAAAGTACCCCATATTGAAAGATTTAGGGTTCGGGGGTTAGTTACATAAAGGTAAGGTGTTAGCACCCTTTATGTTTGTAGTATCCAACGGAAACCTCTTGATTTTATTTAAATAATGTGCTATAAACTTGCTTGCTTTAAAAATGAAATTTGAAATGATAAAAGAAAAAATAGACCTAGTTTATCTACAATTTTTATTGTTTGGAAGGACGAATGTCCTTTGCCTACGTACCCGTGAGGGATCAAAACCTCGTAGTTCGGGGTAGAAATTACCGTTTGATTGGTTTTGTATTTTTTAGTTTTGAAAAAAGTTTTAAAGTAAAAAGCCAAGTGGCAAAATTGAATTTCTTTGTATTTTTTATATTAAAAGGAAGATGACTAAAAGTATGATTAAATGGATTGAAATTTGATTAAGAAAGAAATAAAAAAAAAAAGGAATCACTTGATTTTGGATCAAGGTTTATTATGAAAACATTTTTGGTGATTTTTGGTTATTTGCATATTTTTGTTGTTTTTAAATATTAAATGAAAATTAAACTAATGGAGCAATACAAATAAAAGCGCGTGGATTTTTGTAGCGACGTTGGATCACCACAAAATTCCTAATCTAATTTTTGCATTTTGGATATATATAAAGCGGTAAAGAAATAAAACGACACACACGCACATTTTTCTCATTTATATTGTTTACATTGAACCTAGATACATTCTAATTGCTGGAAAATAAATGACGATAATTAAAATGTTAAATGATAATAATAAATAGAATTAAAATGAAACGCAAAAAAATGCTAAAAAGTAAAAAAATAAAAGAAACTAAGAGAGAGGGACAACCGAAGGGACAAAATTACCGAAGAGACAAAATTCCGAAGGGACTTTTTTTGAAGGGACAGAAAAAAGAGGGAGAAGAAAAGAATAGGTCGTCAACACAAGCTAAATGAGGGAGAAGAGAGAAAAGTTCTTTGACAACTCAAGAGAACTTTTGGTGTGTGAAATTGTAAAGGATGAGGGCTCTATTTATAGGTGAGGAAGTTGATGAAAGTGGAACATTGGTTTAATGGACTTTGATGGGGAATTGAATGAGATTGATGGTTTTGGAATGTGAAAGTTGACATGAGGAATCCTGACTATGAATGGTGGCGCGGTTGAGAATTTTTTTTTTTTGGACGTTGTGCATTTTATTTTTGGACTTATTCTAAGTAATTAATAAAAAGAAAAGAAAATAAGCTAAAATAAAACAAAATAAAAATAAAAAATAAAATAAAAACTTATAAAATAAAATAAAAATAAAAAAATAAAAAAATTAATAATAGAATAAAATAAAAAGCGGGCCCGAAATCGAACAAATAATGAGGCATTTTAAAATACCTCTCTGCCGAAATTTTCTTTGAAAAGTCAAAGACTAGTCAGGGTCAAAAGGCGCATGAATGTAGGGTCTTATGTCAAAAATTGGGGTATGACAGATGCCCCTATTTAAGTTTCTTCGTCCGAAGATTTGAAGATGAAATCTTTGATTTGACGGGCCGATGAGACTTAAATACAGAGTACGCCATTTTTGACCTAAGATGCTATGAAATGCTTATGATGCATGTATGAATGCAAGACAACAAAGATGATTTGACTGGGACGAGAAACAACAACGAGATACTCAAATTCCTTAAAAAAAAGGGATCCGACTCCTCTAGGGGGAATGTAGTTTCATTGGGGAAAATGATTGTCTACCGTTGTATTGGTTTGGAATGATAGTTTAACGGAGACAAAAATTTTAGTGACACCTCTTGACCAGACACACTTGGGATGACACTTGTGAGGAAGTGGAAGGGTAGGTGCAAGCTGTTCATTGTTTAGGACTGACCACTTAAAACACGGTAAAAAGGTAAACTCAAGTTGTCCATTGTTTAGGACTGACAGCTTGAAACAAGATAAAAAAAGGTAAACTCAAGCGGTCCGTTGTCTAGGACTGGCAACTTGAAACAAGATAAAAAAAAGGTAAACTCAAGCGGTCCGTTGTATAGGACTGGCAACTTGAAACAAGATAAAAAAGGTAAACTCAAGCGGTTCGTTGTTTAGGATTGGCAGCTTGAAACAAGATAAAAAAGGTAAAGTCAAGTTGTCCGTAGTTTAGGACTGGTAGCTTGAAACAAGATAAAAAGGTAAACTCAAGCGGTTCGTTGTTTAGGACTGGTAGCTTGAAACAAGATAAAAAGGTAAACTCTAGCGGTCCGTTGTTTAGGATTGGTAGCTTGAAACAAGATAAAAAAAGGTAAACTCAAGCGGTCCGTTGTTTAGGACTGGAAGCTTGAAACAAGATAAAAAGGTAAACTCAAGCGGTCTGTTGTTTAGGACTGGTAGCTTGAAACAAGATAAAAAGGTAAACTCAAGTGGTCTGTTGTTTAGGGTTGGCAGCTTGAAACATGGCAGGTGGCATTTCTTGACCAGACACACTTGGAATGACACTTTTTGATAAGAGAAGAAAATTTGCAAACTATCTGTTTGGCTTATGAAAGTTTGCCGGAAATCCACCGGGTTTTGTAAAAGATTTCGCCAGAATTCACTGGATTTTGTAAAAGATTTCCACAAAATCCACTGGGCTTAGTACAAGATTTGCGAGAATCCACTCGGCTTTTGATAAAAATTTGCGAGAATCCACTCGGCTTTTGATAAGAGGTTTGCGAGAATCCACCCGACTTTTGATAAGGCTCGCAAGAATCCACTCGGCTTTTGATAAACATTTGCGAGAATCCACTCGGCTTGATAAAAGGTTTCATAAGAGTTCGCCAGAATCCACTGGGCTTCATAAAAAATTTGCCGAAATCCACCGGGCTTATAATGAGTGACATCTCTGGACCAGACACACTAGGGATGACACTTTTGATGACAAGAAGGTAAATGCAAGATGTTCCTTTGTAGAAACTTGTGGCTTGACACAATGATAAGTAGAGACCGAACTGTGGCGACACGACCGAAACAAGATTCTGGATGACTAATGCAATCATGTGTGAATTGATATCGCGTATATGTTGTGTATGCACATGTGAAAGTATTAATGTATGAATGTATGATTGTATGAATGTATGTACAAACACTCGTCAAACTTCTTTGGAGATGATATTATTGCAAACAAATCGAGCCATTGACGGGGTAAAACCCGGCACAAGGTGGCAACTGATGCCTCCTGGGGGAAAAAACCCATTGTTTAACCAAAAGTATGGAAGAAGTTGTCATTTGTAAACCAGCATAGAGTGTCCTTCCACCAGTACGCCTCAGCAGTCATGTATTTTTTGTTTTTTTTATTTGAAGATCCCTAACTTTTGCCTCGACCGCCCTTTTGGGTTTCCAGTCCACCGGGAATATATTCCTTTTTTGTGCCCTTAATTTTTGCCTGGACCGCCCTTTCGGGTTTTCAGTCCACTAGGACGCTCTCTATTGCCTAAGCCGCCTTTTTCAGGTTTTCAGCTTAGCGAGCTTTTCCTTTTTTGTTTTTTTATTTTTTACTTTTATAGATTGTGATGGCATCTTGCTCAAACAGAGGTTCTTTCTACAGTGTCTAGCCATGTTTCTCTTCCGGAATGTAACCGTTCTCGAGGCGGATGCTGATGTGCGCTTCACCTACTCACGAGTTCAAAGAGAGTGTGTTTGTTGTTCACACTTTTCAAAAGATGTAAAAAAAGTTTTTGTATTTTGAAAATTTTCGCTTCAAGTATTGCCATCAAAAATAGAAGAAATGTCGCAAATAGAATAAATGAGAATTCCAAATAAATGGGCACAGGCTCAAATTTGATTAATTTGGTGGTAGCCTGCCAACGACGTGGATTCACGGATCTTTGAAAAATGTGGAAAATGGTAAGTATATGGGAAGGTACATTGAACACATATAACCGCTATTCTCCCTAACAACTTTGAATTGCCCCTGTTTCGAGTCTTTGATATGCAGATGCTTCGAATTAGAGGTCTTTTGATAACTGGATGCCCCAAGTGGATCATGTCTGACTGATGTAGTTACTTTGTCATGATCCTTAACTTTTGCATAGATCGCCCTTTTCGGGTTCCTATCAGGATAATTTTTTTTTTTGTCTCTAATTTTTGCCTAGACCGCCCTTTCGGGTTTTAAGTCCATCGAGACGCTCATTTTTGCATAAGCCGCCTTTTTTGGTTTGCGACTTATCAAGCTTTTATTTTTTGACAGAGTATTTCTTGACTGCACCGATATTCACAAGACGTGTGTGTTTGTCACCATTCGTAGTCACAAGATTCATTGCACATGGGCCTTCATAGTTAGGCGTCCACTTGCAACTGGAGTCTGGTTGAAAAGATAGTACCTTTTTGGGCACAAAGACTCCTTCTTGAATTTCACGGGGACGAACCTTTTTTGTTGGAATCTTGAATTTCACGGGGACGAACCTTGTTGGAAGTTTGTTTAAAGTTCTTTTGATATAGTTGTACAAGGTTGTCCTGCATTTTAAGTTCAATCAAGCTTGGATCCTAGCTGAACTCCTATTGACGGGACTTCAAACTTCACGGGAGTCACGACCTCCATATTGTATACTTGAGGGAAGGAGGGGGGGTTGCCCCTATTGAAATGTGTACCGAAGTACGATATCAATGTGAGGCAAACTGTAACATGCAAGTCTTTGTAAGTGAATGCCATCTTTGGGGCCATCTTCTTGATTTTTGTTTGTAGCTTCGATGACTAGGATGCCCAGTACGCAAGAGATCTTGTCGGGAATGTCTTCGTTCATGTCTTCTTCAGCTTCGAATACAAGGAACTCAAAGTTGGAAGAGAGTACATGGTCAATGTGTTCAACGGGTTTATTAAAGCATGATTTGGATTATTGATTTTGACAAGTAAATATAAGTTATGATTATGCAGATATCTGAAAATGATTAAAGAATTTTTTTTGGTTTTTTGTATTACCATTTTTCCAGAATAAGCACAAAATAAAAACAAAGTCGGGAGCAAAACGATCTTTTTATTAATGATGGAAAGTACATGAAGCAAAATATCCTTACACAAGTTCGCTTTCGTCTCGGACGGGACGAAAGGATCTTTTAAAGAGAAGTAAACAAAATGCATTATTTGAACAGATGAGTAGTAGAAAGAACATCAAAAGTGACCCAATTGCGGTTAAGCACTCCATGTGTTGCAATGATAGATATCATGATCCAGTAGTAGATTGGCTTGCACATTTGGAGTTAAGTCTTAGAAAGTCAGGCGGTTGGTCCGGATCAAATTCTGGACTGCATTCTTCATTGCATTACAATGTTCAATATCATGGCCAGGTGCCCCTTGATGGAAGTCACAGAAAAGGTCAGGTCTATACCATGCTGGCAATCTTGCTGGTACCGGAGGAGGCGCCTTGGTCTGGACCAGATTCTTTTCGAGCAACTGTGGAAGCAAATCCGCATATTTAACCGGGATTGGGGCAATTTTGTGGGACTGTGATCGAGGATACTGTTGCTGATATGGTTGCTGTTGATATGGCTGCTGTGGATACTGTTGAGGGTATTGTTGAGGATATTGTTGATAAGGATGTTGTGGAGGATATTGTGGGAATTGAGGCTGATAATTTGGTGGTTGAGTAACATTGGTAGCGGGTGTGATAGCAGCAATGTGTTAATAGGCTGGATAATGTGGCTGAGGCTTCCCATGGGCCACCATACTAACCTCTTGTTCCTTCTTTCTCAGAAAGTTATTCCTGAATCTCTTGGTTCCACTGGAAGAAGTTCCATCTTTAACCACACGTCCTTCTCGGGCTCCTTCTTCCAAATGTACACCCATGCCGACCATCTCTGCAAAGTTCTTGGGCGCACTTCCGACCATCTTCTCATAGTAGAATTGATCGAGAGTCTTTAAGAAAAGTTTGGTCATCTCCTTCTCTTCTATACGCGGGCTGACTTGGGCAGCATCATCTCTCCATCGCTGGGCGTACTCCTTGAATGTTTCTTTGTTCTCCTGAGTCATAGCATGAAGATCACTTCGGTCTGGGGCCATGTTCTCATTGTATTGATATTGTTGCACGAAGGCTTCACACAGATCGCTGAAAGTTCGGATCTTTGTTTTGTCTAGATTCGTGTACCACCTCGAGGCAGGACTAGCCAAACTTGCTTGAAAGTAATAGATAAGGACCTGATCATCCTTGGCATATGCGGACATCCTTCCTACATACATTGTCAGATGTTCCTCAGGGCAGGAGTTCCCTTTATACTTCGCGAAATCTGGGACCTTGAACTTATGGGGTATCTGGATATTCGGCACCAAACAGAGATCATAAGCAGTTTTTCCAAATATTTCTTTCCCACGGAGAGCTCTCATTTCTCGCTGCATTTCATCATATTTTTCTCGTAGCTCATCCACCCTATCGTAGGCCCCATATCTCTTGAATGGTAGATGGGTTCATTGTCTTCTGGGATATCATGGGTTGCAGGTGCTGCATAAGTCACAGTAGCGGGAGGAATTGTTACGCCTGGAGGAACCTGAGCTGCATGCTGAAAAGAAGGCATCGGAATTTCAGAGGCAACAGGGCGGAGTATTTCGCCAGCAGTAAGAGGCGGGAACCAAGGCATGGAACGTTGTGGTGCAGAGTGCTTTGGAGTCTAGGCACAAAATGTCCATTCAGGGACAGTAGAGGCAAATGTTTCGGCCTGAGTTCTGACAGGAGGAGGTGGTGGTGGTTGTTGTGTGACCGCCATCAATTTTACCAATTGAGTCAATTTTTCCATCTCAGTCTTCATGGATGTCAATTCTTCCATCTTGGCCTGCATAGATGCCACTTGTTCACGGAGTACCTGATTCTCTTGATCAAAATTTTCCATCTTCTTTTTTATATTAGCCCGTGTGTTGTATGTGCGAGTAGATTTGTAGAGAATACGTCGGGCCACTTTTGGAAGGGATCGACCTCCTATGGAAACAAAATTTTGTGTGAGACTTTGGATTAAGACTATGAAATGCAAAATGATGTATGATGTTATACAAAAATAGACACATTTTTTTGAAGGGTTTATCGAAGTGAATTGTAAACATTGAAGAGGAACAAAAATTGTGAAGATATTGCAACTGGTTACCTTTTCAAAAGTGAGAATGAAACAAGGGAAAAAGTTCTTAACAAAAGCTAAAGCTTAGTTAAGATTTTTTTGAAGTTGTATTTCTTGGTGTTCTTCCTTACAAGGCCTGTTCATATGTGATGTTTGCAAAAAACTTATCTAAATTCTTCGATGTTTGATGGAAAAAGTTGTTCATGAATGAATGCATGTATGCATGAATATGCTAAAGAACATAGAATACATGGTGAGATTAAGTCCACAATGTTAGAGTCAAAGGGTAACAACGCCATTTGGTAAGGACTATGGTTTCAAATTGTAAATGTAACAAGGGTTCTACCAAGTTCCCAATGTTTTCAACCACTTCCGAATATTTATCGGGTTACGGGACTACTCCCGGTCCAACAACATTCGTAGGAAAGTCTCGTTTGGGTGTAGTATCGCGTAACAACCAATTCAAGACTACTCTTGATTAGCCACCGCACTACGTCCTAAAAGGCCAAGATAAGTTAAAGGTAACTAAAGGTCCTCAACTTCGACGGTCACTTGAAAATAACAATGCCAATCACGACTACTCATGTCGACATAGTATTACTTCCAAGAGACCTCCATTGAGCGGGGTTATCACATGTACCAAAACCCGAAACTTACTCTCGGTATGGGACTTTGATTATACCACCATCCTATCTTAAATTTCTCTCAAGTCCGGGTGTAGGACTTATCTCACCACTCACGTTTAAGAAAGGAGAAAGAAGAATGGAGAACATATATACATGTATTTCCATCTATTTTTTGTTTTTAAGTAAGTTATAGCACAAAATTTAAATAAAGTCAAGTTAGGCTCAACCCTCTTAGGGATTTTCCCCAGTGAAGTCGTCATTTATGTCGCGTCATTTTTGGAGGTCAAGCTATTTTATTAGCATAGACTCACTATTTTATTTCACGACTGAACTTTTAATTTTTTCAAAAGAAAGTGGAAAAAAGGTTCAAATACCACATTTTTAAAGATTAAGAGTTCGGGGGTTAGTTATATTTAGGGAAGGTGTTAGCACCCTAAATATCCATAGTATTCAATGGGAACCTCTTGATTTTATTTAATTAGTTGTGCTATAAACTTGCTTGCTTTTAAAAAAAATAGAATTTAAATGGTGAAAAGGAAAAAAGAACATTTTTATTTACATTTTTTATTGATTTGGAAGGACAGGTCCTTTGCCTACGTACCCGTGAGGGATCAAAACCTCGTAGTTCGGGGTAGAAATTATTGTTTGATTTGTTTGGTGTTTTTTATTGGTTTTGAAAAAGGTTTAAAATAAAGAG
>Ga0315914_1001401_pt1 | contig 35737 bp, 18 predicted proteins | sample MpolenodulesMG_FD_203920 | JGI IMG/M metagenome (GOLD analysis project Ga0315914, IMG submission 203920) | Medicago polymorpha root nodule microbial communities from Los Angeles, California, United States - elongated nodules | ecosystem: Host-associated > Plants > Roots > Nodule | place: USA...
TAATCCACAAGCATTTGCTCCCAAGATTGTACCATGTGCAGTTGATGTTCCACCGAATAATATGGGATCTTCATATATTATTGTTGTTCAACCTGCTTGTATTAAAAAAGTGGGTGATATTTTTTATGTGACCTTTGCAGGAAGATGTGAATATGACAACACCGACATCAGCTAGGCACAAAAGAGGTTGCAATTGCAAAATGTCTAAGTGTACAAAAAATACTGTGAATGTTTTCAATTTGGTAATTCCAACAGTTTGAAAATGTGCCTTCGGTATGTACATACCGGAGGTGCAAAATGAGAAAAGTTAAAATGAACTACCGGTGTTTATCTACCGGAAGTCTTATAAAGGTTATTTTAATATTTTCAGGGGGCCTAAAGAGATATTGAGGGGGCCTAAAAAGCAATCCTCACAATTTTTTGGCCCAAGCCCTACATTTTATTCGGGCTTTCGGGCTGGCCCGTACGGCCCGGCCCATTTTGACAGCTCTAGTTTACATAAACAAACAAGCTAAATACAAAATTGAACAAACCAATCTCAAATAGTTCACCAATGATTCAAGTATATCATTTACGGCCTTCCTTACGTGTAATGCTACCTTGATGCAATTCATTTTCTTCCCTACATATTTCTAACCAAAACCTAAATGCATTTTAAAACTAGTTTCACGTGATTCCAATCAAATAATAGACAAGTTAATTAAGTGCATCAAACAAGTGGCAGGACCACAATATAAATAAACAGGATGAAAGAGCACCTACTCTTGCACACAGTGTTGTGCACAATACATTTTCAACTTCAACTACTTCTTTGTGTGCAGCAAATTGCCCTCATTGATCTGATCAGAGGCAAAAGTAAGAGAATACTTAAATGGACAGAACACAAAATCAATTAGGCACACACTCATTAAAGTATCTATCATTTAATTATTTCAAAAGGATATATTTTTTAATGGTGGCATTTAGCCTGGGGAAGTGAAGTTTTTTCCCACCATGGAAAAGTGGTTCTATTATGGACAGGTGGCAGTTTCAACCTGCTGCAATTAAAGAAAAGAAAAATTACTTTTTACTTATTTGATTCGGTTATATGTTTTTGCAATCTCACCTCCTTATTGCTGCAATCAACCTCATCGGCCATTAAAAATGATTATTCTCCTCCAGTAAATTTGCTCCAAACCAACCTCATCAACCATCTCTACACCTCATATGTGCATATCTCCACCACTGTGAATACACTACCCATTTGTATTTTTCTCTTGCCATCTTCCTGAGGAGCTGCTGAGAGTGATGCCCTGTTACCCGCGAAATACACCCAAACAATTTGCACTCAAACTTTCCATGAATACAAAACGGACTTCTTTTGTTTGACACATGCATTTATCTTTGTCTGGATGGTATCATTGTGGAGAGGGTTGGGGAGAATTCCACGATGTGATTTTCTTTTAGCTGAGGAAAAGAACCATTTCTTTTCTCTACCCATTATTTTATATGTATATAATTGAGGGTCGGTTTCTTTTTAATTTTTTGGTTTGAATCGAATTTTTATTAAATTTGAAAAACCCAGTTTATTCTCTAATATGAAAGTGTTATTCTACCGCCTGACCAAAAAAAGTGTTATTCTACTAAAAAATATTTAATTAAAAGCATTAATTCTACCAAAAAATACAAATTACTTTTTGCATTTAATTAGTAAAATATGTTGTGGCTCATTCTTAGAAGGAAAAAAAAACGGAAGCCCACAATCAATTATAAACATAAACAATTTGTTGTGGGGTCAAATTTATACTTGTGACCAAACAAGTGTTTCTTCAAGTTTAATAATAGCATCCACAGTAAAGTAATTCGTTTTTGGGTATTTAAGACACATGTCCATATTACTCATTAATAATTTTTTAATAATAGTACCTAATAAGTATTCAATACTTTCAACTTGATACTTTACACAAATATCTTAAACTAGACCCATTAATCATCTATCAATAATTTTATATTCTTTTTTTTTTTTGAAAATTCAGTGTCCGATCCAAGAATCAACTATTCTTAGGGGATCAATCCCACCGCCCACTTGCGGGGGCCTCATTTAAAGTCAGAGCAAGACTCTGTATGGACTTACCCACCAAAATTGACACTAGGAAGAATCGAATCTGAGATTTTGAGAGAAGCAAACTCCAAGATCCCAAGTCAACTACTAAATCAACCCCAAATGGGTTAATAACTTTATATCCTTACAATTCAATATTCTAATATTTAAAAATATATGTCTCACTTAAGATTGAAGGTATTCATTGAAACCTTATATCTGATAGGCGTTCAAAATTATTTCTCCTTAATAAAAATACCTCATAGAGATGAAGTCTTAAAATTTGAGACACCCTTGTTGGGGATGGCATATGAGTCTTGAATCCTGATGCAAAATAGATATGGATTTAGATTGCCTGAATTTATAAAAAGCACACAGTCCGGAAGTAGTGATCACTTAATCTTAATTATTGATTTGATATCAAACTGTTCAAATTTAAAAATCCACTACAAATCATTTCATCCGACAATTTTAAATCAAATGTGAACGTATTTACAGAATCAATCTTGGGGAGAAAAAACTCGTTTTCTCTCCTGTACATGATGTGAAATGAACAATTATAGCCAAATATTGCCTAATAAAGTTTACTAGTAGACAAAAATAGTGTATTTTCCTTTTTGTGGAAAATGCAATTATAGATAGTCTTAGTGGCCGGACGAGAAATACCAAATCTAGAAAAACACTGGCAACAAGCATCACATGTTAAGGTTCAATGCTCCGAGATGTAATTATACAATTTTGTAGAATTCTTTGCTATCTAATTGAGCTTATTTCCTGTCACCGTCAAATAATAAAAGCGATGTTCGTGTCAAATAATTGGATGGATGTTTCTTTTCTTTTGACAAATAATTGGATGTTCAATTGTTCAGTATTCAATAAAATTATGGTTTTGTTTGGCAAAGTATTTTTTTTTTTTAGCATAGATAACTTATAAGTTCATAAAAACATATTCTTCTGGAACAATTATTTCTCGCGGATAGGTTTTTTTACTAGCTTATAATGATTTGTTTATAAACTACTTCAAGTATGTTTGACTTATAACGTATTTTTTTTCTCAATTTTATCTTTGATACCTTATTAAAAATATTAATTTAATTCTTTTTATATCATTTTATATTCATCAACTAATTAACCACTCTTTTGATTATGAAACCATATAATGTTATAAAAAAACACTAGTAGTGAATTGGAAATTTTACCAAACACTAGAAGTTTAATTTGTTGGTTTATGCGTTGTGGTTAGTTTATGAGTTATCTACTATTTTATTCTCCAAACATAGACAATAGGTGGATAATTTGTCACAGTCAATTTATTTTCACACCCATTCTTTTTTGGTTGTTAGCAACATCCTTAAACTAATTGGATAATCAATTAGCCGTTAATGTGGCACAACTGTCAACGGTATACTACTTCATCAGAAAAAAACCTCCCAATGGTATGATGCCATGCCATCATCTTCACATGACACATATACATGTCTCGTTCTATTCTATGCGTTGAAAATGACATTAAAAAACAATGAATGAATAAATAAAGCTATGCAAGAGGATAAGATCAAGATAGAAACTACACCAACAAAAACAAAACTAAAGTAAGTAAAGAGAGCACACTGAAAACCTAAAATACCGGAAACCGGCTCATGACTCTCCAATAACAGTGGCGCCGCTTTTAACAAAACTGTCAAATATTACCAGCTACTCAAGTCACACAATTTCGCTGTTGACTCAACTTTCTCTTATATATACGACAACACAAAGCATTGACAAGGTTATCTTATATCTTATATTTCATTTGGATTCAAACTCAACCCGAGTCAACTAGAAAGATGATACTGGTAGCGATTGTGGCGGAGGTGATGGAGGAATACACGGCGTTACTGGCAAGGATGGTAGAACAGGTTTTCAATTCTGCACCTGTACCTCGAAGGGTTCGTTTTCTCATACTACGTAATCTTCCCTTTGTTTCTTCTCAACCTAGGAGGATTCAATTACAATCTCATTAGTTGTTTTTTTTTCTTCTTCTTTGTTTTGTTTCCATTGTTCCGTATCCTACCTTTGTAAATTTTTATTTAGTGAATTTGAGTTTTTTTGCATTCTAAATATTAGCAGTACTGTACTGTATTGTTCGAGATTTCCCAGTTGTGTTCAGAATCTTGATGGTGATTGCATTGTAAATGGACACATGTGTGTAGAAACTTCTTTTAGGACATTTATTTTGTTCTGTTGGGACACTAATTTTCTTTGTAGACGAGTAGACGAAATGGTAAATACAATTAAACTCACACATCAAGGTCCCGGATTCAATTTGGATGAAAAATGTTCGACATAACAATTTCAACGTTAATTTAAGAACACAGTTCTTCAATTTAATTAATGACCTAAATTAAACTTTTTAATGTAATTATTATGATTTTTTAATTATTAATCATTTCATGGTTAAATAATGATGAGCATTATGAGTAATAATAATAAGAATATTAACAACTATTATCAACAACAACTTATAATTTACGTGGTCCAATGCAATGTTTATTGACTTAACTGAATTTTCATTGAGATATACTCCACTCTCTGGGCTATACAAGGTTTATGTAGGACCTTTCTTCAAAAAAAGGTTTATGTAGGACCTTTTCATATGATATAATTTGCAATATGATATCATTTTTTAATGAGCTATTCATTTGGATTGCATGAATGAATGTCCATAGTCTGATGACAAATTAATAGTAAATAATATGATATGATGGATGTGTATAATTTGAATCACTTCAAATTATTGCCAGTTTGATTGTAAATCTTGGCTCGGTTTTTGGTGGATGATGAGTTGATTATGTCTTTTACTGTGAGTTGAGTTGGTTTTTACCGTGCGATATAATATTAAATTAATGGAAAGACACAATCGTTAACCGATAATATAATGCTACAATTAATACTATTCTAAGTTTTAGAGCATGGTATGCTATGATGTTGATATATTGGATTAATTTCTTAATTTCTATTAAGGGCTAGCATGATTCAGTTCAGGATGAAAATTGAATCGAACTAAACTGGACTGTTTGTTAAATTTAAAATAACTGAACTGAACTGTTTCAAATCAAACTGAACCGAACTATTATTATTGATACATTTGAAGAAAAAAAAATGAAATACAATAAACAAAATCGAATTTTAGTTACAGTTTAGAACTGAACTGTTCGGAACTGAACTGTTTCAAATCGAACTGAAATGTTTTGAACTGACCTAAACTGTTTCAATTCAGTTTCAGAACTGTTAGTAATAATTCAGTTCGGTTTTTTGGTTTTTATGCCCACCCCTAATTTCTATACTCTATGCAGAGTTGGATATATAACTACAAAATATTCTTGATGGATTCACCTATTTAAATGTAGAAGTGATCATCCTTATAAAAAAAATGTAGAATTGATTGTATCTATGAAATTTAGGTGAAATGTTTTTGACCATTTACTATACTAAGATATATGTGTACGATTCATCCTTAAATTACATTACTTACTATCACATCCATCCTTGTCGAATCTAATCCAATATCAAACCCATCCTTTGGGATTGCCTTAAATGAGTCATCATTGATAGACACTAATTATAAATCCACAAACTCAAACCCATGGATCCATTAAAAGTCATTGAACAAAGAAAACTGCTCTTTATCCAAATGTTTTTGCTCATTCCCAAGTGAAATGACCATATTGCCTCTGCGTGAGTTAACTCCAAAAGCTATAAATTATTTTATACTTCTCTTCCGTGAAACTAGGTTTTATACCGTATGCTATTAAAGACTGTCACGTTAATTGCAGAGAGAATTGAAAACCCTCTAAAATCCATAGCCACATAACAAAGAAAAGATGATTAATTTTAAGGTTCATAGGTAATCGAAAATTAGGAATTTATGGAGGTTTCAACTAGGGGTGGAAATTGGCTAGGCCGGACTGGGCTTTGTAAGGCCTAAGCCTGGCCTACTTCAAAAATTATAGGCTTGAGTCTGGCCTATTACCTGTCATAGACTTATTTTCAACGCCTGACCTGACCTTTTTAATGACCTGATGAAGCCTGAAAGCCTATTTAAAAGCCTATTTTACACTAAGGCCTAACAACATCTATAAGACTACCACTAAATAGGCCAAAACTTATGAAGGCCTAAAACACACAAATATGACTTATACTAAATAACAAATACTTACGAAGGGCTAACCACACCAATACACATGCTACTAAATAGCCAAATCATATGAAAGCTTGAGTTTATAAAAAAAGCATCATCATTATCAATAATGAAAGGTATATTATATAAAAAGCTTAATAGGCCGGCCCGACAGACTTAATAAGCTTTTTTGTAAGCCTTAGCCGAGCCTATTTAAGTAAATAGGCTTTATGAAAAGTTTGAGCCTGACCTTTTTATTAAACGAGCTGGACCGAGCTAGACTTTAAATAGGCTAGGCCGTAGACCCCTGTCGAACGGCCTGACCTGTTCCCACCCCTAGTTTCAATAGAACACTATCAATATTAAAGTTCAATTTGCTGAACAACTTCAAACATTTAACAAAGAAGAGTAAGAACCACAGATTCCTTGGCATCTTAGAAGCCTCAATTTCTTAAGATTTTTCCATCTCTTCCATATCCAACCAATTCCATAATAATCTCCACGGATACCATCAAAACAGGGACTTTCCAAATGAAAACAAAATATACCAGGGACCTCAATTGGATACAAGAGTTTGACAAAGAAATTATTGAAGAGAGAATGAATTGACCAATCAAGAATTTGAGAGAGAAATTTGGAAGAAGAACTTGAGGAAATTGCATATGGAAGAAGGGGTGTTGTTGGGGTAGAAGATGGAAGAAAGGGTGATAGACAAAATGAATTATTTTAATTATAAAAGAAGGTGGCAGTGATAAACTGAAATGAAATGTTGTGGAATGTATAAAACTAGCGTGAGTTAACTCACGCTCAGTTTAACACTAGCGTGATTCAAGTCACGCAACTTTTTATACTAGCGTAACTTAACTTACATAGGGGTAAAATGGTCTTTTTCTTTAGGAATGAGCAAAAACGTTTGATTAAAGAGCAGCTCTCTTGAACAAAACCCTGGTAGTTTATACCCATGTCCTCCCCTGAACAAAACCCTGGTAGTTTATACCCATGTCCTCCCCAGGTTTGATTCATTTAGTTTTAGCAAGCACAAATTATGCTTGATCATACCGACTACATTTCTCCTAATATGAGTACTCCTTTATTTCCACCTGCAAGAAAATAATTCTTTTTGGTATGCACTTAAAAGTCTGCATAGAAAATATTCTGTCAACCACCGAATCATTAATGTTCAACACAATGCATGACTCCACAAACCAAGTCTTTGCCAACATTATTGCATGTTATTCTAACATAAAAAAAAAATGCATGTTATTTTCAACACCTACGCACACACTTATTCAGATCATTTTGACATGGTGATCATGAAGTTAGTCTCTAGCAGTCAAATAATTTTGACTAACATGCTAGAGTAAATTCTTAACTTTTGGCACAATCTTATAGCATGACAACTAAGATGCCATACCTACCATTCACCCGAGTATCATTCGTGTCAATTGCCTCATCTATATGCAAAAATGATAAGCACTCTTGAAAGAGTAAATCACATCCGTCTGCATAATTTTCACAGCAGCCCCTGTACCACCAATTCATTGTTCCAAGCTTTACTATCATGGAACGGCAAATTTCAAATCGTTAGTATGTTCGAAAAAGGATCTAATAGGTTTGGTCATCCCACTCCCGTCATGCAACCAATGATGCTCCCAAATTGGTATAATTAGTGTATATCAATGATGACTCATTTAAGACAATTCCAAATGATTCATTTGTTATTAGTCTATATTCTTCAAGTATCGATTTGATAATGACTTATATAATTCAAGGACGATTTCTTTTTATTATCAAAATAGTCCTTGTGAAAAAATTTCACTTTCTAAAATATTCGATAAGTTTATTTGAAACTCCATGTCTGACTAAATTGATTGAACATTGTAATATCGAGGGAGACTTTTGCTATTTCGATTAATTCAAAGAGAAAATCAATTGATTGGTAAAAAATCAAGGATGACAAATATTTGTGTTTGTCTATAAGTTTGATAATTTTTTTATAACAGTTTTTTCTGAATTTTTTTATTTTGTTCGGATAAAAAATATAACAATGTTGACATTTTATAAAATGAATGGTTAAATCTAAAAAAGAAAAAGAAAAAAGACGAAAATACTATTCACTCCGTCCTATATTAGATGACCTAGTTGACAATATGCACCATTGATCTGACATACTTTAATCATGTTTTTATACTAATATATAAAGATAAATAATATCAAATAAGATGTTGGATTCGTTTCGATTAATATTTTTTAAATATTAAATTTTCATAATTTTTTATAATAGATAATTAAAGATATTAAAGAAAAAAATATGCATTGATATGTGTGACAGAGTCAACTGTATCACTTAATATGAGACGGATGGAGTATTCAACTATGACATAAATAATTAAATCGGGGAAAACAAGATAAATAAAAAAATGTTATCCGAAATTAATGCAAAAGACACGAATTGCTTAGTTTTTTTTACCCTTAGTTTAATTAAAAAGCATTTTTTTAAATAAAATATTTAAAAGAAATTCAAAAGTCTATTAGTAAAGTACAAGTATTTGGTAGATAAACCAGAGGGGAAGAAAGCAACAAAACAATGAGTATTTAGTGAAGAAACTTCAAGGTATTGACTTGGAAGATGTTTGGTTGATGATCATAAAACACATCTTCCTTTCATCAAACATCTTCCAAAATTGTAAAAGGAAACAGAAGAGACACAAAAACCAAACAAAACAAAGATATGATGAATCAAAACACTTCTCGTTTGTCACCACTTGCAAAACCCTTCACTCTCAATCGCTCTTCTTCACCAAAACCCTCTTCTAATTCTGAGAATCATGACGACCCTTTTAGTTCTTTGCTTGATTCTTTTCGACAAAGTAGTTTCAGTTCAAAGGGTCGTTCTGTATCGTTGAATGACACTGTCGAAATTTCAACTTTGCCAGCTCAAGGTGATGAAAGTTTGCGTTTTGAAGAACACCCTTTTCTGGAGTTGCATAAAAATGGAGACTTTGAAGTTGATGTGCTTAATTGGTCACACTTTGAAGTTGCTAATTCAGCTAGTGATGTGAGCATGTTTCAGAAAGGTAGCTTTTTTCTGCAATTTTAATTTGATATACTTGTTTTTATTGATTTTTATAGACATTTTTTTTAGGGAATTTTGAATATTCTTGAGAAATATGAAGCATATGTTGAGTCCTCTAGTGGATGTTTCAATTTACAATAGAGCTTAAGCGGGTGACCTGATAGCGGAAACCTGATAGTAGGTGTCGTGTCCCAATGGATCTTGGATAAGCTTTAATACCATCCTAGAATTCGGGTTGCCCCTAAACTTAAACTTACAAAACAAGCTTGTAAGGTGAAGACTGCTCCCACTTACAAACACATTGTCGACCATATCTCATCCAACATGGGACTCTTAAAAGTAAATTTTAATTCACTGTTCAAAAATTTGTTCTTTTTATTTTTTATGTAGGCTTTTACCTCTACTTCTGCATGATACGTTCAAGTAAACTATCAATTAGAATAAGTAGACAACTTTTATATTAGACATCTGCTTCATGAAATGCAGTTATTATATATCATCATAAGCTGGACAACACTATATAGTTTTTTGTTTTATTATCTTAGTTTCGCTATTACATTGGAATCTCACTAATGTGATCGTTCAGCCATGACTTGTAGAAACCTTTCAGCAATAAAATTCATGCTTAAAGAGTTGAGATTTCAATTCTTTCCTCTCTAAGAGTGAAGAATTACAAAGGCTCTGCGCATAAATGCTCTACAGAAATTATTTAGGCTCAGTTTCCTTTAGAAATCAAAATTAGCTATATTCATTTATCTGCAAATATAAAATTTGGTGGTCTAGAGAAGTTAGTGATGTTTTCTCCCTAAGCCCCTGTGCTTCTCTCCATCTTAAAATTGGTTAGTTGAAAGATAAGAAAACTATTATTTTATTTCACTCAATGTTGTCGTGAATGTCTAAGATAGAAATAAAATGACTCTTTTATTGGTTTCTATTGTTGAAACTATTTTTAAGATTAACTATATCTATGCATGTCACTGTCTGTCTATACAGTGGTAAATTGGTAATCCTTTGCATTTATCACAGAAATTTACAATGTTGATTGTTGATATCTGAAGTGATGGAAATGTTTTAGTTACGGCTAAATCATTGTCTTTGTTGCTCCAATTATGCTCTTATGTCTAGTATTGTTTTGTCGTACTTTGAACTGACTCAGTTATGCTTCTGATTTAGGGCATCAAAATCTTGTGCCAATTTGGCATTGACCACTAGTGTTTTTTTAGTTAAATTTTGAATTTGATGTTTAATGTCTAGTTTTGACTTCATGCTTCCTTTAAAATTTTATTTAGAATAAAAAATAAGACAATTAAATGAGAAAACTGTGGAACGATTTGTGCAGATAAACCTCCCGTTGATGGGTTGAATCCCTTTCTAAAAGTGTCTGATGACATTTTTGAAAACAACACCGGTACAATTGTGGGAAAAGACATTCTATCGAATTCCGAAGGCACAAAACATGCTGTTGATGAGTCTAGCTCCTTTCTTAAGGCACAAAACAAGGTTGTCCCACTCAAGATATCAACTGATATGTCCTCTGCTAAAAGCACTCCTCAAAATCCGTTCTCTAATAATTTGGGTGATAGTGACACTGAAGTGGATTCTCCTTGTTGGAAGGGAACAACGGATCTAAGTTTAATTCCATCAGAAGTTTCACAATCTGTACAATTTCATCATGTTGAGAAACCAACAGAAAAGCATAACACTTTAAATCCTCGAGCTCCACAGTTCTTTCCTGGTATTGGATATGTTAAGGACGATTTTGTCTCTTCAAACTCTAGTGTGCCTGTAACTACTAATTTGTTGTTGGGAGAGGACATACTCATGAAAACTGTCATGGAAGAATCCCTAGTAGATTTTAATATGGGAGAATTTCAGTACTCAACCAACATCAGCGGAACAGAAATGGTATTTAATATGATTAATGATCCAAGAAGCATCTCTGTGGATCCTCTGCTAAATTCACATTCTATGATGACTCAGTCTTCATCAATAGAAGCAACTTCAAAAGGAAAACTTGTAACTATAGGTGATGTTGATGACTTTGTAAAGGGAACTGAAAATCCCAGTGCTAGTAGGTCAGCAAATGAGGTTTTCCCTGCAAAGGGTCGTTCTCCATCATCACCGACATCATCATCCCAAGCTAATGTTTTTACAGATCTTCTAAAAAGATTTGAAGGTTTCTCCAAGTCTTTAATCGAATCTCCTAAACCGAACATTAAGGTAATGGTTGGCGCAATGCATGTGCTTTCGGAATTGCTTGCAAAAACCTGTGTGGACGGAGTTGATTCATATTGTGAACATGATCTTAGTACGACTAAAGTCCTGCAAATAATCAATAATCTGAATGATTTTAATGCAAAAGTAGGCGGTGAAAAGACTTCAACTTCAACCCTTGATTCAACTGCTGCAAATAGTTCTTTTTGTCTTGATAGATCATTAAAGGTTACCAAGGTATGTATGATCTATATTTTTATAACCAATTTATGCACAGTAGCAGCCTAACGGTGCCCTTTTATTTCATTCTCTGCTCAACATTTACTGTTCTGAAAACTGAGATGCATATATGTGGACATTCAAGGGACTTGAAATGGAAAATGTAGAGACCCTTACTGTTCCAAATCCAAACCAGCTCTATCTGCAAAATGGTAATACTGGAAAAACTATAGTTTCTAATGTGATTGGTCAGAGTGGACTGAGTTCTTTTGCATCTAGCAGTGGAGGAGGCACCAAAAATGGCCATGATGTCAGTCAGGTACTCATGGCTGCGTGCGACAGTAACCAGAATCAAATCTATTTATGTTTTTTATTTTTAAAATCTGAAATAAATGTCTGAATTCTTGCAGCTTCAGGTCATTCGGAGAAGTCTAGGGAAAAATCTGGATTTTGACAAACAAATGCACCCAGAGGACTTGTTGTTTTGGAATTTATGGCTTGATTCTGAAGCAGAGCGTTGCTATAGGAAGTTTAAAACTTATCATTGGCTTATGGAAGCTGGTGTGGATGTAAATTGCAAAAATGTTGCGGTATTTCCCTCTGCCTAAAAATACTATAGCAAGTAGCAACCTTATATTTCTTTCTCTAGGACTGTTTGGATTGACACATTTGAAATTACCTACTTACATCAACACTTGTGAGACTGTTTCCATAAGCTCTCTTGGATAACTTATGAAAACAGCTTATAACTTATATAAAAACAGTTTATCTTTATTTTATCTTTGTTATAGAACTAGCTTATACATAAGCAAATGTGATAAGTGCTTATGCTATAAACACTTAATTAAGTTGTTTATCCAAACAAGGTCTATAGGTGAAAGATACCTACATGCATATGCATACATGCGTGTATTTATTTAATAAAATTAGCATTGGTGCTCTTAAAACCCTTTTAGCAACATGGGTGATGAATGGATTGTGTATTTCTATTTTCAGGAATTGTGGAGGTGACACTCGACAGTGCTTAGTAGTTTGTAGACTTGCTAAGGGATATAATAGAAGCTGTACACATCGGAGCTATCATACATATTATCAACTAATTATTGGGTAAATTTCTACTTGTACAAAAGTAACTGATTCACGAATCCAATGGATCTGGACTGTTCTCAAGAGGAAGACAAACATTCTACTTCAGTCCCACATAACTAATTTTCTTCTTCTGGTTTGTCTTGTCTTAAATTTGACAGAAATATGCACAAGCTAGTAAGTCTAACTATTTTGAATGAGAAAAACTTGTGTATATGTTGATCTTCTATTCATATCTGGATAATTAGGTTTATTAACTTCTTTTGTTTGACCTTATGGTTTTTATCCACATTATTGTGGTGGAAATTACCTATTTCAAACACAATAATGTGAGAAAAAAAGCTAAATAGGAAAATACATTTCTCATGTTAAATTTCATGTGAAAAATGTGTTTCCTTTTCATGAGTGTTACCTATTCAATCCCTGAGATTTACACTATTTTTTATATAACAAGGTGATATAAAAAGATGATTCATTCCAATGCGAATAATCAATATGGTATGATACAATCGGTAGATAACTTGATCTTTTAAACATGTGGTCATGAGTTTGATCATGATGCACATTCAAAAGGATGTCTGTAAGACGTCAAATCCTTAAAAGAACATTTGAGAATAGATACATAGCTTCGTGCTTTAGGGTCCTTTTGATGATGGGTGAACGATGGCCTACGCTAGCTCAATCACATGATATGATGATTTATATCATCCTCATTTGTTCTATCCTAACTTAGAAGCTACTCTGTTAACCACTTTTGTTTACAAAATTGAGAAATTGATACTACACATGCATTCTTTTCCCTTTTCTGTTGTTTTTATTCATGCATTGTCGCTGGTGCGAACTTACTTATGGTTGAACTTAGAAATTTGTGCTATATAGGTTACATAGTTCAGAGTCAGGGTCACTCAATAAATGACATATATACTTACATAGACACATATAAAAAGTTGTGTTTTGTGTTTAGCAATGGTTGATACCATGACTCAATGAATGCAGTTCAATTTTCACATAACATCCTTTTGGGGTGGGGTGAAAAGCTTTAAGCTACAACCTAAACACTCAACTGTAGATTATCCATATAAGTGGTTTAAGGACCAAAGCTTGAAAGTTCAGAGTGGTTGTATTTTTAAAAAAATTGTGGAGAACATGAAGTGAAGTTAGAACATTTAGGAAAATAAATTGTCCTTTGCTAGTTAAGCATCACACTGTACTAATTAGGAGTAATTACTAAACCAACTGTTACAAATAATAAATGCTAAGATTTAAGCTGAATATGGTAAGGAGAATGAGATGCACGAAACCTTGTAAGTAAACTGTCAGGTATCATCATTCATCATCAGTTGAGGACCTTTAGGCCTACTCCTCCATTGAAAGTCAAATTCTTTCATATATATTACGTACATATTAGCTGCCTTAATTAATCCCTGAATCTTTAAAACGAGTTACCGACAGTTTTTATTTTATTATTTTTTTAATTTTAATTTTTACAGAAGCATGATTTTAAACCGATTTTGATATATTTTACAATTTGTTAAAAGCATTCACATAATATCCAATGTACATTCACATCTTCAAAATATTATATGGTATATATTTGGGTTTTTTATAAGTATTTTAACGTCACTGGTCTAAGGATCGAAATGATGATATTTTTAAATAAAAAATGTATTATTTTTTGCAAGAGTAAAAAAATTGTTTATTTATCTACCAAAAACAATGTTTATTTCTGTATCAAGTTATTTATATTTTATTTATCACTATTTTATACTTTTAAATCAATGCCCTAAAATATGAAAATAGACCCTCTTATGCTAAAGTATTTATTCAATTTTACGTCTACAATTTGATCACTTTAAGAAATAAAATCGGACGTCGTGACCCGGGACCTCACAGCTGTGATTACCACTTCATCTAAGACCAAAAAAAAAAAACAGAAACCTTTTATCAAAATGATTATTATTATAAGGTTAAAATGATTTTTTTTCCATCCAATTTTCTTCATTAAAAAGCATCCCTATTAATATTTTGAATATTAGTTTGGTTGAAGAGTACTGGTCAGTGGTGATGAACTTGTAGTTGAAGCGTTGTTGTTAGTTAAAAGACGTACATGTTCCAACCAAATCCTTCCTTATACTTCCCGCAATAAATTCAAATCTTTATCCTTTTCACATGATAAACAAACATAAAACAAAACAAAAGAAAACACACGTTGCTTCTGATCTATGTATGTGTCTTTGTAAATACTAAATAGTAGTGACTTTGTGTGTGAGCTAAACAATGAATGAATGACACCAACCACTTAACTTCTGAAAATGAACCCACCATACTACAATCACCTTCACCAATAATATTTCAATTTTTTTTCCAACTAATTCTTCCCTTAAGGATTGCTTCATTGACTCTATATGCACATTCATATAAAACCATAAAAGAGTATAGATTGAGAAGTTAAGGGTCATAGAGTTTATGGTCCTTGAAGTTTGACATAAACAAAAATGATGGAATCAGGAGTTAGCTTTTGTAACTCTTGTGGTGAACAAGTTGGAGTTGATGCTAATGGAGAGGTGTTTGTGGCTTGTCATGAGTGTTATTTCCCAATTTGTAAGGCTTGTGTTGATTATGAAACCAGTGAGGGACGTAGTGTTTGCTTGAGATGTGGCAATCCCTATGCTGGTATGGTAACACTAGTACAATGTCTAATTCTATACATTTATATTTCCAATATATGGATCTGTAACTTCTTTTGTACTCTTCCTTCTAATTTTCATGGCATGGTTATATTAGACTTTGCAATCTTTCTAGGATCATTCATCAAAACACGGTTTACGTCTTATAATAAATGTCATGTTTACAAAGAAAAAATGTTTCAAAATAAATTTCATTTTATCTTTTTAACGTAGCAATAAATTTCATTTTATCTTTTCAAAGAAATAAATCATTTTTTTATTCAACCATTCATTGATTTTAAGCATTCTCTTCTATTCTGAATTATTTGTTTGAAAAACTCTATTCTGAATTATTTGATTCATTCACTTAGGTTCATCATACGACTTTTTGTGTGAAAAAACGTAAAGTTTGTTTCCTTTTGCATATTTTGTAGATAGAACAAGAGGTAAGGATGACACGAAAGTTCCTGCAAATCAATCCACAGCAACGGCTGCACAGATCAGCACTTCTCAGGTAACGAATTTACATTAACATTAGTATATTACAATAGGTGCACATAGTAATTAACCTTAGTTTATGATATTTGGACTCTCTGCGGTCACAATTTCGACAATCCCAGATATCAAAGTTTGGTGAAGTCCTAGTATGAGTCATCCGATCTTTTCATCTAACAGTTAAGATTCATAGTCTACAGCGACTGCAGAGAATCTTGGTCAAGTTTTTGGGAAAATATAAATTTTGAAGGACAATAGGAATTTTGTCTGTATATACTTTAAACTTTATTCAAAAATATTGTCTAGTTGTTCAAATTTTCACTTAACAACCTCTGCTGGCATTATGTAGGATGTTGGACTCCATGCTAGGCATATCAGTACCATGTCAACAACAACAGTGGACAGTGGTAAATAATAGAGACTTTAGCTTACATTTCTTGTAACAATATCTTTAGAAGTTCAATCTGATAGTCATAAGTTGGTTTGTTTTGTAGAATTAAATGATGAGTCTGGGAATCCTATATGGAAAAATAGAGTGGAAAGTTGGAAGGAGAAGGACAAAAAGAACAAGAAGAAAAAGGAAGCACCTAAGGCTGGAAATGAGACTCCAGTTCCGCACGAACAGCAGATGGATGAAATGCAGTAAGTTCAATGAGAAAGGAAACACTTTTCCAAAATGCATAGTGTGAAGTGATTTTTTTAAAATGTTTTCATTTTGTGACTTTAGAAGTATTTATGATTAATGTCAAACGTTTTTTATGATATGATGATTATGATTGATTGACAATGTAGCAAATTTTTACACTAAAAGTGATTATGAATTAAATCCATAATATTGTTGATTTTTCATCAACATATTATGGATCACATTGTTGTAATTACACGAATAAATTTGCTAATGAACATTTTCTCTTGTTTATTATTTTTGTTGGCCTTGCTCCATATTTATTCTGATCTATTTTGCAGGCCCTCCTCAGAGGCTGCAGCTGCTGAACCACTTTCAGTGATAATTCCAGTCTCAAAATCAAAACTCGGACCATACAGAACTGTTATAATCATGCGACTCGTAATATTGGGTCTGTTTTTCCATTATAGAGTTACACATCCAGTTGATAGTGCTTTTGGTCTGTGGTTGACATCTATCATCTGTGAGATCTGGTTTGCTTTTTCCTGGGTGTTAGATCAGTTCCCTAAATGGTCTCCTATCAATAGGGTTGCTTTTACGGACAGGCTCTCTGCAAGGTAATTGGAAGCTATTTGGAAATTTGTTCCTTATACTTCAAGAAAACGAAATCAATGGAAAATATAAAGTAAAGTAATATCTAAATGGAATGTGCAAACTGATATTTATTATGTAGTATACTAGTATTTACTTTGGATGCCGAGTGCTAAACTTTATATTACCATGCCAGGTTTGAAAGAGAGGGTGAACTTTGTCAGCTTGCTCCTGTGGATTTCTTTGTCAGTACGGTTGATCCGTTGAAAGAACCGCCGTTGATCACAGCTAACACGGTTCTTTCTATCCTTGCCGTGGACTATCCTGTGGAAAAAGTATCATGTTATGTTTCAGATGATGGTGCTGCAATGCTGACATTTGAATCCCTTGTGGAGACAGCTGACTTTGCAAGAAAGTGGGTTCCGTTTTGCAAAAAGTTTGAGATTGAACCACGCGCACCTGAGTTTTACTTCTCTCAGAAGATTGACTATTTGAAGGACAAAGTTCAACCTTCTTTTGTGAAGGAACGTAGAGCAATGAAAGTAAGCAACTGAACTTAAAAAGTCTTTTCTGTAGTATTGAATTTTTTAATCAATTCGTATAAAATGAATTGTATGGTCATGTAATTGTTGAATATATCAAAATTGTATGATTGAAATTCTATTGAAATTATATGATTGCAAAAATGAAATTATATATTTGTCTCTGATACCTAGACTCACCACTTTGTTTGCTGACATCTTAGAGAAATCTATTCATGAGTATCTTTCATTTCTATCAGAGAGAATATGAAGAGTATAAAGTCAGAGTTAATGCTTTGGTAGCTAAGGCTCAGAAAACACCAGATGAAGGGTGGACTATGCAAGATGGAACCTCTTGGCCAGGAAATAATTCACGCGATCATCCGGGCATGATTCAGGTATATCCATTCATTTTGTTTGAAATCAAATCTCAATGATGAGAGGCACAGTCGATTAGTTAGATACCTAGTTTGTGCAACTTGACTATGGAATTATTGAAAGGACCAATTATTTGACGTATGTGACATCATTATAATTAATTGGCTTTATAGAGCTAATTGTATACTTCACGCAGACGCAGTTCTTCACCGATTCAGATTTCATTTTAATATCTGTTATCATTGTCAGGTTTTCCTTGGACACAGTGGTGCTCATGACATAGAAGGAAACGAACTTCCAAGGTTGGTCTATGTTTCCAGAGAGAAAAGGCCAGGTTACCAACACCACAAAAAGGCTGGTGCTGAAAATGCACTGGTAAGATCAATAGATACTTAAAATTAACAATTTATAAAAGCTCGTCAAGAATTTGTAGGGCTTGACGCTTATTTTGATTATTATAGGTGAGGGTGTCTGCAGTTCTCACAAATGCTCCCTACATTCTCAATCTTGACTGTGATCATTATGTTAACAATAGCAAGGCTGTTAGAGAAGCTATGTGTTTCCTGATGGATCCAGTAGTCGGTAGAGATGTTTGTTATGTGCAATTCCCCCAGAGATTTGATGGTATTGATCGTAGTGATCGATATGCCAATCGCAACACAGTTTTTTTCGATGTAAGTTTGAATGAAAATGAAGAGTTTTACCATCTATACTTAGTGTATGCACTGAATTTAACAATTATGAGGTGAAAATCATGGACAAAATTCTGTGCGATTTCTAACCTTGACACATTTCAGGTTAACATGAAAGGACTTGATGGCATTCAAGGACCTGTATATGTGGGGACTGGATGTGTTTTCAATAGACAAGCACTTTATGGATACAGTCCACCATCTATGCCCCCATTACCAAAATCTTCATCTTGTTGTTGCTTCCCCTCAAAGAAGCCTGCTAAAGATGTCTCAGAGCTTTATAAAGATGCAAAGAGGGAAGAGCTTGATGCTGCTATTTTTAATCTCAGGGAGATCGAGAGTAAGCACAGTAGTTTTTTTTTTGTTAAACAGTTTTACTTTATAGACTCCTTAATAAGGAATATCTTTCGGTTTCTTTACTTTGTTGCAGACTATGATGAGTATGAGAGGTCAATGCTTATTTCACAACTTAGTTTTGAAAAAACATTTGGTTTGTCCACTGTTTTCATTGAATCTACACTAATGGAGAATGGTGGTGTGTCTGAATCTGCTGATCCCTCAATGCTGATCAAGGAGGCCATTCATGTAATCGGTTGTGGCTACGAAGAAAAGACAGCATGGGGAAAAGAGGTTAGGAATTCATATTCCTGTATATACTTTTTCAGTTCCTTTTGGGTTCTTGTAAGATTACTTGTAGTTTAAGTAATCAAATACCTTGCTGTGTTGTGTATTCAGATTGGTTGGATATATGGTTCAGTGACTGAGGATATCTTAACGGGGTTCAAGATGCAATGTCGTGGATGGAGGTCAATTTACTGCATGCCCTTAAGGCCTGCATTCAAAGGGTCTGCGCCTATCAATCTTTCTGATCGTTTGCACCAAGTTCTTCGATGGGCTCTTGGATCAGTTGAAATTTTCCTTAGTAGACATTGTCCTCTTTGGTATGGTTTTGCTGGTGGTCGTCTGAAACTGCTGCAGAGACTGGCTTACATAAACACCATCGTTTACCCTTTCACATCCCTTCCTCTCGTTGCTTATTGTACTTTGCCTGCAATTTGCCTACTCACAGGAAAATTCATCATACCAACGGTAATTTTCTTATCTTTATTTTGGTCTAACATAAAAGATCTATGAATTTTGCTGTGATTCATAAGAATTTTAATCAATGAAAGAATGCAGTAGAAATAGTGTTAGAAAGTGTGTTGTTATCCTCTATTATTAAGTCAATAAAAGACCATGTGTTAGAAATATAGTTTCATATAGTATCTTCCAATAACTAATAAAAAACTAAGAAGAAAATGTAACATTATATAATATAAAGTCATTATTAATGATTCTAAGTTCTTACATCAAATTGTTGTGGCTAATTCGATGCAGCTATCAAACATTGCAAGTGCACTCTTTCTTGGACTTTTCATCTCTATTATATTGACAAGTGTACTTGAGCTAAGGTGGAGCGGTGTTACCATAGAAGATTTATGGCGTAACGAGCAGTTCTGGGTGATTGGAGGTGTTTCAGCTCATCTTTTTGCAGTGTTCCAAGGATTCCTAAAGATGTTAGCTGGTGTTGATACAAACTTCACTGTCACAGCAAAAGCTGCTGATGATGCAGAGTTTGGTGAACTATATATGATCAAATGGACAACACTCTTAATTCCTCCAACAAGCCTTATCATTATTAACTTGGTTGGTGTTGTTGCTGGATTTTCTGATGCACTTAATGGTGGATATGAATCTTGGGGACCACTCATTGGAAAAGTTTTCTTCGCATTTTGGGTGATTTTTCATCTTTATCCATTCCTTAAGGGTCTTATGGGTCGCCAAAACCGTACTCCAACCATTGTTATTCTTTGGTCAGTGCTTTTGGCTTCTGTCTTCTCACTTATTTGGGTTAAGATTAATCCATTTGTGAGCAAAGTTGATAGTTCAGCTATCTCTCAGACTTGCATTTCTATTGATTGTTAAGTTTCATAACACCAACAATTGTGCTTGCCAAAGTTTTGACCATATGTTAAGATATGGATTATATGTGAAGATGTTGATGATGATTCAATCTGCAAGGTGTGCAAATCATTAGCAATAGTTCTTTGTTGAAATGTGTAAGCATTTTGAATTATAAGGTTGTGTACTTTTATTCCATGCTTTGGACAATTTTTCTGTGTAAAGAGACCAATAATTGACTGGTTATAGATATCAATGTAAAAATAGTGGTATTTTCTCTTTCTTTTGATCTAAAAATTGAAATTATTTTGAGAAAATGAATATTTGTCATACTCATGATATAGATGTTATATCATTTTGCAATTATAATGATACAACTCCGACTAATTCGAATACACAGCTACTTAAATATTTCACTTTTCATGTTGAGATGTGTTATTTACATGCACAAAAGTCAAACACCGTATAAAATATGATTCGAATGAATGTCATGTTAAAATGAGGAGAGAGAAAAATACTACATAAAAGATTTTTTGAGAAAAAATACTACATAAAAGTTGAAATCTGTATATACGTACAATGTTGATGTTGGATTTTGTGTTAGAGAAACATTTATGTTTCACATAATACCAAAAAAATGAATTAAAAATTTGAATACATAACTTTGTAAGTCGAATCTAAGATAATCCATTGACGTTAAAACTCTTTAGAGAGAACTTTAAAGTTGTATTTCTATCCACTTATGAAAATTTAGTTTTTGCAATTTTGGGTAGATAATATCCAATTTAAACAAGTAATGGTACTAAAAAACAATTTAGTCTTTTTAATAAATACAAACAAAGCATTACAACTTCCCATTTTAGTATACTGATAGATGTCTACATCCTTAAAAACAAAACAATCAAAATATTACTGAAATATTTTATCAAACCTTAAATTTTTTAATATTCTAAAACAATGTAATTTATTGCTGATAATATGATGCCATTTCATTTGCATGTGCCCCCCCATGTACTAACTTAAATCACTAGTATTTAAAAACACTTTATTTCCTTCCCATCCTTTGTAAATTGGGAAGAGTGTTGTTTATTTGTCTTTATTCTTCTCAATTTTGAACCGTTATAAATTTATAATTCTTTAAAAATAATAATAAACTGACAAGTGCAATTCTGTAAATATCTCCAAATCAAAGGGAGCAAACAAGTTCTGTTCCAACTTGATGAAGCTCCAACTGTGACCAGGTCACTATGAAAAGCTACAAGTACAACAAACACAACACAAACACAATCCTAAATTCATTTGTTCTACATATGAACAAAACAACAACACATGTTTTTCTGAACCATGAAACCACATCAAAATTTTCAACTCTTGTTCATTCTCTCCCTCTTCATCTTCATCTTCATTACAACCTCAGCATCTTCTCCCTCTCTCCCTCTCTCACCAACCCCATCTCCCACTTCACCCCCCTCCTCCCCAACCACCTCAAAAACCACTCTTGACCCAAAACAAATCACAGCCTTACAATCCCTCAACATCCCAACCTCAAAAGACCCATGCACACAACCCTCTTACCACAATGCAACCTTATGTGATTCCTCCAAACCCTTCCGCCACCTCATCTCTCTAACTCTCTCTAACTGCACCTCCCATCTTTCTCTCTCCTTCACTGCCCTCAAATCTCTCTCTACCCTCACCTCCCTTAACCTCATCAACTGTCCCATTTCCCCATTCCACTTCCCTCAAGAACTCATCACCTCTCTCAAAACCTTCACTTTCATCAACAGCTTCAACAAAATCTCTGGTGTTTGGCTCTCTCAGCTTCATAATCTCACTGATCTTACTATCTCAAACGTTCAAGTCAAAGCTTCTGGTCCTTATGTCATTCTTGGTCACATGAATTACCTCAACTCTTTGACCATTTCTAATGCAAATCTCACTGGCTTTTTACCTGGTCACATTCATTCAAATCTGACCCATGTTGATTTTTCAGGTAATCAACTCAAAGGAAATATACCCTTTTCAATTACAATGCTTGAAAGTTTAGAAAGTTTGAATCTTTCTTCTAATAAGCTTGTTGGTGAAATACCCTCTTCCATTGGTGACTTGATTTCTTTAAAAAATCTATCTTTAGCTTCAAATTCATTTTCTGGGTCTATCCCAGATTCATTTTCTTCTGTTCCTGATTTGGTTCATTTGGATCTGAGTTCAAACCAGCTTAATGGAACTATTCCAAAGTTCATTTCTCAATTGAAGAATATCAAGTATTTGAATCTAGCTAACAATAATCTTCATGGTGTTGTTCCTTTTAACCAAAGTTTTATAAAGGGATTGGAAGTGTTTAAGGTTGGCGGGAATAGTAACTTGTGCTATAATCATTCGGTTTTGTCTTCGAAATTGAAGCTTGGAATTTCTCATTGTGATAAGTATGGGAAGCCGGTGTCTCCTCCGGCTGCAAAGGATTCTTCTGAAGATGATAGTAGTGATGATGATTATGATGATAGTGATGATGATGATGGTAGCAGCAAGCACAAGAAGGATCAACATCATGGACCAAACAAGTTTGTTCTTGGTGTGGCTATTGCTCTTTCTTCCATTGTTTTTCTTATTGTTTTTTTAATTGTTTGCTCAAAATGTTGCCGTGGAAGATGATTTTGCTTTTAGTTTTTAGATTAGGAAAATTGATTACTTGTTGAGTTCAGTGATTGTTTAATATATTTACTAATATTTATTTTATCATTATACAATGATTAGTGAGAACAAAGATGGAAAACACACAAAAAAAAAGGGATTGTTACATTTTGATAGGAATTTATTTATTTATGTAAAATGTGTCTACTAAAAGGAGCAGAGAAAAAAAAAATGAAGATACAAGTCATTGAATCATTTATTTGTGCATTACATTAAGTTTGTTTTGTTGCATTATTGTCAACATTGTTTGTATTTACTTGCTTTCTAGTTTCCACAGTAGCTCATGCATAGTCCTTGTTTGTCTTAATTCTATAATTTTATTCTATTCTAAAATCTTTTTAAGGGTATACTAATATATATTAGCATTACATTTTTGGTACAAATAAAGAAGCCTCACTTTGTCCTGGAAGTACAACTCATATTTTAAAATGTTGTAGGGACATTTGATATGCTGAGACACGAGTTTGAACCGTGATTTTCAACACTTAGTGCGTGTGAGTTTCACTGATAGTCTTTTTAAAAACAAAAAAAGCCTCACTTTGTTACAACTGCAGTGTCTAGTCTACGACCATCCATTTTTAGTTGTAGCTTTCCTTTTATGTGAGTTGTTAATTAATGTCAAAAATTTAAGTAAAGTTATAAACTTAGGAATATTTATTTGTCCTTCTAAATTTTCCAAAAACTCAGTTTATACGTCCTTTTGTGTTAGTTGTTAACCCATTTAAGTTGTTTGACATGAGATTTGTCTACTACCATCCATTTTTAGTTATAGATTTCTTTTTATGTGAGTTGTTAATCAAAACTATAAAAAATTTAAGTCAAGTTATAAACTTAGGAATATTTCTTTTTCCTTCAAAATATCCCAAAAACTCAGCTTACTTCCATTTTCATTTGCAGTTTTTCTTTTCTGTTAGTTGTTAATCCATTTATGTTTTTTGACATGACATTCATATTCATTTTGGGGGGAAAATATCTGGTGGATATGATGACACTTATTTCATGTTGGGCTGCAAATGGCTAAAATTGTGATTCTACTATTTGTGTGTACAACTTTTGGAGAACAAAATTTGTTTAGTTTTAGTAGAAGAAGGGTAGTAGCCCCAAGTGAATGATGATGATTTGTTGAGTGGAGTATAATAATAATAATGTATGATTAATGATTATAGATATTTAGTTCTAGTCCAATTTTATGGCATGTGCTACTGTTAGGTGATTGTATATGTGCTGTCTGTCCTACCTTCATCATATGCCAGCTTTTTGTTTTTTTTTGGTTCACCATATGCTTGATTCAGCATCTTACAATACATCTTTGTGTGTTTCATACTGATCAATTTGTTCAGGGTTTGTGCAAATTGTTTCACACTTCTGCTGTGTGATGAAATGTGTTGTCATTTATTCAAAAACATTGTCAACTAAAAACATGTCCTGGCTTGAGTACAGGACTGCCCCATCGTTTTATACAGAGAACTTTGTAGATCAAATTGTGGTCTTTTTTCATAACATTGTCATTGTCTCCTTTACTATTTCAACTAGTTTATGGCATAATGGCTTGTAGGCTAGTTAGAAATTTATGATTGAATACGGTTGTCAACAAGCTTTTTTGCATGTACAAGAGCTTGATTCTCCAAAGCAATAGTTCCTATGCTGACACACATGATGAGGCCACCACAAGGGCATCGGATTTTTGATGTGTCAAGTAAGTTAGAAGTCTCACATTGGATGAAAAAAGTATATATTAAGCTACATATAAGAGCGGAGACTCGTATATCTAATGTCTCAAGGATCCACCTCAGTGTTTTAGGTTCTCCAGAAGTTTCAACATTGAATCCAAACAAGTAATGAAATCGATATGGAATTGAATATCGTTTCAAAATAAAGCGTCAAATAATTGGCTAATAAGTGAATTCCAAGTAAATGTTTTTTTACAGTCCATGTTTTATGGCTTAGAAATTTGGCTTTTTTAAAGTGAGTAGGTAATAAAGTTGAGGCTTCTGGAGCTTTGATCATTTAGCTCATTGTTGCTTTCGATGCTTGCTGAACTACCCAACAACTTACACAACAAATTCACAGTTAGGAGATACATGTGGTTTCCACGCAGATGCGTTTAAGAAGTAACTAATCGCAGTTCTTCTTAGTGACTGCTTCAATTGAGATTCCTGAAGTTGTATGTAATGCTTTGTATTATTAAGATGCAATTGCAAGTATTTTAGAATGGAAATGAAGAAATTTTTGCATCTAAAATGGCATACAACTACACAGAAATTCAACTTCAATAGATGCTACCATATCAAGAGCGTCAGGTCGCACCAATTACATATAATTTCCGATTAAACAATGGTTTACTTTAAATCTAGATTCAAATATCATTTGGAATAAAGGAACGAGGGGGATGTTTCAAAAGCATATATAACTTATTACTTAATTTTATTTCTTGATCTCCTTTTTCACCGGATGAATGAGGTCTTGATCTTGATTAACGAGGTAGTTACATATGTCATATTAATCCGAGCCTCGGGTGAATCTTCACAACATCTCAATGCTAAAGCTAAGATATCATGAATTTCTTTCCCATGTTGTGAGTCTAAATTGGAATCCACAACTTCCATACTGGAATTGGCCATTGACTCACTAATCCAAGTTTTCAAGGTTAATTCTTCTGAAAACATTTCATTTGTTGGCTTCTTTCTAGTGAACATTTCCATTAGCATTATCCCATAGCTGTACACATCTCCTTTAACTGAAATGATCCCCCTAGATCCATACTCTGTATATGAACATTAATCACTAGTTATAAAAAATTCTCAGACATACTTGTGTTATGATAGCCAATCAATAACAAAACACAAGAAAATATAAATGTCTTCATGGTCAGACCAATTGGCCTAAAAACGACTAAATACTAGATAAAAAAAAGAAGAAAAAGAAGCTCAACCCACCTGCTAAAAATGTCAGGTTAAAACTTGCCAACCTAATAAGCTCAACCAGTTTGCTATTTCTAGTTTTCATGATCAAATAATCAAAATTTGTTATTGTTTTTATTCTTACAAAATAATTGTTTTTGTTTTTGTTATTTCAAAAAAAAAGTACTGTTTCATTCATAATAACCTAGTATAGCATATCAACCGATTTGGTCCCTTCTTAATCCAAATCTTGATTATTTTGTTATAAATAAAAATATGTATTAAATTTGAGTTGACCTGACTAAACTCAAATTGATAAGATATAATATGACTTGGAAGTGAAGAAATAACCTGGTGCAACATAGCCAAGAGTAGCTAAAGTTTTTGTATGAGTTTTAGAATGTCCTTCATCCAAGAGCTTGGAAATGCCAAAATCACTCACATGTGCAATCATATCTTCATCCAGTAACACATTAGTAGGCTTCAAGTCACAATGAACCACTGGTATTGATGAACCATGATGGAGATACTCCAACGCTGATGCCACATCTATCATTATGTTCAACCTTTGCAAGAAATTCAAACAATAGTTATCAGAGTACAACCATTTTTCCACACTTCCATTTGACATAAACTCCATCACTAGAGATTTGAAATCAGGATTTGAACAACTACTGATAATTTGAACGAGATTTCTATGCCGAAGGTTGCGCATTGCATTGCATTCTGCATCAAAGCTTCTTAATGTTGCTTCCATTGTTAAGTCAAGTACTTTAACTGCTATCATCTTCCCACTAGAAAGCATTCCTTTATACACTGATCCAAAACCACCTCTTCCAAGTAAATTACTCTCACTGAATCCATTAGTTGCTTGCACGAGTTCATAATAGGAAATCCTTCTTGGAACTCCTAGAGCGGATAAACTCCTCTCAAGTGAACTGTCAACCCTTTTCCTTTTATGCATTCGAAGTATTGTGCATGCAACAACCAAAATGCATAACACCGCAATTATGGATGATGTACATATGATTAATAGCTTCTTTGACTTTTTCCTAGGTTGATCACATAGAGGTACTTGTAAGCGAGGACTGCCACAAAGTGCTTCATTATGCATGAATGATTGAGCAATGAAATTTTTGAATTGGCCACCATACGGAATCTCTCCTTGCAATTTATTGTATGACAAATTTATGTATTTGAGATAAGAAAGTGACTCTAAGGATTTTGGGATCACACCGGTTAAAAGATTTTGAGACAAGTCCAAGAAACGTAAGCTTAACATTTCACCAAGTGATGTTGGAATAGACCCATTCAATTTGTTATATGCTAAAGAAAAAGTTTCTAAAGTGTTCAAGAAACTTATGGCCGTTGGAATGTTGCTTGAAATTTGATTTCTTGACAAGTCCAACAGTATAACAGCTCTCAAATTCTTAATCTCAGGTGGAATATTTCCAACTAAAGCATTGGAGGATAGGTTTACCTCTAAAATATCTTTGAGATTCCAAAATGAGGAAGGTATCTCAGAGGTTAACCTATTAGATCCTAAGTTAAGCTTTCTAAGTGAAGTCATATTTCCCAAACATGTTGGTAACACTCCAAAAAGCTTATTGCTTGGTAAATTCAACTCACTCAAACTCCTAATTTCACAAAGCTCATCAACGATGGATCCTTGCAGGTCATTGTTGTCAAGATCCAAAGACTGAAGTTTTTGTAACCCTTTAATGGTACTTGGGATCAATCCATTTATATCGTTCCTACTCAGAGATAATTGAATCAGGTTGCTCATGTTTCCGATTTCTAGTGGAATATTTCCATTAATTCCACAAGATTCTGCCGAAAAGTATTCTACGGTTAAGTTTCCAATGGACTTGGGAAGTCTTGATAGTAAACTATTCCCTGATACTTCAAGATATGTCAGATGTCTGCAACTTGTAAGTGAAGTAAGGAAGTTTATTTCAAGAGAATCATCAATTAATGTCAAGTTATTGCCATATATGCTGAGAAATACGAGGAATCTTAAATATCCAAAGGAGTTGGGTACAATTCCACTAAATTCATTATCACCAAAGTTAACACTAAAGAGATTTGAAGCATTGGATATAGTATTTGGAATTTTTCCAACAAATTTGTTTCCGTACATTGCGAGGAATTGTAGGTTAGGAAGTCCAAATCCAAAATTTGATGGAAGCATGCCTGAGAAAGAATTTAGTTCAAGACGCAAATATTCCAATGTTGACATGTTGAAGACTTGTGAGGGAATAGGCCCACTCAAGCTGTTACTTTTCATATATAAAAACCGAAGTTGATTGAGATGGCCAATCTCCATTGGTATTGAACCTAACATCACATATCATAGACAAACAACAAATAAACAAAGCCACATGTATAAGATGATGAAGCGTGGTGTAAAAAAGTCAAGGGTATACCTGTAAATAAGTTATAACTGAAATGTAACTCTTGTAAGAATGTGCAGTTGCCAATCGATCGTGGAAGAGTTCCATTTAAATTGTTACTACGAAGGCTAATCACTCTCAAAGAAGAGATGTTGAAGAGGGATAATGGAATTTCACCTGTATTTATTTAACATAAAAAGTTTAAGCTATGATGTACGAAAGAGAGATTGAGTTTCCCTTAAACAGGCAGTTGATGTGGCTCCAGTAAACAAAATCGATGGTGCCCTTGCTACATAAAAGCTATGGATGTCACTCGTAATCAAACAAAAACTGAAGAAGAATCTCATATGAAATCTAAGATTGATGTTGAAGAATTTGTATAAAATCAGAGATTGATCTTGAAAATTAAGGGCTATATTATTGATTTAACGTTAGTTAACAAAGCTAGAAGAAACTAACCTGATTAATCGAAAAACAAAAGACACTAATGACGTGGATTTTGTAATCCATTTGTCATGTTATTAGTGGGGAACATGATGAACCGTACATAGCGTACTGTTTCTAAGTTTTCTCCTAAACTAAATATTAAGTTTGAGGGATCCTTGTTTTATCGTTTAAAATTAGGTTTTTTATCTTTTAAAATGTTTACACCATTTGAACCAATTTTCATCGATAGTTCTTTTTTCTTACGAATTTATTATGTAAAACAGTATTGCATCACCCAATACCACAATTGTTAACAACTAGAAAGTCATAATCTTGTCCCGTGAGGTTATCTCAGTTGGTAAGGCATAATGCATATTATATGCAGGGGTCAGAGTTCGAACTCTGGGCACCCCACTTATTCACCTTCAAGGTGGATTTCTCTAGCCGCTAGGCTACTTGACCAAAAAAAAAGAAGAGGATCTAGAACCCTCGATTATGGATGCAAAACAAGAATGTGAAAAATAATTTAAAATTTTAACTCGTACCCATTAGTTTACTTAAAAGCAGAAGCTTAAAGTCGTGACGGAAAACATTTGTGGAACCAAAATAATTGCTTAAATATTTTAAAGATATCAAAAACAAAATTGTAGATAGTTATAGGACCATAAACTTATTTTGATAAAAAAATGATTTTTTAATTATGTGATTCAAATAGATGAGTTGAACCTAACGAGGCGAACCAAGTTGCTTGCGAACTTTAAACAAGTCAAACTCAAACGAAAGAGTGGATCATTTCAAATTTGAGTTGAGTTACAAACTGAACCGATTTTTATTGAGTCGAATCGAGCTCATATGAATTTGACTTGATTCAACTCATTGGGAGTCTTATTAGCAAATCAAACTTGTATATAATGTAAAAATAAACAAGTGAGGGGAAATAATGATAAATAATATTTGTACAACAATATGTGACAACTCCCTTTCTCATACTCATATTGTGTTTTAGATCTATTTCTTCTCTTTTCTCTCACTATTAATTTTGACCAATAAAAAGAAAAAAGAACGTTGATAAAAAAATTGTCACTAAATTGTTGTACAAATATCATTACACGAAAAAAAATGAGCCAACAAAGAGGACAAGACAAAAACAATAAAAAAAAGTAATGTAAGATTGATTTGAAGGTCAATCCAAGCTAAAATATTATTTTTTTAAAACTCGGTATATGATACAAGAATCGACTAATTTGAGGGGATCAATCTCACCGCCCACTTGCGGTGACCCCGTTTAAAGCTATAGCAAGCTCTGTATGGACTTAACCCATCGAAATTGGCACCTGAGGGAATCGAACCTGAAACCTTTCGAGAAGCAAACTCCAAGATCCCAAACCAACCGTTAGGTCAACCCCAAATGGGTTCCAAGCTAAAATATTATGAGTGTAAGTTGCAAATGTCGAGGGCATGCAGCAGCACAACTAATTCTTGAAGTGATGATATGATTTAGATTTATTTATTTTTGATAAAGTGACGATATGATTTATCATTTAGAAGTTATCTTCGAAATGAAAAATGAAATTTATATTTTTTGAATATTCAAGGAAGACTTTTGGTAAAAATAAAGTTTGGTCCAAAATTTGAACATTTCTAAACGTTCTGATATGATTTAGATGTAATCTTTGAAATGAAAAATGATATTTATATTCTTTGAAGGGTTTTGTTAGAAGCCATCCATGAAGGTGTCTTTTAGGAACTCACACCATAAGTGTGATTTTCACTTTTTAGTTATAACTTTGTTAAAATACACCTTCATAAAATATGTCTTCTGGCAAAACCCTTCTTTGAATATTCAAGTAGGACTTTTGGTAAAAATAAAGTTTGGTCCAAAATTTAAACATTTCTAAACATAGAGGACTAACTTAACATAAAAAAATATAAATGATATGTTTGAAACTTTAAATTAAGTTAAAGAATCCTATATATGGTTCTGTCTTTTATTATATTCATTCTCTTTTAATTATTTTATTAAAGTTATTTATGTACACACAAATAAAACTAATAAATATTGTTTATATTAAAGAAATTATTAGTTTGTTTCTTTAAGGAGTGAAATTACCAGTGTTTTCCCTATAATATACTTAACTGCGTTAAAAAAATAATACACTTACTTATTTTTGTGAGGAACACATTTTTGAATGAAAGTTTTTAAGTCATGCTTTTTTATCTAACATATTAAATAAAGTATGGTGGTCTATTTCGAAACACATATGACACACGGCTTAAAAGGTAGTCTTGCAAAATTGAAACATGCGATACACTATGCATTGAAATGTGAGGAATGTACTTGGGAATTCAACTTGTTTGGAGACATGATTACCACCATCATTAAGTGGATAACGACTAAAAAACTATGGTTGACATGATCATAGAAATATCAAAATCAATAGTAATTCGTCAACTTTGGTGCGCCATATTTAAGAGCTCTTAAATTAAAATTGGCAGCTGCATTTCAATTAATCTAACGAGAAGGAAACATGAGTATTGATTGGCTAGCTTATCTTAATTAGCTTATCTCTAGATTTTTTTAACATTCATGTTATAAAAAAATAAACAAAATAAACACTTAATATATTAGCAAAAATATCTTACCCTCGAAGTTGTTTTCTGTGAGATACAAAATTTGAAGTTTGGTCAATTTTCCAATGTCGGCCGGAATACGTCCTTTGTCAAAATTATTCCCTGATAGTTCCAAATATTCCAACTCTTTGCAATCATGCCAAACATTTGGCATCTCACCAGAAAAAACATTATGAACAAGACAGAGGAAATTAAGGTTTGGAAGCCATTGACAAACATTTGATGGAAGAATGCCGGTCATATTATTATATCCAAGATCTAAGTATTGCAATGATGTGTTGTTGAACATTAATATGTTGCCCGTGAGGAAATTATCCTGAAGGTTGACCATGTTCAGTTGTGTAACATCACCAATTCCTTTCGGAATTTCTCCTTTAGTTCAACACATATAGATAGAGGAAATACATTCATTAGAATTACTTAGAATGATTCATATATTAGTTGCCATGCAATGCACATTCATTTATACAAGGGTCTAAAGAAGGCTTAATTAGCGGTCTCTCCGTCCTTCATGATATAAACGAAAGGTTCATATGGTATGTAAAATTTAATTTAATTTTCCTATGACACCTACACTGCACGCACTTACACAGCCGTTAGATCGAAATGAGGAACAAATTGGAATTTGTCTCACTTTGATCAACGACTTTGTGGTTTGCTGCACAATGCATTGCAAAGTATCCACACACGTGTAACAAATAAAGTGAATATATCTTACCTGATAATGAGTTATTTGCTAAATAAATTTCTTCAAGTGATGACATGTTGCAAATTGTTGTTGGTATCATTCCAGAGAGCTTGTTATTACTAAGACTCAAAAACTTCAACTGACGAAGTTGACCAATATCATATGGAATGGTTCCTTTGATGTGATTTGATATCAAATTTAGATATTCTAACATTGACAAATTGGATATAGATTCAGGAATAACTCCAACAATATTGTTTTGGCCAATATCCAATCCTTGAAGTTTTGATAACTCCCCTATCCTTGAAGGAATTTCTCCAACAAAATCATTGTCGCTCAAACTCAACAATTTCAATCTTTTCAACTGAAGTAACTCATGTGGTAACTCACCTTGGAAATTATTCCCTTGTAGATCAAGAACATCAAGGAAAGAGAGATTTCCCAATTGAGGAGAAATGGTACCTTCAAGGCCCATGCTACTAAGATTCAATGCATTTACTCTTCCATGATGTTCATCACAAGTAACACCAACCCAATTGCAAGTAGAAGAGGAAATTGACCAATTACTAAGAATATGATAAGGGTCTAAGGTAATTGAGGATTTGAATGCAAGAAGTGAAAATTCATCGGTAGTTATGTTTTTTTCACTACTCACAACTAAGCAAGTGAAGAAGAAGTAATAATAGAGTGAGGCAGAGAGAATAAAGAGCAAAGAGTGAAAAGAGTATAACTTGGCCATTTTCAATTGGATGGATGCATGAGAGTCTAAACACCGAGGAGGATAATTATACTAACATATACGGCATACGTTATTTTTTCCTTCGCAATTACGAAAGTGTCGTTTGTCCCGTAAGTAAAAGACAAACACTAAACCATGTACGTATTTAGAGTGTTGCTAGCATTCCTCCTTATATATTTAGATAGTAAAAGACAATGTACATATTTAATATTCAATTCACAATGTTTCATTTCTCCGCATTTAGCTTCTTTTAGGGTCCGTTTGATTCGAGAGTTTTGGAGGGAAGGGGAGGGGAGATTTTTAATTTGAAGTGTTTGGTTCAAATTTTAGAAGGGGAGGGGAGCAAATCTCTTTAAAATTTTATTGCATTGTCATAATTATCTTTAAGTTAATTTCAAATCTCAATATTAACCTTGTAACAACTTTTATTATTATTAAGTTATCTTATTCTTGTAACAATTTTTATTATTCTTTTGTTATATTTTTCTTGTAACAACTTTGATTATTACATTATCTATCATTCTTATTTGTTACATCTAAAAACCACTCTTACTACTACTTTGTTGATGTCAACGCCTTATTATTATTATTATTATTTTTTTTGAAGAAATATTATTATTATTATTATTATCTTATTTTAATTTAACTTATTATTGCTTGTTGTTCCTTTTTTTTTTCCAATGTTAATTCACCGATTCATGTCTTGTTGTGTAGAATATATGAGTCAGTTTGAGATAAAATAAGCAGCTTAGATGTGTGCTTGTCATTCGTCGGTCTTTGAAATCGTAAAATCAAGTAGTTTCTTTTATTTAATTAAGTTTAAGGGTAAAACGGTAAAATAATTTTAAAATCCCTCCCCCTCCCCTTGCGAACCAAACACGTTTTTAATTAAAATATCTCCCCTCCGTTAAAATCCCTCCCCTTCCCTCCCTTCCCCTCCTAATTCTCGAACCAAACGGACCCTTAGTCACTATTATAAGAAAAAAAACATTTTTTAATGCACATGATTGGGAGTATAATGTGATATAATGACTTGGTGTTGACAAGCCGGTCAATGGGGGCTAAACCAAAGTCTTTCGAGTGTTGGAGGCCACATAAATAAGTGACATTTTTAGATGGAGATGATAACAAGTTGGTGAGAACAAACAAATAACAGAGGATATGAAATTGGGATAATACACAATACTATGTTTTGTCTTAACTTAGAAAGGAACCACATAATTAAAGATCGGAAAAACGTAGGAGTTGGGGAATGCATAGAGTCATAGAAAGTAGAGACTAACTGAAGATTGGGAAGTGATTTTGTATCACTCATTTTAAAGAAGTACTATTAAGGTCTAAATTTACATAATACATTGTACTTTCTATTTTATACAAAAAATGAGTACCTTAGATAATAATTACTTTAGAAAAAAATGTTTATTCTGAAAATTCATTCAAAATATAATGCATTTTCTTAATTATATTTTCAAAAGGACTTAATTTTTGGGTTATACAAAAGTGAATGATTTTTTTTTGGATTGAATATAAAATAAATATTTTTCTATTAAGATTGTCAAAAGTATTTGTATAAAAAATCAAGGGTTAAATATGTTTTTAGTCCCTACAATTTGCGCCCTTTAAAGAATAGTCCCTACATTTTAATAAATGTTTTTAAAATCCTCACATTTTTACTCCGTTATCAAAAATAGTCCCTACCGTCAATTATCTAACGGAATGCTGATGTGCCAGTTAGTGGGTCCCAATTAGTTTATGATGTGGCAAAAATCCAATATATGTGGATATATACGTGGCAGTGATGGGTCCCACACATTAAATAAGTGTACATTGATAAAATGATTAATGCTAATTTATTGTTAATTTGATTAATTAACACAAAAGACAAAATTAAAATTAGTAAATAATGGAGACTAAAACAAGTGCAGCAACAGTTTTGATCTTCGTCTTTCTCCTCTTCATCTATTCATCTTTTCTCTCTTCCTTCTAAATTCATCTTCATCTTTCCCTCTCTAAAACCAAAGAAATCATAAATCCAACAAAATAATAATCCAAAAACAACACCTGGGTTTATCACAAACAACAAGCTCCCTAAGTTTCTTTCCTCTAACATCAAGAATTGGTCTAAATATAAGCAAAAATGACTTTTTAGGTTTATTCAATTAATGATGTATGTGGTTCATATATTTAGAAAAAGGAGAGTATATTAATATCATTGTTTAAGGGTCCGTTTGGTTCGAGAGTTTTGGAGGGGAGGGGAGGAGAGATTTTTAATTTGAAGTGTTTGGTTCAAATTTTAGAAGGGGAGAGGAGGGGAGCAAATCTCTTTAAAATTTTATTGCAACGCCATAATTATCGTTAAATTAATTTCAAATCTCAATATTAACCTTGTAACAACTTTTATTATTATTAGATTATCTTATTCTTGTAACAATTTTTATTATTCTTTTGTTATATTTTTCTTGTAGCAACTTTGATTATTATATTATCTATCATTCTTACTCCTACTACTACTTCTTTGTTGTCAAC
>Ga0315914_1001402_pt1 | contig 35724 bp, 21 predicted proteins | sample MpolenodulesMG_FD_203920 | JGI IMG/M metagenome (GOLD analysis project Ga0315914, IMG submission 203920) | Medicago polymorpha root nodule microbial communities from Los Angeles, California, United States - elongated nodules | ecosystem: Host-associated > Plants > Roots > Nodule | place: USA...
TTGATATACCGTACTAAAACATTTTTTTTAAAGTCACAAATGCCCTAGCGGTTCCTTTTCTGATTGCAATTTCTTTTCATTATTAACAAAGAAGAAATTCAAGAACACAACTAGTAATATTATTTGGTAAGAAAACAAAGTTAATAGCTTAAATTGATGTATTTTTTGCATTTTTTTTATCTTTTTTGCAGTCGTTTCATAGCATAGTATTGAATGTATAATCAATATGATATTTATATTTTTCAAAACCTGTGCGATACCCGTGCATCGCACGGGTTAGAGTCTAGTAAAATAGAAAAGTTTGATAATTAATAAGTAAAACTATGCCATTAATGAAATTTAAAAACTCCATAGAAACGTTGTCTATTTTTTTCCTTCCATAAAAGTATTTTTATTTTTTTTGCTAAAATATAGAAGAAGTATCTAACCTGCTGAGCTTGATAGGGTGGTATAATAGGCTGTTTAAGATGCTCACGATTTGAGCCTCTAAGAGTGGCTTTTATTTTCTTCCCTTTTGACCTTTTTTATATATAGTAAATTTTTGATCCAAATAAGATAATAACAATTTAATACAAATAAAAATAAAAATTCAATACATAAACTTTTGGAAACCCCCTTTTTTTATGACAAACTTTTCCAAACCCTTTAAATATAACAGTCTTAGTATAAACATTTCTCATACACTCACACCCTCTTTTCTCTTCCTCAATATTCCCAAAACCAAAACACCAAAAAACAAAAAAAATGTTGAGTTTTCTTACTACTACCTTAAAGCTTTTATTTTTTTATGTGATTTTTGTCCTCCCAACTCTTGTTTCATGTGATTCATGCAAATGTGAAACTGAACAAACAAAAGAAAATAATGAAAATAATGAAGCCCTTCATTACAAACTTGGTTCAATTGCATCTGTCCTTGTTTGTGGTGCTCTTGGTGTAAGCCTTCCATTATTGAGCAAAAGAATTCCAATTCTAAGCCCCAAAAATGACATATTTTTCATGATTAAAGCTTTCGCGGCCGGTGTAATTTTGGCAACCGGTTTTATTCACATACTTCCGGATGCATTTGAGAGTTTGAATTCACCTTGTCTTAAGGAAAAACCTTGGGGTGATTTTCCACTTGCTGGACTTGTTGCTATGTTATCTTCTATAGCAACTTTGATGGTTGATTCATTTGCATCTAGCTATTATCAAAAGAGACATTTTAATCCTTCTAAACAAGTTCCAGCAGATGAAGAAAAAGGTGATGAACATGTTGGTCACGTACATGTTCATACACATGCCACACATGGTCATGCTCATGGATCAGCTACCTCTTCTCAAGATTCCATATCACCTGAATTAATTAGGCAGAGGATCATATCACAAGTAAGCTCACTGAATTGTTTCTATGTGCAAAAGTAGATATATGCGTTTTTTTTTTTTTAACTCTCCGTAGTAATTCTGAGTTCGGTCATAAATTAAGTAAAGTTGTAATTCTGAGTTCAGTCATAAATTCAGTAAAGTTTAACAAATGATTACGTCAAACACAAATAGTTGTCATTTAACCGAAACTTTTTAATCACTCGAGCTCAAAGATTTGTTCATTGTTTAATTTTTTATGTGAGTGCCCGATTAATATTCAATTTGGTTCCATTTTGTTTGTCAGGTGCTGGAGCTAGGAATAGTGGTCCATTCAGTGATTATTGGAATATCTTTAGGAACTGCACAAAGGATAGATACCATAAAGCCTCTCCTAGTGGCCTTGTCTTTCCATCAATTTTTTGAGGGAATGGGGCTTGGTGGCTGCATATCTCAGGTATTTTAATTTGTAATTATTGTATTTGAATCGTCTCTTTTTATACATTTAACGTAGTCACACAATTTGAACGGTTAGATCAAGATCAGACAATTTAAATTCAGGTTTTGGTGAATTAGATTTAAAATACAAAGTTAAAAAATAAGTTGTTTTGATATTATTATAGTCCAATATTTTTTTACAAAGTTAGATTTGGAAGTCTTCCTCATTGTTGCATAATCAAATCATATAAGGTGTTAAGAAAGTGAAGAAATGAAGCTATAATTAAACTTCCTAAAATGAAAAAGTTTCATGTACAAGAAAAAAGTGAGTTGCATGTGGATGTTACTATTGCAGTTTGGAAAGTAGGCTTGCAAAATGTTGCCATTATGACGACATCCTTCTACTCAGAAGTACAAATTAACAAAACTTCTTACTCCATGAAGAGAGAAAGACCTAAAAGTCACTAGTGAATTGAGCTGTTTGTGCATCCTATGAGTCAAGTAGTTCTAAAGTTAGATATAAGAATAAAATAAAAATTAGGACTAAAGACTCATTTTAGTTTTTTGTAAAAAAAATGTGCACCTAATTTAGTCCCTTAAAAAAGTATGTAAATTGACTCTTAGAAACAATCCATCATGACATATTAGTCCTTAACAAAAATTTAAACACTCAAATAGGTACCAACAAAAAAGACATATCTCATGATTTTATAATTGTAAATGTTTTTTTTACACACATTCCGACACAGTGTATAAGGTTTTACTACTCCGATCTCATTTATAAGAGAAAGTTAACATCTTAGATTTATTCAATAAATGATGTATCTAGTCTACATGAAGATTTAGATACGTCGTTTATTAATTGAATCTAAAAAGTAAACTTTTTCTTATAAATGGGATTGTATGGAGTAGTATTTTTAATAGTATTTCTTTTCTTCTTAGATAAAAAACACTAACTCAAAGTGTATTGTGTATGGTGTCGGACATAATATTGGTTTTTTGTGTCAAAATAACGATTCTCATAACTAATTTTGCTATAGCTTATTTGTAATTTAGATTCTACATTTATTTAAGAGATTAAAAAAATTAACCATATGATTGATGCGAAGTACCTCCGTAAGAGATCTTGGTTAACCACTAACCACTTTTAGTAGAGTCTGCCTTGTCAACCACGCCTTTTCATCTACAATACATGACCCAGAGACTTTACTTAAATGATTAGAGTTTAGTTCCTCTCGGACTAATGTAATATTGGTGATTAAAATCAGTATTTACTAAGACCTAACAATAATTTGTGTTATGTGTTTAGTACTTTAGTTACTAATTGTAACATATTGTGTGCAGGCCAAATTTGAGTCTAGGTCCACAGCAATTATGGCAACATTTTTCTCCCTAACAACCCCAATTGGGATAGCAATTGGGATGGGAATATCAAGTGTGTACAAAGACAATAGCCCAACTTCTCTAATTGTTGAAGGTGTTTTCAATTCTGCTTCAGCTGGAATCTTGATTTACATGGCACTAGTTGACCTACTTGCAGCTGATTTTATGAGTCCAAGGATGCAAAACAATTTCAAGATCCAAATAGGAGCAAATATTTCACTTCTTTTAGGTTCTGGTTGCATGTCCTTATTGGCTAAATGGGCTTAATTTTTAAGTGTTTTAGATTCCTTTAAGAATATTTTGCTTAGTTTTCTCTCCCTACTCCAAGTATTATATTATATTTATTCTTCATTTTTTGTTTTTTACTAATTATGTTAGAGTGCTAAACCTAAATAAGCACTACTAGAACTAGAACATATAAGCCAGAAATGTAGTATATGTGCCTGTGTGCAAATTAAGGGCCTTTAACAAAAGAAACAAATGGTGGGAGAGGATTGGATCCTTTTTCAGTCAAGACCTTCAATGATTGATGATGGGGAACAGAATCCTAAAATATCGACCAATCATTCAAATTTGAATATTAATTGTTTTTCAATCTTAAAGTTTTTTTTTTTTGGGAATCTTATTTAACTTTTCTTCCCATTCAATTATACAGTTTTTTTCCCTTAAATCCTAGTTCAACATGCAAAAAATGCAGAAATTGTTAAGCCAGATGTCATGACTGAGGTTCGAACTTCAGTACCTCAACTTTGTATGTGTGAGTTTATGATGAATTTGTCATCTCGTCTATCTACCCAAAAAATTATACAGTTTCTTTTTTAATGGTGATTAGTATTGCACAAAATTCCATTAACCACTAGCTTGTAATCCAGTTCAATAGACTCATTGTTAAAATCTAAGTCACCAAACCATTTGGCTTCAATGAGACCTCATCCTTCATCTTCTAAAGCCATTAGATCAACAATTTTTTACTTGAGCCTTGGTTGTTATGAATTGTTCTTGATCATTACGGATGTACATTCCATATCAAATCTGATTGGTTTAAAAAAAAAATCACAACATCAACATTACACTTCACTTCCCAATGACATGCCTACTCAACTACCCCGTTGAACCTATCATTGTAGCCTTTCGGATCCTATTTGGGCCGGCTCGAGCTGTCCTACAAATTTGTGTATATCCTTTGTATTGATAAATCAAACATTTTTTTGAGCACCTTCAATGTATTTCAACATCCATATAACAACATCCTTGTGCTTTTGGCAAGAAGAGTTTAAGAATTGGCTTACCAAACTTATTGCAATGAAATGTTTGGGCACGTGATTGTGAGGTAGTTTAAGTTGGCAACCAATCTTATGTATCTCCATGAATCTGATAAATGTTTATTTCAGTTTGTATATTTCATACACTTGATTTCAATTTAATTTATCCTTTTAAAGCAAATTCAACCTAATTCAATGCTTTAATGGATTCTTTGTAAATAAGTTTACAATATAAGAAATGCTATTTCTCTAGAAAAATAGCATCAAGAATTTTTCAAGACACAACTCAGCAAGTTTTAATTGCATGATTTATTTGTTCACTTTCTATTTTTCAGCCACATCTCCTTGAATTGTGATAAATAGTGCATTGTGATTGGCTGCTCTTTATTCTTGAAGAATTCTTGATGTTATTTTTCTAGAGATAAAGCACTGCGCTTACAATATACTATTCTTTTCTTGAAAAATATGTAAGTGTAAGTGTACAGTAATTATACCTTTTATTGTTCATTATCTTATGATATTTATAAAGTGTGAATATAAACAAGTTTATTTATGAAAGAATGTCGTTTACTTGTTACAATATTCAATACATTGAATGCCAAATTTTATTTAGAATACAAAAAGAAAGAAAATGGAATATACAAATGGAACAAAAACTGCGTTAATTTTGTGTTGATAAAGTAACAAAAACTTTGATTTGTTGCTTGCGGGTCGCAAGGGTTGCATCAGTAGAACAAGTTCTTCTCAATTCTCATTAGCTCCACACATTACATTTAGGCAACATTTTGTCTACTAAAAAAGAACCCGATGCTCTTAAATTAATCAAATGTTAACTTTGTGTTTTAACTTAAGGTTCTCCGTACGATCTTATATATAAATAAGATAATTTTTTTCGATGTATTGAATAACTGATGTATTTTGTTTATAATATAGACCAGATATATCAGTTATTCAATATATCTACAAAATATAAAATATTATTTGTTTAGAAGTGAGTTTTATATGCTAAAAAAACAAGGACAAGACTTGACAACTTTTTTGTAGTTGTTTGATTTAAAAACTTCTCATGTGACTCGACAAAATAGGTAGCAAGGACGGAAAAAAAAATCAAATATTCTTATCTATCACTAAATCATGGGGTAACTTTTTGTTCAGACTTCAGAGTGTAAACTATAAAAATACCAAAATACATTTTTTATGTTCCAACATAATAAATATTATCTCTCTCCAATATAGTTATGTATTTTCTTGTACTAACATGTCTTGTCATATGTTGTTATGTCCAATACTTATTGTTATTACGAATCAAACATGTCCTATATATGAGACTCGAATGAGTAAATGTTAAATGAACTTAACATAGAAATATAATTTTAAAAGTCGTGCATTCAATTATTTAAAAATTTAAAAATATTTTTTAATACAAACTTTCTATTTATTTTTAATTCGTTAACTTGTGTCTTTAGAGCATAAATTAATAAGACATTTTAACTTATGTATGGATGATTATTGTTTGGTCACAAACATAAGTTTAAACCATTTAGGCACGTATACATAAAAAAAAAATGTACATCATTTACTTATTTTAATAAATAGAACAAATTACTTTTTCTCCTTCTTCCCTTTTCAATTTATGTGAGTTGTTGGGTCATAGGGATTTATGTGTCCTCTAGTTTATAAAATGTTTAACCTAAATTTTTGAGTAATGAAAAACTTTTAATTTACACTTGGTATACAACATAATTTTCTTTCAATACTTGTTTTAAGCGTGTGACCACTAAGTGCGTGTTTGATTCAACTTTGGATAAAATTGATTCTAACAGAATTGATTCTGATAGAATTGATTCTGAGAAAATTGATTTGTGTTTGGATACAATAATGTAGAATTGATTAAACAGAATGAATGTTGTTTGGATAGTTTTGATCAAAATTGTTTTTGAATGTATAATTACTAAAATGGACATAGCTAAATACAAATAAATTGACATAGTTGAATGTATCTGTAGATCAATACTAAATGTAGATATATTATTTAATTTAAATAAATAATGTTTTCTATATATTAATTTAGAAAATAATAAATACGATCATTAAACCAAATTTTTTTGTCAAAATATTTGTTCAATGTATTTTATATTTTTTGATGAAATATATTTAAGTTAAATAATAATAGAGCTGATTGCTAAAACTGATAAAATATAGCGTAAAAGAAAAAGTACAGTAAATCTGAACGTAAAAACTGTAAAGAAAAATCCAAAACTTGGTAACTCTTGACCATAAATATTTTTTGGGGCTAATTTGTTTCGTTAATTTTTTTATTAAAAGAATTGATAAAGGACAGTAAAGAAAAATAATGGGTTGTAATAATCAAAATATAAAATTTAATGGTTAATTCATTCTAGTTAACTCAAAAGTTAGAAATTGTAGCTTCAACCAGAATTGCTTTTAGAGAAGAGAATTGTTTTTGTAAAATTAAACCAAACATGTATATGAGAAATTGCTTTTTTCAATTTTGAGATTGCAGAATTGCTTAAGAAGAAGCTGAACCAAACAAACACTAAGTCCTTACGCATATATATGACATAAACATATGACATACTGATACCTAGCTAAGCCAATTTGGTATTTTTTTTATTTTTTTTTAACAAAAGCCAACTTGATTCTGATAACAAAATGAGCATGACATGCATAGAAGCCATGATCCCTTGAATTATTTTTGTAGTAATTGACCACCGGTTAGATTTGTCGATCGAATGAGCATAGATACATTAATTATTTTTTTCTCTTTAGTTTATTCCTGTCCATCTTTGGTGTTAGGAGGATAGTATTATCTTGTCTTGTAATAATAATGATAAAGGTCTATGCATGTGTGTCACTTTCAACGGCTTTTGTGGGTCAATGGAAGTCTGTCTATTCCAACGTTCTTATGATATGCTTATGATATTTGGCCCCTTCATGGTGACGTTGGATACTTACCTCCATTTTGTATCCATTAAGTTGGAATATTTTAGAGATTTTAAGGGCTTGTTTGGTGGTGAGCATAAAAGAAACATGATATAATAAACGATTATATTCTATCTTTTTTTTTACTTAAACTATCAAATCCTAGTTTTATTTAGTATTTTGTGAACACGTAGAATTAGCCATGCCATTTGAACCCGCCCCTGTCTAGATCCAGTCTCCCATGCCCCGTATTTAATGGGGGAAAATTGATTTAACTGGGTGGGTGCGGGTGCGGGAAAAACCCGTTTCTTTAGTATGGGGACGGAGTCGAGGTTGGAGGATGGTCAAACCCGCCCTGTTTATTTTGAATTACTTTTTTACTCTTATATTTGATAATTATATTACTCTTTTACCCTTCCTAACATAACAAATACATATCTACATAATGTTTTTTTTACTACAGCTTCATGGGTGGGGGTTAGGGCGGGGCTGGGAAACCCGTCCCCGCTGGGGGCAGGTTTGGGGGCGGGTGCGGGGATGGGTACCGTGAAGCGGGGGCGGGGATGCTAAAACTCGTCACCGCCTCATTGCCATGTCTACGTAGGATTTAATAAGTCAATCATGTCACATTATCATATCTTATGTCTATAGTCAAAATCATATAACGAAGTGGAACTTGGGTTCGAAACCAGCAAAACAAGATTAACGACGGCAAAATGGATGAACTGGATGAATTTAGAATTAGATAATAATAGATGGATCAAAACAATTCATTTAAATATTTTATAGTAACTTAAATTTTCAATTTATTTTATAATTTAACATTTCAATAAGATCACGAAATAATTTTTTGATTTAACTTTATAAAATATAAATTAAAATATAATTATATTACAACATAATATATATATAGATGAGAGATCATATAATATTACATCAATATTACACCATTTAATATTGTTTTATTCAATACATTTTTTTTGAATTTGATCGTCGGATGATAAATTTATATCAATTAGATCATCCATGCAAAGTTTTACGCAAATATAAATCAATATTATTATTAAAATGTGTTTAATTGAACTTTTTCAAGAAATGAACTATAATTTTTATAAGAATTTTATTATTTAAATATAATAATCATTCAAAGAGTATATAATAAATAAAATAAAATGGGGAGTGTATCTAGTAAAATCATAACAAAAAATAGATATCCCATACCCATTCCACTTCTTTTTGAAGTGGCCCATCATCATTAAAAAAATACAAGAATAAGCATATACATATATTATTTTATTTTATTTTAATTAAAAAAAAAAAACTAAAACCCTACTCAACGAAGCTCTTCAGCTCCATCAAAACGACATTTAAATTTTTCGTATCACAAACAACTTGCACTGACTGACCTCAACTGCCCGGAAAACGCCGCCGGAGTTCGTCGTCGGCCGCCGCATACAGTCAGAAACTCCGTCCAGGTTTTCTTTCTCTCGAGTTTGAGATTTTTGTTATTTCTTTTCTGTTTGTAAGAATTAAGATTAGATTAGATTTGAATGAATTTTAGCTATTAATCAATTTTTCTTGGTACCAATGGGGGTTGTATTGTATTGTATCTAGTGGAAGGAGTTAGACTCCCACATGGAAAACCAAGATTTGAATATCCGGTATCCGCATTTTAGTGTCTGACACGTCTCGAATAAGATTAAGGGCCCGTTTGGATCGACTTAAATTTGAGCTTATGCAAAACAGCTTATGCATATTAATAAGCGTTTATGGGATTATTGATAAGCTTGTCAAGGTAGTTTACGAAAAAACAACTTATGAAGATACAATTTTCATTAGTAAGAACTTATGAATGAATGAATATAAAAGCTAATTTATTTTGATAAGCTATTTTCATAAGCTCAAAAATAAGTCAATCTAAACAGGCCTTAACTTCAGTGTAGTGGATGAAACCTATGGAAAAAGATTTGTCTTTGTTGAAAGTATTTGGTTATGCTTACTTGTTTAAGGGCAAGAAAATGCTCTTTGTTTGGAAGGTCTCTAGTGTAGAAGATATAGGATAAGTGGTGCACCCTCTAGTCACTATTATAAGCCAAAAACTATTTTTAGATTCATTGAATAACGGATGTACCTGATCTATATTATATACCAGATACATAAGTTATTCAATGAACTTAAAAAGTGTTTCTTTGTTTAGAATAGTGACTGGAGGGTGTATATAATAGGTGTTAGGCGTCCATCCATTAATTGTGTGACACAGTTAAATTTCTTCTGTCCAATCTCATATCGATGGTGTTGATTATTTAAAGATAATTTGGTTAAGGTGTATTGAGCCAACTTATCTCAAACTGATGACTGAGAGATGATTAATGTGTAATTGTGTGTCGTTTTTACTACGGTGAGTCATGATCTTTATGTTGCAGTGTGACCTGAAGAGTTGAGAGTAGGGTTCCTCTATATTACTTTTAGCATATAGGGACCGTGTATATGACATTACATATCAGTGTTATGAAACAGTGGCTGTTGTGACGCTATAGCTCTATTGCATAGCGTATTGTTGTTCTGACATACACACTTTAGTACATAGTGTTGTCAAACAACGGCTATACCAGCATTATAGTATTGTAGGATAGCGGAACTTGAACAAATTGCTATTTTCTGTGTTTGGCCATTGACAACACAGTTGCATATACATTAAAACAGAGAGTTGAGAGAAGCTTTTTGTCATTGGCTTAAGTTTTGAATTGAAAGTAAATTAATTTATTGTTATTATGATAAGATTTTCTTTAACAGAAGTATAATACTCAATGAATTTTTCCAAAATATGAGAATCTTCATGTATCAACTTGGAGATTTCATTCTGCCTTTTCATTTACATGGTGAATGTCTTGTTTACATCATCAGTGGATCAAAATGTCCCATAAGGTTAGTTAAGATCATTGCATTTATTCAAAGTTGAGCATGTTATCAAACTTTTGTGAACTTCAAGTTATTAAAACTTAAGTAATGACACCTACAGACACTACCTTTATATTTGTGGATGTCAAGTAATAATATAAAGCAAAGAACTTAAAGTGAGTAACATCTGAATCAATTCTATTCTTTGCCATTAAAAAAAATAATCTATTCTTTCACAAATGAGAACATTCCAAATTTATTATTGTTAGACTCCTTACCAGGTTTTGAAAAGCAAAAAGCACTGTCGGTTAGCCCTAATGCCTTTGTGTTTATGTTTTGCATGTGATTTGTGGTTTCATTTGTTTCCTGTCTGGTTGGTCATCATTCTTGTATTTCCATTTTGCTATGCTGTTGACTTTGAGTAGTTTCTAAATGCTACATGGAATGTTAAACTTCTATTAAATCGTCCATAACATGAGAATATGCACGGTGTGGGTCCATCTTCATTATTTTTTTATTTACTCATAGTCTTAACATTATGCAATGTTTGATGACTCTGCACTATTAAATCCATATAAAATATTCAACAATTCAATAAGTTTTATATAATAATATTTAACCAAATGTTCTGCTGCATTCTCAGGGTGTGTGCTGAAATAAAGTTCACAATGTATGTTGAATGAGCTGATTTGTCAATTTGGAGAAATCTTAACAAGCCAAGAATGAGCTTGCTGTTGAGAATAATGCATCGTTTACACAATGGTTTGTATAGACAACCTCTTTATGAAAGCGTAGTAGGGCTTAATGCTAGGAAATTAAATGTATTTTCGAGAAACTTTGGTCAACCTGCAAGGAAAGAGGAGGAGGAAGATGTAGAGGAAGTGGAAATTGATCAAAGAAGTCTCCCAGCCGATTTTGATCCTGTAACATTTGATCCCACTAACAATCGTGGCCCTCCATCAGAGAGAGTTTTCAGGCTTGTTGATGAAGTGGCATCTCTAACGCTAGCTGAAGGTGCGGAATTGGGTCTCATTTTAATGAAGAAAATGGGGATAAAGGAGATGCCTAATGTGGGATATATGAAAGCAGGGTCTGCAAATTTGGCTGGAATGGCAACAAAAGCCTCGACAGAGGCCAAAGAGGAGGTAAAACCTGAAAAAACTGTATTTGAATTGAAACTGTTATCATATGAAGCAGCTTCCAAAATCAAAGTCATCAAGGAGGTTCGGGGCTTTACCGATTTAGGTTTGAAGGAGGCAAAGGATATTGTCGAAAAAACACCGTCTATTATAAAGAAAGGTGTTTCAAAGGAAGAAGGAGAACAGATAATAGAGAAAATGAAAGCACTTGGTGCTAATGTTGTTTTGGAGTGAAGTAATGTATTGTGTTTCATAGAGATATGTTTCTTCCAATATTCATAAGTTATCTGAAATTTAGTAAATTTTGTATTGTTGTCTGAGGCTACTGCAAATTTTTGTAGTGTTGTTGACTTCAGAGTTTTGCGCATTTTTTGCTGCTGTGAAACTATATCCCTCTGGGTGGAATAAAAGTAGTATTGATACTTCTGATATTGATTTGCATACAGTTTTAGTGAAATTATTTTCTACAAGCAAACAAGTGTTTTGTGTTAGTAGAATTTTGACGTGCTTTCAACCTATGGAGGCTTAAAATATTTGAACCCGTGAACCTTACTAGTTGGACCCATGAAAGGTATCAATCAAAGTAATAAAGACCATTTTCTGCAACTTTTTACAGAAAATATTTTAGTTGATGCAAAAAAGATAGAGATCTGCTGAGAAGCCGAACATAGCTGTTTTGAAGTTAACTTTGTTTCCAGCTTTCAAATTTGTCTTTACATTTTAAATTTTGAATATGTTTCCAGTTAATATTGTTCAATAAATTTTGCTCCTCTAGTTCAACACCTATCCAAGGTAAATCTTGCATCAGTTCATTTGGTTCTGCAGATTTATGAAACTTCAAAATTTGACGTGCCTTTGAAGAATCAATAAGTTTGAGTTTATAAACAACAACCCCTATTCGAAACACGATCTAAAAGACACTCTGTTTGGGGTTGGAAGGAAAAAAACCATTTTAAAACTAGTACTCCTGAGTTTGTAGTTATTTTCATTAGAGACACAAACTGCATCAGTCACTAATGTAGTTCCTTTTATGATGGTCTTATCTGCATTTGTCTACGACGCGTGCCTCTCAGACTTGTCCAGATCAAAATGCATAGATCTAATTCCTCGAGCTGCAGGGCCTGTTCGTAGATTGGTACCCTGCAATTATGCAATCTTCATGTGCTGATTTGGTTGCATCCCGAGCAAAATGTACCTTCTGCTAACAATGCTAACATTCCAGCTCCTTTGTGACCTGCTCACATCCCTCGGTATCTGACGCTAACATTATCAGCAGTCTCTTGCTTCTCTTAAGTCCTACATGTTTGGACATTTAAGAGTTTGTTCAAATTTTCAATGTATTTGGCAAGAATAGTAGTGAGATCCTCAACTATCTATGGAAGTTTAAGATTTTAGTCATCAACAATCTTAGGTTGGCCAGCTTCAACAGTCAAATGAAACCTTAGCCTTTCAGCCTTCTTCAGGCTTCACATTATTTATGTTCAAAATCTTGTCTTTCCAGATATGTACTTTCAAATTCATGTTGGAGAGTGGGGAAAGTTTTTTTCTCAAATTGATTCTTGGGTGGTAAAAGCAAAACTGATTCTGATGGAAAATTCTAACTTTTGTTTTGAAAAATTAAACTTGGATGTAAAGACCACAAATATTAAAAGTGATTATATTATACTTTTATCATCCAAACATATCAATTCTTCTCAACCCGCTTTTAAAATATCATCACCACATACAATTCAACTTTTTAAAAATCAATTCTTTAAAAACCAATGCTTAATTTTATTTTTTTTGGAAGCAACTCGGCCCCTACCAACTATGAAACACTGACACAGACACTACACTGACACGTCGACACAATTATAAATTTAAGAAAATGACATAACTGAATGTAACCAAATGTGTCGGTGTTGGAATGTGCCAGACACCAGACACGTCTTCGATCAGAAGTGCTACAGAGCCTACGAATAATGTGCATCCCACCAAAAATATCATTTTTTTACCGAAGACAAAGAAAATATAAAACATGTAAAAAAACAAAATGCATATGGGAGCATAAACTAAACCCATGTATAAGATCAAATCTATTGCGGTTAAAATCTTCCTTAATGAAATTAGGAATAGAATCCCAGTATCAAACCATGTATTCTGATTCTAAAGAGATCAACTTATTTGCACAACCTTCCTTCTAAACATGAGAAACTCTAAAATTCGCAGAACCAGAAAAAACTCTTCAAAATCATTTCTATCAATATCTAAAACAAATGGAATAACTCTATAATGAAACAAAACACAAAAAAAGAGACTACCCTTTTAGTTTATCTCTTTGCCAAAAGCAATTGCAGCTCTAGCTTATTATATCTTTTACTTATGAACTAAGGCATCACACCTCTATTGCCTTTGGCAGAGGGTGTTTCTTAGAATCTACCAACAATTCATCAAGAATAATCGGATCTTTAAGTACCGCATTAACAGTAGAGTGCATCTCATTTGAAGTAAATCCATCATCCTTCATGTAAAATAGGTTCAACACTTTCATCATTTTCCAAAACAGATCCTTGCAGTCTCTTGGAACTAAGCTTCCTTTTTCCAGCAAAACTAATCTCAGGAGCTCTCTTCTCTTGTCCTCAATAACACCCTTCAGCTTATCAATGGCGTCATCGTAAGTAACAGCTCCATTACCATGAACCATATGCAAACTCACTGCATTCAGTTTCCCTTCTTCGGATTCTCTCTACAGCACAACAGAGACAAAAATATTAGTCACCTCGGAAGGCTCAAAACCAAACATAGAATCACATAGCAGTGATGGACATTTTTCAAAACAATTAGGGTAGGAAAATTTATTATTAATTTAAGTGGCACTAATGACCATCCTTTGAAGTTATAATGTCAAACTCTTACCGCTGAGCTGACATGTCATGAACTGAGCAGAAATGAACTATATACCTTAAAACCTTGAATATCATTGAGAAGACGCCCGGAAGTGCTCATGGTCCTGAAGAGATGATCCAATTCCTGATTTTCGGACACATCGTCTGAAAGCTTAGGTCCAACAAGATAGAGTGCTGGAAGAACAATAGGTCCTAAGGCAAATGATACATATGCATTTTGCATGTAATCATCGATTGTTGGGATGGTCTTGGTTCTCGACCACTCAGCTTCTGTAAACATAGAGCGCATCAAATCTAACCACTGCAAAGAGAACAAATTCAATCCATTAAGAAAATTTGTAAAAGGGAAAACTCCATTATGTCTTTATGATACAACATTATTTTCATGTCATTGAAGCAAGGCCCTGTTTGGATAAACAACTTAACTAAGGGCTTATCATAAAGTGCTCATGTATAAGCTATTTCAATTATAAAATATAAAACAAAGTCAATGCGGTCACGGAGAATTTATGGAAATAAGCTAAAAACAGCTTATGTACATGTCATAAGTAGTTTCTATAAGTTCTACCAAACAGTTTCACATGTGTTTATGTCAGCAGATAAGAACATATAAGCTATGTCAGTAGATAAGCGCAAATAAGCCAATACAAACAGGCAGGCCCTAAGTTGAGAAAACATAATCTGTTTTTAGTTTCAATAACAAAACACCTCCTAGTTTTAATTTTGCTTTTACATTTCAAAGATCTGTAAAAAGAAAATGTGAAAACAATAAAAAAATGATTTCAGTTTTTCTATACAAACCTTTGCAATCACGAAATAAAGTTAAAACAAGATGACACTTTTGCAATTTGAAGTGAAAATTAACATTTTCTATGAGCAAACATGGTATAACATTTCATTACATTCAGAACATGAGGTCCTTCTCAAGGTCTTGCAGGGACAATATTTAGCATTAGTAGAAAAATATAAGCAGAAAGATGAAAAAACATCTTACAATTTTGATAACATTGTCTTTCACATTGCGTCCTTGCCGCTCAACAGATTTCTCTCCAATCTCGCAAATTGTGCTACGAACTGCAGAAAATATTATCTTTACCGCCTCAGAACAGTAAACAGTACTGACATCTACATCCCACCTGCAGTTCCATTTCCACAATATTACTACTAGTGCAGAAAATTTTGAGAAAGAATTTGACATGGCACGGCATTAACTAAGACTAGGAATATACTTCTCCATCAGTTGAATAAGGTTCACTTGCTCTTCTTCAGAACTCCCCACATCAAAGAAATCATCAACAACCGTTGTGAGCACCCCATTTTTCGCCCAAGATATGCGAGCATCAGAAAGTTTGGGGGAATGAAGAATAGCTGCACTGGAGAAGTAACAATATGCCAGTTTCTGCCTCGCAAATTCTAGTTTGTCCAGTTTGCTTTCAACAATCCACCTGCATATGATAGACAATAGTTATGTCTAGATCAAAAAAATGCATATTTGGATAAATTTTCTAGAAAGCAAAGCATATGCCACTGCTCCGTTTGGTCCGGTTTATTTTGGCACTAAAAGCTACTTCAAAACTGAAGCTAAGAATAAGAGCTTTATAAATAAAGTTAAAGTTGTTTAGTAACTATTGCTATTCTTTAGCTTAACAGATAACTTGTTAATAGAATGATAGAATTTGAGTTAAATAGGTAACAAAATAGAGAAAATTATCAGGGTAGCATAAACAAATGAACCCAGATCCCTCATGATTTTAGGCCAGAGTACAAAAACAAGAATAAGAACCAAGACATTTGTATCTGAAATTTTAAAAAGAACCAAAAGAAAAATATACCTTGAAAGTTGTTTCAACTCTTTATTGTGTATTGATTGGCAGAGATTGAAATCTCCTACTGCTAGCTTCAGAATTTCTTGGTTTGCAAGATTGCAAGATCTGTGACATACAAACAATCAAGAATCTGATCACAAAAAAGAGAGGAATGAAAAAGAAAAAAAAAAGGAATCTGAGATGGGAAACAAACTTGCTGAGGCCAACCTGTATGATGTTTTTAAAATCCTTGTTTCATCTGCATTGTAATGCTCCACTGATCTCCTGTTTAACAAACGCTCTAAATTCGCATGATATGGAAACTTAAGAACATCATTGACCTAAGGTTCAAAAACATTGCATTTTCAGGATGGAATGTAATATTGTATACGTGTAGTTAAATTGAATGAAAGATTGAGATAATAAACCACCTCATTATCAACATAAATGCGAATTTTATCAGCGTATAATTGGTTAAAAGAAGAGTCCTGCTTCAGAAGATTTTTTGTCCAAGAACTTTGTTTTACCAAAATCGATTCATCCGGATGTATAATGACTTGTGAAGCCCTATATAGCTCTAAAACAGCACTAACATCTTTCAAGTACCCTTTCAAGGAATTGGCAAATTTATCTTCTGAATATTCATAAAATGGATCTACAAAAACAACATAAAGATCAGTTTCTTTGGTGTTTTTATCTTAAACAAAAAATATCTAAACTACTTAGCACATGTTTGGATTCAAGTTTACAAATTCACTTTTAGTTAAACCTCATTTTGCACAGTTAAGTTTGGTGACACTCAGTTTTCTCAAATGTGATTTATGTTTGGATAACTTTTCTCAAAACAAAGTATGGCAAAGAGAATTTGTTTCGATGATACTTATCAAAAGTACTTTTTAGTGTATGATCACCAAAAAATTGTATAATAGATATAGGCTAATACGGTAAAGAAAACCTCTCAATTCAAAAAATGAGAATGAAAAAGTAACATGAATCTTGCTTCCAAGCAAACATAGCTTGAAGCCAAACTTGGTTTTTGGCTAATGGACTTGATGATTAAAGGGCTCACCAAACATAAAGTTCAAAGTCCATTTTGTTTTACAAAAGTACATTTACTCTAAACGTAACCTGCCAACTACAAACCAAACATGCAGTTAAATGTTACGATCAAACCTGAAGAGACATCATAGCCATTGAGACGCAACATTCGAAATGCCATTGCACAGGTTGTAGGATCTAAAAATATATCTTCTGCTCCTTGTAGCCAATATCTGTTTTTTTCACAAATTAAATGTGTCAATAGTTCCGATTCATAAAAATGAAAAGCTTTTATGCAGCAGGTGCATGCATCTCACCTGTATGATTCATCCAATACACTACGAATTTCCTCTTTGAAATGATGATTAATACCCAGCCTTTCAAGGCTGTCAATCATATAGAGACGGGCATATATATCCAGAGGATAAACCGTCGGAACTGAATATTTTAAAAAGAAAAAAAAAAGGTTAGATTAATGCACAAAAGGTTAGTAACTAAAATAAGTTTGGAGAAATGTAAGTCTGAAATCATACCAGCATTCCCAAACTTTTCTAATACTGATTGAAGGTAACTAAGACAGTCGGCATTCTTTAAGTGCTGAAAAGCGGCTGCTGTTGTAGCAGGTGAATTAAAGAAAGATCCATTCTTTCTTTGATACTTCATGATTGTATTCAAGTCCAATGAGTTCAACATTCCTTCTGATACATATGCTAGATATGCTTTCGACCCTTCTGAATCGCTTTGAAAGCCTCTATAGCAATTCAAATGCACCAGAAATATGTCAGTTTAGAATTTTATTTTTTTAAACCTCCAGTTCCTAGGGGACCTGGTAATTTGATATTCGGTTGGGAGGTAAGTAAGGTCGGAACAAGGATTGTTCCAGTCGGGGTGTGAACTTATATACTACCAATAAATTCGACCTTAACTGAAGCTCATTAACTAGTTCAGCCCAACCATTTGGAGAATTTAGGCAAAATGAAAGATAAAATCTCTCTACTTTTAACTTCAAAGCATCTGGAACTTATTAAAAGAATCATTGCATTCATGCTTGAAAAATCTTGAAATGTATTACAAGAGAAAACAAAAATACTACCTTTGGAGCTCTCTGTCTCTCTTCTGGATCATTGCTTCCAAGCTTGCGGCTCCAATTGGAAGATTAATGCCCAAAGTTTGTGCATATTCAATCAATGACGGAAAAAGTATATCAAATCCTATGGGATGGTGTTGTTTGTCATCATTGATTGACGTCAAGTTTGACTCAATGAATTGAAGTCCTGCAAAATTAGGGAATTCCAAAAGTAACTAAACCATCAATTTTCGTTGGACCTTTCATGAACTAATTTACCCTTAACAGCACAATTTTTTCCAAATTCAAATTTAAAACATACAACATGAGTATGGAATTTGAAATGTAGATAAGGTCAGATAACAAAGATATTATAAAACTGAAGCAACATATTCAAATTAAAGGGAGTATTATACAATAAAACATAATCAAATATATATCCAACGAAGCATAATAGAAAAAAGCCAATAAAGTTATCAGGGAGAAGAGTAAAGTACCCTTGTTCATCTTATCTTCACCAATACCCCATTGCTTTAATGCAAGGATACACGCTAAGGTAGACAAGAGAGCATCATTGATCAACAATGGATGGCGATCGGGAAGACCCCAGGAGCCATCCACCAGTTGATTATCCAGTAACCAATTCAAGCATTGAGGGAAAAACGGCGCGTGAGGCGACGTTGAAGAAGGAACCATTGCCACAAAAGCTGTATCATACGAAGAAATTGAAAGTTCAACCTTGTTGAACATGTTCTTGATTCTTTCATTAGTGTCTTCAAAACACTACAAGCAATAACACACATTTTATTATTTCCTTACACTAATTCTCGCAGAAAATAAAAATATTTAAGAAAAAACTTAAAAAATTCGCATTCATACCAAAGCTGTAGTAGCGTTTGTATTCTTCTTCGCAGTTGATGTTATCATCGAAGAATCTGTTAAGAAGGAAAAACTATCAAAACCTTTCATATAAATATAAATGCATGTTTCATGCGCGCATAATTATGAAGCACTGAAACAGACACGGACACCAACTAGATAGTTACACGGTAATAGTTTCAAAAATGGTATAATTGAACGTAGGTACGTGTGTTAGTGTCGTTTGTCAGTGTCGTGGCAGTGACACATGTCAAACACCGGACACGCATTCAATACATATGTTTCGGATTTATGATTTTTCATCAATAAATAGTTGTAAAAGTAAATTCAACTCAAAGATACCGTTAATCATACAATAATATCTCATTTTTGAGTTAGCAGTTAAAAATTCAAAATTTCAATTGAGTAAATTTTTATCATCACTGAAAACACCAAAATTTTCCCAGTAATTGTTCAATGTAGCAGCTTCACCAAATTCTTAAAAATAAAATAAAAAAAAACAAGAAAAAAAAATCATCTGAAAAGTAAAAATTGCATGGCACTTTAGCACACAGAACATAGAAACGTTTGAAAATTGTGAGAAAAAAACAAAGAGACAAAGAGAAGAGAGAGACCTGAAGTTGAAATGCAAGAGAGAGGAATGATGAATCGTGAAAGAGACATGATGATGAGAGTGAGACAGCATGGAATCAATAGTTAGTGTTTCAATATCAAGTGTTCTTTATACCTTCAAACATGTAATAAATTATTTTAGATTATGCCATGTCATCACTTTTTTCATTTTTGTGAAAAAGTTGGTAGTTTTTTTTTTTTTTTTTTGGGTTTTGAACTCGAACTTTGCATATATTATGCATTGTCGCTACCAACTGATATTAAATTTGATTTTTGGTTAAACTGATTTTCAAAAATTGTTTTTTTAGGGGCAAAAATTGTTTTTTTTTTATTGAAAATCGACGTTAAAATGAAATATAAAGGAGAATAAAAAAAATTTATATATAGAAAGAGGCTAATTTATTAACTTAATTGATGTGGATAAACACCGCCAACATCACTTATTACAATATACGGCGCATAAGCGGAAACATAATTAACAATAGCAAGAGAAAAAGGTTCTGAGTATCTACATTGACCAAGAGCACAATAATTAGCTTCTCTCGATACAAAATAAATCGAACTTTTCCAATCTCTACTACGAACTGAGAGAACTATGAACAAAGTTTTGTAAGTTGAGAAGATGGATCAAAGGGACATGGATCCCATTTTGTAAATGCTTCATCCAGTTTTACGTAGTGTTCGATCTCAGTCATTGAACATTGATCCAACGGTTCAGATTACTTTGTTATATGTCATACAGTTTGATCTCAGTCACTAGTCTTTGATCGGACAGCTCATATGCCTTACAACATCTTGTTGTTACAGCAAGAAATCTGCTTTCGGATCAAAGTAGTACATGTGATATGCCATTTTTTGATCATATGAAAAGATAGAGCTACTAGATTTGATCTTACGGTAGAAGCCCTTTAAAAAATTGTCGTGATGGTCTTGTACGATTAATTTGTATTATTGTTAGTGTAAATTTTTTAATATATATATAGAGGTTGTTTCATTTTCCAAAAAAAAAAATTATATATTTATAGTATAGTAAAAATTTATGATATAAATATACATATTTAGAATTGTCAAAAATATAAATGAATTTCGAGACCTTAATATGTAATCCAGTAAGGCGGACTTTCAATTCAATAAGCTGTAACAAGTAAGACATACGTTGGTCAAGGTAGCTCAATTAATTTGAGCTAAATTATTAAAAGGAGTTGTTCAAATTTCATGTTAGAAAAAAAAAATTATTCTAGGTGGACTTCATGAATGTATTTGTCATTGTTCATCACACATACACAATTAATCTCCCACAATAGTAAAAGATCATTATACCTTCAGCGTAATTAACTATCGTCGGAGATATAATGATCTTTTACTAATCTATGAGAGCAATTGTGCACGTGGCAAGAGCAATTTTCTCTGCCAAGTTGTTCCTCCACCATTTGGAATCTTGGAAATTTATTTGGGTTTTGGTTTTACTATATGCCCACATGCACTTTTTTAATACCCGCATTAGGTAAACAAATTTGTCCTAAAATTATGGCATTTTTTCTTTTTATTCTCAAAGTAGTATATTATATTTGTTCAACTGTACCCTCTAATGAATATTAGATTAATTTATTGACTCAGAAAATTAGATTAATATAAGTGCATCATTAACAAGTTATTAAAATTCTTTCATATATTTATAATTTTTCTTTAATTTATAAACTAAGCAAATGTGACATTCATCGTAGGACAGAGTGAATAATAACCTTATTTTATTTTATTTTTTATCAAGTAATATAGTGGTTAGAAATGTATCTTTAACGTAATAAATGGAAAATTCAGAGTTCGAAACTCTGATCCCTAAATATATAATACAATATGCTCACGAAGACATAACCTTATTTATTTTTATTTTGTAAATAAAAATGGCTTAAGCCCCAAATAAACTACCCGATGACAAAGTACTTTTAATATTCCCTTCTTCTCATATTACAAGGTATTTACATTTTTAAAATATAAATTAAGAAATATAAAGGGAATAAGAAGAAGAAAAATGTTGGTGGTGTGTTAGTTCTTATACGTGTCACCAGAGTGGTATGTCGCGGCATAGTAATAAGCTCGCGTGCATCAATTGCAACTACCCATAAAGAGTGAAAGGTGGTGACACTTATAGAAATCAGCACACCACCAACATAAATAAATTTAAACAGTATTCTCTTCTCTCATCTAACAAGCACCACCCAAACCAAACCAAGCCTTTAGCCTGTGATTTCCATCCCCCTCCAATCCAAATCACCAAAGACAAGATGTTGCCTTTTTGTTGGTGGTGTGTTGGTTCCTATAATTGTCACCACCTTTCATCCTTTATGAGGTTGTTTCAATTGGCCGTCGACAAGCTTGTTGCTTCTCCGTGACAGACCATTTTGATGATGTTCTAAAATGTGTTTGTGTGTGATTCACCACCAAGCACGTCAATTATGTTTTAAGGTGAGATCTACCATATTTTGTTATGTTTCCTTTCGTCAGCCGCCTCTGTTCTAGCACGATCAACCCTCCTTTGATGTTGTTCTCTTTAATCCTTCGCCGCCAGCAAGGGTCGTGGTGGGTGATGGTGTTATCAACCTTATTTTACCCATCAACTCAATTATTTTTCAATTTCAAACTTAAAAATCAAATCTACACCATAGTTGTAAAGAATTTGACAACTAACTACCTATTTTTGATGAATTTTTATGTTATAATTTTTTTCAAATTCAAATTTAAAAAGATTGAATTGAATACTGAAAGTCTGATTTAAATAATATAGATATTAAACAAATTAATTAAATTAAAATATATGATAATATATATACACACACAACAGAATACAATAAAAAAGAGCAAACATACAGACATAGAACGTTCGTCTATATGTTAGTATATATAAAAGTTGAACATATATTATCTATCTTATTCATTTTAATGGCCTGAAATCTGAAATCTGAGTGTAAGTGGTATCAAAATAATTGCTTTCCGATCAGGGACGGATGTACATATAAAGTTATGTAGGCTTGTGCCTCCACTAACTTTGTAGATTTATTTTTAGGTGGTAGTAATATAGTAATATATAGTAATAGTTGAAATGTTGACCAAATGATCCACATAAACCACACAACATTTTTGTTTTGGCCCATGTATATACACACACCTTGACACAATAGCACAACCTTGTCAAGAATTGGATGCAAAATCGCATGGGAGGTGAATGATTAAACAATTGTTTAGTTACTTATATAAAGAGAGATATTTTTGTTGGTATTGAAAATGAGAAAATCATTCACTATTTCCAGAATATAAAGAATCGTAGACAATTATGATGTATATTTATGTTTTAAAAAATGAAATATAATATATATATTTCAGTGTTAGCGACTACCTCACAATTTATTAAATTTTTAGCTGGCAAGTGAAGTGTCGCAAAGCAATGGGACCAAAATTCATGTACATTAGACGATAGATGTGACTACGTAGCAAACTCCATGAACTAATAAATTTCATTTTTGACACACAAATACAGAGGATGTTTTTTATATTTCTACATTTTAATCTGAAATAATAATTCTTAACTGTATAAAATAGTTTTATGCGAACATTTCATTATATCTTATTATTTGGAGATTTTTCAAAAATATATTTAAAAATATATTATAATATTGTTTGGGGCTATATTTGGATATATACATGACTTGCAAGGAACATTTTGATCATCTCATAGTTTTTTTTTTTTTGAAAGAAGATCATCTCATAGTTGAAAGTGACTCTATTTTGATCTACATGATTTTTGACAATTTCAAATTTAATGAAAATATCCCAATTTTAGTTCATCATATTAGGAAGCTGCCGAAAAATAAACTGGTTGTTGGCTTTATTATTAGTGTTGGTTCAGAAGATCTTACCGAGTACGGTGTGATTATACGCATCGACAACTTCTCAATTTTAAGTTCAATTACACATATTGGACTCTAAGGGCTAACTAGAGTCGAAGCAGGTATGAAGGTTCAACGATCGCTAACAAAGGTATTTACATATCAATAACCAAAGATGCTCTAACGCTGGCGGAAGAAACTTAACCACAACCTTACAAAGATGCTCTAACGCTGGCGGAAGAAACTTAACCACAACCTTACAGACGAGTGACATTTTACCAATTCAATCAATCGTCATTGGCTCACTCAACTTTTTTCTATCAAAAATAAACTTATTACATTGTCAATTTAAACTCAGGAACCAAACCGTTGTTTATCGATTTTATTCGGTTTGGGCGACGTGTAAATCCAACCCAAACCAATATATATAATTTTGATCGGTTTGGGCAACATAATCACTCAAAATCGAACCAAACCGGCCAACAAACCCTACTTGGGATTTTTTAGGATTGTGGTTCAGTTCGGTTTTATCCAAATTGATGAAATGAACACCCTTACGTTTTCTTTTAATATAGAAAGTAAGGATCTAGATTAAGAAATCATCAATTCATATTTCACACATACACGCTAAAAACTCCTATTTAATTCTCATTGGCCGTGCATAAGGGTGAATAGCCATCAACTCTCTAAATCAATGAATTTTTCTTTTTAGATAAGCCTAAATCAATAAATATAAAATTGAAAAGAAATATTACAACTGAGTTCTTAAAGCATCAATAGTTTGAGAACAAAATTGAAATGCTAAAAACATCAAGGAAAAAGGAAAGCAGAGAGAGAGAGGGAGTATTTGTTTATGATAGTTTTTATGGAATGATTGAGTATACACATGGAGAGAGGGAGTATTTGTTTCAGGTACTCCACGAGATTATAACATACAGTGTATTTAAATTCTGATATGCATGATGCCAAAAGAAAGAAAAACAATGGTTTTTTTTCCTTTTTAGGGTGATAAAACACCTAAAATACACAAGTGTTACCAGTAAGTAGTTAAGTAGATGTACAAAAGCTAAACCTGCCACTGTAGAATAACCAAGCCTTGTAATATTGAAAATGGGAAATAACAAACATAGCACAATATATGTATTTTTGTTTAGTGCCCTCCTTGGTTCCTATTCCATGACAAATATGATGGATCTCCAAGTTGCCTACAAAGAAAGAAAAATAGGTTAGGATTAGGAACTAACAATAACTCAAAACAACCACTTCAAGTGGCTGTTGAAGAATCAGAGAATTTGATTTTCAGAAATCGTTTTTAGCTAATGAGAAAGCACTGAAAGTCTGAAACAAACTGTTGAGATTTTTTCTTTTATTTGGAACAACTTACATAATTATCATACTTTTTAAGCAAGTCTTTTAATTAAAAATAAAGTGCTTTAGAAAACACCACAAAGAGTTAAAGGACCAGGTTCAAACCCTAGTGAAGGAAATATATACCCCCAACATAACAACTAATACAACAGCATTCTCCTATTTATTTATTTTTTAAAAAATATCAATGAAATTTAAATTATACAATGGACATATTAGAGAAAAAATTCATGATGTGTATCAAGATCCTCTCTTGCCTTGACTACCAATGCAGCCAGAGGTCGGCCATTGGATTCATACAACGGCTGAGAGCATTGATCTCTCGGCTGCCTCTGCCTGCAGATGCAGTATAGTATCTGAGCTCAATAAGTCCTGTTAACACATTTTAAAGAACCTCACACTCTGAAATATGAATTACCCATACCGGGTATGCATTTTTGCTCATCATTCTATTGTATGTGAAAATTGTGGCTTTCTCTTGTATATTAATATGTTAATATAGTATTATATGAGTTTTTTTATTGTTGTAACCAACTTTTATCGTGGTGATTTTGTTGCAAGTTGAAGAATTAAGCTTTCTTATGTTATATTATATAAAAAAAAACATGATTTTATTGACGTGCCCGTACCCTTAATTTTTAAAAATGACCGTATTCTCATACCGGTACCCGTATCGTACAGGGTAACATGTCCGTGCCTATGCAACATAGACCTCACAGCAAGTTCAAACCGAAGTTTTTTTTATCATTAATCTCTAAACTATATGTGCAGACTCATTAAAGGGAGCCTGTAAAGAAAGGTATTAGTAATTTAATTTCAGAATCAGCCAATCGGCCACATAAAATAAAGTCACTCTCTTGTTATAAAAATAAAAATAAAAATAAAAGTCCACTCTAATATTTAGATTATAATTAAGAGTTTAATGGTGGTGGGTTGACAGTCCAAAACAATTTTGCACATACAACCAATCAAAACATTTTGAATTGCCACGTTTGGCCCATATAAATTAAATTTTTTTGATTTGTTGTGTGTGCAAAACTGTTTTGCACCGTCAACCCACCACAATTAAACTCTATAATTAAATTGACAAATATAATAAATGCCAATTTCAGGGTTAAAACGGGTGAATAGATTGAAATTTTAAATGTTAGGCCTAATATATAATGTTCCATGTGCTAATTTATGTAACAAAGGAATGCATTCAACACTGATCAAGCAAAAAAATGTAGAAGCACATGAATTTTCCCTGTTTCAAGCAAAAAAATGTAGAAGCACATGAATTTTCCCTGTTTCAAAAGGAACTTAAATGGTGTAAAAGCAAATAAAGAATGTAAGTACGTACCTTGGCTTGACAAAATATACAATGGTAAAAGCCATCGACAAAAAGAAGCATAATCCTCCAACGGTGAGATAAGCAATGCCAAGGAAATCATTCTTCCCACCAAGCCAGCTAGTAGTTGACAGTACAAGCTTTTTCTTACCATTGAAACTGTAAGTGTTATAGTTATTTTCAAGTGTTACATCTATGAAGTCACCTTGATTCAAATCCACCTCTATCTTTCCATATAACTTCCTAAAAGTTGGTAAGGCAGCGGTTCTCATCCAGACAATAAGATCCTCCTGCTCATTCAACTGTTCCACAAAATATTCAAAAGGTGAGCATAGTGAACAAAATAAATATTGGAAGTTACTGAAAGTTTAAGATGAAAAAGGTATTTGGCACATTGGAATAATTTTCCATGTGAAAAGTCATTTCTATATGTACAATATGAGTAATACCCATAAAAGTCATTTCTATATGTACAATATGAGTAATACCGATAAAATATGAAACATTGACACTGGTAATAATTTGAGAAAATGAATTAAATAAATGTAATAACATGTCTTAGTGTCATGTCAGACAGTAGACACACCTTCATTTTGAAGTGTCAGTGTTATAGAGGTTAAAACATTATAGCTGAGCCTTGTGAAGAGAGATAAGTATACATGAAAGTAGAAACTAACTCATCAAAACAAGACATCAGGAAGCTACTTACCGGTATCGATTCATTAAGTTGTGCGCCACCTATTATAGAACCATTCTGGAAGTTTTTGGGGAAAACATCTTTTCCAAATTTGTGCTCCCTATCACTCTTCCAGGAGATGCCTTTCTTGTTCACTGTCAAATTTGTATTGTTGACGGAGAAGCTGTATGTGTCATTGAATAAACTCCAAGCTATGAGACCACAAGGTACAATTGACCTATTATTTGCAGTATCTTCAGGCTTGCAAGCACTTACTGAGTTCTCTCCCTTACGACTCCTCAATTGCTCATCACTTCGGCTTTTAACATACCTAAATTATAGACGATAACTATGATTATATGTATATGAAAAATCATGCACGACGGATCAATTATTACAAATATATAAAGGGCGAAAATAGACTACTGCAAATACAAGATGAATACATGGAAATGCAAAGAGAAATGGAGTCCAAAGAAGGGGAAAGGAGGGAGATTATACAGATTCTTCACACTCAACTTCTTGTACTTCCTCCTATCCTTTCATCCCCCCTCTAATTCTACAACTCCCTCAAAAAAACGTTAGGTCTGTGGGACCTAGTGTTCGTGCACAGCTCCTTAGATACCATGCTCCAGGCCATGTGTTCATCTCTACTGAATTAGTAGGTTATCTAATAACCTATCTATTTACTCAACTAATTCTTTACAATCAAACCACTCCCTCTCGTCCTTTTAATGCTCATTTAATTCTACAATTCTGTCCAAGGGTCACTTGCATCCTATCAAACAACTCAATTATGCCATTTGTTCAACTCCGCCAAATTACTTGGCCTAGATAAATGTCAGAGTGAATATAGTATAATAAATCCTTATATACTGTATAAAATAACAAAAAAATTAAGCTTGTGTTTACATCTACCCAAGACTTTAAATAAATTACATTCATTAAACTATAATAACCAGTTTTACAAGAAAGTTGAACCCAATAGATGCTTTTAATGATGAATACGTTGAGTTTTTTTCTAAGCATCTGTATGTTAGAGCTGCTACTTTGTTAGTGTTAAAAATAATATGTTCTGTATCTGTTATTTTGTTGTAGCACTCATTCAACTATCCAATACACCGCTATTCATTTTAGGGTTGCCTGCTCTGGGCCACCATCTGGGATTCCAGTCATACATAGGCTATATGAAATTTCATTAGGATGTATAAATAGAGAGGTAAGACTATATGCTTGACAAATACTTTAATTGAATTAAAAAGTTAACGCTTGAAAAATAAAAAAGAATGTCTGATATGGGCCAAAGAAAAGTTATTGCTTACCGGCGATGATTCTGGTAAAAGTTGTCAAGCTGATAGTATACATAAATAGGTGACTTCATGTGCTTGGTCACCTTTTCATAAGAACACAGTTCAAGAAAAGATTATAAGATTGCCGCAATGTGAACTTCATGAATTATGGGACAGAGCTAGACTGGTGTCAAGGAGACTTACATTCAGTGTTATGTTGCACGTTTTATCAGTTTCAGGACTCTGAATGTATGCTACCTCGTCTTTAGTGCCATTCGGTAAGCAGTCTGACTCATACCCATAAACAATTTCAACAACCTGATAGGTACAAGAAAGTGAAAGGCATACTCAGCTTTACATGTATCTGTAACTGTACGCATAAATTCAATTCATTATAGCACTCATGCTTACCTTTCTTGAAGCCATTAGCGAAGCAACTCCGATAGGAATGAACACAACACTGACGAGCAAGAATGCCGAAATAACCTGCAGGGAGACACTTAAATTAAGTACAAATTTACCACTGCATCAATATTAATTTGAAGACACATATAGTCGAATATATAATCATGAGCAATGAATTCAAAAAGGTATCTGGTAGTGTTACCGCTCGAGGCGTAAGAATGGGCTTGCAAGCTGGAAGTTCTTGCTGAGTAAACTTTGAATCTAGAAGATATTAAATTTTGAGATAAACTCCATGTCAGTTCAGATTACTCTTCATACCCAAAATAAGAAATAAAACAGTAATTATTGGTAAATGAGCACATACTATCCATCGGCATACAACTCTCCATCTGGTCAATAAACAACCAATATGCACCCCAAACACTTTTAAAACAGATACGAATTACAAAATCAAAATAAAGTGAAAATGGGGTGGAAATTCGCTACATAAAGTACGAAATCACGGCATTTTGATGAGTTCGACAAAATCACGGCAACACTATGATTTTTTTTTTTTAAAGAAACACTATGATTTTGGTAAAACTCTAAGGTGTACCTTTTGCCAAAATCAGCATCACACTGCGATTTTGACAAACTCTAGCCACCAATACAAGTATTCCCGGTGTAGAACTAAACCACACAAACAGGTGCTTCTATGCAAGTATTATTATTCGGGCAAATCATCATTTTGGTACCTAAATATGTGAGGCACCATCAGAATAGTCCCTAACTTTATGGACCAAATTGACAAACGAAAAACACATTCAACATTAACAGCAACCAAGCCATATCCCACTAAGTGGGGTCGAATACATGGATCAAATAACGAAGAACACATTTGATGACTAAATTAGCTATCTACAGACACATTCAATGAACAAAATGACTAAAAAAAGAAATGTTAAATTGATATAATCTTAATACAATCAAGGACTTTTGCCGCAACCACTCACACACTCAAGACCAAAATGACTATTTACCATGTATCGGTATGGATTTTGTACCATGACTTGGCCCAATTCCCCTACGCATCTTAAGGCCCATATCCAAACTACATGACCTGCATCCGAGCATAGTATGCTCAGTCCCAAGTCCTAGCGGCCAGTCATGTACAGCTGTGATCAGTGTCATTACTGACTCGGCCAGAGCAATTAGGGCTCAGATACTGTGGGATTAATCGCATGGGCTGATACCCGAGCATGGGGCCCAGCCTATCAGCCTAGACCTATTGGAGTTAATCAGACCTATTTAGTTATATACTATATAGGAGACGACTCCAATACAACCCGAATCCCCATCCGCCTCTCTGCATTCGAGAAGCGGTTAAACCTACATACCCCTGGCTAATTCTGGCAGGAACATACCCATTATTATTCATTGCATACACAGACCATCAAAGTATCAAATCACAGTGATACAGACACATCACAAAAGACCATCAAGAAGCAAAATTTCCCTTTCCTTCACAACATCCACTCAATTTAACTCTAAAGAAACACCTGGATTAAATCAAAACTATCAAAGAATCACATCATACAAACCCATCACAAAAGAAAATCAACATTCCCAATACCCCTTTTTAAAGAAACCCATAAATTCCATTAAAAATGAAAACTTTAAACAAAAAACAAAAATGGGTCACTGAAAAACGAGCTGAAAAAGCCAAAAACAAGAAGGATCATAGAGATTAAGAGAACATTACACTTGGGTCGTTTTGTATTTCTTCTTGGAGCAGTGGAATCAGCAGATCCAGGAGCTTCTGCTGCTGCTGCTGCGCTGGAAGACGCCATTTATGAATCGGAATCGAATTTAATCGATCTCAGATTGAAAATTGAAAATTGAAACCCTAGAAAATGAAGAGAATTGGGAATGAATAGAGTTAGTGTGAGAGTGTGTGTGATTGAAGAAAGTTGACTTGGGCAGTTTGGTGTAAAGTGGAAGGCGACACCTCCAAACAAAGCTTACATACAATGAGTATAACGCAATTTACGCTTGTGATCACATTAGTCCTTCACAAATTCTAATATACTCCCTAAAAAAGAAAAATCTATTGGTTTATGCATTCTCCATATCAATTGAGTTTATACAATATATTAACACAATACGTGAACGCGTTGCACTCTTTTTTATTGTGTTCATTAATCATTAGTTGTTTTTTTTTGTCTGGTAGCCTAGTGGCCAGAGCTCATACAATTAAATGTAGAGAAATGGGGTGTCCGAGGTTCGAACCTCGGCCCCTACATAAATTATGCAATGTCTCTACCAATTGAGTTAAGATCATGGGAACATTAATCATTAGTTTTATTGTCAATTAAAATTGCTTTAAAATATTGTATATTATAAGTTGTTATAACTTTATAGTATTATTAAAATTTAATTAATAATCAATTTTTAAATGTCTATTTTTTTAGAGAATATTTATGACAATTTAATAAATTACGGTAATTTCAGTATTCATATATGAATAAAAATATAGATACATGTATAAAAAATTAGTCACCCATATTAATATGAGTAAAATATAAGCACACCTATAAATTAAAAAAAATCAGGTACTCGTGTTGATATATGAGTAAAAATATAAAGATTTGTAGAAATAAAAAAAAATTATCACTCATTAATATATTAGTAAAATATAGGCATAAGTATAAATTAAAAAAAAAAATTAGGTACCCATATTGTTTTATGAGTAACAATATAGAGATTTTATAAATAATTAAAAAATGTCAAATATCTCTTTTGATCCTTTAAGTTTTACAAAAATATCAGATTAATCCTTTAAGTTTTTAAGTTTTAAATAAGTCTTTTAAGTTGTTAAATTATTACATCGTTACCTTTTTGAGGACCTATTTAAAACATAAAAACTTTAAATAGGTGCATTAAATTAATCTGCAAAAGGAATTAGCTGAGCTTAAAGCACAGCAGAAGAAAAATAGTTTGAAGCAAGAGGATTTTGAGAAGAATCTAAAGCTGGGATATTTTAAAAAGCTTTGAAAAAGAGAGTTCAGAGCAATATTTGGAATCTTTGAGGAAGCAAGATAAAACCAATGTTGGGATTGCTGCTATTATGAACATGATGAAGAATCAGTAACCTTAGAGCCTTAGTTGCACACCCTTTATGGTTATGCTTCTGATATTTTTAGCTTCTGATATTTTGTGCTTGTGTTTCTTAGCTGTTATATTTCTGATACAATGTTTTTGGTTAATATCTGATGCTTTAATTTTGTGTATATTTTATTGCATTTGGTACTTAGAATTATTCATGTTTTTATCTATCTTTTCTTCCTCTTATTGCTTTTTAATCTTTTTGTTAATGACAAAAGGGGAGTAAGATACGTAATGACATTTAGACTCCGAGTCCTCTAAATTAAATAAAATTAATTTAGGAGAATCTTCTTCTCATCTCTTAGTCTCTGAATTTCATGTGAATTATGTATGAGTGACGTTTTTGTGCTTAAAATGAGTTTAATTAATTTGAATAGAATTCAGGGGGAGCTTACAAAACTCACCTTAAGGACTATTAGACATAGGGGGAGCTTACAAACCTCATACCCTAAACTCAAATTGTTAATTAGATTAACAACAATTGACTATTAATACTAATGTTTGTCATCATCAAAAAGGGGAGATTGTTGGAACAAAATGTGTTTAACATTGTCTCTTTGAGTTTTGATGATAACAAGGTATTAAAAGTTCAATTGGATATGCTAATATTTATTCAAGTGTGTAAGACCATAGACTAAAATTTATAAGTTTTAAAACAATGTATTGGTTCTAGAAGAACAATTGAGAGCAAAAGATTTTACAAGAGAAGCTTAATTGCAAGTCTGAGTCTGAAGACTATCAGAAACTGACTGTTAGAGTCTGAACTCACCAAAGTCTGTAATGAAGAACCTGAAGTTGGTTAATTGGATATTTGAAGATGTGTGCAGAAGGAATAGGAGACTGGAACAACGACTATTTCAGAGGAATTAGAAGGCACTAGATGCTTATACACAAATAAAAATGACACTGGAAGGACAATATTATAATTGTACAACCACTACTCTAACATTTCATGCGCATAGTACAAGCTACAATCGTGTCTCTACTAATTAATTCTCCTTACAAGGAATGATTTTCAAATTATTCCCTCCTAGAACATTAACCAAATCAAGCAACAAATCATTGGTGATTGATCAAACTTCAGTAACGACTCTTTGATGTGTTGGCACCTTTACAACGTCTCTTTCATACCTCTATATAAAGGAATGAAGACTTGAAGATTAGTAGAGACTCAACAACATTTAAACTGTGCCAAAACTCTGCTGAAATTGTTGTGCATCAAACACTTAATATTTCTTAAACAACTTTCATATCTTAGAAATTCTAGAGTCTGATTTGTTTTGTATTGCGAACACTACTGATTGTATATCAAGTGTTCAACCAAATTTATTTCTTTGTAATTTGTTTGTTTAGAAGTCTCATGCCTTTGTGTTTGAGCATAAAAAATCTTTTGCATGTGTACTTGAGTATTTGAAGTCTATTGCTTTGTGTCTTTCTCTTCTCTCTCTAGCAGCTAGACTATTTTAAAAAAAAAACTATATTAATATTATATCTTGTTGGGTTAAATATGTTTTTGCTCCCTATAAAATTGAGATCTTTTAAGTTTAATCCTCACTTAATTTTAATTGTTTTTTAGTCCCTAATTTTTTTTTTTGCACTCAGTATTAGTCCCTCCTCAATTCAAATTTGTTTAATTTATGCTTAAACTCTTGAGTTTTTGAACAATTTTTTGCAGCCGTGTTAAGAACATTATTGAAAGTTCCTCTGCAAAAAATTGTCGCAAAATTTGATTTTACGTCCAGATTTTCTTAATTTTATCTTTAACTTTTGCTATTTTAAAAAATTCATATTTAATTCGTTTTATGTTAAAAAATTCTAAATTTTAAGAAATGAACATTTCATAGTGTTTTAAACTTGTTTAAAAAAAATCGTTCAAAAATTTAAAAGTTTAAGATTAATTAAACAAACTTTATTGTAATAAAGACTAAAATTAGAAGTAATTTTTTTCAGGGACTAAAAAACCTATTAAAATTAAGTAAGGATTAAACTTAAATGTTTTCAATATTACATATTTAACCGTTAAAATATAATTTTTTGAAAGACACGATTACACGAATGATGTCAGAATACATTACATTCTTTCTTTTTTAAGTGTAAAAACGAACTGTTATTCCTTTCTACAAACAATAAACAACAGCAAGAGAGATAATCTGGAAGCGACACGATTGCAGTGGTGATGGCAGCAATGAAGTTTGGTGGCAGCATGAGGAACGCACTCCGATCATCAAAGGCGCTTCTTCTCTACCGCTCTTCTCATCTTCTCTCTGCCAATTTTCTCATGCAAATTCCTCTCACTCGCAAGGCACGATCTCTCTCTCTCTCTCTCCCCCTGAAATGAAGTTACGCATGTGTGTCGATGAATTTTCTGTTTTCTTTCTCTCATCGTAATTTTTATGTTTTTTTCTTTCTTTTCATGTCACTGTCAATATCATTTATATGCAATTCTTCACATTATTATTATTATATTATATTAGATTGATAAATGCGACTTCACTATATAACTGTCATCACTTATGAAACACAGATACGACATAATACTGACACGTTGACATCGGTAATAATTTGAGAAAATGACATAACTCAATTAATCATAGGCATCAGACATCAGGATATGTATCCGACATCAAGATACGTCTAATCTGAGTCCAATATGAGGAGTTTATGTGTTTCATAGGCCATCACTATCATATTGTCCAATGATGTGCATATTTGGATTGACAGTGAATTTGACATTTATGATGTGTTATTGTGATTTTGACAAAAAATATACGTTAGAGTCGTACTAAGGAAAAAAAAAGCTCACCACTAATCCAAAGATGTATGAGAAATGATATTTGTACAACAATTGTGACAACTTTTGTACAACTCTCTCATACTCACATGACATTCTTGTTGTTTCTCTTCCTTTTTCTTTTCTATTATTTTGGACCAATAAAAAGAGAGAAAAAGAAGGTTGTTACAAAAGTTGTCAACAAATGGTTGTACAAATATCATTACTATATAACAATAATTTTTTTTAATTATTTTTGTTTGATGGTATTTCTGTCCTGATTCAAAATGTAAAACCTTTTGTCTGTTTCAAGAGCGAGAAGTTCGAATTGGATCTTGCTGATTTTTGTGTTTGATATTCTTATTAATGTGAACCAATTTGATGTCAAAAGTAATGTCTGGTGTCCGACAGATGTCATTACGTTTAATTAATTCATTTTCTCAAACTATTACCGGTGTCAATATCAGCGTTGTGTTTGTGTTTTGTCGGTGCTTCATAGGATTCAAGTGGTTAATGAGTCCCATTTAAATTGGGAGAACTGATTTCGAAGTCGTTAAAATCCTCGGCCAATATTTACTTAACTCCGGACCAAACTTCAGATGATCAGGGCCCTTCTGTTGAGAACCAGAAGGACGAGACCAAAAACTGACCAAAGAAATGACTTTTCAATGTTTTAAAATGAACAACTCAATACTGGCTGCAAGCATTATCAAACTTTTTGTGGTTTCTGCAACCATGTTGTGACTGTAATTTTGAACACATCGGTTTCATTTGATCGCAACTTTCTGCAATGCCAAGGATTGCCACGTTGGTTGCATTTGTTCATAGTTTTCTGCAAGAATAAGAATTGCTATGCAACTAAAACGTTGGGACACAACTGTTGTACCTTTATAAAAATAAGTGTCTACTCTTCATCGTTATAACTATTATTCTGGGATGTTCTTGTTATTTGTGCATGAGTTTATGGTCTTTTTTGAATGACAGATGAGCACCGATGCACATAGTATTGCCTCCCAGCTTAACACTTCTGGGCTGTTGAGAACTCAAGGCCTCATTGGAGGGAAATGGAGGGATGCTTATGATGGAAAAACCATAAAGGTATGCCATAGCTGCTGTTATTTTTGACTCCTTTTCTTCTTCAATTGGTTTTTTTTTTGCAAAGTTTGAGAGAGGGG
>Ga0315914_1001404_pt1 | contig 35705 bp, 18 predicted proteins | sample MpolenodulesMG_FD_203920 | JGI IMG/M metagenome (GOLD analysis project Ga0315914, IMG submission 203920) | Medicago polymorpha root nodule microbial communities from Los Angeles, California, United States - elongated nodules | ecosystem: Host-associated > Plants > Roots > Nodule | place: USA...
CTACATATGTCTATGCAAGCTTGGCAAAGGATGAAAGAAAGATGAAGATTTCATGCCTAGACTCATGATGTCTCAACAAATCTTGGGTAGAATCTACTCCTAACACCTTGCTTTGTGTTTCTCCAATAAATGTCTCTAAAAAACCAAAAATCTCCAAAAATGATGTGATACTCCCTCCCGTGTTGCGCAGCTCCTCTTGTTATTCCGTCACTTCCATCTTTTTTTTTTGTTCCTCTTGGGTCAACCTATACCCCATTGGGTCAAAGGCCCATTTGCTTTTTTTATCAATTTCCTGCATAGGCACATAATGCTTCCTTTTTCTCTTTAATATTCACACCACCCACTTCTCTTATTAATTCCAACGTCCTTTCTTTTTGACCATTCCTTCACATCCCTTTTTAGCCTTAAAACATGCTACTAACTAATAATAATAACAACAACATATTACATGACTCAATAAATTTAAAACCATAATTTATTTTAAAAGGACTCTAAATTAAGTACTAAACTAATAAAAATAGAATTAAAACTTAATTAAAAAGACTCTAAAAATGTGATATGACAGACTATCATCATTTACTTGCAAAAGGAGTCCAGTGCTCTCCATCTTGTGCTATCTATGATAACTATGATGAAGATGGTAATCATTTTTTTTAGTGTAGCAAGAGTGTCGATTGCTGGCAGTGGTTGGGTATTTGGCTTTCAATTCAATAGATTTGGTCAGCTGATGTCTCATGTGATGACATGATTTTCCAGTTATTTCAACAGCTAGATATTGCTCAAAAACAAATTTTTGCAGTCACCTTATGGAACATATGGAAGCATAGAAACAACAAAGTGTGGAATAATGTTGTGGAGACTACTCAACAGATTGGAACACGCGTGGAGGCTTTTCTAAGTAGCTGGAAGATTAATGCACAATAAACCAGGACTCACACCACTTCTAATTTCTCGCATACTGATATAGATAAGTGGACAAAGCCAAGTGTCGGAACATTAAAATGCAACGTTGATGCATCCGTCTCCACTTCCCTCAATAAAGTTGATTTCGGAGCTTGCATTCGAGATGCATATGGAAATTATGTGATAGGTCGGACTGCTTGCTTCACCCCTTTACTCGATGTTGAGATGGGAGAAGCTATAGGTTTACTACATGCTCTCCAGTAGATGAAAGATCTTAACCTTGAAAATATGGATTTTGAAACTGATTCAAAGGTTGTGGTGGATAGTATCTACAAAGGGGATGGTGTCTATGATTTTATGGCTATAATTCACGATTGTAGACACTTGTTGATGACTGATTCATTGAACTCTGATATGAAGTTCGTTAGGAGACAAACCAATAATGTTGCCCATAGCCTAGCTAGGAAAGCATTACATCATGCTAGTTTTCAATTTCATCTTAACATTCCACATTGTATTCATACTTTGATTAATAATGAAAAGCTATAAGCTTCTTTTTGTAAAAAAAATAAATATAACAACAACAAAAGTCATGGACCAACAGACTTCTTGTAGTAACTTTGTTTTTCAATAGCAGTAAAGCTGTTGAAAGCAGAGGACTCTTGCTACAGATGTTAGTTTATGTACTTAGTTTAATAGTATACAACATGTTTGATTAAAAAGTTAACATTTTCTTAAATAAGATTTTTAAATCTTTAAAAATGTCAACCCAATGAACCAATTCAAACTAACATGTTCTTCATCGATTTGGTTTTGGTTTGATTCAGATTTTGCAAGAAAAATTTACAAAAACTGAATTTATTGGTTCAAATTTATTTTCTCTAAAAAACCTAATCAAACCGGCGTGTTACAATAAGAAGGATTCCTCCATCTCATTCACTATGTTTGCATTATATGGTTTACTTCTCTTCATCTCTCACATGAATTCATTCTGAACAAAAATATTATAACAAAGTAAAAATGTCATTATATCATCAAACCAACAAAATGTGATTCTAAACTGTCATACTTACTTTTAACTTTAAAGTCTAACACAATTGCCAAACATGATTTTAATGAAAATAAATCATCCGACATGATAACATTTGAATTGTAAAACCGAAAAGTAGTAAATTACGAAAATTCAATTTCAACCAAATAAATATTTTTTTAAGTTCGATTTTTTAGTGGAACAAACTTGAGCCAGACTATGCTTACCGATCAAACGATTACTAGGCGCCTTCTTGTAAGAACCGAAAGGTTAAAAAAAACAAAATGCTTTTGAAACAAATCCATTTAAATTTACCAAAATCTAAGACAGATCACAGATCAATATCTGTTTGCGTGTAAGCATGTGTTCAGCTGGTTCCGTTGAAAACGGGCATAAATCAAATACTCATAACGTGGTCTCCATCTCTAATTTGGCAGGTTATTGACTTACATAAACACTAATTAATTCTGCATGTTTCATGCCCCTTAGGCCAGCAATAATAAATTATGTTAAAAAAATTTAGGGGCAGTTACCAAATTAATTTATTCAAGTAAATTACAATTTTCTATCAAATCAAAATTGCAATATATAGTTTGGAAGATTTAATAAGAAACAAAAAAAAGTCACTACTCAAGTCCCATGAGAGTGAATTGACACCAACCATATTATGTCTTATTAGAGAATCATAGAATGAGTGTACCATAAGTTAAAAGGTTTGTTCAATTCATAAAGATAATAGTCCCTCTACAAACATAGAATGAGTGTACCAAGAAAGCTTAGATGAAATACTAAGGGTTTCTTTTAGCTTAACCAAGACCTGGGTTCGAATCTAGTCTTGCGCATCCAGCAACATTAAAACTCTTAGGGAGAGTTTTCCGTCCATTTAGGTCCCACAAAGCTCGAGGAATTAGTCTCCGCCAGTTGCATGCGGAGGATACCTGGTTTGCAACAAAAAAAATGGGTTAAATAAGTTTTTTGTCCCTATAAATATAGCGAATTTTGATTTTCGTCCCTAAAAAATTAAACTGAATGTTTTCATCCTCATAAAAAAGTTTATTTTGTCTTTTTGTCCTTAAAACCCAATTTATGTTCATGTAAATATCAATATTATAACTCTTTTATGTTCAAATTGTATCTATATTATGTTCGTTTATTATGTTCAACCTTTGTATATTCTTATTGTGTTCAAAAAATTCAAACACATGTTAAAATTATATTCATTAGGGACCAAAAACAAAATAAAAAATTTTGTGAGGATGAAAACATTAAGTTTAATTCTTTAGAGACTAAAATCAAAATTCACAATATTTAATATTTATAGGGACGAAAAACTTATTTAACCCAAAAAAAAATATTGTCGATGTAAAAACATGATGAGTAATCTATAAATACATTTATATGGGTGTTCCCTGATCCTTAAGTTTTGTTCTCGCCATACGGAACCTCGAGATTCAAATCATGTATAGGAAGTATTTTTGTTATTCACATTATAAGTTCATAAATTTATAATCCAAAGAATAATTTAACAAAACATTAAAATGTGTAACAAAAATAAAAGAATTTATTTCATCTATTGACACATAATTCTTATTTTTCATGTAAGAGTGGCAGAAAATGAAGACATAGAAAAACTACTAGGACTACCCTCAAGAAAAGCCAAAGCCCTCTCCAAATTAGCAACAACATCAACCATATTAGGCCTCTCTTTTCCTTCCAAATTCACACAATGCATAGCAGTATAAGCCATAATCTCAACAGATTCAACTTCATTCACTTCTGGTATTCCAACTCTATGATCCAACAAATTCCACACCTCTCCTGAACCTATCTTTGGCCCTGCATATTCCACTACACCAATAGGACTTGAACCACCTTCAGTTTTAAACACTGCTCTTTTACCTGTCAAAAGTTCCAACATCACAACACCTAAACCATATACATCACTTTTTGTTGTTAAAACATTCATAACATAGTACTCAGGATCTATGTAACCAACAGTTCCGACCGCTTTTATATTCGACATCGAATCTTGTTCGGTTTCTTGCCAAATTAACGACAATCCGAAGTCGGAAACCCTAGCATTCCACTTTGAATCAAGAAGTATGTTTGAGGATTTAATATCTCTATGAATAATCGGCGGCACCGCGTAGTTATGAATGTACTCAATTCCCCTTGCAGCATCTAATGCAACTTTGATTCTCATTTTCCATGAATTAATAATGCTACTATTTTTCTCAACATTATTCTTATCATGCAAATGATCATGTAATGATCCATTGCTCATGTACTCATAAACCAAAAGCCTCTCATCATTCTCCTCACAAAAACCAATTAGTCTCACCAAATGCTTATGATGAAGCCTTGACAACAATGTTAACTCAGAATCAAAAGCTGTTTCTTTCTCTTGGAATTTCTTCTTCTTCAAGCTTGTATCGCCTCTTTTAATCGCGACTTCACGACCGTCTAATAACTTCCCTTTGTAAACACATCCAAAACTGCCAGAACCAATTTTATTTCCCAATGAGAAATTGTCACTAGCTGCAACTAACTCCCAAAATGTGAAATTTTCTGTTCTGTCTAATTGCTTTGAAGATGAACCACTTCTTAATCTACTTGAACTATGTCTTTTACTAGAAAAAGATCTTAATGTTGTTGTTCCAATATTAGGCATTGGAGCTATATCAACATAAGCATCATCAGATTCACTACTTGTAGGTTGAACAGAATTATCGATTTTCGCCTTTAACAATTTTCTTGCACCAATCATAAGAAAATAAAGAATAGTACATAAACCAGCAAAAGCACCAACTGATCCAATAATCATAAATGCCAACAATTTCCAACCATTCAAATTAGTTTTTTCTTCATCGCCTTTCGAAGATTGATTCTTAGGTGGTGATGTTGATGGTGGTAGCAAAGGCACGGCGAATGGCAACTCGGTTCGACAATGATAGCAAATGCTTCCAAAACCATTACAAAGAAAATCAGAATTTGGATACACACCACAAGTGCTACATGAATCAGTAACACATGGACCAGGAAGAATCATTCCCAATGGAACATTAACATTAGTATTACCCCAACAAATTAGAGACAAATTTTTAGTACTCAAACCACAAACAAAATCCAAACCAGCAACAATTGACTCAAAAGAAACACTTTTCATCATCACATGATGATTATTCACATCATCATTATCAAAAAAAAAACCCCAACATAGAACAAATCCATTCTTTGTTCTAATACCACATGTGAAATCTTTTCCTAAAGCAAGACCTGAAAAAACAGAACCAGTATTCAAAGGAACATTTAACTTACCAGAATCATTGTTCTTCTCTCCTTTACAAACTAAAACACCATGAAGAGTTAAACCACAAACATGTGACACACCAGCAACCAATGTTGACATTGATAAATTCCTAAACTGTTCCTGAATCTCATTTTCAACACCCTTTTTACCATTTACACCCCAACAAAAAACTATATTATTCTCCTTCAATATCCCACAACAAAAACCAGTACCACAAGTAATGCATCGAAACCGAAAATTTTCATCAGGAGAAGGAAACTTGAATCCATTAGTTTCACCATAACCTCTCCAACACCTTACCACACCAGAGTGCAACTCTCTAGCACAAACATGATCATCACCAACAGCTACATCACTCAACTGAACATTTTCACTATGATACACCCTTTTAGGTTTGAGAAAAGACTTTTGTGTCTTTGTGTTCCAACAGTGGAGGCTGAGTCCATTAGACCGGAGGCCGCAGAAGAAACTCCGGCCACCGGATATGGACTGAAATGAAACGTTGGGGAGTATTGGTGGAATGAGTTTTTTGTTTTGGTAGCATTGGATGTATTGGTAGGGCTTACCGGCAACTATGCCGCAGATGGTGGAGGTGTTATTGATGATGGCTGTGGTGGCGGCGGTGCCGAGGCTGTTGACGGTGGTTATGGTGAAAATGAATGAGAAAATGAGTGTTAGTGTTGTTGGTGTCATTGGGAAGGTGAGTTAGGTTTGTTGGTTTTCTTCATTGATGAGGTTTTCTGATAGGGAAATGGTGTGAGAGAAGAGAAGAGAAGAGAAGAAAGAGTATCGTGAGAAAATTAACATAAACATGAACATGCTATTGCATTTTTTATCAACATGATATAGCTACTACTATTTATTTTTTTTGGTAGAATATAGCTACTTCTATCAATATGTTAGATAAAAAAAATATATCGATTGAAAATTCACACACACAAGTAGGATAAAATTAGGGTTTGAACTCCGATCAAGATGTCTAGTCTAACAATTTTGACTTTTTTTTATTTTTAGAGAATTTCAACATTTTTGTCGGTTCTAAGACTTGTGGACTATATTATTATTATTATGTTTAAAAGAATTATTTATTTCATAAAAAAATAGTTGTAAAATTTTATGTAATTATTAAAAAAAATCAGTTACTATTTAACTAGATTATAAAAATCAATTGTCTCATAAGTAATAAACTACATGTGGAAGCAACTGATATGTTAGGGATGCGATATTTTTGAATTCGGAATTCCCCGCTTCTCAATGCTAATGTGTATGAGTTTCATTATTAAGCTATTTAAAAAAGAAAAATAACAAAATTATAAATAAAATCTCTCTCAAAAGAAATAATTTAAATAAATAGGTAGAATTGAGATATTAAGATAAAAAAAAATTGAGAAAGATATTAAGATAATATTGATTTTTTTGACAGAATAAGATAATATTGATATATCGGAGAAAATTGGAATTGCAGATTATGGTATTAATTGTGACAGTCAACCTTGCTTATATTTGAAAGAAAAACCGATAAATGGAATAAGATTTGCGTATTTAATTGGTTATGGTCACCAAGATAAATGAGAGTTAGGATGAAAGAGGAAACCGTTTTCAAATTTGACTGAAGATGACATTGGTCTGTGCCTTGGACGGCTAGTTATTACTATTCAGATATTTGAAATACAGACAGAATAGTTAAATGCATTGACCAATTAACAAAGAGTGAATTAAAGAGGCTAATTTTCTTTTGTCATTTTTCCTTTCACAAATTACTCCATTCAAGATAATTTTGTTTTAGGCATAAATGTGAACAAGGTATGATGTGCTCACCTTGACTATTTTTTATTTTTTTTTAAAATCTGATATCATCTGTGTTTGCAATTGTAAAGACCAATCACTCGAGTCTTGTGAGACTTAAATGAGTTGCAAACTCTTCCTAAAAGTTTCAACGCTACTACATGCCCAAACCTAAATTCGAACTCAGGATCTTGACTAACTGGGTAGACAAACATCTGTAATTAATTTGGAATATCATATATTTCAGAGAAATGATTGTTTTACCCAAAACTATGAGGTCTAAAGTCCTGGTTTTGGGTTCTTGATCTTTATGTCGACTCTTTCGATATTTATTTGATATTGTAAAACGACATATAAATGAGAAATTGAGAGGAATTCAACTCTAAAATGAAACACATGTTTATGTAAGAATAAATTTTACCGTACAGAGAGAATATTTGAATTTATAAATACAAATTAGAAAATCAATATTAAATTTAATCAAACAAGAAATCAATTTAAATAATTAAAAAATTGTATTTAAGTTTGTAACAAGGTTAATTTTGTTATTTTATATGGTTTAAAAAACTCAGAAAAAATAGTTAGATTATGACAAAATATTCTGAAATCTACTAAAATAAAAATGATATGAATTTTTTTTTTTAAAAATCAAAATGGGATAAATTAACAGCGGCGGTGAACACTTCTCAGTACAAGGTGTACCAGAGAAATCACCCCGATTGAAAAATTATTTAAAATTATATTACTACATTTTCCCTATAAATAAGACCACATATACTAATGCATAAGAATTGAGAAAAATAATTCTTAAATCTCCTCACTCTCATCAAATGACTAGCCGAGAACATGGGATTATTAGGTCTCGCAAACTCATTAATCTCTATACCTGAACTCAAAACCTTATATCTCCCTTACCCACTGATCTCATTAATGAATTAAATTATCATAATTGAAAAATGACTATAAAAGACAGTTATGATGCTTTTATTGAAAATAACATGTGGGTCTTAGTTCTTAGTTCGTCAAATGCTAATGTTTTCAAAGTTTGTGGATTTTAGGCATAAGAAGAATTATGATCGATCTTTTGAGTGGTAGAAAGTTTGACCTCTAGGTAACGATGCAAATTAACAAACTGGTGTCGATTGTAGTGAAACTTTCAGCCTTGTAGTCAAATCGACTACGATTCACACGATACTAAGTGTGGCATTATCTAAATCATGATGTCTAGATGTCAAAAATATCTTCTTGTATCAAAACCGTGATGAAACTGTCTACATACACCAACCTCCTTGTTTTTGTCATGCTCAACTCTTTGACCATGTATGTCTGCTAAAAAAGATTCTTTGTGAACTCCGACAAACACCTTGCACATAGTACCATCGTTTTACTAACTATGTTGCTACGATGGGATTCTCTCACAATATTTATAACCACTCCTTATTTATTTACCATTATGGCAATGACATCGCTTATATGCTACTACTCCATTGGATGACATTATTCTTGTTGCTTCTTTTGACTCCCTTCATGCATCTATTATCATATGAGAAATGTTAACTAGTGTCTCCGGGGCACTAGTTAACATTTCTCTATTATATATGTCTAAGCTCGGCTCTGAATTTGCAATGAAGGGTCCATGTCCTTTAAATTATTTTCTGTTTATTTCTATTACAAGAAATTCATGAGGTATTTTTCTTTCTCAAAAGAAATATGCACAAAAGAAGTTATATATATTGAGCGTGGTGCGGGTATGTCCTCTTCCAAGCCATAACCTACACTGGTGGACAAAAAGGCAAAACTCAGTGGTTATTCATGAAACCCCTATCATGATCCAACAAAACATTGTAGCATTATCGAAGCATTACAAATACAATACTTACATTTACAAGATCAGATATCTCTTGTGTAGTTCGACAAGTGTGCTTGTTTATACATTCATTGTACTAATAATTAAATGTGGACCAAACACCGCCAAAGCCAAAGTGGAAAGGTTGTGGACCAAACACCGCTGATAATTAAATGTGTTTTAACAATTTTTTTAGAGGAAGAAATGTGTTTTACTTGTTCTTCCTCTATAAAAGAGATTATATTTCCTGGAAAATAACCATATATGTAGGGAGAGGGAGTTTAACAATAAAATAAAATACAATCTTTCAAAAAGAATAAATAAATAGAATGCTTTTCCTAAAAAAAAATAGAATGCTTGACGTTAGCGGGTTCCTCTCCACACTTGGACTTCTTTAGCATTATAAAAAATTCAATGCCACGATCAACACTTAAAAATTATATAAAGACACAACTAAGGTAACAAGTCTCACTATTTGATCTTGTCAAAAAAAAAGTCTCACTATTTGATTCTTAAAAAAAAAAAGTCTCACTATTTGATAACCTAAAGAAAAATCTCACTATTTGCTCTTTTAAGTGCACCTAATCGTCCCATAAACCATGATTAAAAAACATAAAATTCGTCCCATAGGGAAAATCAATCTGGTCTTTGAGAAAAATTGCATAAATTTATTTGGTTTCTAAAAACAGAAAAGTATCGGATAAATTAATCAATAAAGATTCTCCTTTTGAGTACAATAAAGATTGAGGATTGCTTTTCAGACATGTGATATGTCTTAGCAACACAAGTAAAAGGCCAAAAAACCCAACTGCCACTAGTTTTGTAATTATAACCCAACAGTAGTTAACTACCGCTTAGGGTATTTTAGTAATTTACTTGTGTTATTAAGAACTTCTGAATGTCAAAAAAGCAATTGTCATAAATATTCTACTGGTTTTTTTAGAACTGATTCTTTTTTATGAAATATGTGTGGAACAGGCTTGCATAAGACAATGTGATGCATGATGTTGAATTTCTTTTCACACCCCACACTTAGAGGTCTCCAGTTTGTCCGGCTTTTGAAATCCGGACTTGAAAAAAATTCGGGTGAGGGTTGAAACTTTTTACATGTTCGAATTCTAAAATCCAAACAAATCAAAGGTTTCCAAGAAGAGGTAGAATCTGAACAAATCAAAGGTCTTCAAGAAGAGGTAGAATCCGAACAAATCAAAGGTCTCTGAGAAGTGAAAAGTGGAAAAAGAAATTCTAAAGAGAATATAGCTCATAGAGTAATACTCCAAGAGCCCAAAATACAATCGTCATTTGAGAATTGCTCTTCTCCCATCTATTTTTGCTCATTTTCGCTGAGAAACATATTTGCATGAGTTAACTCACGCTCGACTATTTTAACGGAAATGAGAAAAAAACAAATGGGAGAAGAACGGTACTCTCGTCATTTTTATTCATATGTAATAAAGCCCACTAAATATTAAAATTACCGAACACGATAAATTAATCAAGTGCACAGGATAAACGCACTAATAGTAATAAATACGGATATGACTTTTTTATTTACAATATGTTGGTATTTTAATGAGATTTAACTACTATTTAAATAAAGATTTAAATAATATTATACAAAAGATAAAATTGTAATTATAAAAAAATAGTATAATTAAAATATAAAAAATCAGCTTAGAATCACGCTTCTTTTTTATCTATCTATAAGTATAAAGATATGCATCCTCATATCTAACAGTTAAATTGTTCATTCGAGTAATTTTTGAACAATAGTGACGGTAGTTTTATGAGAAAAATGGCCGTAAGAATGGATTGTTCAGGCTTATTTACTCAAATATACTAAAATGTAAATAGTTATTTTTGAAAAATCCCTAAAAAAAGAAAGTTGTTTTTGAAAAAATTTTAAAAATCAAATTTGGGCCGTCCAGCCCAACATTTTTTTTGTGGCCTTTAGGGTCAATCGAATTACTTTAGTCTTAAAAATTATTATATATGATCATTGCTCTTTTAGCCCCCACAAACACCTAACTTGTTTGGGAGATAATTCTCAATGACATTTTATGTGTTTTTGTAGGTTTCGGAAGATAACTCTTGAATATTGTTTTTTTCTTCTGTGGTGTTCGGAATTTGAATCACAGACCTTGCATATATTATGCATTAACCCTACCAACTGAGTTAAGCTCACAGGAACTAAATATAGTTTTTTAGAATAAAGAGCAAATAGATGTGCCAAAAGAGAAATAATCTAAAATTAAATTTAAAACTAAGGCTTCAGAAATAAAACTACAATTGTTTAGAATTTTTCTGTATGATATTGAATGATAAAAAAAGAAGGGAGCCACATTCAAAAGATTCTCTTTAATATACTATGTTAGTATATTGAATGATAATAAATTAAGGCTTCGTTGATATTTTTTTGGAAGGCTACCCCTTCAGATGGTTTAAAAGTCTAGGTACTCCAAGGGCAGTTGAGGAACGGTTGGATCGTGCACTTGGTAACGCATCCTGGTTTCAGTCATTTCCTAATGCGAAGGTGGAAAATTTAGTAGTCTCGACTTCTGATCATTATCCGATTCTTTTTACTAGGGAGCCTGTTACATGTGTTTGGGTGCCTAAAAGAACCTTCAAATTTGAGAATGCTTGGTGTGTAGAGTCGGGCATTCATGATGTTGTTTCTGACAGTTGGTTGTCTGGTGCAGATATGCCGATATCCGAGAGATAAAATCATTGTGCATCTGATCTTACCTCGTGGAGCCAGACTACTCGTAATGGTCTGAAAGAAGAAATTGTCGAGTGATGCAAATAATTGAATAGGTGTAGAGATCAAGGAGCAGCAGCTGATCCTAGTCGTTTGTCCTTATTGAGAAAGAAAATGACTTAGTTAATGATTCAAGAGGATAAGTATTGGAGACAAGCAAAAACTCATCGGTACCGTGATGTTGATTTGAATACGAAATTTTTTCATGCGCCTGCTACCTCTCGCAAAAAGGTAAATCGTATTCTTTCTTTAGAAAATGATGCAGGGATACGTGTAACAAATGAACAGGGTTTATGTCAGATTGCTAAAGGTTATTTTGAGAAAAATTTTCTTGAAAATCAAAGCGACTGCACCCCAGTGTTGGCAGCCATTGATAATGTTGTGTCGGTAGAGGACAATGATTTTCTAACCGCTCCTTTTCAGGTACAAGAGTTTAAGGAAGACATGTATTCTATGCACCCGGATAAGTATCCTGGTCCGGATGGCTTTAATTCAGGATTTTTTCAAAAATTTTGGTCAGTGTGCAATCCTAATATTTTTAGTGAGTGTTGTTCTTGGCTAAATAATAATCAGTTTCCACCTTCTCTTAATTCCACTAACATTTCTTTGATCCATAAAGGAAATGAGCAGCATACTATGAAAGACTAGTGTCCCATAACACTGTGCAATGTGTTGTGTAAGCTTATAGCTATGTCATCCATAAATGTGTTTCAGATAACCAATCGGCGTTTGTTCCAAGACACTCCATCTTGGATAACCCTGTGATTGCTATCGAGGTTATTCATCATATGAAAATAAGTAAGAAGGTAAGGGATAAGAATGTCGCGTTAAAGTTGGATATTAGTAAAGCCTATGACCGTATCGATTGGTTATATCTTAAGGAGGTCGTGATTAAAATGGGATTTGCTAGCCGTTGGATTAGGTGGATTATGACGTGTGTTGAAACAATTGATTATTCCGTAATTGTTAACAATGAGTCGGTGGGACCTATAATTCTCGGTAGGGGTCTTAAACAAGGCGATCCTCTTTCTCCCACTTGTTTATTTTATGTGCAAAAGGTCTCTCAACTCTCATTCGTAAAGCTGAAAGGAGAGGGGATATTCATGACATTTCTATAAGTACTAATGCTCATATTATTTCTCATTTGTTATTTGCAGACGACTGTTTTTTATTTTTTAGGGCGGAAGGAAGAGAAGCTTTAGTAATGAAAAATATTCTTGAGACTTATGAAAAAGCTTCTGGCCAAGCAATTAGGCTCCCCAAATCTGAAGCTTATTATAGTCGGAGTGTGCCATATCCTACTCAAGACTCTATCACACCCATTCTTGGTGTATGTGCTGTTATGGGTACCGGTAAGTACTTGGGTCTGCCATCCATGATCGGTAGAAGCAAAGAAGCGACGTTTGGTTTCATCAAAGACCGCATTTGGCACAAAATAAATTATTGGAGTAGTAAGTGCCTCTCTAAAGCCGAAAGAGAAGTGTTGATTAAATCGGCACTCCAATCTATTTCTTCTTATATTATGAGTGTTTATCTTTTACCAAATAAGTTAGTAGATGCCATAGAAAAAATGATTAATGCTTTCTGGTGGGGACATGGTGGCTCTACTAGAAAAGCTTTGCATTGGCTATCTTGGGAACGTTTATCTGTTCATAAGAATTAGGGTGGTATGGGATTCAAGGACCTCACATCTTTTAATGTGGTGATGCTTGGTAAACAAGGATGGAAATTTCAAGTTGATAATACTAGTCTTGTGTCTCGTTTGTTTAAGGCACGATATTTTGATCAGTGTGATTTTTTGCGTTCTAGGCTTGGAGCTAATCCCAGTTATCTTTGGCGGAGTATTTTCAGTGCTAAAATGGTGGTTAAACAGGGTGCTAGATGGAGAATTGGTTTTGGTGCTAGTATTCCTTTGTTCGGTGTTCCATGGCCTAAAGACGATTGTTCCCTCTCAACTTAAAGTCCTTTTTATGCGGCCCTTGCTCATGTCAAAGTTCAAGATATCATCGAACCATCAACAAAGGTTTGGAATGCTATCTTAATGTCTAATCTGTTTGATCATAATACTACCCAGCTTATTTTGAATACTCATCTCCATCTTCTTGTTCATGAAGATAAAATTATTTGGAAGGCTGAGAAAAATGGTAATTATTCCATTCATAGTGCATATCGTATTTGTGTCATAGAAATTGCAGATAGCTCCCATTTGCATATTCCAAGAAAAGGGAGTTCGATTTGGAAGCTCAAGGTGCCTCCTAAGATTCGAAATTTTGTTTGGCGTGTGTGTCGTGACTGTTTTCCTACACGTGTACGCCTGCTTAGTCGTGGTATTCATTGTCCCAATGTTTGCGTTATGTGTGGAACTAATTATGAAGATAACATTCATGTCTTATTAGAATGCCCAGGTGCGATGCAAGCATGGCGATAGGCTAACTTATGGGAAATTTTTGATAGAACTATTCGTCAAAATTATAACATGGATGGTTTGATATTTTCTCTTCTTGACTAGCTGCCTTCTACGCAAAAAGAGTTATTTCTGACTATCATGTGGAGTCTGTGGAAGCGTAGGAATTTAAAATTGTGGCAACAGCAAAATGAAACATGTATGCAGGTTGTTGAACGGGCTCGGCACCTCTTAGATGATTGGAGAACCGCCCAAGAAGTCAGATCGCATAAAGCTACTGACAATCATGCTCAGCTGAACAATGTTATTCATGGTCACGTCATTGAGTGGACGAAGCTGACATATGGCAGGTACAAATGTAATATTGATGCCTCTTTTTCTGACTCTCTGAATATGGTAGGTATTGACATATGTATTCGTGATGATCAGGGTGAGTTTGTTATGGCCAAGACAGACTGTTTCTCTCCTCTTTGTGATGTTAATGTCGGTGAGGTTGTTGGAATCCACACGACACTTCAATCGGCTGCTGATCTTCACTATGACCATGTTGATTTTGTTTTGGATTCCAAGTCTGTTGTTGAACGTTTTAATTCAAACCTAGTTGATAGTAGCGAACTAGGTTGTATTATTCAGGCTTGTAGGCAGTTGTTTGGTTGTAATCTTCAGAACTCTCATGTCGAGTTCAATAGGAGGCAAGTCAATGGGGTTGTCATGAATTAGCTAGGGTAGCCTCATCTTATGCTAGCTCTCATGTCTATGATGATGTACCGCCATGTATCCGTGATTTGATAGCTAATGAAAAGCAATGAATTTCTTTTCTCAAAAAAATAAAAATAAACTAATGTTTCATTAATTGATATGACAACACATCATTAGATACATGTATAAAATAATTGTCCACAGACAACACATACTAATTAAACTCTATTCAAAATAGAATCCAAAAACCATAAATAACATTTTTTTTCATGTCCCAATTTTCGAATTTGAACCCCCCATTTTACATGGTTCAAACCCCTTGTGTGTCAAAATGCATTTTCTCACATAAATTTCTCATCCTTTACAAAGAGAAAAAATAGTCACGGTTGAACTATGGCTACCTGCTTCCCGTCCAAAAAATTTATACATTTGGATTCAAGGATGTGAACAGAAAAATAATCATTTGTACACATTCATATTTTAAAATTTGAATATCCATGTTTATATGTTTTGAATCCCTCTTATAAAAAAAAGGTAATTCGTAACTTTTTTTCCAACACCTCACATGGTTTGGATTCTAAGGTACCGTTTGGTCCGACTTTTTTTTTCTACTTCTCTACATTTTTATGGAGAAGGTAGGCTAAACACAATATCAATTAAGAACTTACTAAAAAAAGTACTTTTTTTAGAATGCATAAAATTGAATGGAATGAGCTTTGATAAAAAGTTGTTGAATGCTACTTTAGAACTATTTGTTAGTAACAAACTATACATATCTTTTGGGCAAAGCTTATTGTAACAAACTATGCATATCTTTTTCTTATTTAAATAAAATTATACATATCTTTTTCAATGACACCAACAATGTAACAAATATAATATCATATAATATAATTATTATTTTTTGAATGACGTCAAAAATATAGTACTCTTATAACCAGGGACAGACTTGTTCAAGGCAGGGTGTGGCAATAGCCACACCAGCCCAGGCCCAGTTTTTAACTTTTTTTGTATTTGTCCACTACAGCCAGTGAAGCCCATCAGTATTAGACAGTTTCTTTCCTGATTTTACCTCACACCCAATAATATACCCCCCACCCCTACAAATTCAATAAACAAATACTAATTTTAACCATTTTCAAGATCACACCCATTCACCTATCGCTCATCAACTTCAATTGACACTTGTTGCTTATGCTAGGACTCATAGAGATGTTAGTGGTTTTTCCAATAAGGTTAATTTATGTTAATTTAATCCAATCATTTAATTTTTGTTGCTAGAACTAGTTTTAATATGACTTCTAATTAAATTTAGTATTATTTAATTATTTGACAAAAAAATTTAGCCTCACTAATATTGTGAGTCTAGGTCCGCCCCTGCTTATAACCAAATTTGTTATAGGGTATAATTGGAAATGAAAAAAATCAACTATTAGATTCAATGCTTTGTAAAATATTTTGCCAAACAAATTTTAACTTAAGAATAGTTGTAAAACTAAAAATAATAAAGTAACCAAAAGACTGAACTTCTTTCATAAAGCCCTTAATTTTAACTTTGCTTTAAAGTAGCTTTTAGATAGTACAAAAGTCAGGTCAAATGATGCCTAAAATTCAAATATTAAAAGGTATTTTTGGGTTTTCAAAGTGTACATCATGTGTTTAGGCAGAAGGGCTTTGATTAGGGATGACAAAAAAATTCATGTCCAAGGGTACCCGCGCGCGGATAAAATCTATCACAAATCTCCTTTTTTTTTTAGAAGTAGTTTAATGATTATAATTCAATTTTTAAGGTGAATAAGTGAGGTGTCTGGAGTTCAAACTCTGACCACTGCATATAACAATACATTGTTCTTGTCAACTGAGTTATACTCACAGGGACCAAATTTCTTCTTCCTATACATAAAAGATAAAAATAAAATTTCAAAAAGAATTAATGTTGTGTGCATAAGCTCCTTTTTTAATTAATTAGGATAAAAGTCGTGTGCATTTTCTTGTGTTTTTCATGCAGTGTTTTTACTCAAGATATATTTTTTTTGTGGATATAACATTTTTAAACATTATGAATTTGAGAAAGTCATGGATAGTTATGAATATTTTAAGTGAATAAACACATTTGAATTTTGTCATTTCAATTAAAATCTTTTTTAAAATATTGTTCAACCTCACTTCTTTTAAGAAGAGAAGACATGTCTAATTTTTCATTTAACGACAACTCACAACATTCCCATCAAATTGGTGCATACATATCTCTAATGTCCAACTTATCCATTCAACTACAAAAAATCTGCTATAGATTTTCTTTGTAAGTATGTCTAGCTGCTAACTCTAGTGGTGTTTTCTATTTAGCCCTCTATTTTACTCAAAACAGGAAAAATGGACCATCAAAAGATTTCTTCTATCTTTTAATAGACAAATATAGTAAAAGAAAATACATGAAAGATATCTTCCAATAAATCTGAGGGGCTTCACAGCAATGTGGGGCTCTAAAGAGCCATCATTGACTTCAATTAAAATGCATAATCCAAATATGGGTGGAGAAAATTGGACTAAGGGCTCATTTTAGGAATCTTAGAGTCTGATTAAATCTTATCTATGACTTGTTTACCACTGTGGTTCCTTCATTCTTCATCTCTTAGGAATTGTTAGTCAAAAACAATATTGAAGCTTATAGCGGATAGTTTATAAATTATAAGCTCATACGATCAAGATGGACATGTTCGGTAACATTTTTTTCACGAGCTTATAATTTATCATTTTTTTTCTTTTAATTTTAAATTTGTTATCTTAATTAAAAAAATATAAATTATTTGAAAATATCATTTTATGTCATTTTATATTTATCAGCTAATAATCATACGTTTTATCAAACACTCCAAATTCATTATCTTATTCGCTAGCAACTAGTTTATCTAATATTCATTACAAGATAGTTTATCACTTATAAGCTAATTTTGTCAAATTAAACCTTAATGTATTCCATATTTATTTCTTCTTCCCCTTTTCATTGCTACTTTGAATTAATAAAATACTTAATTAGATATTCTAATATGGAACTGATGTAGTTGGCAACTCACACTAGGTCTTTATTATTAGTTTCCAATTCAAATGGAGAATGCTCTACAAGCCCCTTAGTTTGCTCAAAAGTTTCTCTATCGGAGGTTACAATTTGATAATTGTTTTTTAGATCGGAACGTAACTTCAAATCGATTTATTAGATGTTGAGCAATAAGTGAATGCATAGGGCAACCTTCGTCCCAATTCCTACGATAACAATTACATGACTCAACACTCTTCGATTACCAGCTTATGCCGTGATTTTCATGAAGCTGAGAATTGTATTTTTATATTTGCCGCGCGTTGGACCATTCGAGACGCATATCCAAACAGGCACTTGAAAAGCCTACTTCAAGGCACAGACATACATGTACAAAAAAGTCATAGAAATATGGAAAGCAAGCACTATCTCTCACATTGGTTGTTTCTCGTTAGGGTTGAAAATAGGTAAACACACGTTGCAGTTAGGAAACAAATTTGCTCTTCCAAGCATTTCCAAATGAAGAAAATGCCACTTTTTGTGGAAAACGAGTGATCCCTAAATAAATATCTTCAAAATAGTCCCTTATTGATGATGCCTGCACCACTCACTCACTGAAAATCTCTTTTATTTCATGACCCTACAATCATATCATAGTTGAAATCCACTTCATCACGCGCATGCTTCATACAAATCATCATTATCTTGCTTTTGATTGGAGAGTGTAATACACAGCATCTTCCATTTTTGGTTCAATGTAACATGGTGGAAAGAGTTACTATTATGTGAGCAAGTTGGTTCATAAATGTCCAAAGCATCTGTCACGAGCTAATTAAAGGCTTTTTTGGGATGGCCTACTCACATTATAGTGGCCCTCCTGATGAGATCCAGAACCCAAATCTTGATTGATAGTGATACAAAGATTAGCCATTGCCAATTCCAATTTTGATATAGGACCCGTTCTATCAAACTTGTGTTCCATTATTGAAAAGAGAACCACATATTTTACATCAATTAGTCAATGTTTTCTTTATATATTTGGTTCTTCTTTATAGAATCAAGATCACTATGATTGATATTTGTTACTATATTCTATGCAACTTTTATTAATTACGGTGATTAATAAGTCGGCTCTTGTTAATTTGTGGTTCGACTAATACAACTTCGCAAAATCAACTTGTGAGATAAAGATCGTCTTCATTTATAAACTGAAGTATGATTTGAGTGATCTGATAAAGAAACCTAATAGCATATGTTCCAACGAAGCAGACATAATCTATGATATAATTTTAGAACTTGTGATTGAATTTGAGACTAACACGACTTCACTAAATCAATTTGTGAGATTCACTTATAAATGTTTATTCATGTCATAATACTTTTAATTTGTGATTTTTAACGGTGTCAAAATAGGTCTAATTGAACATACCAATCCTTTTCTTTTTTTAAGTAGTGACCACAAAGTTTAAAGTCTATCGTTTAAGTTGTACCGTTCTGCTTACCCTCCAAAAAAACAAGGCCCACAGAGGGCATATGGTTTGCCGGTTTAGATAAAAACTATGCAAAAAAAAAAAAAAAACTTATGCAAGTTAATTTTCCTTTTAAAAATGTAAGTTAATTTTCCTTTTAGGTCAATTTATTGAGGTTAAATTATTTTTTCCTACCAACTTATTATACTTTTTATATTCCACTAATGAGTTGCCTCATTTTGCCAAAAAAAAAAAAAAAAACTCTCTTGTCTTAAATTATAAGTTTTGTTTTACTATTATTTAAAAGAGAAATTATGAGTTATTTTATAAAATTATTCTTCATTAATAGTACGAGAAAGATAAATTATAAAATGAAAAGAAGATGGTAATAAATAATTCATATATAATAGATGAAAAAATTAATATTTTATTGATATTGTAAAACGAATAATTTACTACCAAAAAAAAAATATGAGGCACTACAAAAAAAAACGAATAATTATAATTTATGACTAAGTTTTTCTCTACAACAACACATAAATTGATGATAGAGGGATTAGTTTATACAGTATTCACACAAGTTTACTTCCTTTGATATCATGCCGTAAATTTAATCTTTAATCTAGTATTTGGTCGTAGTTAAAGGTTCTTCTTCATCCATCTATAACAATAAGGTTCTCGATCAAAAGCTTTCGTCCATACATTAACAATGAAAGGTTTTTTTTTTTGGATATTAATGATAAAAAATTTGTCACACTTATACTCATAACACATTTTTATCATTTACAATTGTTAAAACAACCGGTAATAGAAGAGTAAAAGAAACGAAGATCATCACAAGACAATGAGATATCATTGTTGTTCACGTTATAGTTCCGTTTATTTTTTTTGATGATTTAGGATTTAATTACCGTGTTACAACCAATATATTAATACTATGATCCAGATTACAAGTTACAACAATACCCCTTAAACGAATCGTGGAGCCCGACTATGCCCCTACACCCCCGAGTTGCCCTAACAACAAATGGATCCGACATGCGGTTGGACCAAACACACGACAGAGACAAAGGGACCTTCACAACACCAGCTCGGCTCCTTCTTCGCCTCTTGCCCCTCTTTTGTATCTATATATGAGTCAAATCCAACAAAAAATTATGGATAAATTATAGTATTAAGAAATTAAACAAAGTTCGTATAAATGCATCATGTAAAAGTTCATCTCATGGTAGTTTAGATTATTGCCCACAATTAAGAAATCGTTTAATCAATAGTATATATTTGTATAAAATTATTTTAATTTTAGGCTTGATTGCAGTTTTATTCCCCTTATTTTTTTCATTTTGCAAAATTGATCCTCATATTTTAAAATCTGGCGGTTGAAATCTATCGCATCAAATACTTGGTCTAAAATACGATGAAATGACATATTTTAAATGAATTTTTTTTAAGAGACTTTTCTTACAAATTAATCAATGTTGATATTTTTCCATCATCATATTATATATTACACGTCATTTAAAACATATTGCATCGTCAATTTTTAGTTCAAAAATATGATGAAGGAATCAAAATTGTCAGATTTTAAAATAAGGGATTGATTTAAAAAAATTGGTGAATATAGAGACCAAAACTATCCTTAATAAGTCTTAACTTTATTATTAATTATTTTATTAAAGAGCATAAATACTATATATACAGATGCAGTTGAAAAACAAAGATGAAATATACTAGTATTTTTTCTAAAATGTATAGTTTTTTTTTTTGAAAGATAAAATGTATAGATATTATTAATTTCTAAAACACCTGTTATTTTATTTTATTTTTTAAAATATGAAAACTAGCCACCAGAGATTTGAAATAGAGAGAGTAAAAAACAAGACTCAGCTTTTGTACCAAAAAAAATAAAGATGTATGCATATATTGCATACCCTCTCAAAAAAACAAAGATGCATGCATATATACGATGAAAGAAGAAAAGAAAAACAAAACCACAGGCTTACATGTTACTAGCTTTGTTTCAGTAATAATCCAATTGATAACCACCAATGCAACTTTTCAGTTTGATTAGAAAAGACATCTTGAATTGATTATTAAAGAGCATCGATGAAGAAGGTGATAATACACAAGGATACTCCAATTTGATAACGGACAAAACATCCACAGTTTGATTGATTTGAAGGATTGATTTTAACAAGAATTTTTTTTTTTGACAGACTTTTTTAACAAGAATATGTATACTAATTTCTGAACTTTTCTCCAAATGAAAGATTAGCAATTTATTATAGGACCCTACACAAATTTTTGTCGATATTAAAAATATTCAAGATCTGCATTAATCAGAAGATCTATAAAAGTTCAAGAAGGATAGACATTCATGTTTTGTTTGGATGATCAAAGAAAGTAAAAGGAAAGAAAGAGTAAGGAAAGATTAAATGAGGAAAGAAAAAGAATAGAAAGTGAGGGGATTGTTTTGGTTGTTTGGTATAAAAGAAAGTGGAACATAAAATTGAAGAAAAGAAAGATCCATATTTATTAATTCAAATAAATACTCTTGAAGAAAATTATATATATAAAGCATAAACATGTGTCTACCGTTTCAAAGGAAAAACAAATTGTGGCTAGATGTGAATAGTCCAATGCCATAGAGACGGGAAAAAAATGAAACAGTGGGTTGGATAAATAAAAAGTGGGAGACAACAAACAAGTAATAGCGATAACCTATGAAAATTGTTGTATACACATGTTATAAAGTTGAAAAATACATATAAAAGATGAAAATACCCTCGGTAGTTAACTGCCGAGGAGAATAGAACTGCCTGCAGTTAACTACCGAGGAAAACTTCGGCAGTTAACTGCCGAGGAACTTAAAACCTTAAATTAAATAAGAAAATACACCTAAGTTTTTCCTTAATTAAATTTAATTCTTTAATACGGAAATATTTGTAATTATTTGTAATTAATTTCATTGATGTTTATCATTATTCATAGGTTTGACTAACCAGTAATATTTGTAATTATCAAAGAGGTTTTTCTGAATAAAAATGTAGATTAATATAAACAAATAAAAATAAAACACCCTAATAAAAAAATATTCTTAATCTTGACCAATATATATTCTTAATATTGATTCTTAATAGTGCTCTTGCCTCATGACATTAAACTAACGGTGGAGTCAGTAATATTATGAAGAAAAGATTTCTGAAAGCAATTTCATTGTGTTATATAAACATATATTTTGAAAAATTAATTGAAGAAAATGTCTGAGCTAGTGACAAGATCGGTACACAGGTGCCCAAATCATGATTGAATTTATGCTGCTAGAAGTTGAAAATGTTTATAGGATGAAAATATTCAGCTTTCGCTAATTCGTTATTTTCGTAGACAAATATGTCGTACCATTCATAATTTTCCGTATAATTATTTGAATTAGAGATGAACAATATCTTAAATATTATAAAGTCATAATAGGTTAGTCAAACCTATGAATAATGATAGACATCAATGAAATTAATTACAAATAATTACAAATATTTCCTTATTAAAGAATTTAATTTAATTTAATTAAGGAAAAACTTAGATGTATTTCCTTATCTAATTTCAGGTTTTAAGTTCCGCGGCAGTTAACTGCCGAAGTTTTCCTCGATAGTTAACTGCAGTCGGTTCTATTTTCCTCGGCAGTTAACTACCGAAGGGTATTTTCGTCTTTTATATGTGTTTTTCAGCCTTATAACATGTGTTTACATCAATTTTCATAACCTATAAAAAATGGATAGTAAAATGTAAATAAAAAAATGTAAGCTGGGGCCGTTTCAGACTTTTCAAACAAACTAGACTCTAACCCGTGCGATGCACGGGTATCGCACAGGTTTTGAAGAATATAAATATCATATTGATTATACATTCAATACTAAGCTATGAAACGACTGCAAAAAGGATAAAAAAATGCAAAAAATACATCAATTTAAGCTATTAACTTTGTTTTCTTACCAAATAATATTACCAGTTGTGTTCTTGAATTTCTTCTTTGTTAATAATGAAAAGAAATTGCAATCAGAAAAGGAACCGGTAGGACATTTGTGACTTTAAAAAAAATGTTTTAGTACGGTATATCAATTTTGGAAGCAAAAATATATCAATCAAAATGGAAGTGGCTTAGTGGTGAAAATTGTAAAGTGTAGTCATATGCTACCCGGTTCAATTCCTTGCAAAACCTTTTTTTCATAAAAATATATCAATCAAAATGGAAGTGGCTTAGTGGTGAAAATTGTAAAGTGTAGTCATATGGTACCCGGTTCGATTCCTTGCAAAACCTTTTTTTTCATAAAATTTATTCAGACCCGCCAAAAAGGGCGGGATTAGGGTTAGGTCAGACTCTCTAGGATTTATATATATTAAGATATGGTTGTTTCTCAATCTTTCCGTCCCCATTAGCGCGGAAAGGTTTTTAGGCATGGGTGCCACAATACTTTCTTTCCTTTCTCATTGTTCCCTTGAACCACACTTTGGAACAATTTTTTGTTTTCATGCTTTCCATCCACTACCAATCTTTCCTTCCCCAATCTTGCGAACCAAACATAGTATCAAAGTCGATTAACTTTTTGAGAAATGATATTTGAAAATTCATTTGATAACTTTTGCGACAAATTTCTCTCTCATACTCACATTGTTTTTTACTTTATCTCTTTATTGGTTTGGTTTTCGTGCAAATACCACTTTTTCTTTGTAAATCATAATTGTCACATAAATCGTCAACCAAATGGTTGTTCAAATAACACTCTTCTAACTTTTTTTAGAACATTATGTCTCAAAACCTAAATACTCGTTTATCCATTGGATCATCAACTGTAGTTATGAACGAATAAACATTTTAATTTGCAACTTATAGCATAAACATCTTATAATGATAAACTACTTAATTTGTAGTTTGTAATATAAGTGTGCATCATGATAAAAGCTTAAGTGTACAATAATCAAACTTGTCCAAAATGTTAGGGAGTGGAATGTAAAAGCCGGTTTTGTGGGGTTGTGTTAAGCCAAACTACAATTTTTAAAATGGCATCAGAGTCTCTTCAAGATCCATTGCGTCACCTGCTATCAGGTTTCCGCTATCGGCTCACCCACCATTTATCACGAACCAAGCTCAATAGTGCTAGTCGTGAGGGGGTGTGTTTAAAGTCCCACATCACATAGGCGATGACCTGATAATGTGTTTATAAGTGAGGGTAATCCTCACCTCACAAACCGGTTTTTTGGAGTTGTGGTAAGCCCAACCACAATTTTTAAAACCTTTTTTAGGGATGACTTTTTTCGTCACTTCTTTTATTTTATCTAATTTGGTTATGTTAAATGGAAGTTATCCACCCTAAATCACTCATCTAAATTGCTTTTCATTTTATTTTTAATAGTTAAATTAGTGTTTTCCACGTATTTTTCATTTTATTTCGTTTGCTTTAGTGATTTAGTTGTCTTTACACGAATTTGTTTGTTTTGATTTTCCGTCTTTGTGCGGTTTGTTTTTTTTATTTATTTCCCGTTATAGTACGGTGATTATTTGATTCAGGCTGAAAGATTATCTTTGAGAAAGTACAAATCCAATCAATGACTTTAGCATCGTCAACGTTGCAGATCTTGAGACACAAGTATTCTAGAGACTTGAATACAATCATATTTGTTAGCATAGATACTTTGTCGTTTTATGCTATTAACATGAATTATGTGAGTTTATTCGCATATTAATCCTTTTTATTTTTATCGGCTTTGAATTTGTATAGTATCAATATACACTATCCATTTAAAAGAATGAATATCATTTATTTTTGTAAAAATAAATAAATAAATTATCCATCCGTGCGAATTTCTTTCTTTATGTTTTATTTTTTATTTTTTGGTACAATCTTTCTTTATTTCTTCTTTCCTTGGTATATTAAAAAATAGTTTAACATTTTAGTACCCTAGAGTTTTGTTACCATGTGTACAACATTTAATCATTTAATAATATGTTTTTTTTTATAATTAATTATTTTAACAGAAATTTAACTTTTGAATTATTAATACCCATAAAAACTTTAGTTACAAAGAAATATACTCCATCCGGTCCTAAATATAAGAGAAGAATCTTTTTTTAGGTTCATTGAATAATTAATGTATTTGGACTAGAATATAGACTAAATACATCATTTATTTAATGTACCTAAAAAAAGAATCTTCTCTTATATTAAGGACCGGAGGGGGTATGCTTATTTGACGGGTGTGGTGACCTCCTGGTTCTTATAAGAAAGCTTTGTAAAAAAAAAAAGTTAAAATTATTTTATTTTTATATAAACTATAAATTATTTTCATAAGATATTTCGAAGAGTTCATGAAAATAAAATAAAATAAAAATAGCTCATACACATCACATAACTTGTTATAATAATTTCTCTCAAACAATCTCAAAGCTACCTATGTGAGTAGATAATATGTTCAGCCTATGTTACATTCTCCAATTATTTCAATTGACAAGATTAAAAAGAAAAGAAAAAAAATACAATCATTTCTAAACCAAAACCCATAGTTTTCAGCTCCAGCAATGTCGAATGAATATATGTGATTTTCATATAATTTTTCTGCATGTGTGACAATAAATACATAGTTGATTTGTCCTTGGTTAAGATGTTCTCTCTTTTCTCTCTCCATTTATCCTTTTTATCATTAAAGTTTTTAAATATTTTGAAATGTATAAAAAAGATTTGGACTTACTTAATGTTATGCTTTGTATTTATATTTCAAAAGGAAATAATTGAGAGACTAGAAAACAAAGAGGATCTTACTCCGTCTGGAAAAACTTATCATACTAAAATATCGGAGTTCACAATTCCGATGATAAATTTAATTGTTGACTTCTTAATTTACATCGAAGATTTAACGACAAAAAGTTTTTTTTTATGTGTTAATTATTCAATTTTTAGGAGAAATGAGCTCTAGTAGTTTAAAATTTAGTTGAAAGATAAATAAAATCTTACATATATCTATGGAAAGAGAACTACTAAAGAATGGATAGTGACATGCATGTAGTTGGCATGAGACATCCATAAGCATATACCTCCTAAAATTGAACACGATTAATTTAAACAGAGGTCGCAGGACCACACCATAAACATCCCTCTTGGATCTGTAAATGAGATGTTGCAAAATCAGAGACGTGCTTGTACAGAAATTAAAACATACCTCTTAAATTTCATGTTTATTCCCTAAAGTTTTGTTTGGGAGTTTGGAGGATAGGAGAAGGAAGGATTTTGAGGGTGAGAAATATATCAGAAAATTGATAAATTTTTCACATTTTTGAAAGATTAATTTTTTTAAAGAGTGATAAATTAATATTCATATTTAATATATTTTTAATTTTAAAATAACAACATAGATTAAATTTAAAGAATTCATGATAGCATACTCCTATAAAAAAAATAATCATACTTCGTTTCATATTTATAAATAAACTAACTTGATTTGTTTCGTTAAAACCAAACCAAACATGTCTTATAGCAAAATAGTTTATGAAAGAATTGGACTGTTCATTCAACCATGAAAATTAATAAGATGTGTCTTAGAAACACTCTCTCTAAAACTCAACTTTTTATTGGGTGGAATCCATGAGTCCCACCACTTTATACAAGACATATTTCCAAAGCATAAGACTCGTATTAATTTCACCAAATAAAAGAGTGAGTGTTGAGTCCCCGTGAGTTTTGTTCAGTTGGCAGGAACATTGTATATTTATGCAGGGGTCGGAGTTCGAACCCCGGACGCCCCACTTCTTCTCCACATTTAATTGTGTGAGCTCCAACCATTAGAATACTAGACCATAAAAAAAAAGTGAATATTGGAGATAGTATTAAAAAGAAAGTGTTACCCGCACTCTTCAATTAACAAAATAAAAAATTATATTTTTACGATGTTATTGATACAAAGTTATCACCGTCTTTTGACAATGAACCATAAGCAGTTGCTTAAAGAGTTCAAGTTTCTTACAACTTCGACCAATTCACCTTTTGCATCAATAATTGGTCCAACCATGTCAAGGAAATGTCTTCCAAGAAAAATAGGAACTTATGAATCTTCGTCCATCTCCATATATATCCATTAAATCCATTGATATGAATAAATATCCTACCTTCATAAGAACATCTTCTAAAACACCTACAGAATACTTGAAAGAACGAATCACTAATTTCAAGGCTATGTTTGTGGATTTCAATTCTCCCATCCAAAGTTTCTCACGCAGGGACAAGGGCATAGGACACTACTAAAAAAACAAAAATTAGTGAGGGATATTTAGTGAGGGAAAACGTAAAATCCCTCTCTAATTCCGTCACTAAATTTTGCGACTAAGGAATTTGTGAGGAATTTCATTTTTTCGTCACTAATTTCCCTCGCTAATTTTGCTTTTTCTAGTAGTGGGACTCACACTAGGATTGAATGATGGGATGAACTTAGATATATCCAAAACATATGATAGGATTGAATGGTCATTTGTCCATATGGTTCTCTCTTCCATGGATTTTCCAGAGAAGTTGTGCGATACCATCATAAAATGTGTCTCTACGGTCTCATACCAAATCCTTATCAATGGCAAGCAAGTCTTTTACTCTTGAGTGAGGCCTTTGTCAAGGTCACCCAATTTTCCATTACTTATTCATTTTGTGTGTTACGTGTTGTCTGGTATTCTCCACAAAACAGTCAATGTGAAACATATTCATGGGATGAAAGTTGCTAGAAGCACACATCACATACCACACCTTCAATTCACAGATGATAGTCTCCTATTTGCTCGCGCAAGTCAAAATGAAGTCACATCCATCTTGGATATTCTTGACCCCTATCAGAAGTCATCTAGATAAGTTGTTAACATGGGCAAATTTGAAATCACGTGATGGTTGGATTTAGTCAAGTGTACAAATTTGTTTATCAAGTAATAAAGTAATAAATAGAGTATCTTATCCACAAGGATTGTCTTTACAACTAGACAATTTTAGCTACTTATTTGGAACAATAAAACAATAAAATAAAAGATAAAATGGGGTTTTGCAATTTAATCTGTTTGTAATAGATCAAGAGTTTAGGAGTAACCTGTTTTATTTGCATAATGTTAGCGGCGGTTAGGTCCCCTCTATTTATTTGTTGGAATTAATTAATGGTCAAACATTATTCAGAGATTGGTTAAATGTCTTTCATAAAAGTGATGAGTTCATGAGACTTTATTATCCTACTAGCTGTTGAGTTGCACCTACTGATCACGCGGGTTTACTCTTTTAGAGGTCATGGTTTTATTCCCCTCCAACTGTTAAGTTGCACCTAATGATTATGCTAAGGTTATACTCGCACTACAGTCTAAGGTTGTCAATCCTATTGGATGCATACACCTTCGTAGGGAATATTAGTATGAGATCTTACTCTCTTAGAGGTAATTGAGACATAGACTTAAAATAGCATTTCAAAATTTCAAACGGTCCTAATGGTTCACTCATCTAAAAATCTTAGATGTACATCAAGATACTTTCCCTCTCGGTAGTTATACAAACGGACATCCATATCTCGCTTACCTTACCATTGTATAGCTGTTAACAATGCATAGTAATCAATCAATTTTATTTGCGTTTGAAGAATGTTAGAACATGAGTATGAGAATAAATAAACTACTTTTAAAAGAATTTCGAGTACATTATCTTTTTACAATTTTTTATAGTTAGAATTGATTGTCTTAATTATAAATTTGACCATGAATATTGAAGGTAAAAACATTTCCTTTTTATGTAAGAATAATAAGGAATAAAATATGAAATCACCAACAAGACTTTTTTAACATTAAACATAAACAAAAAAATTAAAGAGTTACTCAAAAAATCGTAACAGGTTTTGCATATAAATTAAGGCATACTTGCAGAGACCAATCATTCTAAATATCCACAAAAACATCATACACATACACATATTTAAATTAAAATGTTGAGGAAGAAAATTATTTCTCTTTCTATGATTGTGATGGTTTTAGGCATGCTAGTAGCAACATTGGATGCACACCAAATTGATGACGTGAGCTGCTCTTCGGCTCTTTTTTCCTTGTTGCCATGTCTGCCTTTTTTGCAGGGAGTTGGCCCTGCTACACCAACTAGTTATTGTTGTGCAGGAGCAAATGATTTAAATCAAAAGGCTAACACCACTCAGATTCGTAGGGATGTGTGCAATTGTCTCAAACCCGCTGCATCAAGATTCGGAGTTAACCCTGATAGATCAAAACAACTACCACAACTTTGCAACATTGCTCTAAGTGTTCCATTTGATCCAAGCATCGATTGCAACACGTAAGTTTTTCTTTCAAACTCACATATGCATAAATTGTTTTTTAAAATGTTTAAAGTTAGTTAATAATTGTTTTTTTAAAATGAAACGAGTTAAAACGATGAACTCCTTATAATCTAACCTTACATTTCTCCATGAAAAGCAAAAAGCCTGATTATTATTTAACTGCCAGCACATTTGTATTTTGTTCTAATATATTTATTTTTCCATTTTTTGTGCAGGGTTCAATGATTCGACAAAATGCGACTTGAAGACCATAAAGAAACATTGAAGATTTACCAAGATAACAATAATTGTATCAATAAGAAAATTGAAAAATGGTATCAACCATTTAATGTTGGTCAACTTTTCTGAGTTTTATTATCAATTGATAAAAAAATATTACCATATGTTTCATATTTTTGAAGTATAATACGTTGTTTCAGAGATTAAATCGTACAGAAAAAAACTACGAACATAAAATTATATATATTTTATAAATTTGAATGATAAAAATTCATTAAAAAAATATTAAATTAATATTTACACTACCTATATGAAGAGTTTTTACATTGTCAATCAATCCTATTCGTTTCATCATTAAATATATTTGTCTTTAATCATAAATACTACTAAAGTCACATATATGATTTCTGTGTGATTGGTTGACAATCTTAAACTTTATACACGGATAGTGTATCAAATTAAGCTCTAATGATTAAAAATTCTTGTTTAGTAGATTTTACATAAATAAACTTAAATAAAATTATTATTTTTCTAACACTTTATCATGTCATTTTATTTTAACATTTTATATGAGACTTAAAATATAGGTCAAGTTGTCTTGCCAAACAACAGGGACATAAATATTTAAATCATCTATATGTTATAGATATAATCATTAAAATAACAGAACATTGATAAATGTTCGGATTATAAATTGAAATTTAAAACCATTATTAGAGGTATCTCCTAGTTTAAACAAATCACAATCCTATATATAATTAGAATGATGAAATATCAACGAGACAAAACAATGTTTTTTTTATTATTAGATCAATTCAACAAGTTAAAATAACTTTTAACACATATTCGTGAATGACATAATTAGACTTGAGATGCTAACTCAATTTGTAAGAGTCGGTCTTGTAACTTTAAGGAGCTGAGTTGAGTTCCAACCCCCTTGAGGAAAGTTGTAATGATCATAATTTCCATTTTAATTAATGAAATTTACATGTCCATAATTTGAAATATTTGTTTCGAATCAATTTTTTTTTATCTATAATTGATTTTAATAATTTTTTAAATAATAAATTTTTTAAAGAAAACAAGGATTCGTTTAAAATTACAATTCATAAATTTATTTTAGTAATTTATATACTCTAATATTTAATTCACTTCTTTTTTCTTTAAAATGTTTTTTTTAATATGTGTGTGCGCTGCAAATAATATTACTAAAAAATGAATTTTATTTTAGAGAGGACATAAATCATATCCAAGAAAAAAAAATCAATTTTAGAGTATTAGGAGAACTAGCCCGCACCGTAGAGCGAGTATTTTAAACAACCAAATACAATGATTTTTGAGACATCTGAAATAAAACATCGTCCATTTCTCGAAAATCTTTTTTTTTTATAAGCAAAGAGCAAAATGACATAAAAAAGAATAGTGTCCAACTAAGCTGGTACCCTACTCTAATCTGTTGCCAATTGTTCGTATATATTATATTAAAAAAAGGGGGGGGGGAAATTACATAAAAACTGGGGGGACATAAAATCTGACCCAGTCAACAACCTTAAAGGGCAAAACATAATAAAAGATCCACCAAGTGGATCCAACCCTGAACAATTCTAACAAATGATTATTACCAAGCGGGTCTAAAGTTTGGTGAATGAATCGATCGTCAACACGAAATTCATTCACGTACCATCAACTCCCTGCAACAACGACAACAAGCATTAATGACTCTTTCGAGTCCGTACAATCCTACCCCAACCGGTTGATTGGGATACATAACCACAGAAGCATCACAAAAATATAAAACCAAGCAATTCTTCAAAGCGGGAAGTGCATCCGACCGCCAACATGGTAACTAATGAATCCACGATCACCAACTTTTTACTGCAAAGAACGACCACAAATTAACAGCCATTTCTAGCCCTCATACCGATACTGGAGTGGAAGCAAACTTGAATCTTTGAACACTGCAGATCTCAACAGATCTGCAACATCAGAGAATCATCGACAAGAAACGCTAACCTCGACCGATTTCCTATGAAAAGCCAAATACTAGAGACGTATACAAATCCATAATCCAACGAACCCAACGCGGGGCACGAAACCGGATTTAAAAAGAAAGAGATGTGTAATCTACCCAAACATAATCAAATCAAATTAGAGACAAGATTAAACTCATCTCTTTGTCTTTGAGGAACGACAACCGAAAGTAACCGCAAACACGGTGACAATTTCCTGAACCCACAACTCGTGCAGCAAAACATACAAGTAAATGGCCATTTCTAGCCAAAGAATTCCGTTACGAAACATAGCCAGCAACAACACACTAAAGAGTCATCACTGGAGATGTGAACGACGACGAAGCACCTCGCAGCAACCACCACAATAGTAACTAATTTTGGAAACCAAACACAAGATGTGTAATGCAGAACCAAACCCGTGAAAGGGTCTTCAAACCAGACGTCGGTGATGACAGCAATAATCACAACCAACGTTTTAAGCAATACAACCACCCACCACCTCATAGATGGCGGCGACTGCATAATACAGTATATTACGGAGGACCAACCCTCGAATGGTTTCAAAAAATCCATGTTCTCCTAGATCCAGAAGATTGGAATAAGGATGAATTTGAGGAGTTGAAACAAAGCCACCTGCGGCGGTGAGAGGCCATTGGAAGTACTCTAGCTGAACGACACTTATGGACGTGTGGAGGTGGTGCGACGATTATACAAGCACACCACCCATGCAAGCGGCTATATTTTTGTGGAGATCTTTTGGATGTTGGGGGATAAGAAGAAGGGTGGTTGTTGGTGTTTTATGGCGGGCGGTAAGGATGGAGAGAAAGAAGAAAGAAGAGATTAATGATCTTTCAAAACACTCATACCATGAGCATGATTTGAGTTAAGTATTTGACCAGTAGGAGTTTAATGATCTTGTTCACTAATTTCTTATAGGGGTGTTCAAAATCGAACTAATCCAATAGAAAAACCGCAAACCGAACCATTCCAAACCGAAACCACAAAGAACCACATTTGATTCAGATGTATTCGAATAATTTTTTACTCAACCGCATGGTTTGGTGAAGAATTTTCACTTAGTGACTCACTTAGTGAAGAATTTTCATTAACAGTTACCTTATCTTTAGATACCTCAGAATTCCCTTTACGATGCCTATGAGTCTTATGTAGAGCACAGAGAACTTCCTTACGATCTTTATCAAAGAGTTTCGCAATTCAATTCAAATTAAGTGTACAATGTCGGAGATACCCACTACCTTTCTTTTTAGAAACTCTAGGCACACCAGTAGAATTTGTATTTCTACCGTTAATATTTGAAGGTCTGACATTATAAATGAAATCACGTTTATGCCTATTGACCCATTCCAAACTCCAAGGACCTGCCGATGCTGAATGAGCACGCCCCGGAGGACATGAAGTTGTGCGCTTTGCTGGTCTCTTCTCATCACAATTAACCTGCCGAGACTTGGGGACACACTTACTTCCAGCTGGCTGCTTGTTTGCAAAAGAACCCACATGTTGAATAACGTCACCTGATTTCTTCTCACTTGAATGCACATATGTTGTATTAGTATCATGTAACTCACTTGTAAATTTTTGCATGACGTCACCTGATTCCTTCTCACTTGAATGCACACATGTTGTATTAGTATCATGTAACTCACTTGTAACTTTTTGCATTTCATTATCCACCAATGGTGCAGGCAGCTTCACAACATATGCATGATTCATCGTTTCCACTTCTTGAGAACTCATAGACTTACAGACACTCTCAACAGACCCCTCCTTTTGCCATTCCTCCGAAAGATGATGCAACAGAGCTTCCACATCCCCACTATCAGCCATCTCTTCATGAGCACCTTCCAAATGTAATTCATCGTCTACTTGTGTTTCTTAATTATCATTTAAACAAGCATCATTCCCTATTGCAAACTCCCATTCCTCAATAATTTTAAAATAAAAAATTTCACCATCCACCATAACCTTTGAACCAGTATTTAATATTTCCACTGACGAAGTTGAAATAAGAACACGTGCGTAGTCAAAACGAACTGTATCCAAAGTAAATTCATCCACTTTCAACAGGCGACCACAATCATAAACACATAATTTAAAAAAATCTTGGTTCCACGCGTGCAACGGTACCCCATAGATTCTTACCTAAGCGCCTCTTTCACGCACCACCAAATCCTTTTTCCAACTGACGGGATTAATAAAGAAATTATTAAAAATTTCAGCTGCTTCCGTTAGAATACTACGGACATCACTATCATCTTCCATACGCAACAACACCTTATCCGCCCCCAATGGAATAATATCCAGCTTTTCGAAACCGACATCATAATTCTACGTTGTAACACTGGTATTGCCTCGCCATTTAAAACAGTAACCACTAAACCCCTATGAGCCCACAAAACATCTTGTTCCTTTGTTGTATACTTGGGAACTAGTATTTTACCCGCAGTCACCACCTCCGTCGGTACATTTCCACTATCAACACCACGAACCACTTGAGCATACCCCACATCCATTCTTTTTTCTCCCTCAATGTCATTGCTTTTTTCCCCCACATAACCTCTCCCACCACCATCCTTTCTTTTTTCTCCCTCAATATTTTTAACTCCTTCTCCACGCTCTCTACCCGCCTCCTTTTTGTTACCAAACCTATCAAAAGTGGCTACCTTTGCCACCACCCTCCAATCACCAAACCACACGTTATTCACCGCCTTTAATAATTTATCATTGTCTTTCACATTTCCATGCCGAACAAACCCAAAAACACCACCATTAACATTACGTTTAAGAGCCAAATAGACATCCTCCATAACACCACAAACCTCAAATCTTTGTCTCTATGAAATATATGAAATATCATGTGGCACATTTGTAAAGTAAAATGAAACAAAATTCGAAATCACCGTAATTGGCTGATCACGTTGAATATGTGCCGAATGCCTTGAAACAAACCTAGGCTATTTCTGAAGTTGCTGAACGCGACCTTCTGCAGAGTGTGCCGCCGATCCCTTCTCACAGAGATTAGGAGGAAGCTGTCGCGGCTCTAGAACATGTGTTTCCTCATAAGTCAGTGCATCACAATCCCTAACCCGAACAGGTCTTTCATAGTGCACGATCACCCTTCTTCCATGCCCTAATTCCTGATAACCGTAGTCAATCTCATCCTCTAAGTAGTACCGATTTGCAGACCCATGCCCGCTTCTAACCCTAGACTGTCCTTGTCGTCGCTCCCTTGATCCTCCATGTCGTTGATCCTCCCGAAGCCTGTCCCGTTGTCTGTCGTCCTGTTCCTGCACTTTCCCCTTTCGCGGTCTCACATTGGACCACTCTCCCCTATCCCCCCCGTTTAGTGGCACCCTCCTTGGCCCCCTTCCCACCCTGTAGTACCTTACTTCCGGTGAAGGTGAATACCGACGCGGTTGTCCCCAGTGAAGGCGAGGATAACCGCCACGCTCTCTCTCTCTCTCTCTCTCCATATTATTATTACATGATCGCTTCTTTTAAGTTGTAGTATGTAAATTTTTGACTAAAATCTAAATATATATGAGACTTAAAATATAGGTCAAGTTGTCTTGCCAAACAACAGGGACATAAATATTTAAATCATCTATATGTTATAGATATGATCTTTAAGATAACAAAATATTATGATCATTAAGTATGTAGATATAATCATTATAAACAACTAAATACAATGATTTTAGAAAATTTTAATTTTGAATTTAGAGACATCTGCAATAAAACAATGTCCATTTCTCGAAAATCTTTTTTTTTATATAAGTCAAGAGCAAACTGACATAAAAAAGAATAGTGTCTAACTAAGCTGGTACACTACTCTAATATGTTGCCATTTACTCATATATATTATATTAAAAAT